>Ga0335083_10001015_pt1 | contig 39717 bp, 53 predicted proteins | sample Lox_Sample_42_FD_206716 | JGI IMG/M metagenome (GOLD analysis project Ga0335083, IMG submission 206716) | Soil microbial communities from Loxahatchee National Wildlife Refuge, Florida, United States - Lox_Sample_4.2 | ecosystem: Environmental > Terrestrial > Soil > Wetlands | place: USA...
GCCTACGCCGCCGACGCCGCCGACGACGCCTACGCCGCCGCCGCCGCCGCCGCCGCCGCCGCCGCCGCCGCCAGACGAAAAATGAGACTCAAAATTCTTGAATATGGAATGGGGCTACTTTCATGACCAAAACTCAATGGCTGATCCATCTTGCGATTGCGCCAGTGGTGTTGTTGATGTTGGCCGTCTTCTGGGTGTGGTGGAGGAACGATGATTGACTGGGATAATGAAGAGCTGAAAATATTCATGGACTATATCCGCTTTTCATGGGAACACTCGGACAGCGAAGCCCGAGGACTTGCTGAAGCTCTCTGTGCTAAGCGGTTGGGGTGGTATTGATTTACGGGGGATGTGTTCCGACGAGATGATTGGCTTACTCGGATGCAAAGTGTTGCCAAAACCACACATCCTCTACACTTTCGGCCGTTTGGGGTGTTCGAGACAAAAGTATAAAGTCTAAAAACTAAAGGAGAAATAGCAATGAAAATAATCGAAGGAATGAAGGAAATCAAGAGATTGGAAGAAAAATCTGAGGACTTAAAAACGAAGGTCGGGACATACTGCGCTCATATGAACATTGAGACTCCGACTTATCCCGATCAGGGAGGTCAGATCAAGGAGTGGTTGCAATCCGTTCATGATTCCCTCAAAGAAGCGGAACGGTTGCGATTGGCGATTCAAAAAACCAATCTGCAAACGAAAGTCACTATCGAAATAGGAGGGACGAAAATAGACAAGTCCATCGCCGCCTGGATTATCCGGCGTAGGCTTTACGCTCAAAAAGAACAGGCTTTATGGGCTTCGCTTGGAGATCGTAATCTTCGAGAAGGAATTATGAAAAATTCGGCAGGGGAAAACGTGGAAGTAAAAATCCAGCGTTACTATGACCCCAAGATGCGGGATCAAAAGGTAGCGGAATATCGTGATGAGCCTAACCTGATTGATCGCACTTTGGAAGTTGTGAATGCGGTAACGGACATTATCGAATGATTTAATGGCGCAACGTGGAAAGTAAACCGGAAAAAGAAACCGCCTTCTCGGAGCGATATTCGAGAAATTATAACATCCATGCTAAGGATGATTATTCGATCGGTGGATCGAATGACCAAAATCATCAAGGCTGAAGGATCAAGGATCACGGATGCAAGGATCAAGATCATCAAGGGTGCATGGTTCATGGATGCAAGGTTAAAGGACGGCGAATGAACGTCCAAAATCCCAAGTCAAGAGCTTCTTCAGTTTCTTCTGATTCCATCTCTTTGGGCTTCTTCTATCGGGTGCGCCTATTGTTTTCGGCCCTTCGGGGCCTGGATTTCGGCGGCTCAGCGTGACTGAGTGGTTTAAGGTTGAAAGACGGGGGGCTCTACGCAGGCCCCGCGCCGTGGGTTCGAATCCCACCGTTGACCGCCGATTGATTTGAGAGGGAAAGTAGAAAGAGGATGAGTAAATTAACTACTGAGGAAAAATTGATTATAGAAGGTAACTATACCCTAATGACAAGTATAAATTTGGTTCATTATGAAAAGCATTATATCTACTTTAGGTTCTTGGATTAGAAAGGAAATTAAGAGTAAAATTCCGAATATGTACCCACCTCCTCAGCCACGTTTTTACAGAGCGGCTATTCTTGCTCAACTAAACAGTCAAACTGCGGGTTGGATAGAAATAAATGGGTATCACGCATATACTTCTCCGAAGATATTTTCTCCGAATGTCGTGGATTTTAATTTTCCGACTGGTGGTGTTGTTTTAAAGTTATTTGCCAATACAAACACTGGAGAAACGAGAGCATATGTAGCTAAATGGCTAGATATTCCTGAAGAACATCGAGTTATTTTATGGGCAGGGGAAGAATGAAAATAGAACGTTGTCCGAAATGTGGAAGGCCTTTGCCATGGGGGGAAGAATTTATATTAAGTCGGTGCAAATGCGGTTTTTTATGGGTAGTGTCTGAGGAACGAAAAATATGAGAAAGAAATGACAATGAACGATAACGCGCAGGCGAAGGCGGAGAAGATAGTGGTATCAATCAATAATTATAGTCTTGAGCAAACAGGAATGAACACATGGAACTGGAAAATTGAATGTATTTCTAACGCCCTGCGCGAGTACGGCGAGCAGATTATCAATGATCTTGCTCTTGGTCTAAGAGAAGATGAATTGACGTCAAAGATACGTTCCGAAGCCCGCACCGAGGCTTTGGAGGAATTAGAACGAAGGGTAATTCCAACTAGGCCAGAAGCCAATATGCTTGGGACTCTTACATACCTGAGGTTACAAGAAGAGATTCGCGCCATCCTGGCAAAAAGAAAGGAAAATTAAAATGTGTCAATTCTTCTCGTGTGTTTCAGACGGAAAAGGAAATGTCAAATTTTTTAAACCCGAGGACATTGTCAAGATCATGGCCGAAGGAAATCCAAACAAATATGATTTTAATTCCCATACGAGCCTCATGAGTTGGCTTGGGATCAAGGCCAAGGGCGAGGAGAATTGGTCGAAGTGGGAATACAACCCTGAATCCAAAGAACTCAAATTGGATGAAGGAACACTTGCCGACGACAAAAACAAAATCCAAAAGATTTTAGATGCCTATTTCGAAGGCAAGGATATTTTATTTTTTCGTAATTTGTATAGCGCGAACTCGGGCAACTGGAACTCGGGCCACGGGAACTCGGGCCACTGGAACTCGGGCAACGGGAACTCGGGCGACAGGAACTCGGGCAACGGGAACTCGGGCGACAGGAACTCGGGCGACGGGAACTCGGGCCACTGGAACTCGGGCGACAGGAACTCGGGCAACTGGAACTCGGGCAACGGGAACTCGGGCCACGGGAACTTGGGCGACGGGAACTCGGGCGACGGGAACCTTAACTCTTTCTGCACTTCCCAACATTGGATGTTGTTCGACAAGGCATGCACGAAAGAGGAATACGAAAAAATCTATAAACTCGATTGGTCGTGGTTCTGGATCAACAAATGGGTGAATAATTCAGAAATGACTGTCAATGAGAAAAAGGCGTATCCGACTTATAAAACATGTGGAGGATACCTCAAGAAAATCGAGTACAAAGAAGCATTCAAGGCGGCTCCACCATCGTTTTTGGATGCCGTGCAGAAACTGGCGAACTTTGACGCTAACAAGTTCAAGGAAATCTCTGGAATTTCTATCCACGCGGAGAAGAAACCTTGATCCCCGAAGCCTTTCTGATCGGAGCGTTTTAGTGTATGGCTTGGATTTATTTAGCGGTATCGGAGGACTCACAAAAGCCTTGGAACGGATAAAGCTCGACATCGTGCCCTGTGAACTGGACGAGGCGAATGAATTTGTCCGCATCCATCATCGGCATCATCAGCCCGTCCAAGGTCATAAGTTCTCTTTGGCGGTTGTGCATGACTCGGTTATTCATGGCGTGGCCATCGTGGGCCGACCGGTTGCAAGATTCCTCGATAATGGGCTAACGCTTGAAGTTACTCGGTGCGCTACGGATGGGACCACAAATGCTTGCAGCGCCCTGTATGGAGCAGTTCGTCGCGCGACATTCGCCCTTGGATATAAGCGGCTCATTACTTACACGCTCAAATCCGAATCGGGCACGTCACTTAATGGTGCAGGATGGAAGTTGCTCGGAGAGGCTGGCGGCGGGACGTGGAATCGTAGGAGCCGACCGCGAATTGATAAGCACCCGACGCAGGGAAAGTTTCTATGGGAGGTGATTGCGTGATTTATCCATACGTACAGCGGAAGGTGGATGGACGCAAGAAACTGGCCCACCGAATGGTTATGGAGGCGCATTTAGGTCGGTCACTCTTAACATCTGAGATTGTCCACCATCTCAACCATAACAAGCGAGACAACCGTATTGAGAACCTCGTCGTTTTGACCGCCAAAGAACACTCAGCACACCACCTCCAAAAGCATCCGATTACAAAGGTCTGCGTGATTTGTGGAATGACGTTCACTCCGCATCCAACAAAGCGGAAAATCAAACAGACTTGCTCGAAGGTGTGTCGCTATAGGCTGATTTCGTTGGCGTGGTTCCGGCCCAAGCGCGGGAAGCGTTTGAAAGATTGATTGGCCTGAAATGATAAAAGAAGTTTTCTTGATCGGAGCGCTGGCGCTTCCGGCGGCCTTCTCCGGCTCTCAGCCGCCCAAAGTCCCGGCGCACAGGGTCTATCAAGACTTCTCCATTCAACTTCTGCGGGAGCGGGATGAAGCGGAATGGGACCGCCTTTTCCACTATGCGCTCTATGCCTCTGTCCACATGGGCTGGTATTACGAGGACGCCGCCGACATGGCGCAGTCGGCCATTCACATTATGATGGTTCAGCTCGACAGGTTACAGCCTGAGAACATCGCCGCGTACATGAAAGGCGTCATCATTCACTTAAACGCTCGAATGACCGCCCAGGCGGTTTGGAAACGCGCCACCAAGGACACAGACACAATGCTGGACCTTATCAACCATCGCGACAATCCTGAGGTCACGGCCGCCAAAGAGAACGTCCGAGCCATCGGCCTAAAAGCGATCTCTGCGTCCATGCACAAGCTGACCGCCCGAGAGCAGTCGATCTTGCAGATGCGGTTACGGGACATCCCCGCAGAAGCGATCATGGAAGCGCTCAAGTTGACGAAGAAGCAGTACGACCAATCGGCTTGGCGGGCCAATACGAAGATGATCCGTGAAGCCAAGAAGTATCTCGAGAGAGCGGCCTAGGAGGGTCTATGCTTAAAACAGTCTGTGTTGTGCTGGCAATGTCGTCTGTGGTGATGGGGTGTGGGACGGGGTGCTACGAGTACCAGGGCCTATGCGCCTGTGACGCCAAGACGGAAGCCGCGCCAGTCGTCAAACCGTCTGATGAGAAACCGCCGCACGGCACCGCCCCGGAGTGGCAGACAGGAGCCGTCAAAGCCGATATGCCACAGAGCTTACAGGATTCAGACGCCAAGATGGATAAAGAAGCCTCAGACGCCGACCACGCCGGGAAGAGAGCGGCTGGGATTCAGTGAACTTGCTGAATTAAGAGGCTGTTGGCGATGTCGTCCGGGCTCGTGAATCGGATGTCGGGCGAAAGCACAATCTGTCCGGCGGCGTAAGAATCTTCCGTAAACTGCGAGCAAAACTCCAGGTTTCCAGACAGCCACCCGGCCGTGAGAACTCCCAAGAACGGATACCACCGCCCGCGCCGGGACTGCGCGTACGCGAAGATGGCCGATAGCTGGGCAGGCGTGATCGGCGCGATCAGACGGTCGACTTCCACGTGGTCCGGCAATGGGTCAGGAATGGGGTACAGATCGATCTTCGGAGGCTGAGACGACCACATCTGTGTTACGTCCTCTGACACGAAGGAAACGTGGTAATACTGTCCGTTCGGAGACCGCTGTTTTAAGAGCGATTCTCCCCACCCCACCAGGCGGTCGATCACCGATGCACTGGGATCGACGCGCCATAACAGCAAATCCCCCGGAAGAAGAGTCATTACGCCGCTGGCGTGATAGGAGCCGGAGCCGGGAACAGAGACGAAATGGCCGACAGGTCATTCGTCAAGTCCGTCAACAGGTTCGTCAGGTCTGCGGTCAATTTCGTCGGGTCTTGTTTGTCGGCCACGGCCGCGTTGATGTCGGCCACGGTCTTTTGAATGAGCGGAATAGCCGCTTGAATCTTCGGGATCGCGGTCACGACGATGTTTAAGGCTTGAGGCACTTCCGCTAAGGTTGCAAGGGTAAGCATTTGAGTGTGTCTCCTTTCGAATTTACGTTCAATTTCTTTCTTGAGTCCGACCAACTTACTTATTTTCTCGATGACTTCTTCACCGTGAATGACGGTATGCGTCACCGCCAAGTACGCAATTCCGATGTCTCGGAATATCTCCCGAACGACGGGTGGGATTGTCATTAGCTGATGACGATACCCAACGTAAACGGCGCGCTCGTACCGTCTTCCAGTAGATGAAGCATCCGCACAGGCACCGATCCGACAACGCGCAACTCTGAATGAAAATGTGCGTCGGGTGTTCGCAGTAGATGAGCGAAAACACTCACGAATCCGTCCCGATCCACATGACGGGGCTCGGATAGTCCGGCGGCTGGCCGATGTCGGCGTGGATATGAAGCGGCGCGATTTCGATACGCTTAAATCCGGCCTGGCAGAGGCCCGCCACAATCAAAAGGCGCTGACCGTCACGTTCAGAACCTTCAGCCAAATGACCGAGTCCAATATCAACAGCAAGACCTTTATAGTGCGCTGAGTTTCCACAATGGACGCCCCCTGTCGTGAAAGTCAAAACGATCGGCACTCCCGCATACCCTCGCGCCTGGTCGAGCATGGCTGGAAGGTTGCCTTGAAGTCCGGCCACTTCCGCATCGCTGAAGAATTTAAAATTTCCCATTCAGACTCCCCCCGTATCAGGTATCACGTTCTCAGCGACGCCGTTTAGTCCATCAGCCCGATCGCCGCACGTCACGAACCCGCATCCGACGCGCTCGCAGAACACCCGGATTTTGTTGCAACAGTGTTCAGCGGCACAAAGGCTTTGGCATCGTGGACAATGGAGTTTTGACCACCATTTGCGAGACATCCGTTCGGACACTCGCTGCCAAGTCCGCCGGGCCAATCGATCATCCGTTCGCCGCACTTTTGGCAAAACGTAACCCCTCCGTCTACCCCTTCGCTAAGTCGCGCTCCACTTCTTTAAACGAAATCTGCCGGTGAATTTCCTTGTGGATTCCGTCAAGCTCGCGAATGATGAGCGTCATTTGGGCGCTTTCTGTCGCTTTTAAGTCCACAAGGTTTTTCTCTAAGGCATCAACTCTGGGAGCCAACTTGTCGGCTTCCTCAACGCGGTCCATCCACTGAGCATGAACCGTCACGACTTTAACGGCAAACACGATCGATGCCGCAAACATCCCGATGATCGTCAAAATGAGCGTCCAGTCCATCTTCCGGCGTATCGGATGTTCAGTCATCATTGCACCGTCGCTATCGTGGGATTTGGATGTTGGATGCCGCCCACGTCTAAATAACTGGTGTTGCTTCCAGACTCAAACGTGCCGGGATACGCCACCTGCCGGACAGACGGGCCGCCGCCAGCCATAGAGTTCAGGCTCAGGTTTCCAGCGCCGCCATTGACGAAAGGTGAGGTTGTGATCGTGACTTGCGGCAACGCGAAGATCTTCCCTGATCCAAGACTCTCCCCGCTGACGTTCCCGTACACGGCATCGTTGAAATAGACCCGCAGGCCGCCCGTCAGGTCGTGTCCGTATCGGCCATTGTTGACGACGATGTTATTGAGGTAAAAACCTTGGTTTCCTCCGGTCCCTTCGATGCCATCTCGCCCGTTTCCGTAGAAAGTGGAATTGACCACAACCCCAGTCGTTCCGTTATCGATCCCATCCGAACTGCCGCCCGTGTTGTTGTACCCGAGGCAGTACAAACACAAGCCCGTGGTCGCAAACCCGCTTGCGGTGTTGGCATAGGATTCGGTGCCGATAATGGCCCCGGTGCCCGTGAACGGTGTCGAGCTATTGGCGGTCGCGGCCGACCGAACCGTTACCCACGCCGCATCTGCCGCACTCGTAAATCCAGTAAAAGTGCAGCGATCAGCAATGGTGAAGTTGCCCGTGATGCCTTTTGAGGTAGTCTGGCTGGCTCCGTTAAAAGCGATGTTGCGGATGACCGAATAGGTGCTGTTGTTGTATATCGTTGCTGAGGAAACTCCGGAATTGAGCGTCAAAGTGGGCATGGAATCCGTATTCGTCAAGGTGCGATTGGTGTTGTAGCCGATGACGTAAATCTGGACAGAGCTAGTCATGCACCCTCCAGCTACGTTGGTGCTGGCGCTCGTGATTGTGAAAGAGCCATACTTGATGTAAATCGTCATTTGCGCGACGGTGGCATTTTTGGTTGCAATCCCTGGGCTCAAGAGAGCGCCGCCGATATTGATTGTCATGCCAGACGAACTGGCTATAGTCGTATCCATGGTCACGGTCGTGGCACTCGCGTAGGTGACTTGCCTCCACTGAGCTGTAATCGACCCGGAACCGCCCGCGACGTAAATGATGTTGCCTGTGATCGCGGAAGTGAAACTACAATCCGAGCACGTAAGAGTCGTCGTACCCGCCGACGATCCTAGGACGCTTGATCCGTTGTTGCCGCCGTTCGGGTTTGCGCTGGCTTGTTGGCTATAGTCGGTCCCGCTTGATCCCGTCACAAACCCGCCGCCGTTCGTGTCACTGCCGCCCGTCTCGACTTCCCAGACCGTGTTAGCGGACAAGGCCGCATAGATAAGCTGAAAGTTCCCGACCCAGAGGATCAGGCTGAGAGATAGGACGATAGCGACGAGTCGCCGCATTAAAATACCGAGGTCGCGTTGACTTGCACTTTGGCAATGTTCGTCAAGTATCCGGAATTTGGCGTAACCGTTCCGGTTCCTTCAAAATAGTTCACGAGGTCTTGCGCGCGAAGGACGATGGCGTAAGCATCGTCGTTCGTGATCGGAGTGCGGCCATCGGTCGCGGAGCCGTCGGCGATGATCGTCTGGTCGCCCGGAGGACAGACCGCCGCGATGTTCTGCGCGTTGTATTGAAGAACCAAGCTCTTGGCTGAGAGGTAAGCCTGATAGAGAAGATTCGCCATTGGTCTGGCCCTCGTGTTGTCCCATGCTACAGCCTGCGGATTGGTGTTTGCCATGATGTCTCCTTTACGTTTTGTTGACCCAGATTTGGGTACTGCATTTGGTCGCGTTCGTCGGCACTGAACCTGTCAGATTGAAAAAGAGAATGTCTCCCTGATTTAGCGAACTCCATCCCGTCGCAGGCCCCGTTGCACCGATGGCATTTGAAACTGACGGACACGCCGAAGCGCAGATACTTCCGGCGGAAGCGCCGGGCGACGTGTCGGTTAAGGCCGTCGTCCAGCTCTCAGACGACACGGAAATGCTGATCGATGTGGTGTTTGAGTCGCAGAACACCGTGTAGCTGGACACCGTCGCCGCGTAAGGCATTGCATACCAATAGAGGAGTGATGCGGTCGCCGAGGAAATGACCAAGCCTTGACCATTCAAGTTATAGGTGATGGCTTCCTGCGTGATGCTGGTCGTTGAGGAAAAGCCGCCAAAGGTCGTGGAATTCTGGTAATACTGGACTGATCCAGCGGAACCGCCCGGAGACCCGCCGCTACCGCCACCACAGGATCCCCAAGAAGGTGCAGTTGCCGTCCCTCCACTCTGCAAGCATTGGCCGGAAGTACCCGTAGCTCCAGCTGATCCAAGAGCGATGGTCGAGGAGATAAGGATAGTCCCCGCCGCCATCATACCTTGATTGAAAGTAGAACTGGCCGTAAACAAGGTTGCGCCATTTCCCAAAACGTAGAACCCAGGACTTAAGGATTCAGGAGTTTGTGCGGCGATGAACGTATAAGGATAGACTCCATTGTTGCTAACGGCCACCCTGGAATTGACTTCAGTTGGACTTGAATATCCAAACAGAACTTCTCCGTGGTCAGTTTCAAGAGCGTAATTCTCATTCGATGACCCCGAAGAATTAGCATAAACTCCAACGTTTAACGACGAACCGCCACCGTGCGCATTGAAGTACCCGCCCCATACATCTATATTGTTAGCTACTCCTTCTCCATAAATTGCAATCCCATTCCCGCCCCCTGTCCCAGACGCCCTTCCATACACCCCATACTTGTTACCCACACTCCCAGCGCCTTCAGCGTACACACCATAGTTCACTTGATTGGAATTGGTAGCTGTGAACTGACCGCCATAGTCCCATCCATTCCCTTGTGTGACAACTTCTGCGCGTCCGACCACGGCCACGGCGTCTTGTCCATTGCCTGCCACCAATCCGCCGTTCCCTGACACATGAGAATACAGTCCATACATCCCAGGAGCTTCCGTGCCACCTTCAGTACATTGAAAAGTACCACCTGCGGCTAAGTTGTTCAAACAAATAAGCGTTGTAGAACTGGCAGAAGTTGAATTGATTTGCAAAGAACCCGTTGAATCAAACCATGCAAACTGCGCTAGATCCCCTGCAAGGGAAGTGCTGGAAGGAGTAACATTGTAATATGGAACCGAAAATTGGGACGCAACCTGCGTGTTGCCGCCACCGCCCCCACCGCTCGTAATGGTTGTCCAGGTAGGGACCGCTCCGGCGCCGCCAGAAGTCAGACATTGACCGCTTGTCCCGGCCGATCCAGCCAATGTCATGCCGCCAGCAATGTTGGTCACGCCAAGCGTTGAGACGCTCAAATAATAGGTGCCATGGGCCGGTTCCGTATCAGCGGCCAGGATGTAGGTATCTGTCCCTGTCCTTGAGACAGCATTGACGGCGGTATAAGGCGTTCCACCACCATTACCGCCCAGCAAGAGCGTGTCGCCAGTCGCACCCGTCCCGGTGCTCATGCCCGTAGCGCTCTGGATATTGGTCTGGGCCGTTGAGGTGTTGTTGAATTTAAGGACAGCTCCGTTGATGTAGTTGTCGGACATCGTTATGGAGTTTTCAGTCGTTATGCCGTTATAGAGTTGAAAATTCAAGGAATTGGAGGGGGCATTCGACATCAAAGGCGTGTACATGACCGGAGCGGAAGAGAATTGAGTTGCCGTAAACGTGCTGACACTCATCCCCTGGTTATTGACCCACGTAAACGTGCCGGGAGAGACAATGCCGGAGCCGCCTGCTCCTCCGCTTGAATTGATCGTGATTGCCGCCGTTGTTCCTCCGACCAAAGAGCCCGATAGGGTGACATTCGTCCCGGCAATCAGGTTGATAGAGGCGGTCGGGCTGGATACCCGGACCCCGTTTACCATGGTCTCAAGAGAAGAAGAACCGCCGCTACCGCCAGTTGTCAATGTGGCAGTTTGGCCTGCACAAGTAAGAGTCCCAGGTGAAACGTTTACTTGCCCAACAACACAAGAAGGAGAACCACTACTATCTTTTATCTTGATGGTTCCTGTAACGCCAGTATCAGCAAAAACCGAAGCCGCAAGACCAAGAATTAAGAGAAGCGATTTACGCACCATTTGATCCCATCCACAATCCCTTTTCTATAAGCATGTTCACGAGTGGCATCCCCACGCATGACCTGGTAGGCGAAATAGGCATTGTTTTCATCCTGCTGGATTTTCTGCCATTCAAGTTCAATCTCTTGAGCTTTTCCAGACAATTTGACAAATTGCGACAAGAGTTTTAGTCGGTTCATTTCTTGATCATGCCCATTTGAAGATACAGCGACTGGGACAGGCTGTTGGGTCGTAACCGCAGGAGTCTCATGTCCCAGCCGCTGTAGCCTCATCAGAGCTTCATCTAACTGAATCAATCTAGGGACCGTCGCTTCCAAAATAGCCAATTCCGAAACGCGCTTGTCCAAATCTCCGATCTTTTCAAGGATCGGTCCTAAAGCCGTCAATTTAGGAAGAATGGATTCAAGCGCGTCCAGTTGGTTGAATAGGCGAGTCAACAATTTGAATACATGCCGCAACAACAAAAGACGGCGCTTGATGGTCATGCGAGGTCAAACTTCACCGTATACGTTCCATCCGAAGAAGCCGAAGCAATCGAAATCGTCGACATGATCCCCAAACTCATATTGAGTTCAGCGGAAAATGTTCCTAATTGCCCGGTCCATTTTCCCATGATCATGCCGTCGGCATCCGCGATTGTCAAAGTAAAGGTGTCGGTTTCGTTGACAGGTTTAACGCGGATCCATCGTGCTGTTGACCATTCATTCGTAAGCGTCAATGTCCCCGATCCGCTCGATACAGTGATCTTTCCGACTCTAGATGCTTGCGGCCCTTCGTTTGCCATAGGTTAATCCCCGTGATGCGTGATTCCCTTAAACTTCGGTCGTTCGGCGTATTCTTTCTTTCCCCCTTCAGCCGCTCGCTTTTCTGAAAGCATGATCGCTACAGCCTGTGGCTGGCTTTTCACTTCCGGACCTTTCTTTGATCCCGAATGCAGTTTTCCTTCTCCGAACTTCTCCATTACCTTATTCCAGGGCATATATCCTCCTAGTCGCGCTCGTAACGGGGAAGATGCTTCAATCCCCATGTATCTTGATCTCTATCGTGAACTCTAATCCCGCGCTTCGCAAATGCGGATACAGTATCCGGCGTATCGTTCGATTTGGCTTTGCCTTCACGAATGGCCTGCGCGTCTACTTCTTTCTGATCAATCGGCTTGATTGTCACTTTGATTTTCATATCACGCTCCTATGTTCGGCCCATAACGGGCGATTCTATCTTGAGGAACAGCAGGCCCCACAACCGGGTCCGTAATCCGCGCAATTTGCTGGGCTTGTTCGTTTTGTTCGGCTGGCGTCTGGGCTCCAATTTGGGCCGCTGGAATCGAATTGTGTTGACGCACCGTTATGCCCTTGCGCGAAAAGGCCTTGACAGCGTTTCCGGATGGGTTTAGACTGTTCATATGCAGATCGCCCTTTCTGTTGCTCTTGGGATCATCATTGTGAAGTTCCTTGATGCGCTATGGGAACATTTGACTGGCCCTGCTCCAGATATTTCGCAACAAGAGCCCGAATGGCGGGATTACCTGCTGCGCGGTCCAGCAAATCGGCCAAACTACCAGCCCCCGAAGCAGCAACTCCCATTGCCAAAGGTGAAGTAGCGCCTAAAGCTGCAGCCGCTCCTAATCCAGGAGCTGTAGAATGTGCTCCTAAACCTATTGCACCACTACCTTCAATCAAATATCTTCCAAGTTTTGAATATTCATTAGGATTGCTTTTATTAACTGGCAATGGTTTAGAAAGATTAGAACGTAAAGCAGAAGCTGCATAATTTGAATTCGCTTTCGCAAATGCTTGGGCTTCCGGACTAGGGTCTTGAGCAATGATTCCATTTAATGTATTTTCAAATTCTGATAATTTAGCTGCTTTTGGCGTTAGCTTTGTAGGATAAATCGTTCCAATTCCAACCTTTGCCCCAACGGCTTCTTGTGTGGAAATGGGTTCCCCTTTCAACCATTTCACGTAGACATCAGAGACTTTCTGATTGGCTTCTCCCTTAGGATTAAAAAGAATCGCTCCTTGCTCTTCCGGAGTTAAATGTTTTGTAACAGCATTTTGCAATGCTTCTCCGAATTCTTGTCCTGATTTTTCTATGCTTTGAGGAGCTATATATGTTTGATAAAATCCTCCCTTATAAGCACGATCCAAATTGCTGGCAGGTGTTCCAGAAACCATCTCGCCTAGTTTTGCGCCCGGAAGATTTTCAGGAGTTACGGAAACGTCTCCGCCAGGCATGACATAAGAACGAGGATCAACAGCAGCTCCCGCAACAAGTCCAGCCGCTCCCTGCATTAATGGCCCTGCGCCTGCCTGTTGCATAAGATTGGACGCCCCTTGCGAAGCTGGCGCAGATGCTCCTCCTAATGTGTTAGAAAGACGTGCGGGAGCCATGATCTGATTTTGAATGGTCTGTAATGCTTGACCTGTTGGAGTCGTTGCCGTATTAGGTTGAATCCCAAATGTCTGAGCCGCCGCATTCAGGCCCATCATAGCCGGATTTGATCCTTGCGGTTGAATGGGAGCCATACTCGGTCCCTGTGAAATCGAAGACGGTTGATTTTGAACTGGAGAATCAGGAATAAATCCATCTTCAGTTTGTGCCGTATCAGGAACAAACCCGTCACTGCTCATGAGAGTTTGTCATACTTGTTCGGATCAAAATTAGCTGCTGGCATTGTTCCGGTCTGGCCTGTAGCTTTATTGCGAACGCGAATTGTCCCATTATTTTGTCCACTAAAATCGAACTTTGGAACCTGTGCGGCTTTTAAGGTTCCGCCAAAAGCTCCTACTGTACTTTGCGATCCTTTTGTTAAAAGCTGATGTTGATTATTTAGCTTGTTGTACATATCTGAAAATCCAGCGGAGACTACTTTTGGATCGTCTGCAACCGATGGAAGACTTGCTGCAATTTCTTGAACTGCTTGAGGATTTGTTCTTGAGCTTTCCGGAAGTAATGCAGTTGCCAATGTAGTAATTGCCGCTGTCCTCGCTTTATTAGCGGCTACTAATTCGGGAGCTTGTTTCCCAGCCGCTGATCCTGCTTTGCCAGTAACTATTCCAACACCAGCTCCTCTCAAGTTAGGAGGAACAGCCTGAAGAGCTTTATAATAATCACCCAATGCTAAAAATCCCGCTTGGATTTTATTGTCTTCTGCGTTGTATTTTGATTGTTCCTCGGCTGATTTCCCAGCAATCCAATTAGGAACCTGTTGTTGAGCGTTCGCCAGGTCTGCCTGATTCTTCGCCGCAATCGTTGGTTGCTGGGACTGCTCAAACTGGCCCTTTTGAATGCCTTGCTGTTGAAGCTGTTGCTGGCCCGGTTGTAAGGCCAGATTGCCAATCGTCTGAAGTCCCTGTAACGCCCTCCCTCCGAATTGACCCATGCTCGCTAACTGTCCTGCTTGATTTGGTTGCAAGCCAAGACTGGCTAAATATTGCGCTTGTGCGTCTTGACCGCCAATGCCTTGACTTTGCATGTGGTCGTGAATCGTTTGAGGAAGACCAGAGGTCGGGTGCATCATCGGCTGACCCGGTTGCCATCCTTGCGCGGCGTTCGGGCTTTCTCCGCCTACTCCACCCGTTCCGGGCGATGTTCCTTGACTTGCTGGAGGTGTTCCGTTGGCATAAGCTGGCGACGGATTCGGAGATAACGTCTGCGCGGATGTCTGAGCAGGTTGTCCATTATTGCCCATTGTTGCTCCGCCTGGAGTCCCGGCAACAGGCGGTATTCCCACGTTTCCAGAAGAAGGTTGAATACCAGGATTTTGGTTTGGGTTCGGCGTATTGGGGTTTGTTCTGTTTCCATTGATCAAATTCATCAAGTACGGACCACCCTGACCAAACGCTTCGATCTGCAAAGCTTTTTGTTTGTTCTGATAGTCTAGATAATCGTTGATACCTTGTCGAAGACCGGCCGGAATGCTCTGAAGTTCTTGCTGTTGACGGTTCAAATAACTGTTCACTAAATCCGTCGGAATAGGAACGGGCCCCTGATATTGGGGATTTCTTTGTGGGATCTGAAAATTAGCTGGTGTCGGTTCCATAAAAATTCTCCTAAACTAAATAGTCGCCGAAGCCGCCGTGCTTCCTAATGCTCCTACTTTACTTAAACCACCTAATAAACTCCCTACAGCGCCTAATCCCTGAAACCCTGTACTAATGTCTCCCAGAACACCCGATTTGCCATATTGATTCAAATAATTGTTGTAGGCTTGAAGTTGCATCTGGTACATATTCAGATTTTGGTTGTACTGAGTATTTGCCGACTGATTTGCCAGAGCATTCGAAACACCTGCATTTTGTAAACCATACTGTTGATTCATCAAACTATTGTATTGGCTTGCGGCATTTGCCGTCGAGTTCTGATAGTTTTGCGCGGTCACACCCGCTAAGAAGTTCTGAAGTCCCTGATTCTGCTGAAGTGCGGCATTGGCTAATTGCGAAGAAAGCGCCGATGATCCAGGAGCTTGTCCGGACATGGCATTCTGCGCTTGAAGAGACGGAGCAATGTACTGATTGAAATATGTCGAATTCGACTGCTGAAGTTGGTTCTGTAACTGGTTTTGAAAGTTCGTATTCTGAACGTTCTGATATTCCTGCGTCTGCTGAAGAGCCTGCTGAACCTGATACTGATCTTGTCCAGACGCCATCAACGATCCGTAATATTGCTGTTCCGCTGTCGTCGGAGCGCGTCCTAAAGTTGTTTCAAATGCCGACGATACCTGGTCTGAATAATTGCCAGCCTGTGCCGCATATTGCGCTTGTTGTTGTTGATAAATAGCCTGCGGCGTATTGTTTAATTGTGTGTAATAAGCCGCAACGGCTGCATTGCCGCCCGAAACGTTTGCTTTATTCGGATCTCCGGAATTGTAGGAAGGAGCCAACATATCCAATTCCGCTTGGGTTGGATTCCGTCCGAACATATTGACGAAATCTGTCCAAGCATAGACTTGTTGAGCTTGTGTTCCACCTCCGGAACCGCCCCATGTTGGAGCGGTTGTTAAAGGTGTTTCTCCTGCCGGTGGATCAGTTGGACTTGCCATAAAGTTCTCCTAACGTATTCTCCGCGCCGATATCCGAGCGTCAAATGTCGGCGATCCCGAAACAAACGTTACTTCGCCCTTGAGGTAGTAGGTCGCTCCGGATCCGATCGATACCCGGAAAGACGGAACGGCTAAAGATGCCGTAGACATCGACGCGACGTTCAATTGAGCGGTGTTGTTGCCGGAAATAAACCCGGTCGTGTTGTTGCCGGAAGCCGTACCGATCCCGATCAAAATTAAAGACGCGCCCCCGATGCCGTTAACGACGGCACAGATCGAAATGTCCCAGTCGCCGGGCGTGAGCGTGATGTTAAGAAGGTCTTTGTATACGCCAGTCGTCCCGGATGGAATCACCGTGTTGTCCGTTTCGATCCATTCGCCGACGTTGCCCGAGGAAGCGGAATTATTCGTCTGAGTTCCTTTCAGATTAGTAATTGTTGCCGTCGATATTGTCAGCGTTGAAGCAGTTCCGTTATTGATCGTCGGATAGCTGATGTTATGACAAACGTTTCCCATGTCCTGATCAAGGCCGGGAATGGATGGATAGTTGTATTCAGGACACGATGCCGCGTGAAGAATCGAAGAGCAAAAAAGGATCAGAAAAATTTTCTTCATTGAAGAACCGGCTTCCATGACAATGGTTCATAGTGAACACGATGCGCCATCAGCGTCCACTTAGCATTGGAAGAGTTATCGCCAATGGTGAAGTCGTAATATTTCCCGATCTTGCCGACTGGCAAAAGGAAGTTGCGCTGGATCAATGAAGCCGCAGGATCATAAGCCGTCATTGTAAAGACCGTCGAATTCTTGCTGTCGAGCGTGTAAGTATAGGAAAGAGTCGTCGAGCTTTCGCCTAAAACAAAGTCGGCTTGCGTGAATTCTTTTTGCACGAAGAGATCATTGGTTGCCGGGAAACTAATAGTCTGGCCATCTCCCGACTGTTCAGCCGCATTGAAAAGGAAATCCGGCGACCGCCAATAAGATTTGATCGGATTTCCGTTATCGGTTGTGACGCCGCCGTATTTGTAGACATAGGGCCCCGACGGGCTCCCGAAATAGAGCGCGTTATTTTCAATCAAGAATCCATTCGACGGAATATCGTAAATAACCCAAGCTCCATTTAAGAGGTCCCAATAGAAAATCCGATTGTTTAAAGAAGTCGTTGAACTAGATGACACCGAAAACCAAATGGCATCATTGAAATAGGTCATGTAGGATTTGTCGGAAGCGGAACCTTCATACCAGTTAAAAACAAAGTTGTTTAAACTGGGGGCTGCAAAAGTTGCAGTTGATCTTGAAAAGTCTGCGCGGGCTTGCATGTATGTACCAGTCGAAACAACAAGAGCTGAATTTTTAGGTTGAAGTTTCCATGTGGGAGTAGCAGAATTTACTGCAAAAGAATTTGTTCCTACGCGAACATAGTATGTGATAGAACTGATGTCTGGATCATTATCTAAAACAGAAAAATTACTCCAAGATGTCAAATTTGGAGCATTGTTGACTTGAGAATAAAATGAACCTGTATTGTAAATAGGTGAACTTGCAGTAACACCCCCTTGGATATTATCAATTCCGTAGTGTACTCCAGTAGGACATCCTCCACCACCTGTTGAATAAGTATCCATATTGGCATAAAAAGTAAAAGTATTCGAAGAAATAAAAGTTGAAGTTGATGCTAATTGAAATTGGTATTGATTTCCGATTTCGCCATAATAATGGTCATAAAAAATAATATAAACGGGAACGTTAACACATGCCGCTGGAAGTGTTACTGTATTAAGAGTCCATGAACATTGACTTGCAGAAACACCCTGAACAAAAGCTCCTGTTAATGTGCATCCTGAAGCTGTAGGACTATAAATTAAAACACTCGGACCATACCAACCAGGTCCACAAATTTCATTCTCCATCGCAAAATATGAACCATCTTCTGGTGTAATAGTGCAATGAACTCCGGCTGTACTGGAAGATTGGCTCCAATAAGTTGTATAGGTCCAAGTTGTATTAATCGTTCCTTCAAAACTGTTATCAGGAACATTTGTACTATAAGAAACAGTAGCAGAAGATAAAGTCAATGTCGGAGGAGCCACCGAGGTCGATAACGACAAAGAAGGATTAAAACTTCCAGCAACCCAATCAGTTGAAAATTGTTGTGTCCAAGAGTTTGCTTTTTTGCGACTGGCCGCCGTCACAGTCGGTGTAATGGGACGGCTGAGGCGCGTGAGGTAATACCCGTCATAAACGTAAATATGATTGTCTTGTCCACGGAAGAATATGCCGCCTGGACTGGCGTTGGCGTTTGCTTGGGCAGTCCCCGAGAACATCGTCCCAGAATCGAATCCAGAAGAGTTCCAGAAAGCATCGGAATTGTCTAACGTACCGATCTGGTTTGAAATAATTGTCAGTTGCCAATCGTTCTGGCCGGTAAAAGTCGCGTAGCCAAACGACTGATCCTTCCACCAAAACAACCGCCCAAAGTAGTATGCGAGATGCGTAATGCGACTGCCGGGAGAAGCAATAGGCTCAGTAAAAGGACTAGAAGGAAGAATACCGGGCGTGAACTGGTTAAAAGCCAATTGAGCAGAAACGTAAATCGTATTCGCATTGCCGGATACCCCCGCGACAACAAGTTGTAACGGCGTAAAGGCTCCCATCGTGCCGGACGGCGCGGAACTGAAATAGACCGTATTGGCTTTGGTCCCATCGGTCTGAATCGGCGTATCTCCGGCCGAGGAGAAGCAATAAGCGTATCCTTGTGAATCCGTACATTGCCAAGTCGCTTCATACGTCCCGGTCGCCAATGCTACAAACGATGCATCCGAAACCGATCCATAAAGAGTATTGGAAGAAGCCCAGATTTGAACATCAGAACCACCTAACTGCTGAAAATGGTAGCCACCATGAATGCCTTCGGATGTGTAAGTGGAATTAAGCGTCTGGAACAGGCCATATCCATCCCGTTTGAAGATAGCTGATCCTCCGGGTTGAATGTTGACGTTTAAAGTATCCTGCGAGAAATTGGACTGAATCGCGGAAGGGTTATCTAGCGTGTCTAAACCGCCCGAAAAATTGGAAACGATAATATCCCCCGCCAAAGCGGGTTTAGACCCTAAAAAGGCCAAAAGTGGCCCAAATAGGGCTATTCTGGCAAGCTTTCTTAATACTTCCAATTCCGTCCCCCTTGAATCCGGAATGGTTCGTCTGCTTCGAGGTCGTAATAAAGCTGAGTTACCAGGCTCATGTAGCCATTGGCCTGGGTACGGAACATCTTGGCTTTTAAGACAGTAGCTTGAGTCGGGTCGGGTTCCAAAAGAGAAGCAGCTACGTCAATGGCAAGACCAGCCAAATACGGCAAAATAAGCGTGTTTTGTACGCCATTAACCGTAAATGGCGTGTCAGATGCATTTACAAGTGGCTGGTGTGGCGTAATGTAAGACAACGTCAATGGGTTTTGCCCGGAAATCCCGACGTTGTTGGTGTAAGTCGTTGCATCGCCAGCCTGCGGCGTCGGATGCAGAATCAAAGACGGCGGCACGGAATTGAGGTCAATTGCCCATTCTTGCGGGGTACCGATTGAAGTCGTCCAGTCGTTGGCGCTGTAAAGGTCCATGTAATCGATTGATTTTTTGACCAAATCGACGCCTTTGATCGCTACCCGCAGGATCTTGATAACCGGCAAACTCGCTATTTGACCGGATCCGGTAAGCGGATAACGATACTGGTTCTCAATCAACGCCGAATAATCCGTCATGCGGCAAATCTTACATTCCATGTTCCATCGCATCTGCGCCAAATCTAGATAATTGTTGATGACAGGAATCGTATAGCGCGTGAAAGAAGGATCGTTGACAAGTTGCCCGATGTACCCTTGAAGGTCAGATAAGGTTTGTGGATAAAAGGCTACCATCTGAAATCCCCCTTAAAAGTCGCATGTATTGCGTTGAGGTTTTGCGAACGTTAAAATCAGTTTTGACGCTCTGATAGGCCTGTTCGCCCATCTGACGGCGCAATCCCTCGGAATCAATCAAAAGTTGAAGACGTGACTTCCATTCTTCAAGATCATGAGCTAAGAAGCCTGTTTTTCCTTCTTCTATCGAGCGCACAAAATCCGGAAGCGGAGAAGCCACACACGGAATCTCTAGGGCCGAATATTCAAGCCATCGCAAATTCGATTTGCCACGATTAAAATTATTGTCAACCAAAGGAGCGATACCAATATCAAACTTAAAAGAAGACATGAATTTCGGGTATAGATTGATTTTGCTCCATTTATGAGTCCAGTAAGTATGGGCCATTTTCTTGACGGCTGGAGTGGCTCCGTGGATGCAATAGAACCAGACTTTCGGGTTTTCATTGATGAGTTCCTCAATGACCGGCAACACCACATCTAAATCCGGGCCATGCGTCCCGCCGCCAATCCAACCGATCCGGATCCGATCTGAACCTTTACGAATTCGTGCGGAGTCCCAAGCCTTGAAATCAATCGAGTTCGGAACGACAAAAATATTGGCGTTTCGGTTGGAATATTGTTCTTTCAAATAAGGCGTAGAAACAATTACACCGTCTGACTGGCGCATTTGTTCCATGGCAATGGCTGTTCGCCTAGAACCGGGCCGCATCTGGTCAAAACCAGCGTTTCCAAGAGGAATGTCAATGATATAGTCGTCGATTTCCATCAAGAACGGTTTCTGATGACGCGCTCGTAAATCCATCCAGAATTCAAAAGAATGTTCAAAATCGAGCATTTGCCAGACCACGACATCCGCTTTTTCACAGAGATAGTCAATACGATCACGAACCATCGGCGTGTCGACCATATCGATCTGCCAAGGGTTTTGGATTGTGATGTTCTTGGAATATGGCCAGACAACCGTTTCGACATTCGGCCAACTACGCATCGCCCAGGCAAAATTGGCCATGCGATAATACGCTACTCCCGATACCGTGGTCGGGATGAAAACAACCCGAAGCGTCTTGTTACGGCGTGACAAGATCGCCGGAGATTCCTGCAAGATAGGCATTCTTTAGCTCTTTTACTTTCTTCGGATCACGCATAAATTCTGTTGGACTTCCATAAACATGGTTCGGTAACTGGTAAATTCGGTATCGAGAAAGAGGAACTTTCGTGAATCCGAACTTGTAGCCTTTTAAAAACGCATCCCATTGAAACCGCCAATCGTCTAACCCAAGCGTAGAAAAGTCACCTTCGTCATATTGAACATTCAACGTAACACCCTTTCGATATGCCATAGTCGAATGACCAATGCCGTTAAAACCCTTCTTCTTCGCTATCTCAGGATTGAAAGGACCAGCCTGTTGAGTTCCAATCACATTGTCATTCTCATCGATTAATTGGAACGGCCCATAAAGAACATCAATGTTCTTCATATTGAAATGAAGAAGCGTATCGCGGACACGGTTCTTTAACGCCACATCATCGGAATCAAGAACAAGGATGATGGGGGCCTTCGCCAGATTGTTCCCATAATTCCGCGCTGCGGAGCGACCGCGATTCTCGCCATAAGTCACATACTGGACACGAGGATCGCGCTCGGCATGCCATTGGACAAGTTCTTTCGTTCCATCCGTCGATCCATCATCAACTACAATGATTTCAATTTCTTTGACAGACTGACTGCGACACGAAATAACGGCTTCCGCTAAATAGGATTCAGCGTTATAGGCTGGAATAACGAAACTTGTGCGGGGAATCATCCTCGATTCCTATCAAATTTAGAATTCCATTCCATTAATTCCTGATTCTGATTTTCTTCCGAACGTTCATGTCTTTTATTTTCGTTGAGAATATCTTTTGATGTTAATCCCATATTCCTATATCGGTTTCCTTTTTTCGCCGGTTCAGACATGCTCTTTTTCAGTCCTTCTTTTAGTTCCTCATCATCCATTTTTAATCTCCTGTGGCAAAAGCGCATTGATCTTCTCCGCGAATGCCTGCGGATCAACTTGCTTTTTGTAGTAATCGGCGTATTCCTGGTTGAATTTCAAGAACCGTCCGTCGCGGATACGCCGGATCAATTCCTGTTTGAACTCCTTCATGGTCACGTCCATATCGAAATAGCCACATCCTGGAGCCTGCACATTTGAAATGATGTTGCGCCCATTGATGAGCATCCGTCGAATCGCTTCGTCAATCGTCGGATGTTGTTTAAAAGACACCAGTACGGAATAGTTCGCAATACTTACGATGGGATTTGTTTCACGGTTCAAGTCGTCAATTGGGATATAAGGCAAATCCTGTTTGATCGTATGCAGAAACGGCATATAGGCTTCATCAATATCTAGAAGCACCCGATACGTTTCAGGGAGTTTCGTTTCCGCTTCGTCAACGTCAGAGGGCAATGGAACGATCTTCGGAGATTCGATCTTGAGAAAATCAAACATCTCCGATAACCGTTTCTGACTCACAATTTCGTTGACCCAGTGAATAAGCTTGTACTTTTCCAGTTTTCGTAAAAGTTGAATGGACTTGGAAAAACCATAGTTCTCCAGTGCCGTAATGTCCCAAGGCATCCAATATTGAACTTTGACGCAACTTTCAGGAGCCCGTTCAAACCACGGATCAGGACCAAACCCGAGATTAAACGCCAGTTTGTAATCGTGAATTCGGAAGTCCAAATGCTTCGAAAAGTCTGCGCCAATCAGTTTGGCAATATGCAGCCCTTTCAGCTTTTCAGGGATGGAACCAATGATAATGTCTCGTTTGGGGATTCCATGCTTTTCTCGGACGCGCCAGTGGGTTTCTCGGAATTTGGCGTCGTTCCATTCTCGTCCTGAGATCGAATCTGCGCTAGGAGGTTCCGTAATAAATCCATATCCTTCGATAAACGATCCGCGCGCCCCAGCTCGAGTAACAGATAACCATAAGTCCCAGTCTTGCCCAGCTTTAAGCGTTTCATCAAAGCCTGGAAAAATTTCCCGGCGCATAGGGAACATGGTAGCGATGAAGTTGTTGCATGTAAGCAAATAGGCGTCGAATGGTTCACCGTCCACCCCCTGTTGATGCCCGGCAAATTCGTATCCTGAATAAACAAAATCCGCTCCCGTCGATTTGAATTCGTCCATCCAACGCTTCGCCATTTCAGGCTTGGCATAACAATCGGCATCCCAAAAAGACAAATACGCCCCTATCGCCAACTTCGCCCCGGCATTCCGAGCTTTAGGCGCACCGCCATGCTCAATTTCAAGGATTTTGTCAGTCGGTGTGTATTTTTTGGCGATAGCGGTTAATTCAACGTCTTCAGGAGTTCCATCAAAAACCACAATGATCTCAATACGCTTGTAAGACATATCCCGCAAGCTTTTCAAGCACTTTTCCAGAACTTCGGGTGCTTTCTTGTAAACAGGAACAATAAATGAAATCAAAGGGTCTTTAATGGACAAGTGCGGGCTCCTTCTTGAAGGATTCAAATTCCTTCCGGTATTTGTCAAAAACTTCTGGAATAGGATCTTGTGTCGGTTCAAAAACAAACGCTTTCTTGATTTCAGCGTTATGTTTCCCATCCAAAGGAATAAGATAATTTTCCGGCGTAGGTTCTAACGTCACACGAGGATGGTTCGAGGCAATCGTTTTGATCTGGTAATCGTCGATTTGCGGATACATAACTTTCAAACAGGTTTTCATCTTCTCTAGACGTCGACGATAGGGTTTTACCTCGCAATAATGGTTAATTCTGAGTCCACTGTCCGCAACTCGAAAGGGATACTTCGAGTATTCTTCGCCATAGTGTTTGTAACTGTTCCCGGTTATATCGTGGTGGTAAAAGTCCTCCTCCAATGTTCCATAAGCACCGACATACTTCAAACCAAAACGGGGGCAATGCATGTTTTTCCATGTGAGTGCCCGTCCTTTCGTGATCTCCGTCGTCAAATTCTTGGCGAAACTTCGGATATGCGTATACCACGCCACCGGCTCGGGATCAATTCTCGCCATTTGTTCCGGATTCGTGATAATCATGTCCGGATGAAGATAAAGAATGGCGTCCGGCTTTGTCGATTTGGCGCATTCGATCAAAACGTTAAAAGCGTTCTCATACTGATGTTTGTCAGTCACGTCAATATCAAAGTCTTGGCCACGATACCAAAACACTTTATCTTTCCCGGCCGTCTCAGAGAGCATCTTGACCAATTCAAATGTTCCATCATTGCTCTTGCCATCAATGCCATAATGCATCGAGTCAATCCCTGGAAGCGCCGCCATGATCGAATATCCGATCCAAGGACATTCATTTAAAACCGGAGCAATCGCCGCAATCTTCATGCGGTAGCCTTTACATTCAGACTGATTCGGATACCATATTTGCCATCCCGCATTGTCGAGGCATCCCGTATCGGAAAAGGAAATTGAATAACCCTTTGAACATCTTCAAACCCAGCATCTGTCAAAACTTCCGCTAACGTCGCAAATGTAAAATTGATGTAATGAAAATTGAGCGGATGAAGCTGATCACCCCAAAGAAGAAACTGTACCCATGGCACAAGGCCTTCTTTTAGGAACAACTTTACATTCGCTTCAAAGTCGGGAACAGAAATCCAACAAGACGAACCGGGAATCAAAACGCGGTGCCACTCCTTCAAAACCGTCAAAGTTTTTGTATGCGGGAAATGTTCCAGAATATTCGAAGCATAGATTTCAGATACCGACAAAGACTTAATCATGGTCAAATTCGAAACATCTGACTGAATGTCCGCGCCATCCCGCAAATCGACCGTTTTAAATCCTTCAATATGGGTATCGTTATTGCCTTCCCCCATTCCTCCTAAATTGAGCCGCAATGCTTCCATGGTAATCATGCTGTCGCCTTGACCATAAGTGAAATCAATCGATTTCCGCGATTTTCTCGAAGTTTTGAGCAATCATTGATGTCATAAGGCATTGCCTGAATTCTTTCAACGTCTTCAAATCCCGCTTCTGTCAAATGTTCACCCAGACGCGCATAATTGAATACGTTATAATGATTCCCGAAAGTTTCTTGCTTATCTGGTTCTCCATAAATAAGTTCGATCAGATATGGCGATAACCCATCCGATTGATACAGACGAACGATAACATCCCAATCCGGAACCGCCATATAAGCGACTCCACCTTTTTTCAATACTCTTCGCCATGTGCGAAGCACGTTTAATGTTTTCGTCCAGATGAAATGTTCCAGTACATGGCTTGCATAAATCTCTGAAATTGTCGCGTCTTTAATCGTATGCAACGTCGATATATCATCCAGAATATCGGTCGTCGGTAAATCCTGCAAATCTACATTCAAAAATCCTGGAATGCGCGTCTCGCGTCCACCGATATTTAAACAAACAGACGCCCCCGCCTTGGATGTGATCAGGTCCAAAACGGGGGCGCTGTTCATTACAGAATTTCGTGCGTCAGAAGAATCCGGCCAGCCGACGGATTCAAGGCTACGGCCACGCCATAGATCTTGTACGTCACGTCAACGAACTGGTCGAAGGGATCTGATTTATCTGGTCCACGAGCCACGATCATCTTGACGTTTCCATCCAAGGACGTAAAGCCAAAAGCCTGTTGTCCGAAGATGAAACTGAGATTGATCGAGAAAGCCGACGTGCGATATTGCGGACAGAGGGCCGATTGCACCCACCGGACGCCGTTAACCGCCATGCCGACTTCACCTTTGTACATCGTCTCTTTCGAGTTCTGATACTGGTTCCAGTCTTTCCAGGTGTTATCTTTCATCAGCGTATGCAACGCTCCCGGCGAAGCATACCCGACGAAATATCCGTCTGCGAAAGGTTTCGCAAATACTTTCCGAAGCGCTGTCACCGTTTTCCGTACGGAATAAACGCTCAACTGCGCCGATGTGGAAGGCGCAGAAGCTTTTACCGCCGAAATACGGGTCGTAGAAGCCCCATACAGAACCGGAAACTGGAACTGATAGTCAGACGTGTTGTGCGTTCCTGTGACCGCACAATATGCCGATGCAGGCGACGTCACATAGGACGAAATGATGGTGGTTGTCGCACCAGTCGTAACTCCGTTCTTAGCGATGTTCGCCTTGTAAATGCCCATCTTGCACATATTCTCAACGGTTTCGGCCGCCGAGTCCGCTAACCGTTCCATCGCGCCATTGACCGCATCAAAGATGTAAGTCATGGTCGAAAGGTCGGTCAGTTTCACGCCACGTCCGTATCCGGCAATTGTCCCGGTGACTTTGCGCGAAGAAAGAGCAACCAAACTATTGGCCGTTCCTTCCGTCAAAGTCGAAGACGCGCCGACAATTCTCTGCCACCCATTGAACTGAGCGGTGATGCCCGTGCGTAACGGAACTTCATCACGCTGTGCAAACTCAATTAAGGGTGTTTTGGGAACGAGAGTCGCAATGATCTTGCGACTGAACCACGACAACAACAGGTTGTTGTTGGTAGTCGTGGTGGTATTAGTATCCGCCATGGTATCTGCTGAAGCTCATCTGCCTTCCGGCCCTTAGGCTTCAGCCCTTACGCACGTGAATTTAAGCGGACGCCGTCAACGCCAGACCGATTCTCCTAATTGGCGCATGAGCTTATTTTCCAGTTCCTTTCCTTCAGGAGACAAGGGATTCAGTTTCTGGATCTGCTCCTGCACATTTTGAGGATTCATCGGCTGAGGAAGACTAGAGACAGACGGAGGCGCACCCCGCCCTAACGTCGGGCCGGATGTTTGGCTGGGTTGTGCAGAGCCCATCGGCTCACCCAGTTGCAACCGTTCTTTGACTTCATTCCAAGCGGCTTTCTGCGGGTTTTTCAAGCGGAAATAAGCAGGATCAGAATTCAATTCATCCATCAACGCCGCATACATCTGCGGGTTTTGAATGCGCGGGTCTTTCTCGGCCAATTGCGCCAAGTTTGACCGCATGGCAGTATCGCGCTCCCGTTCAATCATGCGTCCCGTCACTTCCAACGCAGGCCGGAAAATGTCGTTCGCTTCCTTCTGCGCCACAGCTTTGGCGATCTCTACGGCAAAGGCAATCGGATCGTTCTGCTGAAGCTGAAGAAGTTGCGCCCGAATCTGATCGGGCGACAAATTCTGATTGATGAGAGACGGACTGGGTGTCGGTTGAGGTTCAGGATTAGGGGGAGTTTCCTTGAGTTGTTTGGCTTTCTGGCCAAGCTCGGTAAATTGTTTCTCCTTTTCCCTGTACTCCGCCACCATTTCGTCGATTGTCTTCTGTTTCTGCTCAATCGCTTTCCCGAGCTGATCGGAGGAAGCCTTGAGTTTTTCTTCGTCCACTGTCCCATCCGGCTTCTGAAACTTCGCCGGCACTTCTACCTTTGGCGCTTCTTTTTGAACGACGGGTTCTGGTTTTATCGGTTGTCCTTGCGGGGCCGGGACCGTTACCGTGTCGTTTAAGTTGTCCAACGTCACGCCTGCCATCAACTGCCGCATCTGCGCCTCTTCATCTGCCGTCGGTGGCTTCACGTCTGAAACCGCCGGAACGAATTTCGGCGCTCCTTGAGCCAACGCATGACGCGCGGCTTCTTGTGCGGCGACTTGATCTAAGTCAATCACTTCAGGAGGCATTGGCTTCACCTTGTGGGCCTGTCGCCAGGTTGTCCACCCTTTCGTCTAATGGCACAGTCCGTCCGAACCAACTGGGCCCAGATGATTCTTTCGGATTGTTGTGCTGTTCATACAGTTCCGTATCTACCGCCGTCTGACTTTCCAAAATCTGGTTTAAACAGAAAATGATCGCCCGTCTTCGTTCGGCGCGATACCGCATATCGTCCAACTTGTTCGCGTCAAGGCCTTTATCTACCGCAACGTTAATAGCCCGAAGTTCGTCAACAAGAGCGTTCAGCCAATGTTTCCGTACAGCTCCATTCTCCAGTGCCGCCGTCAGATCGTCTAACGCCGCATCTTTGAAGTTTGTGACGGTCGGTTCGTAAAGCGACTCGATCCATTTTCGAAGTCTCATCCGACTACCGGCTCCCTTCGGATCGGGTTACGAGGTAAAAATGACGGACGGTTCCCATTTGGCCCGGATTTCAATCCAGGAGCCATTTGGCGCGTGTTTGGAACACCGACCCTATTTGGACCCGCAACACCAGGAATACCGCCAGGAATGCCCTGCGGAGGCCCTCCAGCGGGCGGCTGTGCGCCACCAGCGGGCGGAGGGCCACCGGGAGGCATCCCAGGAGGAATCATTGGAGGAGGAGCCCCACCGGGAACACCGGGTGTGTTCGGAAAAGGCGGAAACCAGGCCGCCGCTTCAGGAATACCCTGCAACTTCTCTAAAACATACTGCAATGCGGCCGAAACGTTTAACTGCGCCATCGGACCAACCGTCCCGACCTTGATCGCGTCCATGACTTGCGCGGATTTGACGATCTTGTTTTCCATCGAGAAAATGCCCATCGGTTTAAACCGATAAGATGCATCCACCATTTCTGGAGGCACAAAAGCAAACGCCAGGTAACGCGGGACGATCACCGGCTGAGAGATCGGGGGAGCCTGCGGCATAGGAGGCAGGCTCGGATGAGGAGAGGGAGGAGGAGGAGGAGCAGGGACGTTCACCGTACCGATTTGCACCGGGTTTGTACCTAAAATCTGTTTCATGTCCGAAGGGCCGAGTTTTTGGTAAATCAAAGCATATGTGCGCCGCGCCGCTTCAATCAAAAATTCCCATTCAATCAACATCCCATACGCCGCCTGGCGCTCATTGAACATCTGTTTTAAAAGTTCCATGCCGCCAAGCGTCTGGTTGGTGTCGCGCACTTGCGATGAGGACCCCAGCGTGACGCGATTGGCCCCCGTGATTTCTTGAATGCCACGTTCGATTTCCATCGTCTCTTTGAATGCAGACTGCGATACATCCGGGAACTCAATCGGCGTCACCACCTTCCGGATGTCCGGTTCACCGCCCGTAAAAATCTGGTCTTTTAAGCGAATGACACCGCCCGGCTGAGACACAAAATCTTTGCGATTGACAATGGCCTTCTCAAAAACGGCCATCATTTTATTCATAATCAAATTGACGTTATCGACGCGCAAGTTACGAAGTTCGTTGATTTCGTCTTGATCGTCAATGATCATCTCAGGAATGCCTTTTCCGTAAGGCTCACCTGTGCGGATGTAATCCATCTTCAGAAGATTGCCTAATCCTTCCGGATCTTCGGCCTCTTCACTGGAAAGAAGCCATGCGCCGCTTGCTACAAGAACTTTTCCTGGCACAAGCTGTTCGGCATCCACGCCGTCAGGGATATCGAAGTTAATCCATTTTCGAGGAATCGCGGCGTTTAATTCCCAGATCGTATGGAGCTTTTCATGCAAAGACCAGATGCGCGTTAAGTCAATGAATTTGCGGTCGGCTTTGGACGTGCGAAGGTCGTCATCAAACCGATACCCTTCCACGACGCCATATAAGTCCTGCGACACATCGAAAAATTTGCCTTTTTTGATGTTGTCGATAATCCAGCCATACGGCATCTTCTGACGATGAATGTACTTCTTCCAGTCCAGAGTGTTCGGTTCCGGAAAGATGTTTCGAATGTGAATGTTTTCAGTGACGAGGTTGTTTTCGACTAAGACTTCCTGCGGTTGCGTCCCGTATCCCTGAAACGGCGGCGGGTTGATGGGTTGCTGGCCATAAAGTTGTTGCGGAGAAAGGCTGTTGGCAAAGTCCTGCGGAGAAGTGCCCATCAATGGCTGTTTGCGCTGACGAGTATCGACCGTCTTTCGCCAGTAGATCTTCATGAAGCCGGATCCGTACCGAATCGCTTCTTTGCCGGTATCGTAAAAAGCTACCGGGAACTTGCTGCGGCCCCATTCGTAAGCCGATGCGTCCTGAATGAGTTCGGCCTGAAGATCGTCGCCGTCCGCTCCGGCTTCGACTTGCACGGGCGGTTGAGGAGCCATCGCCGTTTTAAACAACTGCGACCAGATCGTCTCGCAGTTCTGAAGCGTGACGGACCGGAACATCGTCGATTGCCACGGCTCTTTACGGCCCAACAACACCGGATCGTAAATGCTGTGGTAGTTGCGGTCGTACTTGTCCCATTGTGCATGGTACCGCGCCGACCGCCAGTCCCAGCTCGAGCGATAGAAGGATTTAACATAGGCCGTCAATTCCTCCTTGCGCTGGACGGCTAACTGCGAATCCTCCGGGCGCGCCGATTGAAGCGGGAAGAGATTCGCATCCGGCTGGTTCGGAAGACCTTGCGCCATCAGCTTGACCGGATATGTTTCAGACAGACGTGGTTCTGACCCGCCGCCGTCGCTTTCGGTTCTTCACAGCCATCGACTTCGCAATGCGCATCCGTTTTTACAAACTTCGGAGGGTTAAACGGAACCGCCTTTTTTGACGACATGACGATATCGTCTTCCGTTGGTTTTTTAAACCAGTCCATGACTATCTCCGGTAAGGTTGCGGCGTCCCAGTATCAGCGCCCTTGAAATGCGTGAACTCCGTTTGCGGCAAGTCCATGTCATGATCGCCTTCCGTCGCTTCCGGGACCGGCTGCTTCTGCTGTTGTTTCGGATTGACGGGTTTGCCGCTCTTGGACGCCTTCTCTAAAAACTCAAAACCCTCTCCGGTATCTTCAGACCCGGATGCATCGAGGTTTGAATGCGGTTCATTGGCCGCGCCCGGATAAGGACCGGCATCGCCTGCGCCGGACGACGTCCGCCAGGTGCGTGGAAGACCGTGCGCATCCTGTACGTGAAACCGCGAGTTGCCTTCATCGGTGCTGCCATCCAGTGGATTCGGAACAAGCGTTTCATCACCCGTCCCGGAATTGTCTTTTTCGTCGTACTTAAACGACGTTTCACCCGCCGACCAAACCGGCCTGGATTCCACGGACCCTTTTTTGCCCGTCACAAATTCCATGGCCGGAATGCTGGAAGCATTGGTGTTACCGCCCACATAGCCTTCTCCGCCTTCGGCCGGTGAAGCGTCCATTCCTTTCTGCACCGTCTGAAGATTACCCTGCTGTCTTGGCTTGTCGCCTGCATCCTTCGACACGCTGTCTAAATAATCAAAACCACCTGGCTCTTTCATCGCACCCTCCTTACGGGTCAAGTAATGTCGCGGTCCGGTTTTTCTCGTCGTAACAAGCCCGGCAATAGGCCGTACCGCGATGCATCACTTCCGCCCTGTGCCGTCCAAAAATACATTCAAAAGGCAAAAACTCCGGCGACAAACGCGGCAAGTCGCGCTGAATCTCAATTTCCTTGAGCGCCGGTTTCTCACGCGTCGGCATCCAGCCTTTCATTCGCCCACCCTCGCATCGGAATAAATCGGAATGTCCGTCGCCGTCCATCGGTAATTGCCACGGCTCACGCCGCTCTTCATGTTCATCCAATCATAAATCTCCTGCGGTCGCCACTGGCGCTGGCCTAACTGGTAACGCGGCTTGCCTTCTAAACCCGCCTCTTCGGCATCTACGGGAATGTTCTGCGCGCCGGAGTTCGGTTGCGCCATGTCGGGATGAAAACAGTAGGCTAAGGCGTCCACCAAATCGTCGTGCTCTTTACTGGAATCGTCGAAACGGTAGGCGTACAACTGCTCGCGTAACTGTTTCATCTCGGCATGCAAATGCACCGTCCGCGCTTCCCAGCGGCTGACTAATCCTCCCACCATGTTGATTCGGTGCGCCTTCGAAACGCCGTGAGATTGAAGTTCCACGTACTTGAAGTCCCAGAGGTTCTGCCGGGTCCGGGCTTCACGGAAGGAATACGAGAGCGCATCGCCTTTACGCTTCTCGATTCCGACAGCCTGTGGAGAGTAGGTACGGATCGTCCGTACGAGTTCGCGCACCACGGCTCCTGGATCTTCTCGACGCAAGGCTTTTGACTCAAGGATATAAGCATGGTTGCCCCCCGTGAATCCGACGGTGACTATAGCGCTGTAGTCGCCTTGGTTTTCGGAATACGCGGGATCGCAAACCGTAACGATATAACTAAACCGCGCGGGCAATTCACTGTACAACGTCTCGTACTGCGTCTTGAAAGGCTGCGTCGCCGGGTCAATGCGCTGAAGCAACATCTCTCGCGCATAGTTCAAACTCCCCATCTCCTGCTTGCGAAACATCAACCACGCGTCCGTCCAGATGTCCGAATACTGGTTCCGGCCGTCTTTCTCGCTCGGACGACGCCACTTGACGTACGCCTCGTTATTCGACAACTGCTCTAAAATGTCTCCGAACTCCATCGGCGTCCCGACCGTAAACAACTCCGTGTGCGGCAAACACATCCCCGCAATCACCCCGAAATACATCCGGTCGCGGTCTTCCCGGCTCATGCGGTTGTTTTCTCCTTCAATGTCGTCGCAAATGATTAAGTCCGGATGCGTCCCGCGTTTGCTCGTGCCAAACCCCATGATCGTCACAAGACTGCCATTGGCAAAACTGATCTGGTCGGTGCCCCATAACTCTTTGGTGGTGGGCCGGATGGGCGATAACGCGTCATGGGTTTCAATCACCTGGCGCATGGTACGCAGGTTCTTCATGGCCTGTCCTTCACTGTCGGACACTAACAAAACCTCCGTCTTGGCTTTTAAGATGCGCCAGAGCGGATAGGCTAAACTGAAAAAGTAAGTCTTCCAACTTCCGCGCGGCGCTTCAAAAAGACCGCGCTTGTGGTTCAACTTCTCTACCCACTCGCTGTAATGGCTCGGCCATTGCAACGCCAACGCCTTCGTCGTGAAAAACTTTAAGCTGGCTTTGCATCCAAGCCAAAACTTCTCTTCAAGAGGCGACATGACGAGACAGCCCTTTCCATTCCCGAATGTCTCGACGACACTTGCAGCACGTCTCCCGATAAAGCGTCGCACCCACCCCGTACTTCGCCTTCAAAAGTTCCGACGAAATCTCTCCAACCTTGCCGACGGCCACATGCCCGCAATGCTTGTGCTTAGCCATTGTCGTCCGCCATCGCGTCAAAGACCGGCTTTAACTGCGCTTCCTGCTCGGGCGTCAGACGAATATTGAAAACGTTTAACTGGTTCGTCGGCGACGTCGCCTTGTAGGCCCCCTCCATCTTGGCTAGTTCCTCCAGGCTCTTCTGCTTGGACTTGTTGTCTTTCCCGCCGAGATAGGTGTTCTCCACATGCTGGCTCTTGATCCAGTCGGGCGTCGGTATCGCACAGAGCGCCTGGACGCGCGCGTCTTCCTCGCGGAAACAACGGAGCTTCTTGACGAGCTTCTCCACACGCTCCGCCGAAAATCCTGAACTCTCACGGGCCTTGCCAACGTCCCATCCGCCGTCGCGCCAACATTTGAGAAAACGCAAATCGTCCAAAGTAAGACGCTTGACCACACGACTCGCATCCGTCGCCACGTCCCCGTTCCCGTCAAATTTAAGTGGAATAATCGCCTGCGGACCCCGGACGCGACTGCCCATCCTGCGTGACCCGTCATTGACCGCCGATAGGAGGTTCTCATGCTTCAAGACAATCCGTATTTAATATATATCGTTTCGAATGTCAAGGCTCCAGAGGAACTAATACGAACCTCCGAACCTCATCTAAAAACCCGCTCACGAACCGCCAACCCCACCGCCGAAGGCGCGTCCGATACGTCAACGACACCTCGTACTCGTATTCCAACTGCTCCCAAATCTCGACATAGTTCGCCCCGTAATCGTCCGCGTCTTCTAACGTCACACGCAACGGCTGAAACCAACCAATCTCTAAGTCTCTCACGCCACAAAACTCCCGTCAGACGTAAAAGCGTACCCGTCCGTCACAGACCGACCAGCCCCGTCCGTCCCAACCGCGTACCGGCTCTCTACACGATACAAGTAAACTTTCCCAACCGTCAGACCCGTCAACGTCACGGAATGAGACGTCACGCCACTCACGTCCGTCGTCGCCGTGCTCTGATCGCGGTTCGGACTTACACCGTACATCACTCGACTGGTTCCGGCCCCACCGCCAGGCGCGCCGGATTGGCTGCTGCCGGTCGTCCAAGACACCGTGGCATTGCCGCCGCCGATGCCGGAGACGGAAAGCGCTGTGATGGACATCGGGAATAGGTTGCCGGGATCGTCAGTGAGTTTCTTGCGGATGGGGTCGAGAATGGTGCCGAGACCAACTTCACGACCCATGAGTCACCGGGGAAAAAAATTTGTGGGAGTGAGAGGCAATAATCACAATTACGAATCCAAAGTACGATTCACTTTTTGTTTGACGCGGCCATTAGGCCTACACAATTTCGCATTGAGTTCTCGCGCATATTCGCACCATTCCTGTGCAGTCATGCCGTCTAGGTAGTGTTTCGAAAACCATTCATTTTCAACTGTTTTCACAATCCACTTCCGATAACGATAATTATATTACATATTAAACGATTATAATGCATCTATTGGCACCTTTTGGGTCTTTTGGGTGATAGTTCCTGATTTATCGTCATACGATAGTACGATAGAAAAGCCACATAATCGACATTTCTGCAACCAATGCTTCCGATTGTTTCCGAGAGCGTGAGGAGCCGAATAGCGGTGGATCCCATTCTCACTGCAAGCCGGTACAACCGTTCTCACCCTACCCAACAAATTCTCGCCAGGCCACATACGCTATTCTTTAGCACGTTGAGGCATCTTTGTCAAGGCCAACGCCGATCGCCCCAGGAACCCTCCGTATCGTTCGCCCAGCGCGATTGTAGCGACTCATGCGGACACCCGCACCAATCGTACCGGCAACGTTCATGCGGCCAGATGTCCCAGGCGAGTTTCATGAGGCAAGAGGCGCACCAATGCGGATTCATTCCCAGCTGACGTTCTCGCGTGGGATGCCAATTTTGTTGGCGCACATCTGGCAGTCGCACTTGGCGTCGTTTGGATTATGCGGGAGCATATGTGGCGTATGAGAATACGGATCGAATGAATAAGACTCTCGCAGTCTTTGATCGTTCTTGTCATAAACTCCCTGCGCGGTTTCGACGCCGAGATAGACATACTCATGCTCGCACTTACGATTTCGGTTGTAATGAATTTCGCGTTGTTCAGGCGTCAGCGCTTTCCACCACTCTCGCTCTTGAGCGGCCCGAAGTTCTTTAATCGTATCGCTCTCATTTCCTCCGGCGTCATCCTTTCGGATTCTGGCAACGGTTCGTTCGTATCGCGTTTCCATTCTCGGTTCCTTTCGGCCATTTCAGCATCCGTGTAGTCCATGGTTTCCTCCCCGCCGTTTTCCCGCGTAGCGCGGCCGCGCTCAAGCGGCGCGCGCGTAGCGGAGGAAGTAGAAGTAGGTGTTACTTCTCCTCTCCTCTCCTCTTGATGCGTTACATTTCGATGTTTCTTGTTCCTAAATTTCCTCACTCTATCTTTTGAATCATCACGCTGATATTTGTACCAGTTCTTCATACTTACTATAAGTGATCCATCATCCTGTAACGCTAATCTTACGTTACATTTGAGCAGGGGGGTTAAATACGCATTTAGCGTACCCATGTCGTTACATCCGAACATCTGACAGATGAGGGTTGCTGGGGGGGTAATTTTGATCATTCCGTTCTCACCTTGCTGGCATAGTAAAGCTCCTAAAGTAAGCCATCGGCCTTTGTCTTCCATGCGGATATTCTGGAAGTTCATATCGGTTAAAATATGAGCCCATACTTTAAACCATTTCTTGTTGTCGCTCACCGATACGGCCTCGAGTCAATAATGCCCATTTTGCAGAGATCCTCAAAAGAGATGCCGTCAGAGCCGGAGCGATCTGGTGAGAGCGTACCGGATGACGGCAAAAAAATAGACGGCGCGGGTTCCGCGTCCGTCTTAAAAGGTTCTGTCATGTGCTCTCACCATTTTCACTTTTTCAAGTATGCGTTACTTTTTTTGGTTTGTCAATGCCATTGATTTTTTAATATCCATGTGATAGACTCAGCCCATGAGAACCTTTACCAAAGCTGTTTTATTGCGCCTGTCCGATTCTGATTTCAGTTTCCTGCAAGCCTGCGCCTATGAGCGATCATTGAACGTGCAAGACTACCTGCGCGACTTATTAAGGTACGGGACGCTCCCGACCTACGCGCATCCCGACGGAAAAAATAAACAGAAAAAGTCCTTGACAAGTAGATAGACATCTGATATCTTATACCCATGGACACCAACCGACCGACGGAAATTATCCGGATGTACTGGCTGGACCTCTGCATCGAAGAGGACGCGATCTGGCTGGAGCCGGAATACTTCTATAAGGAGGCCGCATGACCGCATCACAATTCTGGGTCGAGCAGATGGACCATTACAAGAAACTGCGCCGCGACAACAGTCAGGATCCACACTTGCGCGCTGTCTACGGCCGATACGAGATGGTGATGCGGGCGGAAGTGGAGATGGCCGATGCCGAGGAAAAAGCCTCGGCAAAAAAGGGGGGACTATGACCGAACAAGATGACAGCTACGGCTCGACGATCCGCGAAGCTATGAAGCGAAGCATGGGTCGGAGCGCCGGGGAGTACAAGCGCCTGAACGTCCGCGAGGTGTCGTTCTGGTACAAGGTCTCGGAGTGCGCTGGCCTGGGGCTCTGGATTCTGGCCGTGCTCATTGCCGGATCGATTTTCTGGATGGCGGTCAATGGCATTGAGAGTTTGTTCCGTGGATAGTTGTTGTCAAGAATGCGACTACTGGACCAAGGAGGCTTTTATGGGTAGAGGAAAATGCGGGCATGTAGGGAAATATTCTGGCGCTGATTATTGTTCGGAAGATTGCGCGATGGAAGCGCATGACTATGAACATGACGGCGATCCCAAGGAGTATTGGGACGAATGTTCCATCTGCGCTCAGCGCGTGGAAGGAGAAATCGAAGAAGGCAAGCGCACTCCAAATGGCGACTTGATTCCAGAAGACCGCGCCATCGAAGCAGATGCCTTTCCTGAGAAATAATAAATGTTTAACTCGACTGATGTAAAAATCGAAGTGCCAGCTGGTCCTTATCCTCTCTGTAAATGCGGCAAAGGAACTTTATTGCCGATCGTAATTCCGTCGGAATATCGAGTGCAATATCAAGGAATCATGCGTGATGCAGTCGATACTGAACATCCGCAAATGCGGTGGAAATGTTCGGAGTGCGGAAAGCAAATTTAACCCGATTTTCAAATGAGCGTGGACGGCGCTATATAAACCAAGGAGAACCTATGCTGAAATTCATCAAGCCGGAAGCTGTACAAGTAAGATTCAAAGGGCTTGTCTATGGCGATTGGGGAGTCGGAAAAACGACACTCATGTGCCAACTTCCAAAAGTAGCCTATGTCGATATGGAACGCGGGACCGACAAGTATTATCGAACGTTAGAGGCCAAAGGATCAAAGCGTTTTCAAACTACCAGTTACCACGAACTTTTAGACCAAGTTCGGGCTCTATCACGAGAACCGCACGATTTCCTGAACTTGGTCATTGATCCTATCACGATCGCCAAACAAGACATTGGTGAATATTGGATGAGGATTTTTGATAAGTACGCCAAGACAGAAAAAGAAGGCGAGATGAAAGATTATGGCCTTCGCTACTACGCCAAAACTAAAAGCGACATGGCGACGTTGCGACGGGCGCTCCTTTCTTTAGACATGAACATCATTGCGACGGCTCATCAAAAGGACAAATGGAAAGATGGGAAGGCCATCGGCGTGACATTTGATGGAGATGGCGACAAAGAAGGATATCTATTCGACAACATTTTCCGCGTTCAGCGCGAGAATGGAAAGATGATCGCCTACACCGAAAAGCAACGAGAAGAAAAAGACGCGCCAAAGCTTCCGGCGAGTTTTGAATGGACGTATGAGGAATTGTGCAAACTCATCGGCAAAGACGTGCTAGAAAGACCTAGCAAACCCATTCCTCTCATTACGCCGGATCAGGTGGATCAGATCCATAGCTTAATGAACATCTTCGGAAAGATTGAGCCGGAATTCGAGAGCAAGGTCTTTGCGAAACACAAAATTGACAGTTGGGAAGAACTCTTAACGGACCCAGCGGCGCAAGTGATTGCTTACATCAAAAAACAACTGGAGGCCAAGTAAATGTTTGATTTTAACGCGACGGGCATTGACCCAGATTCAAAGGGCACGAATAAAGTTCTTCCGAAGGGATGGTACAACTTCGAGATCGTGGAGTTTGTCAGTAAAGCGGGCGATACCTATCCGAAGGAAGGACGCACAAAGAACGGCGATCCAATGGTCAACATTCTCTGCCAGGTAAGAGATGACGATGAGTTTCAAGGAGAACGAGTATTCCATACCGTGACCTTTCTTCCGAAGGGAAACCCCGGCGCAGGGATGTCGGTTCATTTCTTGAAATCGATCGGCCAGCCATGGGAAGGACAGTTCAAGGTCGATTCTTCTCAATGGGTTGGGTCAGAGTTTAGAGGATACGTCATTATCGATGAGTACAACGGAAAAAAGAAAAACAAGATCACAGAAATCAAATCGTTGACTGTTGATCCTCAAGTGCCATTTGTCGCACCTGGAAGTTCTAAGAACGACGAAGTACCGTTCTGATGGCAAGCATCCCCTTGCAACGGTCGAAGGCGTGGCTGGAGAACTTAGGCTGGCATGTCTGGATCACCGAGACCTGGAACACCTGGGCGCACGTTAGACAGGACTTGTATGGTCTGCACGACCTGGTAGCTATCCGTCACGACTCGACCGGGGTATGGGGTATCAACGCTTGTGAGGACAACGGCGCTGTCCAAGGCCATATTGCCAAGTACCTGAACGGTTACGGCCATCCGAAGAAAGGACATATGCCCGCCAACGAGCATTTGCCGGTGTGGTTGTCCGCTGGCAACAAGTTCTCGATCTTCGGATGGGGCAAGCGCGGTGGCCGCGGCGAGCGCAAGCTCTGGACGTTGCGCGTCATGGAAGCCTATCTTGAAGGTGCCGAAGTGAAGTTCAAGGAAGTTACGGAGGAGGCGTTAGTTTGCAATGACCAGCATTGATAGTGATTGGCTGAAATCTAAAAAACTGGAAGCCATTAAAGTCGTTGAACTCTTCGGCGAACAAGCAAAATACTGGGACGTTGCAAATTTTTTGCGGATCATTGACGAGCAGGCGCGAGAGATCAGGCGGCTGACGACGGAACTTGGGATAAAAAAATGAAAATCACACAAAAATGGCTAGAAGAAAAATCAGCTTGTTTGGAAGGCCGAGAATGGTTTCAGAAATGCGGTATCGATGAATCCATCCAGATTCTAAAAAAGCTTATTTCCGAGGATCGTCTAGACTGGGCTAATTGGTTTATTGTTCGTCTAATGAAAAGAAAACAATATCTGGCCTATGCGATCTTCGCGGCGGAGCAGGTCATTGATATTTACGAGAAGAAATATCCCGATAACGATAAACCCAGGCAAGCGATTGAAGCGGCAAAGGCAGTCTTGGCGAAAGACACAAAAGAGACAAGAGCCGCCGCCGCCGCCGCCGCCGACGCCGCCGCCTACGCCTCCGCCTACGCCGCCGCCTACGCCTCCGCCACCGCCGCCGCCTACGCCGCCTACGCCGCCGCTTCCGCCGCCAACGCCGCCGATAGAGAAAAGGCAAAGAAAAAGTACGCCGGTTGGCTTGTTACGGCTATTGAGAAGGCAGCCAAGAGGGAGGCGCGAAAATGACAGACAGGGAGAAGTTGAAGCATTGTGCGGGCTGTTATAACGATGACTACAATCACGGTCTTGGTGGTTCTCATAGATGCTGGATGCTGGA
>Ga0335083_10001016_pt1 | contig 39705 bp, 30 predicted proteins | sample Lox_Sample_42_FD_206716 | JGI IMG/M metagenome (GOLD analysis project Ga0335083, IMG submission 206716) | Soil microbial communities from Loxahatchee National Wildlife Refuge, Florida, United States - Lox_Sample_4.2 | ecosystem: Environmental > Terrestrial > Soil > Wetlands | place: USA...
AAGAAAGCCGGGATCGATCCCACGGTCTACGAGCTCATCGGCGTGCAGCCGAACGGCGGCGTGCCGTCGTCGGAGGTGATTCAACGGCTCACCTACGCCATGCTGAATGAAGCGGCCCGCGCGGTGGGCGAGGGCGTGGTGCGGGTCCCGCGGGACGGGGATATCGGCGCGATCTTCGGGATCGGCTTCCCCCCGTTCCGCGGCGGGCCCCTGCGCTACCTCGACGATCTCGGTGCCGAACGGGCCGTGGCGGATCTGGAACGGCTGGCCGAGCATGTGGGGCCCCGTTTCACCCCCTGCGACACGCTGCGCGACCTGGCGCGTCGGGGGGGGGGCGCGAAGTTCTACTCCTGAACGGCGATCACATGCTGCGTGCCGGTCTTCTCTGGCTCTCCGATCAGCCGGCTGTCTTCCGGTTCGTCCGGCAGAACGGGCTCGCCCAGAAGTTCGCGTCCCGTTTCGTCGCCGGTGAAACGATCGACACCGCCCTGGCGGCGTTGCGCGACCTGAACACCGCCGACGTCACCGGGACGATCGACCTGCTCGGGGAGTCGGTGTCCGGTGTTGAGGAAGCGCGCGCCGCCCGCGACACCTACCTGACCCTCCTCGACCGGATCCACGCGGCGGGCGCGCGGGCCAACGTCTCCGTGAAGCTCACGCAGATGGGGCTCGACATCGACGAGGGGGTGTGCATCGAGAACCTGCGGGCCATTCTGGCCCGCGCCAAACTGTACGATCTGTTCGTGCGCATCGACATGGAGGGCTCGGCGTACACCGAGAAGACCCTCGCGTTGTTCAAGGAGCGGTTCTTCCCCGAGTTCGGCCACGCGGTGGGCGTCGTGTTGCAATCCTACCTCCGCCGCACCGAGCAGGACGTGGAAGAGATGATCACGCTGCGCGCGCGGGTCCGGCTCTGCAAAGGCGCCTACCAGGAGCCCGCCACCATCGCGTTCCCGGACAAGCGCGACGTCGATGCGAATTACGTGCGGTGCATGGAGCGGCTGATGGAGCGGGGGAATTATCCGGGCATCGCCACGCACGATGAGGCCATTCTCACGCACGCCCGGGACTTTGGGACCCGGCGCCGCCTCGATCCCTCGCGCTACGAGTTCCAGATGCTCTACGGAGTCCGGCGCGACTTACAGCGACAGCTGCGCGCCGCCGGCTTCAATCTCCGCGTCTACGTGCCGTTCGGCACGCATTGGTATCCTTACCTGATGCGCCGACTGGCCGAGCGTCCCGCCAACATCACGTTTATTCTGGGCAACCTCGTCAAGGAGTCGCTGCGGAAACCGCCCGCGAACAACCGGACGCGCTGAGCGACGACTCGACCCTGGGCGGCTACTTGCGCGTGCACCAGCGACCCCCGGCCTTCGGCGGGAGCGATGGGCAGGCGTACACCGTGGCGACGCTGGTCGACGAGGATGTCGACCGGGAGGACGGAGCGAGGCGTTTTGGCGCCGCCCTGCTGTTCGTTCGGTGGTCGGAGGACGGAGATCGCGCCGTCGGCCATCTCGAGAGTGAGTACGTTCACTTCGCGACGACCGGGGATCAGGCCCTCGCGCTGCTGCAGGCGCTGACGTTGCGCCAGATCCAGGATCACCTCGAGACGTGCATCCGGATGGCCCGGGCCGGAGCCGCACCGTGAAAGGCGTGGTGCTCGCGCGCTCTGGTGGGACCTTCCGCGTCCAGACGGAGATCGGGGAAGTGAAGGCGGTGCTGCGCGGCCGCGTGAAGCACGCCGATGACCAACGTCTGGTGGCGGGAGATGTCGTGCTCCTCGACACGGAAACCGGGGGTCCAGCCCGCATTCTGAGCATGGAGCCGCGCCACAGCGTCCTGGCGCGCCGCGCCGCCACCGGGGGGACGGCCGTGCGGCGGGCCCAACCGATCGCGGCGAACGTGGACCAGGTCGTCGTCGTCACGTCGGCGCGGGATCCGGAGCCGAGCCCGCGGATGCTGGATCGGTTTCTCGTGATCGCCGAGGCCAACGGACTCCCCGCCGCGATCGTCGTCAACAAAGTGGAGCTCGACCGTTCCGCGGTACCCCCGCTCGCGAGCCGCTACGCCTCGGCGGGCTACCAGGTCCTCGCGACCTCCGCCAAGCTCGGTGAAGGGCTTGTGGCCTTGCGCGACCTGCTGCGGGGGCGGGCGACGGTCTTCACCGGCGCATCGGGAGTCGGGAAGTCGAGCTTGCTGAACGCCCTCGAGCCGGGGCTGAAACTGCGCATCGGGGCGATCAGTGAGAAATGGCGCTCGGGGACCCACACGACCCGGGCGGCGGAGCTGGTGCCGGTCGTCCTCGCTGCGGGTGGAGGGGGAGGGGTCGGCTACGTGGTCGACACCCCGGGGATGCGGGAGGTGGCAACGTGGGGCATCGAACCCGACCAGCTCGGCGCTTGCTTTCCCGAGTTCCGGCCGTTTCTGGATCAGTGCCGCTTCGACAATTGCCGCCACTTGCAGGAGCCCGGGTGTGCGATCCATGCGGCCGTCGCCACAGGGCGTTGCGACCCCGACCGCCTGCGCTCCTACGAGCGGATCTACGAAGAGGTCAGCGTTCCGGCGTGGTCCAGCGGCCGGCGTCGCGGGCGTTGAGCTTCTCGAGCATGCGGCGGAAGGCGTCGTCCAGGTCGATCCGCTGCGAGTTGGCGAGACAGATGACGACGAAGAGAATGTCGGCGAGCTCCATCGCGAGATCGCCGGCCGGTTCGTCGGGCTTCTTCGTCTTCTCGCCGAACCGGTGGTTCACCTCCCGCGCCAGCTCGCCGACCTCTTCCGTCAGGCGGGCGAGGTTGCTGAGCGGAGTGAAGTAGCCTTCCTTATATTGACGGACCCAGGCATCGACGGCTGTTTGGGCTTCGCGAAACGCCACGGAGGTCTCCGGTCGCAATGGGCCACGCGGTTCCGCTGGTAACGTCGTTCCGGGGCGAGCGCTACGCCGATGTCGCTCGGCTGTCGAGTCTCATCGCTCCACCCTACGACATCATCTCTCCCGAACAACGCAAGCGCTACGCCGCGCTCGACGCACACAATATCGTGCACCTGATTCTGCCGGAAGCGCCCATCCGCGAGGAGCGCTACCTCCAGGCCGCGCAGCTGCTGGCGGAGTGGCGCCGTCAGGGGGTCTTCGTCACCGACCCGGCGCCCGCGGTATACGTGGTGGCCCAGGTGTTCACGACCCCGGACGGGCGGCGGCTCGCTCGCACCGGGATGTTCGCGGGACTCGCCGCCGAGCCCTACGAAATGGGACGGGTCCGCCCCCACGAACGGACGCACGCCGCCCCGAAGCAAGATCGCCTGTCCCTGTTGCGGGCCACCCGCACCAGTCTGGAATCGATCCTGGTCATAGCCCCCGATCCGGACGGCGCGCTGCTGGCGGGGATGGGCGCGGTCGCGGGCGGCGCCCGCACCCCCGATGCCGCTGCCGAGCTGGATGGGGTCCAGATCAGTCTCTGGGTCGTGACAGGAGCCGACGCCCTTGGCCTGGCCGAGAGCGCCGGACGACGTTCTCTCTATATCGCCGATGGGCACCATCGCTTCGAAACGGCGGTGGCGTACGCGCGCGAGAATCCGGCCGCCGACCGGCTGCTGTCGTTCATCGTCTCCGCCCGCGACCCGGGCCTGGCGGTCCTCGCCACGCACCGCGTGATCTACGCCGTGGGGCGCGACCTGAAGCCGATCATGGAGCGCTGGAAGCGGTACTTCGAGATCAGCGATGTGCCCGCCGATGCCGATCGCGCGGCCCACCTGGCCACGTTGGGCCAGCGGGGAACGGCATGCATCGTCGCCACCGCCGGGAAGCATGACTACGCCCTGCTGCTGCGTCGCGACGCGCCGTTACAGGAGCTGCCGGAGCTGGGCCGCACCCCCGCCGCGCGCTCGCTCGATGCCGCCATCGTGGAGCGGCTCGTCGTTCAGGAGATCCTCGGCGCGGGTACTTCCACGCCCACCCTCAATTACACGCCGGACGCCCGGACCGCGCTCTCGCTCGCCTGGGAAGGGAAGGCGACCGCGGTCGTGCTCTTGAACCCCACCCCTGTGGCGCAGGTGATCGCGGTCGCCGACGCGGCGGACGTGATGCCGCAGAAGTCGACCTACTTCATCCCCAAAGTGCCGAGCGGGCTGGTGCTGAGACCGCTGTAGCATGGCCGGCGGCACCAGCCTTCGCCCCATCGGGCGCGTCTCGAACGACCGTCACGACCTGGACCTGGACCGCTGGGGGGGTGTGGAGTCGACGATCGAGCTCGACGCCGGTCAGTTCGATCCGGCGGCGTTGCGCGGGCTGGAGCAGTTCTCCCACCTGGAAGTCATCTACCACCTCGACCGCATACCGCCTGAGGCGGTACATCGCGGCGCCCGGCACCCGCGCAACGACCCGCGCTGGCCGGAAGTGGGGATCTTCGCGCAGCGGGCGGCCGCGCGGCCCAATCGCCTGGCCGTCACGCGGTGCCGGCTCGTGGGGATAACGGGGATGCGACTTCGGGTCGTTGGGCTCGACGCGGTGGACGGTACCCCCGTGCTCGACATCAAGCCGTATATGCGGGAGTTTGGCCCCGCTGGGGAAGTGCGCCAACCCCCCTGGGCCACCGAGCTGATGCACGGGTACTTTTCTCCCCCATGAGTCCACGACCGCGCGACCGCATTCTCGCCAACCTCGAGGCGTTGTATCGCGAGGCGTATGACCGCGCCAAAACGTCGGGGGACGAGCGCCGCATGGCCGACCTCGACGCCGCGTATCAGCGGGAGCAACTGCTGCTCGAGGTCCTCCTGGACATACGCGACGGGTTGGCGGCTCCACCGGCCCCGCCCCAGGGGCAGGGCGGGGGGGGAACCGATCCGCTCGCCACCCTCGAAACGTTGCGTCGCATCACCAAACTTCGCTGAAGGAGTCCCACCGCATGATGCGTCTCAGGTTCTTGGCCGGTTCCGGCCTCCTGGTCCTCGCCGGCGTGTCGGGGGGCGGGTGTCACGAGGCCGCGGACACCGTGATCACGGGTGGGATGGTCTGGACCGGTCTCTCCTCCGGTGAGGCGCAGCCCGGCGCGGTGGCGATCAAGGGCGACCGCATCGTCCTCGTGGGCGATTCGGCGACCGTGGCGAAGCACATTGGGTCGCGAACCGAGGTGATCGACGCGCACGGCGGCCTGGTCGCCCCGGGGTTCGCCGACGGGCACACGCACTTCATCGAAGGCGGCTTTCAGCTCATCTCCGTGGACCTCCGGACCGCGGCGACGCCCGCGGAGTTCGTGCGGCGGATCAAAGAGTTCGCCGCCACGCTCGCGCCGGGGGTCTGGATCCTCGGAGGCGACTGGGATCACACTCTCTGGCCCGGTCAGCCGCTGCCGCGTCACGAGTGGATCGATTCGATCACCCCCAACAACCCCGTGTTCATCGAGCGCTTGGACGGACACGAGGCCCTCGCCAACAGCGCGGCGATGAAGGCCGCCGGCGTGACCAGATCCACGCCCACCCCGCCCGGCGGCGAGGTCCTGCACGATGCCCGAGGCGAGCCGACGGGGATCTTCAAGGACCAGGCGCTCGATCTGATCGGGGCCGCGATTCCCTCGCCGACGCCCGCGCAGCGAGACTCGGCCCTGGCCCGCGCGTTGGCCTACGCGGCGTCCCTCGGCGTCACCGCCACCGGATTCATGTCCGCGGGCTGGGACGACCTGGCGAGCTTTCATCGTCTGGAGCAGGCGGGCCGCGTCACGCTGCGCGCCTCGCTCTACATGCTCGAGGGGTGGCAGGCCGTGGCCGACACCGTGAAGATCAAAGGCCCCGGTGACGATTGGGTGAGGATCGGCGGCCTCAAAGGGTTCATGGATGGATCGGCGGGGTCCCGCACGGCCTATTTCTTCGACGCCTACACCGACTCGGCGGGGTATTTCGGCTTGCTCCAGCACCCCGAATCTGCCATGCGGACGTGGATCGGCGGAGCCGACTCGGCGGGCCTGCAGATCGCGGTGCACGCCATCGGCGATCGCGCCAACGCCATCCTGCTGGCCATTTACGACAGCGTCGCCAAGGCACACGGCCCCCGCGATCGGCGCTTCCGCGTCGAGCACGCGCAGCACCTGCGCCAGGAGGACATCGCCAAGTTCGGCGCCCAGCACATCGTGCCGTCGATGCAGCCCTACCACGCCATCGACGACGGGCGCTGGGTGGAGGAGCGGATCGGGCCCGAGCGCATCAAGACCACGTACGCCTTCCGGACCCTGCTCGACACCGGGGCGCCGCTCGCCTTCGGCTCCGATTGGACCGTCGCGACCATCGACCCGTTGTGGGGCATTTATGCCGCGGTCACCCGCCGCACGCTCGACGGCAAGAACCCGGACGGTTGGATCCCGGAGCAGAAGATCAAATTGAGCGAGGCATTGCGCGCGTACACGTACGGTAACGCGTGGGCGACGTTCAACGAGAACAAGTGGGGCACGTTGGCCCCTGGGCATTACGCAGATGTCGTGGTGCTGGACCACGACCTGTTCCGCATGCCTCCCGAGTCACTCTATACCGCCCGCGTGGCGGTGACGATCGCTGGCGGAAAAGTCGTCTATCGAAAAGCGGCTGCGAAATAGGGTTCTTTACCCGCTGTACTTGAAGCCGGCGTCCTGGAGCGTCAGGGGCTGCGTCCCTTCCTGCTCGATGCCGGCTTCGATCACCTCGCCCAATACGATGGTGTGATCGCCCGCCGGCAGCGTGGCGATCATCCGGCACTCCACCCACCCGAGGGCATCGGCCAGCACCGGCGTCTTGGCGCCGGGCGCCGGTTTGGTGCGGATCCCCTTCAGCTTCTGGGGCGCCTGATTGGAAGAGCGCCCGAGTTTTCCCGCGAGATCGCGTAGGCCCTGGTGCAGCACGTTCACCGCAAAGTGGTGGGCGTCGCGGATCATCCCGATCGTCTTGCTGGTGTTCTCGATCGCCACGGCGACCATCGGTGGCTCGAACGCCGCCTGGGTCAACCAGTTCGCGGTCATGCCGTGCTCCTCGCCGTTGGCGGCGACGGTCACCACGTAGAGGCCGTAGGGAAACTGTCGGAGCACCGTCCTTTTCGCGTCAGTGTTCATAGAGGGAATATTGACCGCGGAACCGATCAACGCCAAGTTGGCTGTTGATGTGAAGCACCTTTCCTGCCTGCTCCTCCTGCTGGCTGGCGCCCCGATTCCAGGCGCGGGACAGGAGGCGAAGCACGTCTCGGTCCCGGAGCTAGAGGCGGCGGCTCGCCGTGACTCCAACGACGCACTCGCGCACTACGAGCTGGGAGTCGCCTACGCAGCCGACCACCAGAGAGACAAGGCCAAGGAGGCCTTCCTCACCGCCGTCCGTATCGATCCACAGCTGGCACCGGCGTACGTGGCGCTGGGTCGCCTCGGCAGCTACGAGCTGTGGGGAGGGATTCTGGTAGCGGGGAAGGGAAGGGATTCCGTGACTTTGATGCTGCGCCGGGCGTTCCAGCTCGATCCCCTGGAAGAGGTTTCCAATACCAGCGGCTACTACGTGCCGATGGTGTGGAAGATGACCATCGACCACGCTCTGAAGATGTACCACCAGGACAAGTACAAGCAGTCTCGAGACGAGTTCGACGCCCTCATCGCTAAGACCGAGAAGCCCAACGATCCGGAAGCGATCCCGGGGGTCGCCCTCTGGTACCACGCCCTCGCCTCCGTCCGGCTTGGTGCGCCCGACATGGCGATCGCGGACGTCTCCCAGCTGATGGATCGAGTCACGCGCATCGGATCCGACAGCACGAAGCGTGAGAACCAAATCACCCAGGAATACCGGCGGGCCCTCACCGGACACTATGGGTACGTCCTCGCCTACCTGCATCAGTTGGCGGGGCATTCTGAAGAAGCGATTCGCCGCTATCAGGAGGCTTCCGAAGGAGATCTCAGTCTGTACGGGCCGCATCTCCAGATGGCTCGGATCTACGAGGGTACGGGCAGCTGGGTCCAGGCGATCGTCGAACGGCGCCGGGCGATCGACGCCAGCCCCGATGATCCCAGTCTCGTCTTCGACCTCGGCGTCACCCTGGTCAAGGCTGGAGAGTTCGCTGAAGCGGATACGGTCTTGGGGCAGGCGATCGCGGCGAACCCGCGCGAAACCCGGTCGCATTACGCCCTCGGCATCGCCAAAGAACGGCTCGGCAAGGTGGCAGAGGCGCGGCAGGAATACGCGACGTTTCTGGCGGAGGCCCCCCGCCGTTTCGACCAGCAGCTCATCGATGCGAGTCGGCGGCTCGCGGCGCTGCCGTGATCCCGCTTCGCGGTCGGGCACTCCGGCTCTCGGCGCGCCTCATCCCTCTGGTGGTTGCTGCGTGGTGGTCGACGGGCTCGCTGCTCGCCCAGACACGCGGCAGCGCCAAACCCGCGACGCTGGCCGAACTCGAGTCTCAAGCGATCAAGGATTCGCTCGACGCCGAGGCGCACTACCAACTCGGTGCGCGCTACCTGGAGCTAAAACGCTGGGACGACGCCGAGCGGCAGCTCAATACGACGATCGCGATCGAGCCGCACTTCGCGCGGGGATATCTCAGTCTCGCCTACCTGCCGTATGCCCGGAATGGCAAACTGCTCGAGCACCAGCAGAAGGGCACGCTCTCCACTGAGGAGCGGGACAGTGTCGCCCGATCATTACGCCTTGAACGACAGGCCTTCCTCATCGACCCGTTCGTGGACCTGATGGACCTTAGGGACGAAGCTCGGCTCGGTTCCCAGCTACGCTTCACTCGTGAGGGATACGAACTGCACATCGAGTACGCGCCTCTGGAGTCCCTTCCCAATCAGAGGGTGTGGTTCCACGGACTCGCCGCCGCCCATATCCACAACTACGAGGAAGCGATCAGGACTTTTCAGGTGCTGCTCAACCGGGAAACCCGACGCGAGCACAGTGACTCCCTGATCCCGATCCCGCTCAGGACCAACGACTACCGCTACATCCTGGCGGTCATCTATCAGCAATGGGGCAAGCCCGCCGACGCGCTCGAGCAGTATCAGGCGGCTGTGGCGGGCGACCTCGGACTCTATATGGCCCACGCACGCCTCGCGCAGATGTACAAGGAACACCGGATGTGGGACAAGGCGATCGAAGAGGCGCAGGCCGCGGTCCAGGCGAATAGCGATGATTCAGACCTGCTTATGGACCTGGGAAAGATCCAGGCGAGTGCCGATCAGGTTGCCGCAGCGGAGCAGACGCTGCGCAGCGCCCTGGAACGAAACCCCCGCGATCCCCGTATCCCCTACGAGCTGGGCATGGTCGAGCAGCTGAACAACGACACGGCCGCCGCCAAACTCCACTTCGATCGCTTCATAGCCATCGCGCCGAGCCGGATGGCCACCGAGGTCTCCGACGCGCAGCGGCGACTCGTCACACTGGCACCGTGAGCTGCTCTCAGAGGATCGGCATGGTCTTGGCGCTGGGGGGACTCTTTGCCCCATCCCTCCGGGCCCAAACCCCTTCGGCGTACGAGGAGCTGCAGACGCTGTCCGGGGTGATGAACCACGTCCGCACCAACTACGTGGACACCGTGGGTTACCACGAGCTCGTGCGGGCGGCCATCGACGGCGTGCTGCACGCCCTCGATCCGCACAGTGCCTTTTACACCCGCGCCGAGTGGGAGCGGCGCACCGCGATGGAACGGGGCACCCTCGCGGTGACCGGGCTGGCCCTCGAAGCGGTGGATAGCACGATCATCGTGCTGGCCGTCTACCCCAAGAGCCCGGCGGCGAAGGCGGGCATCATGCCCGGGGACCGGATCACGGCGGTCAACGACACATCGGTCGTCGGCGTCGATGTGGAGGACCTGGCACTCCGACTCGCCGGCGACAGAGGCTCCAAGGTCCGGTTGCGGCTGGAGCGGGGCCCCCGTTTCGAGCCCGATTCCTTCGCGGTGACTCTGAAGCGGGACTTCGTGGAGGTGCATGCGGTGTCCTCAGCCCGGATGGCGGACTCGGTCACGGGCTACATCCGGCTCGAGGCGTTCGGGTTCAAGGCGGCGGACGATCTGCACCAGGCGTTGAAACAACTGCACGGCCGCCACGCCAGGCAGTACATCCTGGACCTGCGGGGAAACCCGGGCGGCCTGGTCCCCGAGGCGGTGAATATCGCTTCCGAGTTCTTTCCCAAGGGCACGGTGGTCTTCCGTACCAAGGGGCGCAAGCGCGACGTCGACACGACGTACGTCACGACCCACGACGGGGATTTCGCCGATGTCCCGCTGATCGTTCTGATCAACGAACACAGCGCCAGCGCGGCGGAGGCGCTGGCGGCATCGCTGCAGGACCACGACCGCGCCCTGCTCTTGGGCCGGCGCAGCTTCGGCAAGGCCTTGATGCAGAGGGACTTCCTGGTGTTACCGGGAGGGGATGATCTCCACCTCACGGTCGGGTACGTCCTCTCCCCCAGCGGTCGGTTCATCCAAAGGCGCTATCGCGGGCTCGGCATCCAACAGTACTGGGCCTTCGCGGGTCGATCGGGTGCCGCGGAGGACACCGTCAGCGTGTTCCGAACCGATCACGGACGGCCGGTGCGGGGCGGTGGTGGTGTGGAACCCGACGTCGAAGTCGCGCGAGCCGCGGATTGGCCGATTTGGTTCACCGTGGCTTGGGATTCGGGGTTCGTGAGCGCGGTGGCCGACAGCGTCGCCCTCGTGCTTCCCCTGACCCGCGCGACCAGCGCGGCCTGGATGGGGGCGCAAAACGAATGGCGGACCAAGCTGCTCCCGCCGTTTCTCGACCGCGTGCGGACCCGCCTGCACGTCGAGGCCCGGGTCGACAGTCTGCTGGAGCTGCGGGTCTCGAGGATCCTGGCCGCGCGGGTGGCGGAGGTACGTTGGGGCGCGGACGGGCTGGAGGAGTTCTGGGTCCGCAACGACCCGGGCATCGCGAGCGCTCTGACTTGCTTCCCTCGGCTCCCTGGGCTTTTGGCGGGCCCGCCCAAGTAGGCTATTTTGCTGCCCATGGCCACTCGCACCCGTTCGCAGCTCGCTCCAACCGGCGCGACCCTGTCGAAGCCCGACCTGCTCGACATTTACCGCCTGATGTACCTGTCACGGCGCCTGGACGATCGCGAAATCCAGCTCAAGCGGCAGAACAAGATCTTCTTCCAGATCTCTGGGGCCGGACATGAGGCGGTGCTGGTGGCCGCCGGCAAGGTCCTGAAGCCGGGGTACGACTGGTTCTACCCTTACTATCGCGACCGCGCCCTCTGTCTCACACTCGGGATGACCCCGACCGAGATGCTCCTCTCCGCGGTAGCCGCCGCGGCCGATCCCAACTCCGGCGGCCGCCAGATGCCCTCCCATTGGGGGCACAAGGCGTTGAACATCGTCAGCCAGTCGAGCCCCACCGGCACGCAGTTTCTCCAGGCCGTGGGTTGCGCCGAAGCGTGGCTGCGCTATACGCAGAACGGGGATTTCACCGACAAGCCCATCCAGGGTGATGAGATCGCGTACTGCTCCGCCGGGGATGGCACGACCAGTGAGGGGGAGTTCTGGGAGGCGCTGAACACCGCGTCCAACCTGAAGCTGCCGGTCCTGTTCCTGATCGAGGACAACGGCTACGCCATTTCGGTACCGATCGAAGTCCAGACCGCCGGCGCGTCGGTCTCGCGGCTGGTCGCGGCGTTTCCGGACCTCTACATCGAGCAGGTGGACGGCACGGACCCCGTGGCGAGCTATGAGGTGCTGAGCCGCGCCGCGCAACATTGCCGCGACCGCAAAGGCCCCGCCCTGGTCCACGCGCGAGTCACCCGGCCTTATTCCCATTCGCTCTCCGACGACGAGGTCCTGTACAAGCCGCCCGTCGAACGGGAAGCCGAAGCCAGACGCGACTGCAGCAAGACCTTCCCCCTGCGCCTCATCGAGGAGGGGGTGGCGACCGAGGCGGAGCTCGAAGCCATCCGCCAGCGCTGCGACGAGGAAATCCAGGCCGCCACTGATGCGGCCCTCCCGGCGCCGCAACCGGCGACCGGGACGGTCTACCAGTACGTGTACTCTCCGGACGTCGATCCTACCAGCGAGCAATTTGACACGGAGGACGACCCCCGCTTCACCGGGGAGCCGACCACCATGGTCGATCTCCTGAACGCCTGCCTGAGAGACGAGCTGGCAAGGGATCCCCGGATCTTGCTCTTCGGCGAGGACGTGGCGGACGTGAGCCGCGAGCAGTACCTAAAGGACGTCAAGGGCAAGGGCGGGGTGTTCAAGGTGACCTGGGGGCTCCAGAAGCAGTTCGGCAGTCACCGCGTGTACAACTCCCCGCTCGCCGAAGCCAATATCGTGGGCCGGGCCATTGGATTGGCGACGCGTGGATTGAAACCGATCGTCGAAATCCAGTTCTTCGATTACATCTGGCCCGCCTACCACCAGATCCGCAACGAGCTGGCCACGATGCGGTGGCGCTCGAATAACGCCTTCAGTTGTCCCGTCGTCGTCCGCGTGACCTACGGCGGATACCTGAAGGGCGGGGCGATCTACCACTCGCAAACCGGTGCCGTCCTGTTCACGGCCATCCCGGGTCTGCGTGTCGTGTGTCCGGCTACGGCGCTCGACGCCAACGGCCTGCTCCGGACGGCCATCCGCTGTGACGATCCGGTCATCTTCCTCGAGCACAAGCACCTGTACCGGCAGACGTACAACAAGGCGCCCAACCCCGGCCCCAACTTCATGATCCCGCTCGGCAAGGCCAAGGTCGTGCGGGAGGGCACGGCGCTCACCGTCATCACCTACGGAGCGGTCGTGCAGCGCGCCCTCGTGGCGGCCAAGCAGCTCGAGGAAGAAGGGGTGAACGTGGAGGTGATCGATCTCCGCAGCCTCGCTCCGGTCGATTGGGAAGCCGTCGAGCGGTCGGTGCGCAAGACCAACAAGGTACTGGTGGCGCACGAAGACTCCCTCTCGTGGGGCTATGGCGCGGAGCTGGCGGCGCGCATCGCCGACGGGTGCTTCCCCTGGCTCGATGCGCCGGTCAAGCGCGTCGCGTCGTCGGACACGTTCGTCGCCTACAGTCCCGAGCTTGAGGACGTCATCCTGCCACAGGTCGAAGGCCTCGCGCAGGCCATGCGCGAGTTGCATGCGTTCTAGGCCGGTCGCCGGCTACTCCCTCCTCTTCTTCTTGTCGGGTGCCACCGGGCTCGTATACGAGCTCCTCTGGGTCCGGCTGCTGTACCAGTCCTTCGGGACGACCGTGCAATCGGTCACCACCGTCGTCGCCGCGTATATGGGAGGGCTCGGCCTCGGGGCATTGGCCATCGGGCGTCGGGCGGACCGACACCCCAACCCGGCCCGGCTGTACGGGATCTTGGAGATCCTGATCGGCTGCTTCGGCCTCGCCTCCCCGTTCATTCTCCACGCCACGCAGCAGGCCTATGTGGGCCTGGCCCGTTCGCTGGCGTTACAGGGAGGCAGCGTCGCCAGCGTCTCCCTGCGTTTCGGTCTGGCGTGGCTCGTCCTGCTGATCCCGACCACGTTGATGGGTGGTACGCTGCCCGTGCTGACCCGGGCGCTGACGGTGGATCGGGAGCATCTGCGGGCGTCGTTGGGCCGCCTCTATGGCCTCAATACCCTGGGCGCGGTCGTCGGCACTCTGCTCGCGGGCTTCTGGCTGATCGAGAATGTCGGTATCCGGGGGAGTCTGTGGGGGGTCGCCCTGATCAACCTCATGATCGGTGCGGCGGCGGTCCTCCTCTCACGCGCCCACACGCTCCCATTTGCGTCGCGGCCTCAGGCACCCGGTCCAAGCTCCCTTTCGGGAGCCGCCGCGGACCCCGCGGCCGCGCCGCCGCTCCGGCTATGGCGACTGGCGCTCATCCTGCTCGCGGTAACCGCTTTCGCGTCGCTCCTCGACGAGATCGCCTGGACTCGAGTGCTGGTCATGATCGTGGGCGGCTCCACCTATGGGTTCACGCTGATCCTGATGGTGTTCCTGCTGGGGATTGGAATTGGCAGCGCCATCGTCGCCAGGATTGGCCGTCCGGCCTTGGAGACCGCGGCCACCGCGGCGCTGGCCCAGGGGATCACGGCCGCGGGGGCCGCGCTCCTGTTCTTGAGCCTGTCGGCACTCCCCCACTACATCCTCATCGTTTTCCAGAACGTGGATTATGGCGGTGGCGTTCGGCTGTTCCGCATCGGGCTTGCGGTGGTGGCGGTCGTCCTGCCCCCCGCGATCGGGATGGGGATGACCTTTCCCTTGCTGACCGACATCGTCGCCTCCAGGGGTGAGGCGCGGAGCAGCGACGTCGGGTGGGCCTACGCGGTGAATACGCTGGGGAGCATTATTGGCGCGGTCTTGACGGGCTTCGTCCTGGTCTCGGTGCTGGGTACGGACCGGACCCTGCGCCTGGGGCTCTGGGTGAACGGACTAGCGGCGCTCAGCCTCGCCGTATCGGCCGCCTGGCGTGTGCCGGAGGCCTCCGCCCAGCACCAGCGCCTGCGAGTGGGAGTTCTGGGGGGCGGGCTGCTCGCCTGCCTCGGGCTCGCGGTGGCGGTGGGAGCACCGGGGTGGGGCCCGCGCCTCATCGACATCGGTCCCACCATCTACGGACGTGGCCTCAAGTCCCCGGCCCTCCGTGAGGGCTTCCTCCGCCACCTGGGCTCGCGGCAGCTCGCCTTTGTGGAAGGCCGCAACGCCACCGTCTCCGTCTGGGAGAGCGCGGTGGGCCGGGCGCTCAAGGTGAACGGGAAGGTGGATGCCTCGGACCTGGGCGACATGGACACCCAGATCATGCTGGGGATCGCGCCGGTCGCAGCCCGGCCCCATGCGACGTCGGCCCTGGCGATCGGATTCGGGAGCGGAGTCACCACGGCGATGCTCGCGGCCGTTCCGGGGATGGAGCGCGTCCGCGTGGTCGAGATCGAGCCGGCGGTGTTGGGCCTCGCTCCGCTGTTTCGAAGCGTCAACCGGGACGTGCTCTCCCGGCCCAATGTGCAGTCGATCGTGGACGACGCCCGGAGTGCACTACAGCTCAACAACGACCGCTTCGACGTCATCGTCTCCGAGCCTTCCAACCCCTGGGTGGCGGGCGTCGCCACCCTCTACACGCCGGAGTTCTACTCCATCGTTCGGGCTCGCTTGGCCGAGCGTGGGGTCTTCTGTCAGTGGATTCAGCTCTACCAGCTGAATCTGCCTGTCGTGGCTGGGATCATCCGCAACGTGCGCGCGGTGTTCCCGCATGTCCAGGTCTGGCTCGGCGCTCCCGAAGACATCATGGTGTTGGGTTCCGACCGGCCGATCGTCGTGGATACGGCCTGGGTGGGGTCGCTGGTCGGGCCCCAAGGCATCCTCGCCTGGGACGGCCGGGAGTACCTCGGGATACGGCACGTGGAGGATTACTTCAGTCGGCTGATCATGGGCGAGCGCGGGGTGGATCGGCTGCTGTCGAAGGCGACGCTGGTGCACACGGATGACCGTCCCAAGCTCGAGTTCGTCGCCGCGCGCAGTTTCCTGAGCGACTCCCAGAGCCCCACCTTCGATTCCCTGGTCGTGATCGGAGGGGCCGAGCCAGAGCCGGAAGGACCCTCGTCCCTGCTGTTCGCCCGCGGCATGGCCGCCCGCCTCGGCAACCCAAAGGGCCTTCCGTATGTGCGTGCCGCCCATCTCGCTCATCCCGAGGATCCCCGGTGGACCGTCAGCCTGGCTGCCATCGGGATGGCGCTCGGAGATACGACGTATGCCGACTCGGTGCTCCCGGGCCTCGCCAACCGCGCCCACGATCCGACCGCCGCGCTGATGCTCGGCGTCAATGCGACGGTGCGGAAGCAGCCGGTCCCGGCGCAGCGGTTCCTTGCGACGGCGCTCGCCGGCGGCGCCGATACCAGCCGGATCGAAGCGGCACTGGCCACCCTGGCGGCGGACGCCGCTCGATGGGGAGAGGCCGCGGTGCACGTCCGCAGCGCGGTGCGATCGGCGCATGGAACCCTCTACTCGGCGTTTCCGCGCGACCTGTTGAGCCGGGCGCTCCGCGCCATTTCGGCGGACGGCCCTCCCCCCCTCGCCGACAGCCTCCTGGTCGAGGCGCTGCGCAGCAACCCGGGATGGTCCCTCATTGCGGAGCTGCAGGTGGTCGTGGACTTGCGGAGCGGTGCCTGCGACCAGGCTGCCGATAAGCTCTTGAGTTTGTTGGACTTCGGGATCGAGAAGCCGGAGGGCCCCGACGTGGTGGCTCGCTGCCGCGCGGCGCGGCGCCCCGGCCGCTAGAGCGGAGACACCGGCGGGTGGTCGCCCAGGACGTCGCGGATCTCGCCGGCGGCCTCGATGGCGTGATCGACGTCCCGCGACAACGCCCGGGCCTGTTGGGTCGCCTGCGTAAGATCGCCCAGCACTGCGTTGACCCCGGCGGACTTCAGGCGCAACAAATCGAACCGCATCGTTTGCATGGCGAGCACGCAGGACTCGATCTGCTCCTCGATGTCATGGCGTCGGGACAACAGATCACCCAGCGCCTGCCGCTGGCGCTCGAGCAGGCCGATCTGTCGGTCGCGTTCCGCGCTTTCGGGCAGGTCGCGGCTGTTGGCAAGTCGCGCTTCGAGCCGGCGCAAGGCGTCCTCATCCACGCCGGCGCTCATTGTGTGCAGGGTCCGCGCCAGCTCTTCGGCGCGCTTCAGCAACGCATCGGCGGTCGCCGCCACGTCCGGTAGGAGATTCCGCTCGGTCTTGGGAAGGCGCTCGACCACCTTGAGGATCGCCTGGTAGTCCGAGCGGACTTGCTGGATGGATGTCGCCTGTCGGCCGAACTCACCCGTGGTCGGCGGCGCGAGGGCACGAGCACGGCCGGGACTGCCGAGTCCGAGCTTGAGCTCAGCCGCGTCGGGTGCCGCCGGACGGTTCAGCACGTCCCGCCACGAATAGCCCGCATGCCACAGCTTCGTGTACTGCGGGATCAGGGAGAAGGCCCCCCATATCATGACGGCCACCGTCAGTCCGCCAAACCCGTGGCCGTTCACGAGGTCCAGGACCATCAGCGCGCCCCCGATCCCCGCCCAATTCACGAAGCGGTTGCGCATTTTCGTGACGATGTCCGGCTCTCCCGGAACCGCCGGCACCTGAGAGTCGGCCTTGTTCCGCCGTGATCGCCGGGCCTGGATGTCGCGCCGCATGTCCGGGCTCCGGGGAACTGGGGAGCCGGCTCTGGCCTGTCCCGGAAGCGGAGGCGAGTTCGGCGCGCCCAAGCCCGAGCTCCGACGTGAGGTCCCGGCCCGGGGACTCGCGGACCGGCGCGCGGCCGCGAGCGGCGGAGTGCGCGACTCGAGTGCCCGGCGCAGAGCATCCGCAGTCGGCCAGCGATGCTCCGGTTCCTTCTCGAGGCACCGCATGACCGAGGCGGTCAGATCCTCGGGGCAATCCGGCACCAGCCGTGACAGCTCCTCGGGCAGCTCGGTGATTTGCTTGATCAGAATCCCGGGAACCGTGGGCGCGCTGAACGGGAGCTCTCCCGACAGCATCTGATACCCGACGACGCCGAGGCTGTAGAGATCGGACCGACCGTCGATTTCCCGGTCGCCCGCGGCCTGCTCGGGGCTCATGTAGTGGGGTGTGCCAATGGCGACCCCGGTGCCCGTGAGCCCGCTCCCGGCCGAAGACGACAGCGCCTTGGCGATCCCGAAGTCCGTCACCATCACGCGGCCGCGACTGCCTTCGAGGAGGATGTTGTCCGGCTTCACGTCGCGGTGGATGATCCCCACGGCGTGGGCGGCGCTCAGTGCGTCGGCCGTCTCCATCATGATGCGGCGAGACTCTTCCGCCGCGAGCCGGCCCTTGCGTTTCAACCGGGCGGACAGCGGCTCGCCGTCGATGTAGGCCATGACGAAGTACACCAGCCCATCGGGGCCTTCACCGACGCTATGGATCGGAACGATGTTGGGGTGACTCAACCGGGCGGCGGTTTCGGCCTCCCGCAGGAAGCGCAACCGGATCTCCTCCCGGAACGCCAGCTCGGGAGGGAGCACCTTGATCGCGACCTGGCGCTTCAGCCGCTCGTCCCGGGCGTGGAACACCACGCCCATCCCCCCGCGTCCGATCTCGCTCTCGACGGTATAGGCCGTGCCGAGGGCTTGGCGCAGCCGGCCGGGAAGGGAACGGTCGGCGGGATCGCTCACAGGACAGTGGGTATCATCAAGAGGGTGAGATTTAGCCGTCTTTAGGGAATGGTGCAACATTCCCAGGGGCTGAGACTTAGCACCTCGAGAAGGTTGCACGCAATGCTGACAGGCGGTGCAATACGGAACCCGCTGTTCCGGCAGGCGCTGCCCATTTGGCCGGTGCCGAGTGGAACGGCCATGCTCGCCGACGTGTTTTCTGGATGGCACGGCCGATGCGTTTGCTGGTGCCGCTGTGACCCTTTTCGTTGGGAGTGATTTACATGTCTGAGCGATACACCCTTCCGGTGCTGCCGCTCCGGGAGGTCGTGCTGTTCCCCGGAGTCAATACGGTCATCGGCGCGGGACGCCCGTCGACGCTGCGGGCGATCGAAGCCGCCTTGAAGAGCGATTCCAAGCTGATCTTCGCCGTGTCCCAGCGGGAAAACCTGGACCAGGTGACCCCCGCCGTGTTGTACGGCATGGGCACGGTCGCTCGGGTCGGGCAGATCCAGCGCGGGCTCAACGGCATGCAGCTGGTGCTGCATGGCGAACGCCGCGCCACCGCGCTGCACTATCGTGAGACCGGCCAGTATCTCGAGGCCGTCATCGCCGACGCGATCGAGCTGCCGCCGCTCGACCCCCAGAACGCGGCCTTTCTCGCCTTGTATCGGGAGACCAAGGAGCGGGCCGCCGAGCTCGGGCAGAAGTCGGGCCTGACCGAAGATGTCGTGAAACAGGTGCTGGAGGGTGTTCCCGACGCCGCCCGCCTCGCCGATCTCGTCGCCGCGCATATCGACCTGAAGCCGACCGAGCGGCAATCGCTGCTCGAAACGCTGGAGGTGGAAGAACGCCTGCGCCGCGTGCTCGTGCACGTGCAGCGGCAGATCGGTGTCATCGACGCGCAGGAGGACATCAAGTCGCAGGTCCAGGAAGAGCTGGGCGAGCGGCAACGCGAGATGGTCCTGCGCGAGCAGATGAAGGCGATCCGCAAGGAGCTGGGAGAGGAAGACGAGGCCACGGAGGTCGAGGAGCTGCGCCAGCGATTCGCGGCGATCGAGCTCCCCGAGGCGGCGCGCAAGGAAGTCGACCGGGAGCTTTCCCGGCTCGAGCGCGCCAGCCGCGATTCGATGGAAGGGCAGGTCATCCGGACCTACCTCGAGACCATGGCGGAGCTGCCGTGGAACAAGCGGGCCGAAGAGTCGCTCGATCTGAAGCGGGCGGCGGCCATCCTCGAGGAGGACCATTACGGGTTGCCCGACGTGAAGGACCAGGTTCTCGAATTCCTGGCCGTGCGGCAGCTGCAGCAACGTAAGGCGTCCGAGGCTTCTGCGGGGGCGCCGCCCCCCTCCGGGCCACCGAAGCCGGAGAAACCCGCGACGCAGGATCGGGAGTCGAAGGGCTCCGTTCTTCTGTTTGTCGGCCCGCCCGGCGTGGGGAAGACGTCGATCGCCAAGTCCATCGCGCGGGCCATGGGTCGGCCCTATGTGCGGATTTCGCTCGGTGGAGCACGCGACGAAGCCGACATCCGCGGACACCGGCGCACCTATGTGGGCGCCATGCCCGGACGGATCATTCAGGGGATGAAGCAGGCCGGGGCCAAGAACCCGGTATTCCTCCTCGACGAGGTCGACAAGCTGGGCATCTCGTTCCAGGGGGATCCGGCCGCGGCGCTCCTCGAAGTCCTTGATCCGGCGCAGAACGACTCGTTCACCGATCATTACCTGGGCGTGCCGTTCGACCTGTCCGAGGTCTTGTTCATCGCGACCGCGAACTTTCTGCAGAGCATTCCGGGGCCGTTGTTGGATCGGCTCGAGACCGTCGATTTCGCGGGTTATACCGAGCGGGAGAAGCTGGAGATCGCCAAGCGGTACCTGATCCCCAGACAGCGCACGGAGAATGGGCTGTCAGCCGACCAGTTCAGCATCACCGACGAGGCGGTCGCCGAAGTCATCTCCAGTTACACCCGCGAGGCTGGTGTGCGGCAGTTGGAGCGGGAGATCGGGAAACTCGGCCGCAAGGTGGCGCGCCGCATCGCCAGTGGTGAAGTCGAGCGCCTCACGGTCGAGCGCAACGAGGTGGACGATCTGTTGGGTCGCCCCAAGGTGCACCCCGAACGCAAGGCCCGCGAGGATCAGGTGGGCGTCGCCACGGGCATGTATTACACGCCGGTGGGCGGCGACATCATGTTCGTCGAAGTCAGCCCGATGCGGGGGAAAGGTGAGCTGGTCCTCACCGGACAGCTCGGTGACGTGATGAAGGAATCCGCCCGGGCCGCGTTCACCTACGCAAAGTCCCATGCCGAGCTGCTCGGCATCCCGACCGAAGGCCTGGCCGAGACCGACATTCACGTGCACGTCCCGGCCGGCGCGATTCCCAAAGACGGCCCGTCGGCGGGTGTGACGATGGCCACGGCGCTCGTGTCGGCGTTGTCCCGGCGGCCGGCGCGTCACGACCTTGCCATGACCGGCGAAGTGACGCTCCTGGGCCGTGTCCTCCCAATCGGCGGCGTCAAGGAGAAGGTGCTTGGGGCCGTGCGGGCCGGGATCAAGACCGTCATCCTGCCCAAGGAGAACGGCCCTGACTTGGAGGACCTGCCCGAGGATGTGCGCCAGGCGCTCGAGGTGCACTTGGTGGAGGATCTCGGGGAAGTGCTGTCGCTCGCGTTGCGCGGCGCGAAGTTCGAGGCGGGACATCTGGTCTTCGATGGCCCGGCGCCACGCGAGCCAAAGATGGTGTCGAAGAACTAGAACGGGCCGGCGGCGGCGATGCCGTTCGATACCAGATCCACCGCCGAGCGCTTCCACCGCTCCCGCAGCGAGGGCTCGTCGGCGCCGAGGGATGGCGCGCTGGCGGCGATCAGTGCCTCCAGTCTCAGGTAGCCGAGCATCAGCACCAACGCTTGGGCCGCGACGACGTGGGGGTCCACGTCGTCGCGCACCTGCCCCAAACCCTGCCCAGCCGCGAGCAGTACCACCAGTCGCTTGATTGCCGGGGCGAACGGAGCGACATCGGCCCGTCCGGCGTAGCTCAACAGATTCACCAGGTCAGGATGACCGCTCAGGTAGTCGAACTGCAGAGATAAGGCCTCGCGGATCCGCTCCAAGGGCCGGCCCTCGGAGGCCGGAAGCCCCGTCAACGCCCCCTCCAGCTCGCCCACAGCCGTACGCAGCACCGCCTGAAACAGACCGCGCTTCGAATGGAAGTAGTAAAACAGCAGCTGCTTGTTGACCCCCGCCTTCCGGATGATGCGCTCGATGCGGGCGCCCTCGAAGCCGCGACTCGCGAACTCTTCACGAGCCGCCGCCGCAATGCGTAAAGCTCTGTTATTGTTGAGTTTAGGCTCCATTAACCAAATTTCCTCAACCAGATGGTTGAGGAATCTAATGCAGGATCGCTGGTGGCGCCACTCGATAGGCCAGGTTGGGAGGCGGTGCTGGGAGGCCGGTCTTCAAGAACGCGAGAAGGGTGTGATTGAACGATTCCGGGGACTCTTCGGCCGGTGAGTGGCCGGCGCCTGGAACGATGACGAAAGCGCCGAGGGGTAGCTCCCGGACCATTGTCCGGCCCACCTGCGGCGGGATCCAGCTATCCTGGGCTCCCCAGACGACCAGGGTGGGGACCTGCACCCCCTCGAGTCGCCCCTGCAGGGCGTCGAACCGGAACCATCGCAGTACCCCTCGAAGGGCTCTCGGGAAGTCCGGGTCGCTGACGGGGGCGAAGTACTGATCGATATCCTGTTCGGTGACCTTCCGGGGGTCGGCATACACCGACCGCAGAATCCTCGCGGCCACGCGGCGGCCACGGAACGCCGTGAGGATCCGGCCGATGATCGGCCAGCGAGCGACCCGGAGGACCAGCGGCCAACGCGCCCCCAGCCCGGCGGCGTCGACCAGGACCAGCCCGCGGACGCGGGTTGGGGCCTGCAGCGCGAATTCCCCGGCGATCGCGCCCCCCATCGAATGTCCGACCAGGACGGCCTCCGAAATCGCGAGTGAATCGAGCAACCCCCGCAGGATCTCGGCATAGGCGGCGTTGCTATAGCCGGTATCCGGCTTGTCGGAGAACCCAAACCCCCGATTATCGAACGCGACGACCCGGTACCCGGCCTGCACCAGCGGCCCGATCGTGAATCGCCAGGAGTACATGGACGACGCGATCCCGTGGATCAGGATCACGGGAGGGCCGCTCCCTACGTCCAGGTAGCGGATCTGCGACCCGGCAATCGTGATCAGATGCGGCTGCAGCGAGGTGCCCGCGGGGAATCGTTGTAAATCGGGAATCGGTTCGTCGCGGCAGGCGGCGAGTGCGGCAAGCCCGAGCACCACGCCGAGCCGCGTTACGGCGGCTTGCTTCAAGACCTATACGACCTCGACGGGCAGTCCCATCAGGCGGGCAATCAGCGCCAACCGGAACGTGACGTCGGTCTGGCGCTGGGCGGGGCTGCGGCTCGGCCCTTCCAGCGGGTAATAGTGCGCGATGGCGGAGTGCGTGGACTTGGGCAGGGTCCGCAGATTCTTCGGCGTCCAGATACCGCTCGCGTCACATTCGCTGAACAATCGCGCCAGCACCCTCGTGGCGCTGGGGACCTTCTGCACGATCCCGAGCCGGGCAAGCAGCTCCAGCCAGTACACCGCGAACGGGACATCGGTGATGTGCCCCTGCGCGTCGCCCCGCAGCGGGTCACCCAGAACCTCGAACAGCGGAGGCAGCAGCTTTTTGCCGGCGAGAATGAAGTACGCCCGCTTGGGGGCGGGCGAGGAGAAGTAGCCCGCCAGACGCTCGATGAACCCCGAGCGCTCACGCTGAACCGCCGGCATGAACGCCAGCACCTCCATCGCGAACGTGGTCGGCGGGTACGCCGCGGGCTCCAGGGCGGTCTTCCCTTGCGCCTTGCGGAACGGCTTCGCCGCAAACTCACTCCGCAGGAACGCCGAGATGTCGCTGGCGATCTTGTGGGCGGTGCCTCGCAGCCGGGGGTCTTCGGTTTGGCCGGCGCGGGCCAGGGTCGCCGCGGCCGCTTCGCGCAGCAGATTGCGGGCCCACAGCCCGAACCCGGGGTCAGTCTTGGCGCTGCGCTGGAACTCTACGAGGAGCGACGGGTCTTCGTCGCGGGACAGCAGCCGGTACAGGAAGCGGTCGGTGGTGCGGAAGATCCGAAGCTCGGGCGCCCACCCCAGCTCCAACAGATGACGGTACTGGAACACCGTCCCTGGTTCCTTCCACCCGTACGCTTTGGACGCGCCGGGCCCGAGCAGGTTGTTGCCCCACAGTCCGTTCTCGCGTTGTTTGCGGGCGATCGCCGCCGCCACTTTGTAGTTGAGCGCGGCCTCGCGCAACGCGGCGAGCCGGTCGGGATCGCGCGCGCTTTCGGGGGCGGCCTCTGCCAGCGCCCGGTATTGGATCGGGGGGCTCGCCGCTTCGTAGAGCCACGACAGGGGCAGCCGGTGGGACGTCGGGAGGTCCAGTGTCACCCTCCAGGACAGCGAAAAGAGCGGGGAAAAGCGCGCGCAAACTTAGACGGGGATGGGTCCCGAGGCCAGCCCCCCGCCTAACCGACAGCCCACCAAGAGCTTAAGAGACGGCGCCCTTCACGATGTGCAACGGATCGTATGAATGGGGGCGGGGCCCGCGCTCGCCGATTCGCTCGTCAACACCAGCGTCGAATCGTCGAGAAAGTCCACTCCTTCACCCTGCGGCTCGAGCCCGAACAGGGGGCACGGGGAGGAGCTGGCTGGCTTCAACCGGCCTCCTTCGCCCGGCGTGAAGAAGTAGATCTCGGTATAGGTACGAATCGCCACTACCCGGCCGTCGGATCGCTCTGCCGCGGCGGTGACCCAGCGGCCCAGCACGGGCGCCGGGTCGATCGGGAGGTCCTGAACCAGCTCGGCCATGATCCGATCCGCCTTCGAGCTCCCCGCCGACTTCCAGACCTGGCGCGGGACGCGGTACAACCGGATCGGCCCGTGCCGTCCTTTGGAGACGAGGTATACCGCCGTGTCGCGGACGCCGACGTACACCGCCTCCACATCGTGTCGCCCGTCGGGGTAGACCAGGTGGATCACGAGCGGAGCCGCGGTGGTGCCCAGGGTGTCGGCCGGACCGGTCGGAGGATCAGGCTCGGGCACGACATACAGGCTGACGCTGGAGCGCCGTTCCAGGTTGTCACCGGTATCCGCGATGTACAGACAGTCGCCGGGTTGATCGGGACACGCGGCCAGCGCGATGTCCTCCCAATCGACCGCCTCGGCACCCGGCACCAGCACCGCCCCCAGGTCGCCACCGCTCAGGTCGGTGGCATACAGGTACGGGCCGTCGCCGGAGTCATTGTGCGTCCACAGAACACCGGGATGGGCCCGACTCACCGCGACCCCCGAACTCTCTGTGATGCGGCGACTTTGGAATGTGCCGGTGCGTGTGGCGACCGGTGCGCCCTGCAGCACCATCATCAGACCCGCGATCATGTGCCGAAGCAAATCGCCTTGATCCCCTTTGGGCAAGGGGTGATCTTTGGCGCATGATCGCGGCGTTGAAATCCCGCCCCGTGCAGCGGTTACCGCGCCAGGTGGCGCTGCGCGGCCGGATTCTGTACCTGACCGAGGATCCGGCGCTGGTGCGCTCCCAGCTCGAGGGGCAGGACCTGGCCTGGACGCCGGCGCAGAAGCTCAGGGACAACATCTCCACCGACGAAATCACCCCCGCCTACATCTGCTACTACTACGACGACACCTTGGGGGATTTTCCCTACCTCGGTCTCAAGGCGGGCGAAGAGTTCCCGATCACGCGCGGGTCGGTGCGGCGCGGCGGCTTTGTCGCCTCGGCCAGCGGCCAGCGGCGTGGCAAGGGCTCCTCGCGGGAGCAGTCTCCCTACGCCGAGATGTGTGCCGGCATCAAGCTCGTGGTGGCCGAGAGCATCGAGCGGATCTACCGTGAGAACTGCCAGAATCTCGGGGTCCTGACGACGACGGATTTCTCCATTCTCGATCGCGTCCGCCGCGGCGAGGAGATCCCGCTCGAGGCGTTCACCCAGGGCGAAGGCGAAATCACCCGCGGCATCATCGAGTACGGCGGCCTCTTCAACTACAACCTCGCCCGCCTCCAGGGGAAGGCCCAGGTCACCCCTCCTCCCACCCCACGCCGGCCGATGACGCTGGGCGAGAAGATCCTGGCGCGGCACTGGGTCAAAGACCTGTCGACGGGCGCCGTGGGCGTGTCCGCGGTGAAGCCCGGGGACGAAGGCTTCGTCCAGACCGACATCCGCTTCAGCCACGAGTATGTCACGCCGATGGCCGCGATCTTCTTCGAGCAGCTGGTCGGCGCCGACGAGCGCGTGAGCGACGCCGACTCGGTGTTGTTCTTCCGCGATCACCTCACCTTCCTCGGTGAGGCGATGACCCCCGAGCGGGTCAAGGAAGGGCTGCTCGACGTCGCCCTCCAGCTCGAAAAGAAGCAACGGGCGTTCGCGGAGAAGCAGGGGATCCGCCTGTACGGCGAGCTGCAGCGCCTCGGCGTCCACGGCTCGGAGGCGATCTGTCACTCCAAGATTCTCGAGTCACACGCCCTGCCGGGCCAGGTGATCATCGGCTCGGATTCCCACACCCCGCACGCGGGCGCCGTCGGATGTGTGGCGTTCGGTGTCGGCACGACGGCGATCTTCAATTCCTGGATCACCAAGGACGTCCGGGTGACCGTGCCGGAGACGGTGCAGGTCGTGGTGCGCGGTCGCAAGCCCGACAACGTGACCGCCAAAGACTTCATGCTGGAGATCCTGCGCCATCCCTACGTGAAGAGCGGGAAGGCCATCGGCAAGCTCGTCGAGTACTGCGGCGAGGCGGTCGCCGCGCTGTCCGTCGACGAGCGCGCCACCATGACCAACATGACCGCCGAAGTCGGCGGCTTCACCGGCTACGTCGCCCCCGACGACAAGACCGTCGAGTATCTGATGGCCTACCGCCGGATGCCGCGCGCCGAGGCCGAGCGGCTCTGCGCCGGGCTCGCGAGCGACCGGGACGCCGAGTATTGCGAGGTGATCGAGCTGGATGCGGCGGAGATCCGGCCCATGGTGGCCCTCCCCGGCGATCCCGGGAACGGTCTCTACATCGACGAGCTCCCCGCTCGGGTGAAGGTCGGGATCGCGTACGCCGGGTCGTGCACGGCCGGCAAGAAAGAAGACATGGACATGTACGCGCGGGTGCTGCAGGAAGCCGCCGGGCGCGGCGAGCGCGTGGCTCCGGGCGTGCAGTTCTTCATCCAATGCGGTTCTCAGGACGTCAAACGCTACTGCGAGGAGCAGGGCTACCTGGCGCTGTTCGACAAGGTGGGCGCGACCTTCCTCGAGCCATCGTGCGGGGCGTGCATCAACGCCGGGCCGGGGGTGTCGCGCAGCAAGACCGACGTCACGATCAGCGCCATCAACCGCAACTTCCCGGGCCGCTCCGGTCCCGGGCAGCTGTATCTCGCCAATCCCTACACCGTGGCCGCGTCGGCCATCACCGGCTTCATCACCGAATGGGAGCCGGGGGCCGTGCCGGCCGGCTCCTAGGCGTCTCCTACAATCCGGTGATCGCGACCTTCACGGCGTAGATCCCGCCGGGATACGTCGCGTCCGTCGAGACCGTGGTCGAGGAGTCCGGGACCAGCTTGGCTGTCAGGTGGTAGTCGCCGGCGAGGGTGCCGCGATACCGGGTGAGCGTGTAGCCGCTGGAGGCGGACGTCCCGGCTCCATAACTCGCGCTGGCCACGTGGAGCGCGCCCGACCGGGACTGCCACACCTGCACCGACGTGTCCGTGGTCTGCGCGATGACCCAGGCGGTACCGGTTCCGGGGGTATCGAAGGTCGAGAGCAGCTGTAACGAATCGCTGATCGGTGGGACGAGCCCGCTGCCGAGCACCAGGAACACCGAATCCACGATCCCGGTGGTCGGGTGATAGCCTCGCCACGCGATGACCCCCGACAATCCCTCCGTCGTTGACCCCGCCGTCACCGAGAGCTGCACCGCCGTGAGCTTGGTCGTATCTCCGGGGCTGTGCACCTGGGGAGTGGCCTGCTCGACGAAGGGGAAGACGTACGCGGAGAGCGCCTGGTACAGACTGTCGTTGTTGAATCCCAGGGCCAGCGCGCGCTGCACCGCAATCTTCTCCGCGGCGCTGACGAGATCCGTGGTGGGAGCGGTGCCCTTGTCGGGGGCACAGGCGAGCGCCAAGAGGCAGAGCCCAGCCATGAGCCGTCTCATCTGATATGCACTCCTGCGGTGAATCCTGAGAGGATGTTGGTTCGCGGTCCTACTGGCCGCTGCCGACTGCTAGCGCCGCGGGTTCCAACTTCGAACTATACGGCCGGAGGGCATTACGCTGGTAGGCGCTCCGAGGATTCCACAGCACCCAGGAGTGGATCCCGAGGTCTTCCGTGGCGCGGATCTGCTCGCGGATCTCGAACGGGGTGTAGCGTGGCAGGCGGCGCCCGAGGGTGAAGGCCTGCAGGTAGGGCCGGACCTGGGCCGCCCCGCCCACCATGGCGTGGCAACGCTCCAGAGCGTCGTTCAGCGCCAGATGCACGATGCGGTAGGGGTGGGCGTTGGGTCGATCGATCCCGAACGCGCCCCGATAGTAGTGGCTGGGATAGACCATCGGGAGCACCACATCCGCCGCCCCCGCGAAATCCTCCCACACCTGTCCGATACCAAGGTCGCCACCCTTGGTTGAGGCGGTGAGGCCGAAGATGTCGAAGGTGACGGGGACGCCCAGCGGCTTGATGCGATTGACGATGAGCTGGATGTGACGGTGCACCGCTTCGCGCTGGCTCTCGCCCGCTCGCCGTGAAGGGAAGATCGCGGTCTCCATCCGTTCTTTCGGCTCGTCGGGGAAGCGGACATAGTCGAACTGCACCTCGGCGAATCCCATGCGCACCGCTTCTCTGGCGAGATCGGCGGCGTAGATCCACACCGAATCGTTGTACGCGTCCACCCACGCGATGTTGATGCGGTCGCGCCATTGCCCGCCCCCCACCTGCTGGACCGACCAGGCGGTCTTCCCGACGGCGAGGAGCGGATCTTTGGCCACGACGATGCGCGCGATCGGATAGATCCCGTGGGCCAGCAGCGTATCGAGCCGCGCCCGGGGGCTGGCGATTCGCGCGCACTGATCCGCACCGATCTCGCGCGCCGTGGGGACCGCCGAATGGTAGAGCAGGCAGCCGGTGTCGTCCTTCACGTCCACGACCAGCGAGTTGATCTCGGTCGAGTCGGCCAGGCGGACCAGGTCCCACAGCTTGCGTCCGCTGAACGCCCACGCGTTGACGTAGAGCGCCTTCACTTCGTTCGGCTTGCGCAAGCGCAGCGGCTCGCGCGGCACGAATCGGAGATCGAAGCCGCGTAACCGCACCTGGCTCTGGTCGGCGGGGGCGAGCAGCGCGCCGGGACGTTCCAGGATGGTGGACACGCCCTGCGCAACGAGGCCGCGACTCTGAACGAGCGCGGCCCCGAAAACAACGACCCGGACCAGCCGAGGGTACGGCATAGGGGGCTACACGATAGGAAACCGACCTCAGCCGGGCAAGAGCCTGGCTCACTCCCGGGCTTGCAAGCTGTTGAACAGCAAGGGGAAGGTCGCGAGGCTCTGGCCCCGGTATTGCGGCCGGAATCCGAACAGGTCCACCCGGCCGTTGCCGAGGCGGACCTCCACCAGGGCCGCGTGGCCGGCGATCCGCTCGGGATGGAGCACCCAGCCGGACAGCAGCACCTCGTCGGCTGCGTCGGGATAGCGGGCGATGACGGTGGCGGCGGCGGTATCCAGCACATCGAACGCCGGCCCGCTCTCATACCAGGCGATGGTCCGCGCGGGCATCCCTTTGGATAGCGGGTGCTCGGGGTCGAGCTCGAGGCGGAAGATCGACCCCGGCGCGTAGAAGTCCTCGTCCGCGACGCCCTCGAGCACATTGCGTACCGGTAGCAACAGCGCCTGGATCGCGAAGCGGCTCGCGTCGTTGAGCGTCACGAGAGTCCCGCCATCCATGACGAACTGTCGCAGCGCTTGAACGCCGTCCTGCCCCAGGCCGCCGGCATAGGGTGCGGGATAGCGGCGGGAAAGACCCTCCAGCAAATCGTGCGGAGAGGCATCGGGGAGCAGAATGACGTCGAACCGCTCCTTCAATGATCCGGCGCGGACCGTGGAATCGACGAGCGTGACATAGGGGATCTTCCAGGTATCGAAGGTCCACCGCGTCCATCCTTCGTCGATCGCGGCCGTGTAGGGCCGGTACAGCCCGATCCGCGGCGCCTCTCCGGGCCCGAAACCGGCGGGCGCCGCGCGCGGCTCGGCCGTGGGTGGATCGATCGGAGCGGAGAGCGGGACGCGCAACGAATCGGCGACGGCGACCGTGTTCACGCCGAGCAACAGCGGAAGCGTATGAGCCGTGACGTCGTAGGGTGGTTCGGGCGGACCGCCCGGATAGGCCCGGCGGTCCGGATAGCGCTGGCGTTCGAGCAGCGTCTTCGCGAAAGCGGCGTAGGGCTGTCGCAGCACCACGACGTAGGACCCGGCGGGGTTGCGGACGCCGCCCGCCGTGAACGCCTGGGTGGCCGCGCGGATCTCGACGCCCCCGCGATGCAGAATGCCGAGCAGCGTCGCGAGCGCCACGGTGTCGCGCTGCCTGGCGGTGGCCGTGAGCGGGGCGATCACGTACCCGTAGGGCCAGTCGGGCCACCCGTGGACCCCGCGCCAAGAGACGGTGAGGAAATTCGACAACCACCGGTTGCGGAAGCGCGCCGCATGCTCGAGCGCGGCGTACGCGGCGTCGCTCTGATACGTGACGACGTCCCGCAGCGACCACCGGCCGCCGGGCCACGGCGAGGCGAAGTTCCACGACCGCTGGCGCGGATCGACTCCGCGAGCCGCCTGGAGACGATCGAACGGGACCTGGACCGGCGTGGCGAGATCGGCGCTCGCCGCCTCCACCAGCAGGCGGACGCCGCCGTGGTAGTGGGCGAAGGCCCGCGCCGGGGTCCAGGCGTCGTACAGGGCCGAGACCGAGATGCCGGTCTTCCCCTGTCCCGCGAGCTCCCATGCGATGGCCGTGCCCAGGGCGTTGCCTCCGTCGACCAGCAGCGGGTCGACGTTGGGCTCGATCGGGTCGAGGTACGGCGGGACGAACAGCCGGGACCCGTTCCGGCCCTGTTGATGAATGTCGAGCGCGATCTGCGGGTGCCAGAGGCTGTACAGCGAGTCCACGACCAGGCGGGTCTCGACCTGAGTGAAGGCGTACCAATCGCGGTTGTTGTCGTGGCCGATGTAGTGGTGCCATAGCTCCGGAGGATCGCTTCCCTCCGCGGGGGTCCCGATGGTGCGGTTGTACCACTTGGTGACGATGGAGACGCCGTCGGGGTTGAGCGACGGGATGAGCCAGAGGATCACGTTGTCGAGGATGGTCCGGGTCGCGGCGCTGGTGTCGGTCGCGAGCCGCCAGGCGAGCTGCACCGGAGCGAGGCTCCCGCCCACTTCGTCCGCGTGGATCCCCGAGGTCACGAGGACAATCACCCGGCCATCGCGAACCGACTGCAGCGCCTCCTTGTTGTTGCGCAGGGTCCGCGGATCGGCTAGGCGGGCGTTGATTCGCCGATAGTTGTCGAGGTGGCGGAGATTGTCCGGCGAGGAAATGGCGAGGGCGACGAACGGCGCCCCCAGCGTTGTCTTACCGAGCTCACGGAATTCAACCCGGCCGCTGGCTTTGGCGAGCGCCTGGTAGTAGTGCACCAGCGTCGGCCAGTCGGCCAGTTTGCGGTCATCCCCCGGCTCGAACCCCAGGACCGAGCGCGGCGTCGGCGGCACCAGGGCGCGGTGTGGCGCCTTGGGGCGCTGCGCCTCCTTGGGGCGTTGCGCCTCCACCGGGCCCGCGACCAGGGCGCCGAGCAAGAGCAGAAGAGTCCCGCGGTACATGGGGGGGATAAGCTAATGCGAAGTGCGAAATGCGAAATGCGAAGTGGCAAGGGTGGGTAACGCGCTTCCCTTTACACTTCGCATTTCGCACTTCGCATCTCGAACTCCCTTACGGAATGCGATGCAGTTCCACGCGGCGGTTCTGCGCGCGACCGTCGGCCGTGGCGTTCGACGCGATCGGGTTGATCGGGCCGTACCCCTTGGCCACCATCCGCCCTGGCGCGACGCCCTTGCGCGCGAGGTAGGCCCGCACGGCGAGCGAGCGCCCGGTCGCGAGCCTCGTATTCACCGCGGCGGAGCCGGTGTTGTCGGTGTAGCCCGCGATTTCGATCCGGACCTCGGGGTTCGCCACGAGAGCGCTGGCCACCTGATCGAGCACGGCGTAGGACTGCGGCGTGAGGGCCGAGCGCCCGGTCTGGAACGTGACCCCCTTCAACACGACGGCTGGACGTGGGGGCACCCCCGGCGCGGGAGAGCGCTGCTCGTTGAACAGGATCACGCACCCTTTGGCGTCAACCGGGGTGTTGGGTGGCGTCCCCGGGCACTTGTCGAGCCGGTCCGGCACGCCGTCGCCATCCGAATCCTTGTCTATCGGGCACCCGGTCGCGTCCACCTTGGTCCCCGCGGGGGTGTTGGGACACTTGTCGATCCCATCGGGCACGCCGTCATAGTCCTGATCGAGCGGGCATCCCTTGGCGTCCACCACGGCGCCTGCCGGGGTGTCCGGACACTGGTCGATCCCGTCGGGGACCCCGTCCTTGTCGGCGTCGAGCGGACACCCGGTGGCATCCACCACCGCTCCCGGCGGCGTGTTGGGGCACTTGTCGATGCCGTCGAGCACGCCGTCGTGATCGGAGTCGGTTGGGCAGCCGACGCTGTTCACGGTGGCGCCGGCCGGCGTGTCGGGACACTGGTCGATCCCGTCGGGGACGTCGTCTTTATCGGCGTCGAGCGGGCACCCGGTGGCATCCACCTTGGCGCCGGCGGGTGTCGCCGGGCACTTGTCGATGCCGTCATATACGCCGTCGTGATCGGAATCGGTGGGACAACCCGTCGCATCCACCGTTGCGCCGAGGGGTGTATTGGGACACTTGTCGGTCTTGTCCGGTACCCCGTCCTTGTCGGTGTCTTTGGGAGGCGGAGGTGGGCCGCCGCGCTCGTAGAACGAGAGTCCCACGAGACCGAGGAAATGGGTCGCGGACGCCGATCCGAAGTCCCCCTTGGTGTTCGGCGTGTACAGGGCCCGCCCCTCGAGCAGAATCCCGAAGCCGCGGCTGAGCGAGAACCGCACGCCGAGTCCGCCATGAGCTGCTGCATCGGAGAATTGGTAGGGATCGGTGTCGCCGAAGTCCACGTGCGAATACCCGCCCAGCAGGTAGAGCGGGCCGGCCACCCGGAAAATGAGGCTGGCCGAGGCGAACGACGGATTCATCGTCGAGTTGGGGACGTTGGGAACGGCCTCATCGTTGGTGAAAATGATGTCCCCGGCGATCCCCACTTTACCCGACAAGAAGTAAGCCACGCGGGCACCGACGGTGGCGGTGTTCGTGAGACCGAAGTTGGGGTCGTACTTGGCGTAACCACCCAGGATGTCGATCGCCAGGTCGCCGCGATTCTGCGCCGCGACCGGGTGGGGGGCGGCGCCGATCGCCAGGAGCAGCGTCAAGAAAGCAGGCGCGCGCACGGGGAGTGGGCTTGTCCGCATGCACGAAGATAGGAAACGAGGCCCGCCCGCGCGATACGGCCTTCAGAATCCCCAGACGTCGGCGTGGCGCAGCCGGGTCATCAGGTCGATCCCGCCGAGCACGAGACCGTGGGCGGTACCGTCCGCGTCACGCCAGGCGACACCCACCGGCCCGATCAAGGTGCCGCCCCCGAGCCCGGCGATCGTGTTCGTGGCCACTGGACCGGTGAAGGCTGCGACCGAATCCCCGGTCGTGGAGGCCGCCATGGTTTCGGCGCTGTTGGTGGGCGCGCCGGCATACATCCCTCCCACTACCAGCAGGATCTTGCCAGGGTTCAGCAGGGCGAACTGCGAGCGTCCTTCCGATAGCAGCGGATTCCCGGCCCCCCAGGTTCCGGAGAAGAAGCCGGAGAGGAGACTCACCGCCGTCGTGTCGGCGGTGGGGAGCCGGGTCGGCGCTGCCTCGAGCCCCCCGCCGGGGAGGGCACTGTCGGCAATCCCGCCGAACGCGGTGAGACGGGTATCCAGCACGGCCCCCCCACCGTACGCGCGCGGCCCCGGCAGCGGAGGCTGCGTGTACCAGCCGTCGAGAGAGGCGTCGGGATTGATACGCGCCATGTACACCGCGCTCTGAGGCCGGCCCAGGGTGTCCGCGCCGCCCATGACATAGATCCGGCCGCGGCGCACGACGGCGATCGCGCCCGCCACGGCGGTGGGCAGGCTGAGGCGCGACGTGAACGAGCCGGCCACACCGTCCGCGGTGATGGGCGCGGCGTACACCGAGGCGGTCGCCTGGGCATTTCCATCCACCCCCCCGATGACGTACAGGACCCCCCCCGGCCCGGGGTATCGCGAGTTGTAGCGATTGGCCGCGGCGGCGGCGGCGTAGGCGCGCGGCGCCGGGAGCACGCGTGAAAGCGCCAGCGAGGTCGTGTCGTGCTGGCGCTGCCAGGCGGTGATCCCACCGCCCACCGCGACCTGAGACACGTATACGCCGCTGTCGACGACCAGCCCCGAATCGCCCCCTACGGACTCTCCTCCACCGGCGGCGTACAGGGTAATCGCGAGCTGCGGAGCCGTCGGGATCGTGAGGATCGCGAGCGCCACGCCCACGGGGGCTCTCGGAAATGGGCTGCGCGCCTGCCAGGTGAGCGTCGCGGGATCGAAAGGCGTAGCCGGAACGATGTGAATCGGTTGAAGGAATTGCTGCCCGCCGGCTGTCGTAACCGATACGGATCCCGATATGGAGCTGTCGGGGACCGTCACTCGAATGGTGGCGTCGGTCCAGTCGCTCGCGGTGACGGGGGCGGCAATGGCTCCCGTGGCGCCCGGAAACCTCACGCTTCCCGGCGTGTTCCCGAACCCGAATCCCTCGATGACCGTTTGGTCTCCGGCGAGCAGGATCGGCTCGACCGCGCCATCCACGTAGTAGATGCCCGGCGGAGCTGGAGGTGGCCCGGCCACGGGGGAAGCCCCTCCCCCGCAGGCCAGCACCGCCAGCGTGGCCGCGATAGGCGCGCTAGCGGTGGCCGTCCGTGCCACGGACGAACGCGAGAGCGACGGCGAGCCGTTCGGCGACGGTGGACAGCTCCGTGGCGCCTTCGGCCAGGTCCTCGATGGCTCGGAGCTGCTCCGCGGCCGCGGCGGCCACCGCCTCGGCTTCCTGGCTCGAGGTGCGGGCTCCGGCTTCTGCCTGCGCCAGAGACGCGGCGATGCGTCCCGCGATGGCGGCGTTGGTGCGCGCGACCTCGGCGACACCTTTCCCGCTCTTTGCCGTGGAGGCCGCCGCCTCGACGATGCGGTCGAGGTCCGGGACCCAGGCCGTGGAAGTCGCGACGATGGCCGCCAGCTCGGAGTGGATCTGCTCCAGCATCTGAACGGCGCGATCGAGGGCCCGCAGAGTCTGCTGGACCGACTTGCCGACCTTCCGGGTCTCACGCCCGCTCTCCTCAGCCAACTTGTGCACTTCGTCCGCGACGACCGCGAAGCCCTGGCCGTGCACGCCGGCGCGGGCGGCTTCGATGGTCGCGTTCAGCGCGAGCAGATTGGTCTGGTTCGCGAGATTGGCGATGGCTTCGGAGAATCGCTCGACTTCGCGAGCCACCTCGCGCAGGCGTCCGATTTCCCCGGCGCTCTCTTCGGTGGTGGCCCGGAGATCGCTGAGCCGGCGCGCGGCCCCTTCGATGGCCCCGCGCACCCGGCCGGCGGTCTGCTCCATTTGTTGGCCGGCCTCCTTCGTCTCGTCCCCGGCGGCCTCGACCTGCGCGGCCGTTCGTTCCAAGGTGCCGGCCTCCCGCGCGGCGGTTCCCACCAGTCCCGCCGCTTCCTGCGCGCCGTGGCTCGCCCGTTGCGCCGAAGCGGCGACCTCCTGGCTCGAGGCGTGGATTTCCTGGGCGGTCGCCGTAAGGGTCTGCACGTATTGGGACGTCTGGTCCGACGCCCCGATCACCGGTTGCACGGCGCGGTCCAGCGCCAGGACCAGCGCCACCTGCTGCGCGAGCAGGTTCAGGAGGTCGGCGTCCGACTGGCGGTACACGGAGGAGTCCGCATGTCGGATCGTCCACAGGCCGACCAGGGTCGTGCCATGAAACAGCGGCAGCAGGATTTCCGCGCCGCCGCGAGCCATGTTGCCGCGCGAGACCAGCGCGCGGCGCTCCCGGGTCGCCTGACCCACCGAACCAGCGCCCGCATCGAACCGGTACTGGGAGGCCACGCCGTCGGCCGCGGCGCTGTCCATTACCTGCTCCATTTCGTTGCGCTGCGGGTCGAATCGCGCGAAGCTCATCGTCTCCCAGGGGACGAGCCGTGACGTCAGCTGCTGGATCGCGTGAAAGTTCCGGCTCAGACTGATGTCACCCGCGATCACCTCCGCCAGCCGTTGAATGAAGCGGAGCTCGTCCGCCCGGACGCCCAGCCGGACGACGTACACGCTGACGGCCGTCGCGCCGGCCAGCACGCCGGCGATCAGCACCAGCGGCAGGAACGGGGGGGCCACCGTCGCCAGCCTGAACCAGGCCAACCCAAGGGCGGCCGAGGTGGCATAGACGATCGCCTCCCACCGGACCGTGAGCAGGGCGTCGACCCAGGCGACGGATTGCGTGAGGAACATGTCGAGGTAGAACGTGCCGTTGATCACCAGGGGTAGCAGCAGGAGCAGCGCCAGGAGCGGGCCGTAATTGTCGAGCTGCAGCGCCGCCGCGCCGGTGACACCGCCCATCGTCTGATACAACCAGCCCACGAGCGCGGTTCCGGCGGTGAGATGAGCGGCGTTCGAGAGGACGGGGCGCCACCGCAGCCGGCGCATCAGCAGGTCGCCGAGCCCCATCGCGAAGGGCGCCACGATGGTGGCGAACGGCCACCCATGCAGCAGGATCGCCACCAGCATGACACCCAGGACATACGAAGAGAAGCCGTTGCCGGGGAGCGCGACGCCGAACCGGCGCGTGAGAGCGCCCGCCAGGATCAGGACGAGGAGGGCGAGGACGAGCCCGTCCTCGATCGGGCCACGGCGTACCAGAGCAACGGCGGCGAGCCCAAGAGCGACGAGCGCGCCCAGGCCGATCAGGACCGGGAAGACGCGCGATGGTGCCCGCGACGCCTGGGGCGGAGCGCTCATGTCGATGATGGCGCAAGCTCGGCCGTGTGGCGCGGCGTGTCAAGCGCCGCTATTCTATCGGCCATGCGCGTCACCATTCAGTATTGCGTCGTCTGAAACTACCTGCCCCGGGCCACCGGTCTGGTGGCCGAGATCAAGCGGGAATACCCCGAGGCGGAGATCAAGCTCGTGGAATCCTCCGGCGGCGTCTTTGAGGTGACGGCGGACGGCCGGCAGATCTTCTCCAAGAAGAGCCTGGGACGCCACGCCGAACCCGGGGAAGTGCTGCGACTGCTGAGGGAATCGATTACCGCCAAGTGAAGATCGCGATCTCGACCGGCGGCGGGGACGCGCCGGGGCTGAACGCCGTCATCCGGGCGGCGGTCCTGGCCGCGCACAACCGCGGGTGGGAGACCATGGGGATCCGCCGCGGGTTCGGCGGTCTCCTGGGAGAGGATGTGCTCCTCCCTCTCGGGCCCAACGAGGTGCGGGGCATCACCCACCTGGGGGGCACGATCCTCGGCACCACCAACCGGGGCGATCCCTTCAACTGGCGCGAGCAACAGCCCGACGGCACCTGGACGGAGCGCGACCGCTCCGACGAGCTGGTGACCGCGTTCCGCGCCTTCGAGATCGACGTTCTCTTGGCGATCGGCGGTGACGGCACCCTCGGCATCGCGCGCAAGCTCTACGCGAAGGGCATCCCCGTCGTCGGCGTTCCGAAGACGATCGACAACGACGTCGGCGGCACGGTGGCCACGTTCGGCTTCGACACCGCCGTCTCGATCGCCACCGAAGCCATCGACCGGCTGCACTCCACCGCCGAGTCGCACGAGCGCGTGATGGTGGTGGAGGTGATGGGGCGGAGCGCCGGTTTCATCGCCCTGAACGCCGGCCTTTCCGGCTCGGCCGACGTCATTCTCATCCCCGAGATTCCGTTCGACCTCGCCAAGGTCTGCGACAAGGTCCGGCAACGGGAGGCGGAGGGCCGTCACTTCAGCATCGTCGTCGTCGCCGAAGGGGCGACCGCCAAGGGCGGGACGGAGAGCTACATCGACGGCGAACGGCGGCGGCTCGGGGGGGTAGCCGAAAAGGTCGCCATGGGTATCGCACAGAGGACGGGGAAGGAGACTCGCTCGCTGGTGCTCGGTCACCTGCAGCGGGGCGGCAGCCCGACGACCTTCGACCGTTTGCTTGGCCTCCGGTTCGGGGCGGCGGCGGTGCGGCTGATCGCCGAAGGCAGATACGGATACATGGTGGCGTTGCAGCCCCCCAACATCGTGCCGGTCTCCCTCGACGAAGTCCTGGGGAAGCCCAAGCGCGTCCCCCTCGATTCGGATTCCATCTCGACCGCGCGCGAACTGGGCGTAAGTCTTGGCGATTGAGCCCCCTTAACAGTCTCTCCTCACACCGGTCCAAGGAACGACCACCGGGCCGCGTTGGCCGGTGGCCTTCTCATGGCGGTAACCCAGGGGAGGTTCTCGTGAATCGGACTGTCACGTTGCTCTGCGCGCTCGTCCTGTTGGGCGTCGCACCCGCGGTCGCGCAGCGACGCATGCAACCGCGCGCCGGCGGCTATGGTTTCGTGGGGCGCCCGTACGCGCACCGCTACGCTCCGTACTACGGCTATCGGTTCGCTCCACCCCGCTACATGATGGGGCGGGCCTTCCAGAGGGGTTTCGCGCGGCCGGGCTTCCGGCAGTGGCGCCGGGCATATGGCCGGCCGTACGGACGGCGGATGTATGGCTGGCGCGGTAACCGGCGCGGCCGTCGCAACGCCATCTAACGAACCATGATACTGGAGCACAACGGCCGGAGCGGCTGATCCGCTCCGGCCGTTCTCCATTTTCTTGCTTTTTCGGCGGCTGCGCAATTGAATTCACGCGTGCTAGAGCGGCGCGACCACTTCCTTCCACCCGATCCCCAAGCTTTTCTCGCCGCCGAGCCGTCCACCGGACGGGTGATCGTCATCGCGCCGACGCGGGCCGCGTGCGAGACGATCGAGTTGGCGATGGGCCTCCACCTCGACACCCTGCTCGAACGGGAGCACGGGGAGGAGGTTCGCGAGCTCGCCTCCTCGGGGGCGGGGTTCGGCATCGTGGCCGGTACCGGAACCGGCAAGACCCTGGCGATTCGCTCGATGGCCGAGAGCATCCTGCGGGCGCCGCTCCGTGTGGGGGTCGTGAACCGGGAACGCGAGGCCACGCCGGAAACGCCGACCTGGAACGTCGTGATCGTGACGACCGGCATCGCGCGTCGCTGGTTCGAAGACGGACTCATCACCGCCCGCGACACCTTGGTCGTGGACGAAATCCATCAGACATCGGCGGAGCTGGAGCTCTGCCTGGCGCTGGGGAAGCGGGCGCGCTGCCGCTTCATCTGGCTCTCGGCCACGGTGGATCCGCAGTTCTACGCGCGGTACCTCGATGCCGCGCGGGTGCTCGAGACCCGCGCCTTCGACCCCCAGAAGGCCGCGCGCGTCCTCGTGGTCCCTCGCCAGCCACTCGACTTTCTCGATGAGCGGTTCGTCCGACGGGTCCTCAAGGAACGGCGCGGCGTGGCGGTGTTCGTCCCCACGCGCGCCGAGGTCGAGGAAATCGCCCGCAAGCTCGGCGCCCAGTGGCAACGGCTCACCACCGCGTTCTACCACGGCGGGGAGCCGATCCGGGTGATCCGGCCGTTTCTGGACGGGGAAGTAGCCCGTCCCTTCCTCTTAGCCATGACCGCCGCCGGACAATCCGCCTTGAATCTCCGTGGCCTCGACACGGTCATCATTTACGACGCCCGCTACGCCAACGTCGTCGATCGCGGACGCAACGTGCTGACCCGCTTGTACCTGGGAGCGAACGAGATCTTGCAGATGGCCGGGCGCGTGCATGGCCGGGTGGAGCACGGCGAGGTCTACATCCTGAGCGATCGCGATCTGGTGTTCGAGCGCCTCGAGCCCGCGGCGCCCGAGTTCCAGCTGGCCGGCGACGCCGAGCGCGTGGCGATCACCTGCGCCGCGCTGGGCGTGGACGCCAGTGATCTCGATCTTCCCGTTCCCCTGGACCGCGACGCCTATCGCGCCGTGATGCGCCGCCTCACCGCGCGTGGGCTGGTCGAGGCCGGCCGCCTCACCCGCTACGGCCGCGACGTCGAGGCCATGCCCGTCGATCGCGCGTGGGGAGAGCTGCTGGTTCACGCCGACGTCGCCCTGCTCCCGGCAGTCGCCGTGGCATCGAACATCGAATCGCTGCATCGCATGACGCGGGAGGAGCGCAACCTGACGGGACTGATCGTCCCCGGGAGCGATCATCTCACCGCCTACAACCTCTTCGCCGAGGCCGTCAACCGGCACGGCTATCTCGGAGAGGTCTATGGACTCCCCCGGCATCTGTTCCGCGAGACCATCGACCGTTGGGCCGAGTTCCGAGGAGTGTTGGTGAAGGCGGT
>Ga0335083_10001017_pt1 | contig 39695 bp, 29 predicted proteins | sample Lox_Sample_42_FD_206716 | JGI IMG/M metagenome (GOLD analysis project Ga0335083, IMG submission 206716) | Soil microbial communities from Loxahatchee National Wildlife Refuge, Florida, United States - Lox_Sample_4.2 | ecosystem: Environmental > Terrestrial > Soil > Wetlands | place: USA...
CGAGGTTGCCCTCCGAGTACGCGCGCGCGAGGTCGATCATCTGACGGCGCGCGTCGCTCGGGTCGAGCGTCGGCGTGCGCGGCGCCATCCGGCGCTCCATGAAGCGCACGACCCCCCGGTCGATCGCCGCACTCGCTCGCGTGAACATCGAACGCACGGGTAAGACCGTACCACGACGGGCGAAAGCGTGAAGGTTGCGCTATGACCGTGGCATGAGGCGAATCCCAGTCGCGCTCGTCTTGCTGGCTGCTCCCGCGGCCGCCGAGACGTTCGCCGGGTTCTCGGGCGTCGACAAGCCCTACCTCGTCGATGTCGATCGCGTGTGCGCGCCGCTCGCGGTGACCGACGCGAAGGCGACCGGCATGCCGAGGTGCGCGAAGCAAGATGCCGACGCGATCGCGGCGCTGCGCGTGAAGAAGCCGATCGAGCAGCGCGGCGCGAAGGCGACGTTCGCCGCGACCGCGACCGGCACGACCGTGACCATCACGCGCGGCGGCGATGTCGTCGTGACGTGGGACGCGCCCGATCCGGTCGAGAAGATCGTCGCGGTGTACGGGAGCGAGTACGAGGATCGCGTCGCGATCGCGTACGTCGTGAGGCGACTGGGTCGAGAGGTGACGGACGTGGTCGGGTTCGAGCTGATCGGCAGCGCGAAGACCACGACCACCACCACGACGACCACGACGAATCCGGGCACGACCACGACGGTGGATGACGCGGCCGTGGCCAAGGCCGTCGCCACCGCGAAGCGCGCGGGCGCGGCGCACGCGCTCAAGGCCTGGCACGACGTGCTCGCGCTCGACGCCCAGCATGGCGAGGCGCTGTATCGCGTCGCGGTGCTCGAGGCGTCGAAGCAGCGCGCCGACGCGGTCGCGACCCTCGGCAAGCTCGCCGCGAGCACGCGCGCCGACGCCGTCGAGTGGCTCGTCGAGGCCCGCTTCGATGTCGCGTTCGCGCCGCTGCGCGCGGATCCGAAATTTCGCGAGGCGGTCGGGCTCGATCGCAAGCCGCAGACGCCGTACGAGCACGTGATGGGCTTCGGCGGCCAGTGGGAGCAGGCCGGCACGAGCTGCGAGGTCGCGACCGTGCACGTGACGTTCGCGCGCGATCGCGCGGTCCAGCTCCACGTGAGGTCGTCGTGCGAAGGCGGCGGCGACGATCTCGTGTTCAAGGGCACGTGGCGCCTCGACGGCGATCACGTCGTGCTGAGCCTGCCGCACAAGGGCCAGAAGGCGAGCGCGAAGGACGAGGCGCACTGCGACATCGTCCCGGCCGGCGACGAGGACTCGCTGCACTGCTCGCTCGGCAACGACCTCGACTTCACGGTCCTGCCGACGCGGCGCTAGGTTGGATCTCCCGCAGGATGCGTCCGGCGTCGGGCGCGCGATCGGGCGGCACGAGCACCATCATCGGCACGTGGGGGCCGAAGAACCACAGGAGCGTGCGGAGGCGGACTGCCTGCACGTGATGGGCGATGCCGGCGGCGTCCAGCCGTTCGCGCACGCGGTCGACCGCGAGCGGCGCGTGCAGCGGCCACACCGGGACGAGGCCGCGGCGACGATCGCGGAGCTCGTCTCGTAGATCGAGCACGGTCGCGGTCGCGACGAACACGAAGACCGGGTTCGCGAGCCCGACGTCGCCCGCGCTGCGCGCGGTCGCCGCGAGCAGCTCGCATGCCACGAGCACGAGCGCGCTCGCGACGGTCGCGCGCCGCCATTCGGCGGCCGTCGCGCCCGACAGCGAGGGCCGCGCGAACACGAACGACCACAGCGCGGCGAACGCGACGAGCGTGGTCAGCGTGATGCCGAGCTGCGAGTCGAGCGTGTGCGTCAGGCTGAAGAACCACGGCAGCGACACGCCGAGTGCGGCGAGTTGCACGAACAGCATCACGAACGACGATGCCTCGACGAACGGGCTCGTGCCCGAGGACGGCAGCGGGATGCGTCCGACGCGCACCCCGAGCGCGGCGGCCGCGACCAGCGCGATGCTCGCGGCCGACACCAGCGCGACCACGGCCGGCAACCCCGACTGCACGAGGTGGAACCACGGCACGTCGAGCAGCCAGATCACGAGCAGCACGACGGCGTAGCCGTTGCCGATCCCGCGCTGGCCGATGATCGACACGAGCCACGCCATCACCGCGGTGCCCGCGACGAGCGTGACCACGATCATCGATCGCGTCTTCCAGCCCGGCGCGACGACGTCCGCGCCGCCGCGCGACATCGCTTCGAGGTACGTCGCGACGAAGTAGCCCTGCACGGCGGCGAGCACGAGCGCGAGCACCGCCACGGCGCGTCCGAGCTTGCGCCGACCCTCGGGGCCGCCGTGGCGCAGGTGACGCCAGCGCGGCACCACGAGCGCGACGATCTCGACGACCGGGAACGCGGAGAGCAACGGGCCGGTGCCGAGCGCGAGCACGCTGACCTGGCGCGTCGCGGTCAGGTCGAACATGTTGAACATGCCTAGGAACGAGCCCGAGCCGCCCTTGAGGATGACGTGCGCGAGCTCGGTGTCGTCGACACCGGGCAGCGTGACCTTCCAGCCGGCGATCATCACGACGATCACGCCGATCGTCCACAGCACGCGCGGCCACACGGGCGCGTCACCCGTGAGCCGCCTGCGCGGCCGGCGGACCGGCGCGATCCAGCGGACGGCGAGCCACACGGCCGCGAACGCCGCGAGCCCACCGGCGAGCGCGATCGCGAGCCGCACCAGCCACGCGCGTCCGACGTGCGGCGCGGGCGCGACGTGATGGACCTCGCGCACGTCGCCCGGTCGCACGCCGATGCCCGCGCGCAGCGTCGCCGACAGCGCGGTCGCGAGCCGCTCCTGCTCGACGGGATCGGACCCGCCCATCGCGATCTGTGCGCGCCCGCCCCGGATCGCCGACACGATGACCGGCGCGCTGATCACCCAGTCACCGATCACGATCGCGAGCTTGTGCCCGCGAATGCGCTCGGTGAGCTCGCCGAAGCGCCGCGCGCCGTCGCTCGTGAACGTCACCATGACGATCGGGCGATCGGTGTAGCGGTCGTGGTCCACGCGCGCGTCGGAGATCGCGCTGCCGTCGAGCGCGGGCGGCGTGTGCACCACGTACGTGCGGATCTTCGCGCCGTGGCCGGGCCGCGGATCGTGCATCTCGCGGCTCTCCGCGGAGATCCGCTCGTACACGAGCCGCGTGCCGGGCGGCGGTGTCCAATCGGCGAGCTCGGCATCGACCTCCTCGCGCGTCGGCGCGACGACGTAGGAGGCGCTGTAGCGAAGGCCCTCGTCATCACTCCACACGTCCTCGCTGCCGCCGGGCGGCATCCGCTCGGCGCCGCCATCGGCGACCTCGGTGAACGCGATCCCACCTGCCGCGACGATGCGCTCGACCTCGGCGGCTTCGTCCGCGCCGACGCCGGGGACCTCGACCGTGCCGCCGGTTGCGGTCACCAGCACGATGCCGCCGTGCCGCTCGAGCTCGGTGTCGCCGACGAGGGCGTGCGGCAACGGCAGCGCGACGAACACGACGACGAGCAGCACCGCCGCGACCGCCGCCGCCACCAGCGCCACCGGTTTCGGCGGGACCGCGATCATCCGGATCGCTCGGCCTCGCTCGCCGCTGATCTGACCAGATTGCTAGACACGGTACACGTCGATCCCGCCGATGCCGCCCTCGATGACGAAGTGGATCGTGGTCTCGGCCGTGGGATCCGGAGACGGCACGGACTCGCTCGGGATCGCGGTCATGCCGAACAGCTTCTGCATGCGGCGGTACGCCCGCGTGTACCAGGGCAGGCCGTCGTGGACGTCGTAGCCGCCGACCAGCGCGCCGCCTTCGACCGTGAACTTGACGTGCTTGGGGACGTAGATCTCGATCCCGCCGATCGTGGCCTCGATCTCGAGCTTGTGATGGCCGGGCTGGATCGGGCCGCTCGCGAGATCGATCTCGATGCCGCCGATGGTGGAGCGAATGGGATGGTCGAACAGGGCCATCCCGCTGTGAGCGATCGAAAACATGGCGCGCCTCTATACAACGCCAGTGCCAGGTCGCGCCTGTGCGATCTCGCTGACTTGCGCGGGCCCTGCGACGTCGCATGCGGCGTCCCGCGTCGCCGGCAAGTCTGTACGCCGCCGCACAGATCGGGTGAACGCGCAAACAACGCACGGTCACTAATCCGAGACCGCACGTTATGCTGCCGAGGGTGAAGCGCGACACCGGGTCGCTCGCCGTGCTCGATCCCGCCGACGAGGCGGACTTGATCCAGCGCTGCCGCGCCGACGAGCGCGCCGCGCACGACGAGTTCTATCACCGGTTCCGCCGCCAGGTCGCCGGCAACCTCTACCGCGTGCTCGGCGATCGCACCGACCTCGACGACCTCGTCCAGGAGGTGTTCGTCATCGCGTTTCGCGGGCTGTCGCGGTTCCGCGGCGACGCCCGGCTGTCGACCTGGCTGTACCGGATCTGCGTCAACGTCGCGCTCGGCCGCATCCGCACGCGCAAGCGCCGGCCGGCCGCGTTCGGCGTCGCCGATCTCGACGCCGCGCCGCACGATCCGAGCCTGACCGAGCGGCCCGAGACGCCCGACAAGAGCCTCGAGCGCCGCCAGGAGCGCGAGCGCGTGTACCGCGCGCTCGAGGTACTCGCGCCGAAGAAGCGCATCGTGCTCTACCTGCACGAGATCGAGGGCATGGATCTGAAGGAGATCGCGTACCTCGTCGACTCGAACCCGGTCACCGTGCGCACGCGCCTGTTCTACGCGCGCCGCGAGTTCTATCGCGTGCTCGCCGGCGAGAAGGGCGACCCGGCGTGAAGCACGTCGCGCCGCATCGCTGGGCCGACGCGTGGGCGGGCAAGCTCGCCGATGCCGAGGTGCAGGCGATGGATCGCCACGCCGAGAGCTGCGCGCGCTGCGCGAAGGCGCGCGATCGGATCACGCGCGCGTCGTCGCAGACGTTCCCGGCGCTGCGCGCGCAGTCGGCGCCCGAGCTCGCGTGGGATGCGGTGCGCGCGCGCGTGCACTGGTCGGTGTCGACCGAGCGGCGCGCGAAGGTGCGGGCGCGGCCGCGCGTGGTCATGTGGCTCGCCGGCGCCGCGGCGCTGGCCGGCGGCGCGGTGTGGTGGCTGCACTCGGCGGCGCCGAGCGAGCCGGCGCAGGTCGCGCGCGTCGTGACGCCGCCGCCGGCAGCACCGCACGCGCTGTCCGGTCTGGTCACGCGGCTCGCCGGCGACGTCCTGTTCGACGGGCTGCGGTCGGGGCATGCATTCGATCACCGGATCGCGGCGGGCGCGGTGCTCGCGACCGGCAACGGCCGCGTCGACGTGCAATTCGGCGACGCGAGCGCGCTGTCGCTCGCGGCCGGCAGCAAGCTCGAGGTGCGCCGGTTCGACGCCGACCAGATCGAGCTCGCGGTCGACGGCACGGTCGACATCGAGGTCGCGCCGCGCGCGGCCGGCCAGCGCTTCGTCGTGATCGCGGGCGCCGAGACGATCGAGGTGCGCGGCACGCAGTTCCGGGTCGCGCGCGACGCGGCCGGCGTGCGCGTCGCGTGCCGCCACGGCAAGGTCGCCGTGCGCGACGGTTCGGGCGAGCTCGAGGTCGCGGCCGCGCGTGCGGCGCTGGTCCATGCCGGCGGCGCCGTGGTCGACGCCCGCGCGGTCGAGATGTCGGCCGACGAGCTCGCGCAGCTCGCGGTCGCGACCCCGGTGACGACGCCGGCCTGGACCGACGCCGACACCGCCGCCGCGGCGACGACCGCGCTCGAGATCGGCGCGCAGGCGCGGCGCGCGGTGCGGGTCGACGGCGTCGAGCTCGGCGAGGCGCCGCTCGATGTCCGCGTGCTGCCCGGCCGCCACACGGTCGAGGCCGCCGATCGCGCCGGTCGCTATCACCGCGCCGGCTGGGTCGACACGTCGGCGGATCACGTCGCGCACCTCGACGTGCGCGGCGAGGTCGATCCGGGCGCGGTCGCGACGCCGAGCGCGGCGGCCCGTCAGCGCCAGCTCCATGCCGGCATCGCCGCGCACCACGCCGACCTCGCGCGCTGCACGCGCGCGATGACCAAGGCCGGCGTCACCGACGTCGCGGTCGAGCTCGAGATCGCGGTCACCGCGACCGGCGACGTCGATCACCTGAACGTCGACACCGACTTGCCGGCGTGGACGCGCGGCTGCATCGAGGACGTCCTGCACGACGTGCGGTTCGGGCCCGGTGACGCGGCGGAGTGGCGCGAGAAGCTGCCGCTGTAGCGAATCGCGACAGGACGCGAGCAAGTCGAGATCGGCACGGGCATCGACTACCGCCCGCGTGGCTACGCGGCACGGTCAGCGCTTCGCGACCTTCGCGTGATCGACATCGGCCTCGGGCGCGATCGCGTGGTACGCGGCTTCGGGCTGGAAGCGGATGCCGCGGAACTGGACGAGTGCGTCGCGCTTGTCGTGCACGCTGATCACGAGCCCCGTGCGGTCCGCGCCGACGATCACTGCCACGTTGTCCTTCGCGCGCAGCGCGCGGGCGTCAGCGGCCGGCACGCGCACCGGCGACGTCGGTCGGCGCTCGACGTGCGTGCCGACGACGCGGCAGTTCTGGCGGTACTCGATGCGGCCGTCTGACGTGATGCGATCGACCTTGTCGGTCTCGACGCAGTCTTCTTGGTCGTACGTGATCACGTTGTCCTCGAAGCGGATCTCGGAGAGCGCGCCGTGCGGGACGATCGCGGCGACGATGCCGCCGGTCGACGTCAGGCCTTCCTGGTCGAGGCCACGCAACAGGTTCGGTGCTTCGTCGTCGGCACGCCAGACCTGACCGGCATACACCTCGGGCGGAGGTCCGCCGCCGAACCGCGCGGCGAGCGTGTCGCGATCGGCGCCGTCGCGCCGCGCCTGCTCGTAGTCCTTGGCCTGATTCTCGAGCGCGCGTGCGGGGACGAACACCGTGCGGTACAGCATCGGGCCGTACGTGTTGCGCAGCGCGCCGTGCTCGCTGAACAAGCTGCCTTCCGCCGCGGTCCGCACGGTATCGTGAGTCGCGAGCGCGACCTGCACGATGCGCTTGGTGGCCTCGATCGGCAGCGGATCGAACCGGCAATCGGGCGACGCGCACGTGGTGAAGTACGACACGCGCACGTCCTCGAGCGCGTGCAGCTCGGCGGCATCACGGGTCGGCCGGATCGCGTCGAGCGCCGCATACTGCTTCGCGTGATCGCGGTAGTAACGCGCGCGCTCGGCGTGCAGCTTGCGCGGGAGCTCGACCGCGATCGCGCGCACGCGCGGGTCCAGCGCCGCCGCGCGATCGGCGAGCAGCTTCGCCGCGTCGTGCACGCGCGCCACGTAGAACGTCTTCTGCTCGTTCGGCCATGCGAGCGCTCCGACCGCGCGCGTCAGCGCGGCGTCGTCGATGGTCTCCGCGAGCTCCGCCGCGAGCCCGACCGAATACATGTCATTCTGCTGGTCGCAGAAGCGCGCGCAGGTCAACACGATCACGCTCTGCAGCAGCGCATCCGGCTTGCGATCGTCGAGCCGCGCGTTGCGGTCGGAGAGATCGAACCCGAGGTCGACGCTCTGCCCGAACCCCGACCAGTCGTCGCACACGAGCACGCGCGCACGATCGGCGTCGGCCTCGCCGCGCTCGAGCGGCTCGCGCATGTTGCAGTCGGGGCCGTTCCACAGCCAGCGCGCGGCCTCGGCGCTGGGTGAGCGGACGGGTTGCGACGTCCCCATGAACTGATTGAACCCACTGCAACCGACGACTGCGATCGCGAACCAGAGCTTCCACATACCCACCAGACGCAGCGAGTCGCGACGTAGTCTCGAATTCATGCGCGAGTGATTACGTCAACTTGCTGCGCGCGGCGCGTTACAGCTCGGGAACGCTTCACGCCAGCGCCGCCGCGATCTTCTCGGCCGCGCGCGTGGCGAGCGCCATGATCGTGACCTGCGGGTTCACGCCGAGCGAGGTCGGCACTGCGGAGCCGTCGACGACGTACAGGCCGCGGCAGTCGTGGAGCTGGTGGTTGGCGTCGACGACCGAGTGCGCCGGATCCGAGCCCATCCGTGCGGTGCCGAGCGGGTGATACGCCGACAGGTCGAGATCCCACGCGCGCAGCTTGGCGCGGCGCAGCTCGGCGAGGTCGGCCTCGGAGCGCAGCACGTCGAAGCCGGCGACCGGCACGTGGACGGCGCGCGCACCGGCGGCGAAGTAGACGCGGGCGAGCACGTCGAGGCCGCGCTTGATGTGCGCGACGTCTTTGTCCTGCAGCCAGTAGCGGATCAGCGGCTGGCCCATCACCTCGCTCACCGAGCCGCGCGAGGTGTCCTCGACGAGGAAGCCGAAGCTCGCGACGTGATCGAAGCTCTCGGCGAGCCGGACCAGCTCGGGCCCGATCAGGTGGACGAACGCCACCGACATCTCGAGCGGCACCATCGCGCCCTCGTACAGGATGCCCTCGTCGTGCAGCTCCTCGATCGCGTAGCCCTGCGGGATGCCCTTCCACGGCAAGATCTGCTCGTCGAACTCGGCGAGCGCGCCGCACGCGGGATGGATCGACAGGTTCTTGCCGAGCTGCCCCGACGCGCCGCCGAGGCCCTGGCGCGCGAGCAGCAGTGGCGTCATGATCGAGCCGCACGCGATCACGACCGCGCGCGCCCGGATCGTGAGCCGGCTGCCATCGGCCGTGCGCGCCACCACGCCCCGCGCGCGGCCACCGTCGACGATCACGCGCTGCACGGAGGCGTTCGCGAACACCTCGGCGCCCGCCTTGAGCGCGAGCGGGATGTACGAGACGTTCGTCGAGCGCTTCGCGTCGGTCGGGCAGCCGAACACGCATACGCCCTGGCCGTCGCACGCCGGCGCGTTGCGCTTGAGCGGGCCATGCTTCGTGAACCCGAGCGCGTCGCAGCCGCGCGCGATCACGCGGCCGTTGCCGCCCATCAGCTCGGCCTTCGCGCGCTCGACGCCGAGCACGCCCTCGACACGCTCGAAGTACGGCGCCAGCGCGTCCGCCCCGAGCTCGTCGAGCCCGAGCTCGTCCTGCCAGCGCCGCAGCACGCGATCGGGCGTGCGGTAGCACGTGCCGGAGTTCACCGTCGTGCTGCCACCGACGGTCTGGCCGAGCGGGATCGGAATCGCGACGTTGCCGACCGAGAACGTTCCGCCGGCGCGCCGATACATCTTCTGCTGCATCGAGAACGCGCGCGAGTTGAAGTCGCTGCGCTCGAAGTAGCGGCCCTCTTCGACGAACACGACCGCGAGGCCGGCCTCCGCGAGCTCGCGGCCGACGACCGCGCCGCCGGCGCCGGTGCCGACGACGACCACGTCGCACTCGAGCGCGAGGTCGCCGCCGAGCGCCTCGCCGCGGTGCACGCGATCCTTCATGTACGCGGGCTTCGCCTCGGCCTTGACGTGGGTCTCGTAGACGCAGCCGAGCTGCTTGTAGAGCTTCGGATCGTCGAAGTGTGCGAGCTTGAGCGGGCTGATCAGCGCGCGCAACATCAGCCGGCGGATCGGATCGCCGCGCCGCCAGCCGTCGAGCAGCGCGAGCCGGCGATCGGGCGCGACCCGCGCGAACGATCGGCGCTCGCCGAGCCATGCCGCCGCGTCGAGCCCGCCGAGCAGGCCACCGAGCCCGCGCTGCAGCGGCGAGGGCAGGCCGTCGACGAAGCGCTCGACCTTGTCGACGGTGCCCGCACCGGCCGCCGGCAAGAACCGCCCGGCCGGTAGCGCCGCCTCGGCGACCGCGATCAGAGTCTCGCGCTGGTGGTTGCTAAGCGCGCCCACGAAAACACCTTACGCCGAGTGGTCGGACCATTCAACCGTGAACTTGTATCATCTATATGCGGTTCGCTAACGGGCGAACGTGCCGTCGAGCAATCCATACGTGGCCTGCAGCGTCGCGCCGAGGAACAGCTCGCCGCCATCTTCGATCACGCTCGCGGCGAGCGTGAGCCCGCCGGCCTGATTGAGCCAGTACGTGAAGCCGAGATTGCCCTCGATGTGGAGCGAGGTCTGGCTGCCCATGAGGCCGTCGTTGGTCAGCCCGACCACGCCGGTGAGCGAGAACATGCCGAACGGATCGCCGTGCTCGCCGTAGGTGAACCGCTTCGCGCTCGCGGTCGCGCCGAGCGCCCACGGCGAGCCCTGCGGATCGGGCGCGAACAGCCGCGCGTTCGCGAACGCGGTGCCGGACAGCTCGAGCTTGTCGTCCTGGAGTTGCGCGCCGTAGCCGGCCTGCGCGAGCACCTGCTCGACCCGGCCCTGCTCGGCGCGCTGCGAGTACATGTTGCCGCTCGGCCGGGTGAGGTAGCCCTCGCCGAACGCGACCTGGATGTCGAGCCCGCTCGGCCGCTGGTACAGCCACGAGTCGCGGAGCACGTTCAGGATCTCGTACGACAGGCCGGCGTCGGGCTCGGACAGCAGCACGCCGGCGTCGCGCAGGATCGAGACCGTGACGACCAGCGCGCGATACGTCGAGCGCTCGCCGCGCAGCGACCACCACGCCAGCTGCAGCTTCTTCGACGTCGCCGCATCGATCGGCTTGCCGAGCGCGCGCGCGGCGTCGAGCGTGCGCGCGAGCCGGCGCACGCGGATCGCGCCGCCGATGTCGAGCAGCCGGCCGTAGCCGCCGCCGATCGCGACCTGGAGGTCGGCCTGGTTCGTCGTGAACTTGATCGGCACGCCGTTGTTGTCGCCGTCCATGGTCGGCTCGTCGGAGATGTAGTCGTACTGCGCGGCGATCGCGCCCTTGCCGACGCCGTACAGCTTGCCCGAGTAGATGCGCGCCTCGCCGTCGCCGCCGAGCACGAGCTCGAGGCCGCGCGTCTGGCCGTGCTCGGCGCCGGCGTCGTTCGTGAACTGATCGATCAGGCCCGACACCACGCTGGCGTTCAGGTCGTAGCCGTACGCGAACGACTCGCGCTCGACGCGATGCTGGTAGCTGCCGGCGACGTTGGCCTCGAAGTCGAGCCGCTTGACGAGCGTGTCGTAGGACAGGCTCGTCGTCCCGGTCGCGAACGTGACGCGGTCGTAGGCGGCGAGCGTGTCATCGGGGAGCTCGGGCGCACGCAGCGGCTCGGGCACGCTGACGCTGGCGTGCGACGGCTCGCTGCTGGTGTGCGACGGCTCGATGACCGGCGACTTCACCGCCTCGCCGGTGCCGAGCGCCGAGCCGCCGAGCGCACCGCCGCTGCCCTCGCCGCCGCCGGCCGGTGGCGGCGGAGTCGTCACCGGGACGTCGGCGCTCGCGCCGAGCTTGCCGAGCGCCTTCTTCGCGAGCTCGCGCTGGCCCGGATCGCGCGACGAATCGCCCGCGATCTTCTGCAGCGTCGGCACCGCGCTCGCATCGCCGAGCGCGCCGAGGCCTTCGATCGCGATCTCGCCGATGATGTCGAACGTCTCGTTCTCGGCGAGCTTCTCGAGCTCGGGTAGCGCGCGCTTGTCCTTGGACTGCACGAGCTTCTTCGCGGCGTCGCGCCGCTTCTCCTTCCACGCCGAGCGGTCCATGTCGGCCGGCTGGGTCTCGATCAGCTTGATGAGGCCGGGGATGTCGGCCGGCTGGGCGTGCGCGACCTCCGCCAGCACGCACAGCGCGACCGCCGCGATGACTGCGCCGCGCATCATTGATCTCCCAGCAGCAGGCACGCCATCGACTGGAAGTCGGGGTTGTTCGGCGAGCCGTCGACCTTGAGCGAGTCGCACGTCGACGCCGCGACGCAGTCGATCACGAGCCGCTGGCGATCGGGCGTGAGCCCGTCGATGTAATCGGTGCACTGCGTCCAGTCGAAGTTGTTCGTGGACTTGAGGTCGATCGCCTCGCAGTCGACGAGCCGCCAGCACGCGCCCTCGGGCGTGCGGTCGGCCTCGGGACAGTCTTCGAGCGCGCCGCCTTCGGCGCACTGACCGCGCGTGCCGTCGGCGTCACTGCACGCGGCGGCGAGCGCGCAGGCGCAGAGGATGAGCAACTTCATGGCCCGGCATCATACTCGGTCTTTCTTGCGGACCAGGTTTCCGACCGGCACATCCGGCAAACTCTGAGCGACCAGCTCCGCGATGTCGATCACCTGGATCTGGTCGTCGACGTTTCGCTGCTTCATGCCGTCGGTCATCATGATGTTGCAGAACGGGCACGCGACCGCGACTGCCTCGGCGCCGGTCGCGATCACCTCGTCGGTGCGGTTGACGTTGACGCGCTCGCCCTCGCGCTCCTCCATGAACATGCGGCCGCCGCCGGCGCCGCAGCAGAAGCCGAAGCGCTTGCTGCGCGCCATCTCGATCACGTTCGGCACGCCGACCGCCGCGATCACGTCGCGCGGCGCATCGAACTCGCGGTTCCAGCGGCCGAGGTAGCAGCTGTCGTGATAGGTGATGGTGCCGATCGGCGAGCGCTCGCTCTGCAGGCGCCCGTCCTTGTACAGGCGATCGATCAGCTGCGTGTGGTGCACGACTTCGAAGTTCCCGCCGAACTGCGGGTAGTCGTGGCGCAGCGTGTGGAGGCAGTGCGGGCAGCTCGTGACGACCTTCTTCGCGTTCGCCGCCTTCAGCGCCTCGACGTTCTGCTCGGCGAGCATCTGGAACAGCATCTCGTTGCCGGTGCGGCGCGCCGGATCGCCCGTGCACGCCTCGTTGTGGCCGAGCACCGCGTAGTCGACGCCCGCCGCGTTCAGGACCTTCACCATCGCGCGCGTCTGCTTCTTGATGCGCGCGTCGAACGCGCCGGCGCAGCCGACCCACAGGATGTACTCGGGATCGGGGTGGTCCTCGATCGTCGGGACGTCGAGGTCCTTCGCCCAGTCCATGCGCTCGTCGGCGGCGATGCCCCACGGGTTCGACTGGCGCTCGATGTTGCGGTAGGTGCGCTGGAGCTCGCCCGGCGTCTTCTCCTGCTCGAGCACCAGGTTCTGGCGCATCTGCAGGATCTTCAGCGGGTGCTCGATGAACACCGGGCACACCTCCTGGCACGCGCCGCACGTCGTGCACGCCCACAAGGTCTCGTCGGCGATGCGGCCGCCGGTCAGGCGCGGCATGGTGTCGAGCTCGGCCTTGGCATCGGCGAGCTCCTGCTCGGTGAACGCGAGGTCGGCCGGCGACTGGCCGTAGTCCTTGAGCCGCGCGACGTCGCCCTCGAGCTCGCCGATCTTGTCGCGCAGCTCGATGCGATCGAGCATCTCGTAGCGGATGTCGTGCACGAGCTGCATCGGCGACAGGTTCTTGCCGGTGGCGTACGCCGGGCAGTAGTTCGAGCAGCGCGCGCACTCGGTGCACGCGTAGCTGTCGAGCAGGCTCTTCCACGACAGCTGTTCGAACTTGCCGGCGCCCCACTGGTTCTCGTCCTCGAGGTTCAGCTTGGGCAGGTCCATGCGCCGGTCGCTGCGGTTGCGCAGGAAGATGTTCGGCAGCGCGCCCAGCAAGTGGATGTGCTTGGAGTAGGGCAGGTAGTTGAGGAAGGTCAGCAGGATCAGGACGTGCAGCCAGTAGCCGATGACCTGGCCGCGGTGCGCGCCGGCCGCCGGCAGCGCGCCCGCGAGCGCGTTCGAGATCGGCAGCCACGGCTGGCTCTCGCCCGAGCCGGCGATCTCGTAGGCGTGAAAGATGAAGTGCGTGATCATGAGCGAGCCGATCCCGCCGAGGATCAGGCCCGCGTCGAGGTTCATCGGGATGAGCGGCGGCTTGACCACGATGCGGCGCACGAACGCCCAGCCGATCGTGACCAGCACGACCAGGTTGAACACGTCGATGACGCAGTACAGCGGCTGGTAGATCACCGCCGGCAGGAGCGCGAGCGAGACGCCGTGGATGACACCCGAGACCACGACGTCGGCGGTCGCGATCGTGATGATCAGGAAGCCCCAGAAGATGAACAGGTGGTGCTTGCTGGTCTGATGCTGCGGGCCCTCTTCGGCGACCTTCTTCTGGCCGAAGAAGTAGATGCCGACGTCGACGAGGCGGGCGCCCAGCTGGTCCAACCGCGGGCGCGGATCGGGCGCGCCGGCCGCGACCGCGCGGCCGAAGATCCAGCACGTGCGGGCGAAGAACGCGAGCGACGCGGCGAGCAAGAGGATGAACAAGACCTGCGTCACATCCCGCGAGATACCACGCAGTTGACTGGTCTTGCCAGGCTGCGAGGCCTAGACGATCGCCCCGCGTCACGTCATGGTGAAGGGAAGGCGCAGTATGGCCGACGCCGCCAACCCTCGAGCGGATGCGGAGCAGACGCCATCGTCTCCGCAGCAGACGGATCGCGCGAAACGCGAGTCGGGGGTCTCCGCGCTGGCGAAGAACATTCTCGTTGTTTCGGATCTGCACTTCGGCGAGCAACTCCTGCCCGGTGCGTCGGCGGATCGGCGCCGCGCCGTCGAGCTCGGCGAGCAGGCGTTCCGGGAGTTCCTGCGCTATCACCGCGTGCGTCGCGTCGATGGCCGGCCGTGGCGGCTCGTGATCGCGGGCGATCTGTTCGACTTCATGTCGGTCGTGATCCCCGCGACGCGCGAGGTTCCGGCGAAGAGCGCCGACGAGCGCCGTCACGGGCTGTCGCGCGGCGTGGGCTCGGGGGTGCTGCGCATGGCGCGGCTCGGCGAAGCGCATCGCGAGCTGCTCGCCGATATGGTCGAGTTCGCGCGCCGCGGCCACTCGGTCGACGTCATCGTCGGCAATCACGACGTCGAGCTGCTCGCACCCGAGGTGGTGGCGGAGTGGGAACGCCAGCTGCGCGCCGCGTCCGACGCCGCACACGGCGCGGCCGCGGCCGGATCGATGACACGGGGCGGAGACGACGCCGCGCTCGCGCGCATCCGGATCGTGCCGTGGTTCGTGTACGTGCCGGGCGTGGCGTGGATCGAGCACGGCCATGTCTACGACGAAGGCTGCTCGTTCGAGTTCAACCTCGCGCCGTACGATCCGAAGGACGGCCGCCTCATCTACAACGCCGACTACGCGGCGGTGCGCTACCTCGGCAGCGCGCAGCCCGACCTCGATCCGCACGGCATCGAGGAGTGGGCCTTCACCGGCTATCTGCGCTATGCGGCGGAGCAGGGCGTCCGCTCGTTCGGCCGGCTGTTCATCGCGTACATGCGGTTCTCGTGGGGGCTGGTCGGCGCGCGCGCGCTGCACCAGTCGCTGCGCCGACGCGACGCGCGCCGCCGCGTGCATCGCGAGCGGCTCGCGCAGGTCGCGCGCGCCGGCGGGATTCCGGTCGAGACCGCGTCGGCGATCGATCGGCTCGCGCGCACGCCGCTGACCGTGAGCTGGCGCCGGCTCGGCCGCCTGCTCGTGCTCGATCGCTGGGGCCTGATGGCAGGCACGGCGGCTGCGATCGTCGCGATGCTGTGGCTGTTGCCGCTCGTGTGGGCGCTCGCCGGCGTGGCCGGGGCGGTCGGGATCGCGCTCGGCGTGCAGCGCTGGCTCGGCAAGCACCTGGTGACGTCGCAGCTGCCGATGCGCGCGGTGCCGCAGCGCCTGCGCCGCCACGTCGACGCGCCGGTCGTCGTGTTCGGCCACACCCACGATCCGCGCTGGCAGCCGCTGCGCGGCGACGGGATCTACGTCAACAGCGGCACGTGGCTGCCCGCGACGCGGCCGGGTCTGCGCCGCAGCTTCACGTACGTGCGCATCCAGCCGCGCTCCGGTGCCGCGCCGCTGTGCGAGCTCCGGCAGTGGCGCGAGGGCGCGAGCCTGCCGTTCGACGCCGGCGCCGACCTCGGTGCGGGCGTCACCTCCGGCGGCATCGCGGCGGTCGCGCTGTAGCGATCACGGCAGCGCCTGGATCTCGGCGGTCGAGAGCGCGCGCGTGTAGATGCGCACGTCGTCGATCTTGCCGGCGAAGTCCTCGGTCTGGTCGATCGCGTTGCCGGCGATGCCGACGTCCTTCGTGCTCTCGTCGGCCTCGCTGCCCATCGGGATCTCGACGACGTTCAGCGATTGCGCCGCGCCGTCGAAGTAGATCGTGGGTAGATTTGCCGTGCTCGTGCGGTCGTACACGACCGCGACGTGGTGCCACTCGCCGACCGCGATCGTGCTCGGCGGCGTCTGCCACTGGCCGTCCTGGTCGAAGCACTGGTGGTACTCGATCGATAGATTCGGCTGGACGCTGAATTCCCACCCGCAGGCCACGCTCGCGTCCTTGCCGACGAAGATCTGCGCGTGCGCGGCAGAAGCGCCGAGCTGGATCCACGCCGTGACGGTCTTGACCGGGATGTTCGCGAGCGACGCCTTCGCGGGGATGTCGACATAGCTGGTCGCGCCGTCGAACGCGAGCGCGCCGCCGAGCTCGCCGGTGACCCACGTCGGCGAGCCGACGAGCGTGCCGTTGTTGCCCAGGCCCGAGCTGTCGATCGCGGTCGTGCCGGCGCCGTCGTCGAGCCTCCAGTCGCCGACGAGCGACGGATCGAGCGCGGCATCGCTCGCGGAATCTCGTGCGGCGTCGGTGCCGCTGAACCCGTAGTGGCCGCACGCGGCGAGCGCGAGGACCAGGGCCAGACGGCGCACGCCCCACTATATCAGGGCCGGCCGAGCTCGAGCTCCGCGGCGATCCGCCGTGCCGTCGGCAGCGCGTCGGCGAGCAGCTCGCGGCCGGCGTCGACGAGCACGGCATAGCTGGCACGCGCGTCGTGCTCGTGAGCTTCGCTGCGCACGAGCCGGCGCTTGACGAGCGGGCGCAGGATCCACGTCACGCCCGACGGCGTGAGGCCGAGCGCGTCGGCGAGGTCGACGCGGCGCAGCTTCTTGTCAGGTGCGCGATCGAGCGCGTGCAAGAGCTGCAGGTCGGCGAGGCCGATGCCGTGCACGCTGCCGAGCTCGGCGTCGAACCGACGCACCGCGATCGCGTGAGCGCGGTGGAGATCGAACAGGTGAGTGAGTTGGTTCGCGGGCATTGCGATTAGTTTAGTACTCAAGTATTCTGGAATCGTCAAGCCTTCGGGCGATCCGGCACCCTGGCCGTGCGGTTGCCGCGGAGCGCATGCCGCGGCTGTGACTGTCGGACCCGCGTGATACGCCCACGGCGTGAGCCGAAGTCCCGCCGATACGCCGCTCATGCGGCAGTACCTCGATGTCAAGGAGCGGTACCCCGACGCGCTCGTGTTCTTCCGGCTCGGCGACTTCTACGAGATGTTCTTCGAGGACGCGGTGCTCGGCGCGCGCGTGCTCGATCTGACGCTGACCACGCGCGACAAGGGCAAGGACGACGCGGTGCCGATGTGCGGGGTGCCTCATCACGCGGTGCGCGGCTACCTCGCGAAGCTGACCGAGCTCGGCCACAAGGTCGTGATGTGCGAGCAGGTCGAGGACCCGAGGCTCGCGAAGGGGCTGGTCAAGCGCGAGGTCGTTCGCGTGGTCACCCCCGGTGTCGTGCTCGACGACGACGTGCTGGATCCCAAGCTGCCGCGCTACCTCGCCGCGGTCGTCCCCGCGGCCCCGGCAAAGCCGGGGCCGCTCCACCTCGGGCCGGCCGGCGTGAAAGGCAATCCGCAGGTCGGGCTCGCGTACCTCGACGCGACCACCGGCGAACTGTTCGCCACCGAGCTCCAGGTCTCGGCCGTCCTCGACGAGCTCGTGCGGGTCGCGCCGCGCGAGGTGCTCGCCGAATCGGCGCAGTTGTCGGGCATGCTCGCGCCGATCCGCACGCGCTATCGGGCAGCGTGGAACGCGACCGCGGTTCCCGCGCTCGACGCGGCCCGCACCGAGCTGCGCGGGCTCGGCGAGCCGGGCGGCGGGGTAGGCCGCCGCGAGGCGCTCGGTGACCTCGCGACGCGAGCGGCTGCGACCGTCGTCGCGTACGCGCGCGCGACGCAGCCGACCGGCACCTTGCCGATCGCGCGCGTGGTCGCGTACCAGCCCGAGGATGCGGTCGTGCTCGACGAGACCGCGATCGCGAACCTCGAGCTGGTGGAGACGCTGATCGGGCGGCGCCGCGAGGGCTCGCTGCTCGACATCGTCGACGAGACCGTGACCGCGCCGGGCGGGCGCCGGCTGCGGCGCTGGCTGCTGTATCCGCTGACCGACGTCGCGCAGATCCGCCGCCGCCAGGACGCGGTCGCGTGGCTCGTCGCGCGGCCAGCGCTGACCGAGCAGATCCGGCGTGCGCTGTCTCGGGTCGCGGATCTCGAGCGGCTCGCCGGCAAGGCCACGCTCGCGGTGGCCGCGCCGCGCGACCTCGCGCGCCTGCGCGACGCGCTCGCGCAGCTGCCCGCGCTCGTCGAGCTCGTGCGCGGCAAGGATGCCGCATCGGCGATCGATCCGCTGCCCGAGCTGCTCGACTTGCGCGCGGCGAGCGAGCCCGCGCTCGCGCAGCTCGCGGCGCGCCTCCAGCGCGCGCTCGCCGACGAGCCGCCGTATCTGCTCAAGGACGGCGGCACGATCCGCGCCGGCTACGACGCGCGCGTCGACGAGTGCCGCGCGCTCGCCGACGGCGGCAAGGGCGCGATCCTGGCGATCGAGGAGCGCGAGCAGAAGGGGAGCGGCATCGCGAACCTCAAGGTCCGCTACAACCGCGTGTTCGGTTACTACATCGAGATCACGAAGACGCACCTCGCGAAGGTGCCGGCGCACTACGTGCGCAAGCAGACGATCGCGACCGGCGAGCGCTACGTCACGCCCGAGCTCGCCGAGCTCGAGCGCAAGGTCGTCGCCGCCGAGGAGACGCTCGCGCTGCGCGAGGCCGAGCTGTTCCGCGCCGAGGTCGCGGCGGTCGCCGAGCTCGCAACGAAGGTCGCGGCCGCCGGCGGGGCGCTCGCGGTGCTCGACGCGTGCGCGTCGCTCGCCGAGGTCGCCGCACGCCGCGGCTACTGCCGGCCCACCGTCGACGACGGGCTCGTGCTCGACGTCGTCGACGGCCGCCACCCGGTCATCGAGGCGATGCTGCCGCACGGCACGTTCGTGCCGAACGACTGTCGCCTGGATCCGGACGCGGAGCAGATCCTGCTCGTGACCGGGCCGAACATGGCCGGCAAGTCGACGTACATGCGCCAGGTCGCGCAGATCGCGCTGCTCGCGCAGATCGGCTCGTTCGTGCCCGCGAAGTCGGCGCAGATCGGCGTGTGCGATCGGGTGTTCACGCGGGTCGGCGCCGCCGACAACCTCGCGCGCGGCGACTCGACGTTCATGGTCGAGATGCGCGAGACCGCGTCGATCCTGGCCAAGGCATCGCGGCGCTCGCTGGTCGTGCTCGACGAGGTCGGTCGCGGCACGTCGACGTTCGACGGCGTGTCGATCGCGTGGGCGGTCGCCGAGCACCTGCACGACGCGATCGGCGCGCGCACGCTGTTCGCGACGCACTACCACGAGCTGGTCGCGCTCGCCGACGGGCGACCGCGCGTGCGCAACGTCCACGTCGCGGTCCGCGAGGACGAGCGCAAGCGCGAGATCGTGTTCCTGCGCCGCGTGGTCCCCGGCGGCGCGAGCAAGAGCTACGGCATCGACGTCGCGCGGCTCGCCGGGTTGCCGACGAAGGTGATCGGTCGGGCGCGCGAGATCATGGGCCAGCTCGAAGCCGGCAAGCTCGCCGCGTCGCCGCAGCTCTCGCTCGAGGGCTTCCGGCCCGAGGCTTCAGGCTTCAGGCCGGAAGAGCAGGTGGCACTCGAGAAGCTGCGCCTCCTCGAGCCCGATCGCACGACGCCGCTCCATGCGCTCGCGCTCTTGGCCGAGCTTCACCACGCGCTGACTTCTCGCCCTTAGCCCGAGCCCGAAGCCCGAAGCCTGAAGCCCCCAGCGCCTCCGATCGCCCTACATGTGCTCGTGGGCTGCCGCCCCCAACCCCCCTTCGTAGGGGGCTAGCGCCCCGAACGATCTCGATCCTAAGTCCGCGCCGCGCAAGCGTTTCACCTTGGCCCGAGGCTTGTAGTTAGTGCCGGCCCATGATGAACAAAACGAGCATCGCGATTGGTGCCGCGCTGCTGACCGCGGGCGGCATTGGCTGCGGTGGAAGCGACAACTCGGGGCCACTCGGGAACGTCGACTCCATCGTCATTCTGCAACGCGCGTCGCGGAACGACACCGGCAACATCTTCGACTACACGTCGTACATCCCGGGCGCGCGGCTCATCAAGCTGTCCCCGCCCACGGCCGCCGGCACCGTGACGGTGCTGTGCTGCGACCAGGACCCGACGTTCGCGCAGGCGGACATCTCGGGGTACGACCTGTCGTTCGACGCGTCGGAGATCGCGTTCACGGCGAAGCTCAACGACAACACGAACTACGGCTTGTTCCGGCTCACGCTCGCGGATGGCACCATCCAGCAGCTGGCCACCGACCCGCAGCGCGACTACGTCGGCCCGGTCTACCTGCCGGACAACAAGATCCTGTTCACCACCAACGCGGTCGTGTCGAACACGACGACCGACCCGAACCCGGAGCAGCACCGCGACGAGTACGAGCGCGGGACGACGACCCAGATGGGCACCATCAACATCGATGGTACCGGCGAGGCCCTCGGACCCCGTAACCTCTCACACCGGTCGCTGCCGAGCCTGGCCTCGGACGGCCGCGTGATCTTCACGAACTGGGACCACCTCGGACCGGAGAACGCCGGCCACCTCATGTTCATGCAGCAGGACATGACGAAGCTGTTCGAGGCGTTCGGCAAGGAAGGCTCGGGCGTGTCGAACTCGACGCTCAAGGCGCGCGAGATCGCCCCGGGCCGCTTCATCGGCATCGCGACCGACCGCGACCGCACCCTGCAGGCCGGCGCGCTGATCGACATCCGCCTCGGCTTCACGTCGACGGACTCGGACGGCAACGTCAGCGCCGCGACGGCGATGTCGGAAGCGCACGCGACCTCGGTCGTGCTGACGCCCGACGTGCCGCTCGACCGCACGCCGTCGTCGATGACGGTCGGTCGTTACTACGACGCGTTCCCGCTCGACGCCAAGGAGCAGCCGCAGCTGCTCGTGTCGTGGGCGGATGGCCCGGTCGAGTCGAGCACGCTCGCCGCGGCCGGCGTGAACGCGAACTTCGGCATCTACGAGTTCGACTCGACGACCGGTCAGCGCCACCCGATCTTCGACGACCCGAACATGTGGGACATCTTCGCGCGTCCGCTCGAGCCGCGTGACCCCCCGCCCGCGACCAACTCGCAGATCGACCAGACGCTCGGCGCGGCGACCGCGGAGATCGGCGCGATGAACGTCTACGACTCGACCCTCCACACGTTCGACGCGGGCTCGGTGTTCGGCGTGCGCGTGATGGAAGGCTTCTCGTCGGAAGAAGGCTTCCCGATGATGTTCGGCACGACGATGTTCGAGGGCCACGCGGGCCTCGGCATCTCGCGCGTCCAGGCGGACGGCAGCTGGCTCGCGAAGGTGCCGGCGAACGTGCCGCTCCACCTCCAGGCGGTCGACATCTACGGCATGTCGCTGTTCAACGAGCCGGTGTGGTTCTCGGCGCGCCCGGGTGAGACCCGCGTGTGCGGCGGTTGCCACGAGGATCGTGCGTCGACCACCGTCATCCAGCCGGGCAACACGGACGCGGCGCAGGTCGGCCCGATCGACGCGATGAGCCTCGTCCCGCGCGCCAACCGCATGATGACCGCAGCCGACATCGTGAACCCGAACCTGATCGCGACCGATGGCACGCTCAACGCGAGCTACCTGCCGGCCGGCATCGAGAAGCTCGTCGGTGTGAGCTGGGGCTCGGCGGACCCGACCGCGGGCGGCACCGGCGCCATCCAGCAGATCTTCAACGACCACTGCGTCAGCTGCCACGATGCGAACAACAGCGCCGGCGTCGCGCCGTACACGATCACGAACCCGATGACGGGCGAGTCGGTGACCTGGACGTTCAACCTGACGGCGGCGCCGATCCCGGCGGCGCTCGAGGCGCTGAACACCTCGCCCGGCATGACGCCGCAAGCGTGGAGCTCGTCGTACTACTCGGTCGCGGGCCCCGACATGGAAGCCATCGAGCGCAACAACCTCGTCATCAGCGGCAACTTCAAGGTGTACATGAACCCCGAAGACGCGGCGCACTCGATCCTCATCCAGAAGGTCAACCCGACCCAGCTGTTCCCGGCCCCGACTGCGCAGCGCGCGTTCACGACCCAGCCGCACTCGGCCGAGGTCGGGTACACCGAGCTGACGCCGACCGAGTTCTACAAGCTGATCCTCGCGGCTGACATGGGCCTCAACTACTACGCCCGCGAGAACGACCCGGGCGACACGGACTACTAACCCCAACCGCGGAATCAAGGAGAAGAGCCATGAAGAACATCGGTACCAAGCTCGCCGCGGTCGCGATCGCACTGTGCGCGTCCGCTGCTCCCTCGTTTGCTGGCAAGGGCGGTAGCGCCCAGCTGATCCAACAGGCCATCGCGTCCGGCTCGCAGGACGCGATCATCGCGGAGGTCGAGCGCACGGAGGGCCTCATCTGCGAGGACTGCGTCGCGGCTGTGACCAGCCTCCTCGGCAGCGACAACTACAAGCTCCGCGAAGTCGCGGGCTGGTGGTACGCGAAGCGGCCCGTGCTGCTGCAGAGCATGCTCGTGACGATGAAGTCCGATCTCGTGAACGGGGACTCGGTCCACGTTCGCAACGCGGCCGACTTCATCGGATCGGCTGGTCAGCAGAGCTCGCTGCCGGCGCTGCGCGCGGCCTACACGCGCGGCGGCCTGAGCGTGGACGCGCGGCTGGCGATCGTTCGCTCGATCGGCGTGCTCGCGAACCGCGGCGGCAACTCGACGCTGGTCGCCGCGATGGGCGACAGCGACGCGAGCGTCAGGGCGCTGGCAGTGCGCGCGTGGCGCGACATGCGCGGCCAGACCACGGCCGCGCCGGTCGAAGCCCTGCTCGGTGACGCCGACGCGAACGTCCGCGCGCAGGCGGTGGCCGTCGTCGGTGCGTATCGCGACACGAACGTCGTCTCGGTGCTCCAGCAGCTGGTCCAGAACGACCAGGACTACTTCGTCCGTCACAACGCGCAGTGGGCGCTCGGGCGGATGGGGCAGACGACCCCCGCCGCGACCACGAAGTAAGAAGTAAGTCCGCCACACACAGTGACCGGAGCCGCGCCTGCGAGGGCGCGGCTTCGGCCGTTTCTGAGATAGGATCACATCATGGACCTTCGCAGGGGCGTCCTCCTCGTTGTCGTCGTGGCGACGGCTGGTGCAGCGACCGTGGCTGGCGGTTGCGGCGGTTGCAACGCACCGCCGGGCCAGTCGTACTACGAGCGCAACATCGAGCCGATCCTGAAGCAGAAATGCTCGGCCAACACGTCGGGCTGTCACTCGATCAACGCCGACGACCCGTACCACTTCGCGGCCGGCAACTTCGACGTCGCCGACGATGCGGCCGGTACGTCGTTCCAGAACGTGCAGAAGCGGCGCGACCTGCTCGCGCCGTTCGGCGCGTATCCGCTGCCCCTGCTCCTGATCAAGGCGGTCGCGCCGTCGACGCTCGACTCGTCGGATCCGAACAAGCTCCAGCTCCTCTACGGCAAGACCTGCGTCGGCGGCGCGACGCCGGCCCAGTCCTGCGTGCAGGACACCGACTGCGGCACGGGCGGCATGTGCACGCCGCAATCGCTCGACATCGACGTCGTCCACGGCGGCGGCTCGATCATCGAGGTCGACTCCGACGCGTACTTCACGCTGTCTACGTGGATGGCGAACGGCGCCACCGAGGACGGCCAGAACCCGGCGACGCCGGCGCAGACCGGTAACGGCGCCTGCTCCGACGCGTTGCCAGACGGCTTCGACGCCACCGCGGCGATGCCGTACCAGAGCAATCCGCAGTTCGGCTACTTCATGTCGAACGTGCAGCCGATCCTCAGCCACCACGGCTGCGTGTCGAGCAACTGCCACGGCGCCCCGCAATCGGACTTCTACATCACGTGCGGCACCTCGCCGCTCGAGCTCGCATTCAACTTCAGCCAGGCCTGGTCGTTCGTCGACACGCCCGTCGACGATTCGCAGATCCTGCGCATCCCGCTCGCGGTCTCGGCCGGCGGCCGCGGCCACACCGGCGGCGATCAGTTCGCGAGCACGAGCGACGGCGACTACACGACGATCCGGACGTGGGCGCAGAACGTCGGCGTGCTGCAATTCGCCCAGGATCCGGTCACCAAGGCGATCGATCCGAACAAGCAGTTCTTCGCGGACAACGTGCAGCCCATCCTGCTGCGCCGCGGCTGCTCGTTCGAGGCCTGCCACAGCCCGATGGCCACGAACGACTTCAAGCTGCGCTCCGGCACGCAGGGCTTCTTCTCGGCGATCTCGCTCCAGAAGAACTACGACCTGCTGCGCCAGCAGTTCCTCGCGCTCGAGTTCCCGGATCCGCGGCGCGGCCGCGCCGGCGCGAAGACCGTGCTGCAGCAGGACTACCGCTCGACGACGATCGGCGGCATTCCGCACCGCGGCGGGTCGGTGCTCGAGACGCCCGATTACGGTCCGTCCGAGCCGGCCGCCTGCGCGACGATGCAAGATCACGCGACCCTGACGGCGTGGAACGCGAAGGGCTCGTGCTCGGTCACGACCGCCACGCAGTGCCTCGCCGATTCGGACTGCCCCACGAACCAGACGTGCAACATCACGCCGCCGTTCTGCAACCTCGCCGAGTGGATCCACCTCGAGCGCGAGACGCTCGCCACGGCGACGCCGCCGGTGGTCACGCCGATGGAGTCGGGCGATACCGTCAACATCGTCTACGTACAGCGCGGCCTCAACGACAGCGCCGATCGTCTCCAGTTCGACACCTTCCAGGGCAGCGCGGACGTCGATCTGATCGCACAGCCCGCCACGTTCGGCGCCAACTTCGGCGGCAAGCTCGCGCCGAGCGGCGCCGGCCAGTCGCTGCTCGGCAGCTGCGGGCTCGGCAACGCGCCCGATATCGGCCAGCCCGACGTCGCGCCCGACGGCGACACCGTCGCGTTCGCGGGCCGAGCTTCGGCGAGCGTGGGCTGGAGCATCTACACCGTGAGCATCACGAACCCGGGCAACTGCGCGCAGCTGAACACGATGCCGCCGTCCACGACGATCGACGACTTCGATCCGGCGTGGTCGCTCGATGGCAACTGGATCGTGTTCGCGTCGACGCGAGGCAAGTCGGGGCCGACCGTGTCGCGCAAGCGCATGCTGCCGCAGTCGGACCTGTGGCGCATCGCGGTCAAGAGCGACGCGACCCAGATGCCGCCGGTAGTCGCCGGCACGCTCCAGCAGATGACCGTGCTGTCGAACTCGGAGATCCGGCCGCACTTCATGCGCGAGGGCCGCGTGACGATGACGACCGAGAAGGTCAGCGACATGTTCTACCAGCTCTCGGGCCGGCGCCTGAACTGGGACCTCACCGACTACCACCCGCTGCTCGCGCAGCGAAACATCTCGCCGTATGCGAGCCTGACCGACCTCACGCAGACCAAGCCGTCGATCGGCTTCGACGCGGCGACCGACATCCGCGAAGCGAACGACGGCGACTTCATGGTGATCCTGTCGGACGTCGATGCCACGTCCGGCGTGCCCGTGCACGGCGCCGGCGCGGGCGCGCTCGCGCTGTTCAATCGCAGCATCGGCCCGTTCGAGATGGGGCGTAGTGATCCCGGCTTCCTGCAATCGGTGCACGTCATCGGCGATCCCAACGCGAACGGCTCGTCGACGGCGACGGCCGGCTATCGCTCGCCGTTCTACATGCCCGACGGGCACATCATGGTGTCGTACACGAACAACCTGAGCACGTTCGAGTGGCAGATCGTGACGGTCGATCCGACGACCGGCCTGCAGGACGCGACGCCGTTGATCACGGTACCCGGCAAGGCCGCGGTCGACGCGGTGATCGCGTACAAGAGCCCGTGGTCGGCGCTCAAGAGCTCGACCGAGCCGTTCCGCCAGCTGTACTTGAATCGTCGCCAGCTCGTGTTCGGTGGATCGGTCGACGCCAGCGACACGTCGCACGCGACGCTGTACATGCCCGACGCGCCGATGGTGTTCACGCTGCTCACCGGCAACTTGCGGCGCGGCCGCCCGGTGCAAGACTTCCGCGCGGCGTCGAAGATCGCGGTGTACACCGAAGGCATGTGCCCGAGCTCGGGCTGCACCGCGAACCTCGACGGCATCTACCAGAACCGCATGTCGCTCGGCACGGCGGACCTTGCCTCCGACGGCTCGGTGCGCCTGAAGTTGCCGGCGCAGACCGGCGTGGTGCTCGAGCTGCAGAAGAGCGACGGCACGCCGGTCGTGACGATGCGCGAGGAGCACCAGCTCGGACCGGGCGAGCAGATCTCGATGGGCGTGCAGCAATCGCTCTCCGATGCGGTGTGTGGCGGATGCCACGGCTCGGTGTCGGGCAGCGAGCTCGACATCGCCGTCACGGCCGACGCGCTGACCGGTGCATCGGTCTCGGCCTCGCAGACCGCGACGCCCGTGCAACTCGGCAACTAGCGGCACGCCGCTGTGGCTGCTTGCCCCTCGCGAGATTCCTCGCGAGGATGGCGGCATGAAGCGCGCGCTTGCCGCAATCGTCGTCCTCGCCCCGGCCGTGGTCTTCGCGCAGGGCGCGCCGCCGCCGTACTACACGACGCTGCCTCCATCGACGAGCGACGCGGGCCACGACCCGGGCTTCGTCACGATGGATCGATTCGACGCGAGCACGCGGTTCGGCGCCGAGCTCTCGTACTTGTTTCCCGACCACATCAGCGGGGACCTCACGGCCGCGCGCGCCGATCTCCACGGCCAGTACGTCGATCCGCGCAGCGGCCTCGGCGTGTACGGCGCGCTGCCGATGGCGTATGTCAGCGCCAGCGCGCCCGGGAGCCCGAGCATGTCGTACACCGCGATCGGCGACCTCGAGCTCGGCGGGCTGTACCTGCCGCGGATGATGACGCCGAATGTCGCGCTCGTGCTGCGCGCCGGCATCGCGCTGCCGACCGGCGCGAGCGGCATGAACGAAGAGCTGTCGAACACGCTGGGCGCGTTCACCCGCCTCGACGACCTCTATCTCTCGATCGGCGGCGGGCTATCGGGCCGGTTCAGCGGCTCGTTGCTCGTGCGCCAGGGCCAGCTGTTCGCGCGCATCGACGGCGGCATCGACGCCAACAAGTCGAACTCGAATCAGGGGAACATCGACGCGGTCGCGCACTTCAATGCCGGCGCCGGCATCGATGTCGGCCAGCTCGCGGTGATGGGCGAGTTCGTGAACCTGTACGACGTCGGCAGCACGAGCAACGCCTCCGGCTCGAGCTGGATCGACGCCGCCGCGCTCTCGATCCGCTTCCACTCCGGCCAGCTCCAGCCATACGCCGCGTTCGTGATCCCGCTCGACGACGACGCGAACGCGCTGATGAGCTACGCCCTGACCGTCGGGATCGAGGGCGTTCACTGAATCAGGTCGCCGAGAAGTGATTGGGCGCGTACGTCTCGACCATCCACCGGATCACACCCTCGAGTGACGACGGCGCGCCGTGCCGCTCGAACATCTCCCGCGTGGGCTCGTGCAGGATGAACGCGGCCAGCGTGTAGAGGGAGACCGTGGTCGCCGTGCTCGACACGAGGTTGCGCAGGTTATGGTCGGCGTTGCGCGTGTCGTTGGAGTGGGTGAGAACGAGCTGCTCGCTGTCGAGCGCGAGGTCGAGCGTGTAGAACTGGCCCTCCGGCCACGGTGAACGCTTGCTCCAGTGCCGCTCGCGGAGACCTTCGGCCCACGGCTGGCTGCGAGGGTAGACGACGTAGCGATCGCAGCGCGCTTCGACCCGGAGCCCCGACATCGAGGACCGTCCGCGGTGGGCCAGGTACCACTCGTAGTCGGTGCCGGTCAGGGCGGCTGACAGCGCACGCTCGACGACCTCGCGCAGGGACGAGCCGTCTTCCGTCCAGCTCGCGACGAGCGCGGCGTCGTTCATCGCCAGGGTGGCCCCAGCTCGGCGCTTACTTCCCGCCCTGCGCCTTGATCACGGCGTCGACCGCGCCGTCGTTCGCCTTCACGCCGGGATGATCCTTGTTGTCGGGATCGATGACGGCCTTGATCACCGAGCTCGTCTCGTGCGCCTTCGGTGCATTCTGCGCGCGCAGGGCCTCGAGCTCGGTGCGCGTCCGGGTGTCCTCGATCGCGAGGCCGAGTGCGTCGTAGTCCTTGAGGCGATCGACCGCGCGCACGTCGAACTCGCCGGCGTTCCACTGGATGAGTCCGACGTCGACGTCACCCGCGCCGTACTGCTTCTCCATCACGCCGCGGAACGTGTCGAAGTTCTTCTTGTCGGCGGGCAGGATCGACACGTCGAGCGAGATGAACATCTTCCACAGCTTGCCCTGATAGAAGAAGAAGAACCGGCGCTGGTTCTTGCCGCCCTGGTTCTCCCAGTGGTCCATCAGCGCTTCGTTCGTGCCGTGCGCGAACTCCTGCTCGATGATCGAGACGTCCCAGCCGGTCTTCTGCTGGGTGTCGAACGCGATGTACGTGCCCGACACGCGTCCGAGCTCGGCCTTCTTGTCGCGGCGGAGCTTGTCCTGCATCGCGACATCGGTCGTGTCCTTGATCTTGTCCTCGTAGCGGTCGTCGATCTGCTTCTGCAGCACCGCGAGCACTTCGTCCTTGCTCATGCCGAACTTGAAGCCGCCGTAGAGCTCCGCGAGCGCCTTCTTGTGCTCGGCCGAGACCGCGACCGACTTCTTCGGCTTCGTCTTCGTCGCAGGAGGCTTCGGCCCGTTCGCGAACGCGACCGGTGCAGAGCCGAGAGCAAGCCCGAGGGCAAGCGATGTCGCGAGCGTTCCGATCCGCATACGTCCTCCCACCGAAAGCATTACATGAAGAACGAGAAGCGCGAGCCCTTTGCGGCTTCGGCCTGGAGGCGCGTCTCGAGCTTGTTGCCGTCGTCGAGCAGCCCACCGGCGGCCTTGCCGTCCTGACCGGTCTTGCCGTGCACGCGATCGTAGATCGCCTTGAGCCGGCGCGTGTAGAACACCTCGCTCACCGTCGGTTCGCCACCCTTGATCAGCGAGTCGCGGATGCCGTTCGGAAGGAGCAGCAGGAGCTTCTTGCTCGGCACGCTGTCGCTGCCGCTCGTCGCGAGATCACCCTGCAGCGCCGGCGACTGGCCGGGCTCGTTGCGATACGCGAAGCCGCTCGGCGACTCGCCCTCGGCGCACTTCGCGGCCGGCGTCTTCGAGCCGTTGCAGTACACGCCCGCGAGCTCGACGACCTTCGCGCCGAAGTCGACCTTCTCGGTGTCGGTCGGGGCCTGCACGACGACGCCGTACTTGATCTGGCCGGCGAGCAAGCCTTCTTGCACGGTCGCCTGGTCGGCAGCCTCCTTGCCCTTCTTGAGCGACATGTCGTCGATCACGGCGGCCTTGTTGTGCTGGTCGATCATGTCCTTCACTTCGGCGACGCCGGCGTAGAACGAGAGCAGCTGGCCGACGACCTCCGGATCCGTGATCTGGTGCTCGGCTTGATGAAGCACGCGATCCATCTCGGACTTGACCTCGAGTTTCTGCGCGAGCTCCTTGAGCTGCTTGTCGACGTCGAGATCCGGCTTGAAGCCGTGCTTGGTCTTCGCTTCGTCGAGCGCGGTGTCGAGATCCGACAGCGACTTCTTCAGGTACGCCACGGTCGACGCCGTGCTCCGGTCGCCGAGGATCGCCTTGGCGCCCTTGAGGCCATCGTTGTAGTTGCTCGCGCCGGTGCCGATCTTGCCGATCGCGACGCCGATCACGAGCGCGAGCAGCGCGGGCACCGCGATCTTGAAGATCGTGGCCGCGCTCGACGTCTGGCCGACGTGCTCGACGGGGTTACCGTCGTTGACGATCACGATCTCCGGCGCGCGTTGCACCGTGCCGACCGCGGCCATCGCGTTCATCGCGCCGAACGGATCGTCGGCGGCGTTGGGCATGACCGGCTGGGGTGCGGATTGCGCCACACCGGGAGGAGGCGGCAGGTTCAGGCCCGGGGGCGGAACGACCCCGCCCGAGGGCGCGCCGTTCGCGCGTGACGTTTGCCCCGTCGCAGCCGCGGCGCCCTTCTTCAAACCGAGGCGCTGCTTGAGCTCGCTGATGTCTCGACTGCCGGGCTTCTTTGCGTCGCTCAATGTCGCCTCCAGGGGGGGACTTTATGAATGGGGTGTCGCAAGTGTCAAGGATGCCCGAGGCTTGGGCAGGTTGCACCGGTCGATGTCGCGCCGGCACCACAGTTGGCGAAGTCGTGAAAAAGTGGTCACACCCGACGAAGAATGAAGATCCCGTTTCGGGTCGTAAGTCGCCACAATCGCCCACATTTCGAGATCGATCAGCGCTTGGCCGAGCTGGCCCGAGGGGTGCAGAATAAACCTCGTCACTAGCTCGAGCGTCCCAAGCGTAGAAAGGGAACAACCCGTGATTCGTCGCCTCTCACTCGTCGTCGGTGCCCTCGGTATGGCTTCCTTGATCGGAGCCGGAACGGCCGAAGCTGGTGGCCACGCGCACTTCAGCGGCGGCTTTCACGCCGGCGGAGGTTTCCACGCCGGCGGAGGTTTCCACGCCAGCGGGGGCTTCCACGCCAACGTGGGGGCTCGCTTCTACGCCGGCGGTTACCGCGGCGGCTATCGCGGTGGTTACTACGGCGGCTACCGCGGCTATCGCGGCGGCTGGTGGGGCGGCGGCCATGTCTGGGTCGGCGGGTACGCCCCGTGGTGGCCGAGCTACTACTACTACGGCCCGGAGTACGTGCCGTCGTATTACGGCTCGTCGTACTACCCGGTCCAGCCGGGCGCGGCCGCGTACGCCGGTCCGAGCGCATACCTCGCTCCGCCTCCGCCGCTGCCTCGCCTCGGCATCGGCGTGTTCGGCGGCGCGGTCAACAGCGACCTCAACATGGCGAGCAACACGCAGGAGACCGACTTCGGTCTGCTCGGCCGGTTCCGCCTGACCGACGGCCTGCTCGTCGAGGGCGAGCTCGGCAAGACCTCGTACGAGGTCAACAACGTGAGCGACGTGCGCCAGGATCGCCGGCTCGGCGGCTCGCTGATCTACGAGTTCGGCGCGCGCAACGCGTTCGCGCCGTACGTGCTCGCCGGCCTCGGCGTGCAGCAGGCGGACGTCGGCGGCACGTACTCGACGACGCAGGACTACGGCGAGCTCGGCCTCGGCCTGCGCCTCGCGCTGACGCCGCACTTCCATCTGACGTTCGACGTGCGCGCCGGCTCGCGGTCGACCGTGTCGAACGACTCGGCGACGGCGATGCCGACCGGCTCGATCGAGCGCTCGGTGACGCCGCCGACCAGCTCGAGCGGCAACGACGAGAGCTACACGCGCGCTCGGCTCGCCGCGATCTACTACTTCTAGTCGCGCCCGCACCGATCGCGAGGCCCGTGTCCGAAAGGCGCGGGCCTCGGCGTTTTCGGCTACCATGACCGCGCATGGTTCTCGTGCAGCAGCGCCACGTCGTGGCGCGCGACGGCACCCGCATCGGCTACCAGGTGCATGGTGAAGGCCCGTGCGTCGTGCTCGCGAACGGCCTGGGCGGCACGCACGTCACGTGGAAGTACTTCTACGACGCGCTCGCCGGCTATCGCGCGATCTGCTGGGACTACCGCGGGCTGTTCACCTCGGACGCGCCGGCAGACCCACGGGCCAACACGGTCGCGCACCAGGTCGACGATCTGATCGCGATCCTCGACGCCGAGCACGTGACCGACTTCGTCATCGTGGGCTGGTCGATGGGCGTGCAGGTCGCGTTCGAGACGATCCGCCGCCACGGCGCGCGCGTGCGCGGCCTGTACGCGATCAACGGCACGTACGGCCACACGTTCAAGACCGTGATGGGCAGCCGGCTCGTCGGCCAGACCATCCCGATGCTGCTGCGGCTCGTGCGCGCGCAGGCCGAGCTGGTCGGGCGCGCGACCAAGCGGCTCGCCGGCTCGTCGGCGCTGATCGGCGCGATGAAGCGGGTCGGGCTGGTCTCCGAGACGATCGATCTCGACGTGTTCCGCGCGGTCGCGGCGAGCTTCGTCGGCGTCGACTGGAGGATCTACAGCGATCTGCTGACGCGGCTCGACGAGCACGACGCCGAGGAAGTGCTCGCGACGATCGACATCCCGGTCGCGATCGCGACGGGCGACAAGGATCTGATGACGCCGCCCGCGACCGCCGAGCACATGCACCGCACGATCCGCGGCTCGCGGCTCGTCGTGATCGAAGGCGGCACGCACTACACGCCGGTCGAGTACCCGGCGATCCTCGTCGAGGAGCTCGCGCGTCTGCTCGCGCGCGTGCCGGGCTGGGAAAAACGGCAGGCTGCCGCGGCTGGTGCGCGATGAAGTGCGCGAGCTGCGGCAGCGACGTGCTCGACATCGACGTCAAGTGCGCGACGTGCGGCGCCGCGCTCGCGGCGAGCGGCGCGCATCGCATGATCGGTCAGCTCGTGCTCGGCCAGTACGAGCTGGTCGACGTGATCGGGCAGGGCGGCATGAGCGTCGTGTTCAAGGCGCGCCACAAGATGACCGACCAGGAGGTCGCGCTCAAGATCCTGCCGCCCGAGCTCGCCGCGAACAGCCAGGTCAAGTCGCGATTCCTCGAGGAAGCGAAGGCGCTCGCCGCGCTCGACCACCCGAACATCGTCCACCTCTACAACTTCGGGCAGGAGAACGGCAGCTTCGTGCTCGCGATGCAGTTCGTCGAGGGCCGCACGTGGGAGCGGCTCGTGCTCGAGAAGACCAAGCTCGACTGGCGCGCGTCGTGCCGGATCGCGGTCGACGTCCTGAAGGCGCTCGAGTACGCACACGGCCGCGGCGTCATCCACCGCGACATGAAGCCGTCGAACGTGCTCGTGCGCTCGCACGACAGCCTGGCCACCGTGATGGACTTCGGCATCGCGAAGATGGCCCAGTCGACGCGCCTGACCGCGACCGGTCAGACGATGGGCACGGTGCGCTACATGTCGCCCGAGCAGGTGCGCGGACAGGAGGTCGATCCGCGCACCGACATCTACTCGCTCGGCGCCTCGCTGTACGAGTCGCTCGTCGGCGACACGCCGTTCGACGGCCAGACTCACTTCGAGATCATGACCAAGCATCTGTCGGAGGTGGCGAAGCGGCCGAGCTCGCTCGGCGTCGACGTGCCCCCCGAGGTCGAGGACGCGCTCGTGCGCAGCCTCGCGAAGCGCGCCACCGACCGGTTCGACAACGCGCGCGACATGCGCAAGGTGCTCGAGGGCGCGCTGCGCGCCGGCGACGTCGGCCTGGTCGAGACCCAGCGGCTCCAGCGCGAGATGCTCGGCGAGCCCCGCGCGGCCGCGCCGACTCCGGCCGTGCTGCCGACGCGCCCGGCGACGGCGGCCGAGCTCGCAGACCAGCTCGAGCCGAGCAAGTCGGGCCAGCGTACGACCGTGCAGGGCAGCCGCCGCGCGCGCTGGCCGTGGATCGTGGCCGCGCTGCTCGTGGTCGGCGGCGGCGCGGCGGCGTTCGTGCTGCGCACCGGCGGCGAGTCGCCGTCTTCGCACGTCAAGCCGAGCGCGGCCGAGATCGTCTTCGTGCCCGGCGCCGACGCCGGCGAGGCCGAGGGCAAGGCCGCGTACGAGGCCGCGCTCGCCAAGTTCACCGCGCAGCTGTCCGAGAAGCTCCACGGCGTCAAGGCCGAGCGGCCGGTCGATCGCATCGTGCTCGTACCGCACGCCGAGCTGTGCGACCGCAAGTACTACATCAAGGTGCCGCCGCCCGACGACTGCGCGAACTTGCTCGCGTCGGTGAGCGCGGCGGCGCCCCGCACGCTGCTCGTGACCGCCGACCAGGGGCAGCTCGCGGCGGCGATGGCGGAGGGCGTGGCGACCGCGGTGTGCCTGTTTCAGGCTTTCTCGCTCGCGCCGGACCAGCACGACAGCAAGGAGATCGTGGGCAACGCGATCTGCGACTTCGTCAAGGAACAGCAACAGGCGCCGGGTCGATTGACATCCCCGCGATAAGCCACGAATAATCGCCGCCGGAGGGATCATGTCCCGCACGGTCATCGCAGCTGTCGTCGCCGTCGTCATCGTCGCGCTGACGGCGGTCGCGTACTTCGTCACTTCGAAGAGCATCGACGAGAAAGTTCGCAAGGACGCCGAGGCGCAGATCGGTCGCGCCTATCAGGTCGCGCACCAGCTCGCGCAGCTCGAGGCGATCGATGTCGAGAACAAGGCGGATCGCCTGGCGGCCGATCGCAGCTTCGTCAGCGCGCTCAAGGCACAGAGCCAGAACGAGCAGGCCAACCAGGCCCGGCTCGGGTTCACGAAGTTCACCGCGAACGACAAGGAAGGCGACACCAAGCCCGACCTGATCGCGCTCGTCGACGGCACCGGCAACATCGTCGCCGAGAACGACGTGCCGACGGTCTACCCGAAGGAGTGGAAGGCAAGCGACGCGAAGGGCAACGACACGATCATCCCGGCGCTCAACGTCGTGCTCGGCAACAACCGCGTGATCATCAGCGACCTGTGGTCGTACAAGGGCTCGCTGATGAAGATCGGCGTCGCGCCGGTGATCGATCCGGACGCGCAGGTGCCCGCCAACGATCCCGACGGCGTCGTCATCATCGGCGCGGTCGTCGTCGCGTACTCGCAGACCGCGCAGGCCGCCCAGCGCGACAAGCGCCTGCTCGGCACCGACATCGCGTACTTCGACGGCTCGACCGTCGCGGCGACGAGCTTCACGAAGGGCACGTCGACCGAAGAGGACACCGCGAAGAGCAAGACCGTGGGCGAGCTCGTGAAGTCGGGCAAGGTCACGTTCGACAGCGGCAAGCAGCAGGTCACGATCGACGGCGTCGATTACTTCGCGGCGTCGGCAGCCATGCCGCGCTCGACGACGAACCCCAAGAAGATGCCGAAGGACTACCCGAAGGTCACGGCGGGCGCGATGGTGCTGTCGCCGATCGCCGACAACGCGAACATGGCCTCGACGATCAAGCTGTTCATCATCATCATCGGCGTCGGCGCGCTCGCGATCTCGATGCTCGGGCTGTACCTGTCGTATCGCCGGTTGATCGCGCAGGTCGATGCGGTCGAGCTCGGCGTCACCGACATCATCAACGGCAACGTCGATCGCACGTTCCGGCCGGTCGGCCCCGAGCTCGACGGCCTCGCGAACGGGCTCAACGTGATGCTCGCGCGCTTGCTCGGCCGCCCCGAGCCCGGCGAAGAGGAATTCGACGAGGACGGCAACCCGATCATCCCGGGCCGCGTCGAGTTCGAGGAGACCGAGGATGGCGCGAAGCCGCAGACCGATCCCGAGCTGGCCAAGCTCGCGCAGGAATCCGAGCCCGACTACTACAAGCGCGTGTTCACCGACTACGTCGCGGCGCGCAAGGCGGTGGGCTCGCCCGACGACGTGTCGTTCGAGAACTTCATCGCGAAGCTCAAGGTCAACGAGGGCAAGCTGAAGGCGCAGTTCCAGTGCCGGGCCGTGCGGTTCCGCGTCGTGACCAAGGACAACAAGGTCACGCTCAAGCCCGTTCCCATTTTCGCGTAGGAGAGCGGAATTACCGCCAAGGCGCCGAGACGCCAAGCAGGACGCCATGGAGACCTCCGATTTCGGCGCGCGAAGCGCGCCGAAAATCAGGCTTCTCCGTGGCGTGTTACTTGGCGCCTTGGCGCCTTGGCGGTTAATCCTCTCCTGTCATGACAGTCCAAACCGGGCTCGCGCGGCTCGTCGACGAGAGCCACAAGTGGCTCGAGGGCAAGCGCGTCGGGCTCGTCTGCAACCCGACGTCGGTCGACGCCGAGCTGCGCCACGCGATCGATCTGTTGCGCGCGCGGTTCGAGCTGGTCGCGCTGTTCGGGCCCGAGCACGGCGTGCGCGGCGACGCGCAGGACATGATCGGCGTCGATGCGTCGCGCGATGCGGCGAGCGGCCTGCCGGTGTATTCGCTGTACGGGCACACCGCGGCGTCGCTCGCGCCGACCCCCGAGATGCTCGACGCGATCGACGTCATGGTGTTCGACATCCAGGACATCGGCACCCGCTACTACACGTTCGTGTGGACGATGGTGCTCGCGATGCGCGCGTGCGCGGCCGCCGGCAAGGCGTTCGTCGTGCTCGATCGCCCCAACCCGATCGGCGGCGTGCACGTCGAGGGGCCGGCGATCGCGCCCGGCTTCGACTCGTTCGTCGGGCTCGTGTCGTGCGCGATCCGCCACGGCATGACCGCGGGCGAGATCGCGCGCTGGCGGCACGCGGTCGAGAAGCTCGACGGCGAGCTCGCGGTGATCGCGATGCGCGGCTGGCGCCGCGACGCCTGGTTCGAGCACACCGGGCTGCCGTGGGTGATGCCGTCGCCGAACATGCCGACCGTCGACACCGCGCTGGTCTATCCCGGCATGTGCCTCGTCGAGGGCACCGAGCTGTCGGAGGGCCGCGGGACCACGCGGCCGTTCGAGCTCGCCGGCGCGCCGCATCTCGACGGCGCGCGGCTCGCGGCCGACCTCGCGGCGATGGAGCTGCCCGGCGTGAAGCTCCGGCCGGTCGTGTACACGCCGACGTTCCACAAGCACGCGAAGCAGGCGTGCGGCGGCGTGCAGCTGCACGTGACGAACCCCGAGCAGTTTCGCTCGGTGCGCACCGGCGTCGCGTTCCTGCGCGCGTGCCACGCGCAGCGCCCGATCGCGTGGCGTGCGAAGGCGTACGAGTTCGTCGACGCGATTCCGGCGATCGATCTGCTCGCCGGCGGCACGTGGCTGCGCGAAGGCCTCGAGGCCGGCGCCTCGCTCGACGACCTGTGCGCGCGCTGGCCGCGCGACGAGGGCGCGTTTCGCGACGAGCGCGCCCCGTATCTGATGTACGAGTGAGAGCAGAGTTACCGCCAAGGCGCCGAAGACGCCGAGACGCCAGCTGACGAGTTCTTGTTCAGCTGGCGCCTTGGCGTCTCCGGCGTCTTGGCGGTAATTCTTCTACTCCATGACCACGATCGCGCTCTTTGGCGGCAGCTTCAATCCGCCGCACGTCGCGCACCAGCTGGTGGCGCTGTACGTGCTCGAGACGCAGCCGATCGACGCCCTGTGGTTCGTGCCGACGTTCCAGCATCCGTTCGGAAAGCCGCTTGCGCCGTTCATGGATCGCGTCGCGATGTGCGTCTTGATCGCGCAGGCGCTTGGGGACCGCGCCCACGTGGTGCGAAGCGAGGAGGAGCTCGCGCGCAAGCCCGGCTTCGTCGCCAGCCGCACGCTCGATCTGATCGAGCATCTGGAAGCGATCCACGGTGCCAAGTTCCGGCTCGTCATCGGCAGCGACATCCTGACCGAGACCGCCAGCTGGCACCGCTGGGACGAGGTCGCCCGCCGCGCGCCGCCGATCGTCGTGTCGCGGCCGGGCTTTCCCGGCGGCACCGGCGTGGCGATCGACGTGTCGTCGACGCGGGTGCGCGCGCTGCTCGCCGCCGGCGACCCGGGCGCGTCGGAGCTAGTGCCGCGCTCGGTCCTGAGCTATATCGCCCGGCACGGCCTCTATGACCGCGCGTAACCCCACCACGTTCGTCGTCGGCGCCGGGCCGGTCGCAACCGCGCTCGCCGGCGCGATGCGCCTCGGCGGCGTGCCCGTGCTCGGCCTGTGGGCGCGGCGGCCACAACCGGCGCGCGCGGCGGGCTCGGCGTCGGGCGTGGCCGCGTTCTCGTCGGCGCCGCCCGACGTGCTGCTCGAGTCCGAGGTCGTCGTGCTCGCGGTGCGCGATGCCGCGGTGCCCGACGTCGCGGCCATGCTCGTCGGCACCGGCCTGGTCAACAAGCGTCACGTGCTGCTGCACTGCGCGGGCGCGGCGAGCGCCGAGGAGCTCCTCGGCAGCGTCGCCGCGAAGGTCGGAGGGATCGGGACGCTGCATCCGCTGTCGGCGATCGCCGACGCGCGCGCGGCGATGCGCCACCTCGAAGGCGTCGTGTTCGGCGTCGAAGGAGACGAGGCCGGGCGGCGGGCCGCCGAGAAGCTCGTCGCCGCGATGAAGGGCCACGTGCTGCCGCTCGCGAGCACGCAGATGGCCGCGTATCACTGCGCCGCCGCGCTCGCGTCGAACTACCTCGTCGCGGCGCTCGATGCCGCCGCGCAGGTGCTGGCCGCCGACGGGCTACCCGTTGCGCAATCCGTGCAAGCGCTGCTCGCGCTGGCCGAAGGCGCGCTGCGCAACGTCGCGCAGAAAGGTACGACGAACGGACTCACCGGCCCGGCGCGCCGCGGCGACGCCCCGACGATCCGCCGCCATCTCGAAGCGTTACGCGCGATGCCCGATGTCGCCGAGATCTATCGCGCGCTGGCGCGACGCGCCGTCGAGATCGCCGCGCGCATCGACGGTCCCGATGCTCCCGACCGCACCGGGCTCGATGCGATTCGCACTTTGCTCGAGAGCTGATTCGTTTTAGCATCGGCGCGATGAGCCCACGTCGCGCGTTGGTATCCGCCGCCCTCGTCATCGCCGGACTCGTAGTCGCCGCCGGGCCTGCCGCCGCGCAGGACCCGAACCGGGTGTTCGCCGGCCAGGTCATCACGATGGCGAAGCGGCCGCCGGCGACGGCGAAGAGCCCCGACGCGTACATCGCGCTGATGCGCAAGATGAAGGTCTCGAACTTCTACGAGGACAAGACCGATCACACGTGGACGGTCTGGATGGCGGCGTTCCTGAAGTCGCCGCTCAACGATCTCGAGTACTCGGTGAAGTACTACGACGTGTCGAACGGGCAGGGCCAGCAGCTGATCGCGACCGACGATCAGTTCACCGACTCGCGCGGCCAGAAGACGCTGATCACGAAGGGCCACCTCGACAAGCAGATGTTCGGCGTCAACAAGGAGCTGCTCGTCACGTTCGAGAGCAAGGGCAAGGTGCTCGCCTCGGCGCGCATCAAGATCCTCGGCGAGGGCGAGAAGAACACCGGCAAGGTCAACTTCTCCGAGGACGATGCGAACGGCAAAGACGACGACGACGATTCGAAGAAGAAGTAGCGCTACTGCACGTCGACCGGGATCTCGAACGCGCTGTCGACCGACGGCGGAAACACCCGCACCGTGTAGTGGCCGGGCGCGGGGAACGTGTAGTGAAAGTCGTAGTGGCCGATCTCGCCGCCGTGCGGCTTCGCGGTCAGGCCCTTCGCGCCGTGCTCGTCGGCGATCGTGATCACGATCTCGGGCGCGACGATCGGCTGGCCGAGCTCGTTGCGGATCTCGAGATGCGGGCGGATCTCGTGGCCTGCCTGGATCGGATCGGGCACGAGCGCGTGCAGCACGAGCTCGCCGTCGTCCTGGAACACCTCGCGGCGGCCGGCGCCGGCGCGCACGGGGCCGTTCGGCTGATCGGCGGGCTCGTCGGGCGTGACCTCCGCGCCCGAGCCCGTTCGCGCGTGTTCGCGGCCGACCAGGTACGCGGCATACGCGGCCGAGCCGAGCGCGAGTGCGGCGACCGCCACGACGATCCAGCGCGGCACACCGCGGCGCGGCCGCGCCACGTTCGGCGGCAGCTCGCGGCGCGTGCCGGTCGCAGTCGGACGTGCGGTCGGCGCGCGCACCGTGCTGCCGCCGCGTGGCGCCGCACCGGTCTCGAGCTCGTCGAGCACGCGGTCGACGATCGCGACCAGCGCGTCGGCGCTCGCCGGCCGCTCGGCCGGGGCCTTCGCGAGCAGCGACGCGCACAGCCGATCGATCGCCTCGGGCACGTTCGGGTTGCGCTCGCTCGGCACCGGCGTCGGCTTGCTGCCGTGCGCGAGCAAGACCTCGAACGCCGAGCCTTCGTACAGCGTGGTCGCGGTGACCAGCTCGAACAGCACGCAGCCGAGCGCGTACAGGTCGCTGCGCGCGTCGACGTCTTCGCCGTGCGATTGCTCCGGCGACATGTAGTGG
>Ga0335083_10001019_pt1 | contig 39637 bp, 40 predicted proteins | sample Lox_Sample_42_FD_206716 | JGI IMG/M metagenome (GOLD analysis project Ga0335083, IMG submission 206716) | Soil microbial communities from Loxahatchee National Wildlife Refuge, Florida, United States - Lox_Sample_4.2 | ecosystem: Environmental > Terrestrial > Soil > Wetlands | place: USA...
CGCTCTGGATTCACGAAAAGAAATCGTTGATAAGAATGTTCAGCTCGCCGTGCGCCGTGAAGAATTTACGATGAGTCTGGTCAGACTCAATGAAAATAATTTTCTGCAAACATTGAGAAATAAACTCTCCTGGGGCCTCGATACAAGAAATTAACAAAACAGATAAAAGAAAAAGGCACGGAATTCGTTTACGCAAGGGTATAATCTTTTATTTTGCCGACATGAAAAAAGAATTTTTTGCAGCAATAATCATCCTTTTTTGTTCAATAAATCTGAAGGCACAACAATGGGAAGAAAGCATTGTTCAGGAAGGGGAATTTGGAATTTCTGCAGGAGTTGCTCACTATTTTGGCGACCTGAACCCAGATGTTCACTTAAACCGTCCTAAGATAGCGCTGGGCATTTTCTACAAGAGGCAGTTTGGAAATTATGTGGCAGTAAGACTCAGCGGGCATTTTGCACAATTGGGCTACTCCGATATTTACAATACTCAGAATGAATTTGAACACAGAAGGAATTTAAGTTTCAATACAAACATCTGGGAATTGGCTTTGCAGGGAGATTTTAATTTTTTCAAGTTTGTTCCCGGCAACGCAGATTTCCGTTATACTCCCTATATCACTTTCGGAATCGGTACTTTCAGTTATGATCCTTACGCGTATTATCAGGGACAAAAAATATATCTCCGCCCGCTTGGGACCGAAGGCCAGGGTTCCGCTGCTTATCCTGACCGTAATCCATACGGAACAATGGCAGTTTGTTTTCCTCTGGGAGTGGGTATCAAGTACAACCTGAATCCAAAAATGAATATAGCTTTTGAAGTTTCTTATAGATTTACAACGACAGACTATATTGATGATGTAAGCAAAACCTATGTGGGGGCTGACAAATTTCCTGTTTTACCTAATGGAAATCCATCTATAGCTGCGCTGATGCAGGATCGTTCTTATGAAACCGGTACTCCAATCGGGGTTGAAGGAAAACAGAGAGGCTATTCCAATCAAAATGATTCTTATGTTTTTGCCGAACTGATGCTCTCCTTTAACCTGACATCTTATAGATGTCCTTCGGCTAAATAAGTGAAGAGTGTGAAGCGCGGAGTCCGAAAAGAGGCAATATAATTTTTACTTACGCGCTCCGCACTTACACTATCCGCACTTTCGCACTTCCTTAAAAATGTATACCTTCGTGCCCTTGCAAAAAAGACCTTGATGGACTCGTTGAAAGACAAAATAGATCTGGGACGATTGCCTCGTCATATTGCCATTATCATGGATGGAAATGGCCGATGGGCGCGCGAAAAGGGACAGGATCGTTTATATGGTCATTATCATGGAGTAGAGAGTGTCCGGAATATTGTGGAGGGATGCGCTGAACTGGGAATCGGGTATCTCACATTATATGCTTTTTCCACTGAAAACTGGGACCGGCCACAGTATGAAGTAGAGGGTCTGATGGAACTCCTGGTTGAAACCATACGCAAAGAGGTTGCCGAACTCAATAAAAACAATATTAAGCTGCATGTGATCGGGGATATTAATATGCTGCCTCAGAATGCTAAAAAGGAATTGAACGAGGCTTTGGATATCACCCGAAACAATACCGGTCTAAACCTGATTATGGCATTAAGTTATAGCAGCCGTTGGGAAATTGCTGAGGCTCTAAAGCGCATAGCTCTGGATGTTAGATCAGGTAAGCTGGAACCATCTGATATTACTCAGAAAACAATGCAGGAATATTTGTGTACCAAAACTTTTCCTGATCCTGAATTGATGATCAGAACCAGTGGAGAATACAGGATCAGCAATTTTCTTTTATACCAATTAGCCTATACCGAATTATATTTTACTTCTGTCTTATGGCCGGATTTCCGGAAAGAAAATCTGTATGAAGCGATTATTGACTTTCAAAACAGGGAAAGGCGTTTTGGAAAGACCAGTGATCAGCTAAAACAGGAGCTTAGTACTGAAAGCCAAAATTCATTGTGAATGAACGTCCTAAGCCGCGCTGCAAGCCGCTTTTTTTAACAAAGACTTTTAATAAATCCCCTTAATTTGCCGCTTTTAAAACCGACTGGATGCTACGAAGATTACTGATTTGTGTTTTTTTACCTTTCTTCTGCTTATTGATCATCACCGCTGAAGCCCAGGTCACCGATACAACTCATCCGGTATCCGTCGATCCTGACCTGTTGGCTCTAACCACTTCAAAAACGCCAAAAGAATACATCATTGCAGGAATTAAAATAACCGGTAGCAAATATCTTGATGAATCCTTATTGATTTCCGTTTCAGGACTTACAGTCGGTGATAAAGTAATGATTCCGGGCGGAGATAATTTCAGTAAGGCTATCAATAAACTTTGGAACCAGAATCTTTTTTCGAATATCGGTATTTATTTTACCCGTTTATCGGGAAACGATCTTTACATAGAGATTCATGTCACAGAAAGACCGAGGCTTGCAAATTTTTATTTTAAAGGAGCCACTAAAACCGAATCAGACGATTTAAAAACTAAAACAGGATTGATCAAGGGGCGTGTGATCACAGAGAACATGAAACAAATCGCAGAGGAAAATATTAAGAAATTCTATGCTGACAAAGGATTCCAGAGTGTCACAGTCAAGATCACTGAATCAAAAGAACCCTCCACTCCTAATTCTGAATCGCTGACTTTTAATATTGAAAAAGGGATCAAAGTACACATTAATCAGATCAATATCTTCGGAGAAGATGCCGTGACCGAAGCAAAACTTAAAAGACAATTCAAAGACACCAAGGAAATGACAAGGTTCACACTGTTTCCCCCAAGGGATACCAGTAGTTTTGGGGTGCATAAGGAAATAACTTTTAAAAATTATATTGATAACTGGGGATTTCTTTCTTTCACCAAGACAAAAGAGTTTATAGATCCGTATTTCCGTTTCAAACTATTCAGCGCTTCAAAATTTAACGCCCAGAAATACGCCAGCGATAAGGACAAAATGTTGGATTATTATAATTCACTCGGGTATCGCGATGCCTCCGTTATTGCAGACACACAGTACTATAACAAAAAAGGGCAAATGAATATCGATATCAAAGTGGAAGAAGGACATAAATATTATTTTGGAAACATAAGCTGGAAGGGAAATACAAAATATTCTGATTCTGTTTTGTCGCTTTTGCTGGGGATTCATAAGGGAGATGTATATAATCTGGAGGTTCTCAACAAAAGATTGGGTAAGCAGATATCAATGGAAGGAGGTGGAGGAATCGGAGATTTGTATATGGATGACGGATATCTTTTTTTCCAGGTAGATCCTGTTGAAACGGCGGTATACAATGACACGATTGATTTTGAAATACGAATGAGAGAAGGACCCCAGGCAACAATAAAAAATGTGACTATTACCGGGAATGAAAAAACGAAGGAATACGTAATCAGGCGTGAGCTTCGTACTGTTCCTGGCGAACAATTCAGTCGTACAGCGCTGGTCCGCTCCAATAGAGAAATCGTCAACCTCGGATTTTTTAACCAGGAAAAAGTAACTCCTAATGTGGTTCCTAACCAGGACGATGGGACGGTTGATATTAACTGGAGTGTGGAAGAGAAATCATCTGATCAGTTGGAATTATCTGCAGGATGGGGAGGTGGAATTGGATTAACGGGAACAGTGGGTGTTTCTTTTAATAATTTTTCTGTAAAAAATATTTTTAGCAAATCCGCATGGGATCCATTACCTACAGGCGATGGCCAGAAATTAAGTCTGCGCGTTCAGGCCAACGGTAAGGCTTATCAATCTTACAATCTTTCTTTCACTGAACCCTGGTTGGGTGGCAAGAAAAGAAATTCGCTCACCATCAGCTTATATCGCAGTGCATTCAGAACCGGCGGATACAACTATCAAACAAGTAAATATGCATATAGTGATACCAACTCTTTAAAAAACTTTGGGGTAGTAGTGGCATTGGGAAAACAATTGAAATGGCCCGACGATTATTTTACATTGACATATTCGCTTAACTATACCCGTTATAATCTTACCAACTATTCATTGTTTACTCCGGAATTCCGGAATGGATATTCCACGAATCTTAGTTTTAAGGTAGCATTGAGCCGTTACTCGATTGACTATCCGCTTTATCCCAAACAGGGTTCGAATCTGATATTAAGCCTGCAGCTGACGCCGCCATATTCGTTATTCGATCCCAATTTTACAGCTCAGCAGAACTTTGAATTGCCTGAATATGTGAAATGGCGATTCAATGATGAGTGGTATATTCCCATTGGAAAACCTATGGGTGCTGATAAAAGTAAACAATTCGTGTTGAAGGCAGCAGTAAAATATGGGTTTATCGGAAGGTATACCAGCAAGCTGGATTATACACCGTTTGAACGCTTTCAATTGGGTGATGCGGGTCTGACAAATAATTTCGGCTTACTGGGATATGAAATTATATCGCAAAGAGGTTATCCTGTTTATCAAAACTCAGATCCAAAAGTGAATCCGGAGCAACAAACTGCTTCTCAGTTTTTCGTTATATTTAATAAGTATACCCTGGAATTGCGTTATCCTTTTGCTACGAACCCAAGCAGTACGATTTACGGGGAAGCCTTTTTCGAAGCAGCTAACGGCTGGTATGACTATAAGGATTACAATCCCTTCCGCTTACGTAGAGATGTGGGTGTGGGCGTTCGCTTCTTTTTGCCTATGTTTGGATTGCTTGGATTTGATTATGGAATAGGTCTTGACCGCATACCCCCAAATGGCCAGTTGAAAAATGCATCCCGCTTTACGTTTATGCTTGGATTTGAGCCCGAATAACATAAACTTCAATACCTGATGATGATTATAACAGGAAAATTGAAAAATCGGCTCATCTTGATTTATTTTGCGGGATTCCAATGCCTTTCAAATAAAATACAACTGATAAAAAAATGATTATGAAAAAAATACTCCTGATGATCATTTCCTGTTTTGCACTTCTTGGAGCAAGTCGGGCACAAAGAATTGTTATAGTTGATACAAAATATATCCTTGACAAGATGCCGGAATATAAGGATGCTCAAAAAGTGCTTGACCAGACTAGCATGCAATGGCAGAAAGAAATTGATGACAAACAAGCTGTCCTCGACAGAATGTACAAGGATTATGAAGCTGAGCAGGTAATGCTTAGCGATGATCTCAAGAAAAAAAGAGAGACAGAGCTATTCAATAAGGAAAAAGAAGTCCGCGATTTGCAACGCAAACGATTTGGTTACGAAGGAGATCTGTTTAAAAAAAGGCAGGAACTGGTGAAACCCATACAAGACAAGGTTTATAACGCTATTCAAAAAATTGCCGTTAACAGAATGTATGACATTATTTTAGATAAAAGTGAAGGAATAACTGTTATCTTTGCCGACCCCAAATTGGACAAAAGTGAGGATATATTGAAAGAACTTGGCATTAAATAATTTTTTAAAAAATAGATCTTATTCGTGATTAAGATTAAGAGCAAAATTTCAAGAATTAAAAAACAAAACGAAAACAGTAAACAAAAATGAAAAAGATTGTTTCAATCGTATTGATGGTGGCAGGCATGATAGTAGCAAGCAACCAGTCAAAAGCCCAAACCCCGTCAAAAATAGGCTTCATAAGCCTGAATGAACTTATTTCCTCAATGCCTGAGGCAAAAAAGGCGGATTCAATGCTCCAGGATTATTCCGCTGCTTTGAATCAGAACTATGAAGAACAATCAAGAGAATTCCGTGAACAGGACAGCCTTCTTAGTTCAAAGGATACTGCTAAGTACACTAAAGCCCAGCTGGAAATAAAAAGAAAAAATCTTGTAGAACTTTATAGCAAATTACAAGGTTACCAACAGCAGGCGAGTCAACTCTATCAACAAAAACAACAGGAATTACTGGGTCCGATTCAAAAAAAGGCGGTTGATGCAACTCAAACAGTAGCCAAAGAAAATGGTTATACTTATGTGTTTGTAAAAGATGCCCTGTTAGTCTCACCCCCGGCAGAAGACTTATTGCCATTGGTGAAGAAGAAGCTTGGAATTAGATAAATTTATTTTCAGGATATTAATTGATAACGTCGGGCCTATGATCCTGGCGTTATTTATTTTTGCTTATGCCCAATTCACAGCCCATTGGTGTGTTCGATTCTGGTTATGGCGGTCTCACTGTCTTAAAAGAGATCGTTGCCATCATGCCGGAATACGATTTTATTTACCTTGGCGATAATGCAAGAGCTCCTTATGGTAACCGGTCTTTTGAAACAGTGTATCATTATACACTGCAATGTGTGCAATGGTTTTTTAAAATGGGATCCCCCCTCGTGATATTAGCCTGCAATACTGCTTCCGCAAAAGCGCTTCGCACGATTCAGCAAAAAGATCTTCCAATCATCGACGGTGAAAAAAGAGTCTTAGGTGTTATTCGCCCTACTACCGAAATTATCGGGAACATTACTGACACAGGAAACGTTGGCGTACTGGCAACAACAGGCACGGTTCAATCCGAATCATATCCCATTGAGATAAAAAAATTTTTTCCGGAAATAAAAGTTTTTCAACAGGCTTGTCCCATGTGGGTTCCCTTGATTGAAAACAATGAACACAACACAGCCGGGGCCGATTTTTTTGTAAAAAAATATATCGCTCAATTATTTTCAAAGGCAAAAAATATAGACACTATTCTGCTGGCTTGCACACACTATCCACTAATAAAAAATAAAATTCAGGAGTATCTTCCCTATCCTGCCAATATTATATCTCAGGGTGAAATTGTTGCAAGAAGCCTGGTTGATTATTTAAAAAGACATCCTGAGATTGAAAAGAAATGCAGCAAGAATGCAACCCGGCGATTTTTTACGACCGATTCCACTACAGATTTTGATCAGCACGCAAGTATTTTTTATAATGAATCAGTTCAATCAGAGCATACTGATTTATGAAACAGGATTTATTATAAGGAGAAGTCTTTATCGATTATTTTTGTATGGATACCTTTAATGAATTGCCATGAAAATGAGATTTGCTGTTACTGCGGTAATTTTTTTATCTACTCTATTCTCCTGCCAAAAAGAACTCAGCTACGAAAATCCTGCTAATGGCGGAAATTCAAATGGCGGAAATAGCAATTCCAAAGGCGACTTTCGCGCAAAAATTAATGGCACCCAATGGGTTGCTAACGACAGTTCAAAGGGAGCAACTATTCTCGATGGAGTGATTAATATCATTGGTATCGGGAATAATTACGATATGATCAATATAACATTGATTGGCAGTAACACGGGGACTTATATTCTTAATTCAACTACCGCAAATATTGCTCTTTATCAGGATGGTTCATCTTCCAATCCTTTTGTTACAAACGGTAGCTCCAATCCTTCACAAGCGGGAGGAACGGTTACCATCACAGAAATTGATACAGTCAGTAAAACTATTTCCGGAACTTTTCAATTTAATCTTTATCGCCAGAGCGATCAATCAGTTAAAAATATTACCGAAGGTTCATTTACAAAAATACCATACATAGCATCTCTGCCACCTGCAAAAATTACTGATACTATGGTGGCCAACATCAGTGGGATCAACTATAACTGGATTGCATTAAGTCTTATAACCGGAACAAACCCAAATTCCACGCAGTTGTTTATCAACGGATCGAATTATGACGCATCCCATGCAGTGGGTTTGTTTATGCCTTACGATATTACTCCCGGGTCTTATACTCTTGATTATACAGGCAATACTTATATAGGTGAATACAGTCCCGATGCAAGTACTTTTTATATATCCCAGACCGGAACCCTGACTATTCTTGCCCATGATTTAACAGGAAGGCGAATCAAAGGGAATTTTAATTTTACAGGATATACACTCGATCATTCCGACTCCGTACAGATTACTAATGGCTATTTTTCAGTCGGTTATTAAGAGTTCGGTTTCTATAATATCTAATTGGGTGGAAATTCGTTTTTTCTTAACTTTGCGCTCCTTTCATCCCCGCCTGAGGCGGGACGGGTATGGTGATCCGTTCTGATGATTAAAAAATACTTGTTTCTCCGCAGGTATTATTAAAGAGAATATTAAAAACAATAAAAATGAAACGTACATTCCAACCTCACAGAAGGCGTCGCAAAACGGTTCATGGTTTTCGTAAGCGTATGCAAACAGCCAATGGCAGAAAGGTATTGGCCAGCCGCCGGAAGAAAGGACGTAAAAAACTGACTGTTTCTGATGAGTCTAAACTGAAGTAATAAACTTTTCTGTCACCGACAGGATGGTACCATAAATTATATCCCATAGCTCCGGTTCAATCGGAGCTATTTATTTTTAAAAAAGATCCTATCAGCTCTCAATTTTCATTGAATAAATCGGCGCGATTAAAAAGCCGCAAGCTCATTGAAGAATTATTCAATGATGGAAAGAGCTTTTCATATGCTCCATTTAAAGTATTTTATTTGCATACTCAAACAGATGTTTTCCTGCAGGCAGGCTTTGGTGTGAGTGCAAAGAGTTTTAAACGGGCGACAGATCGGAACCGGATTAAACGTTTAACGAGGGAGGCATATCGGTTACAAAAAAAAGACCTGGATGAAAAACTAAAGGTAAATCACTGGCATCTGGCTGTTTTCTTTATTTATATCGGGAAAGAAATCCCGGAATATCCCTTGATATTTAAAAAAATGGGTTCGATTTTGAAGAAGCTTATACAAATAGCCGATGAAAACAATACTTCAAATAATTAGCCTTCCTTTAATTGCATTGATTAAATTATATCAATGGATTGTTTCTCCGTTTATCGGCCCAAAGTGCCGATTCACTCCAAGTTGTTCTCAGTACACGATTGAAGCCCTGAAAAAATATGGTCTTTTTAAAGGAGGATGGTTATCCCTTAAAAGAATTTCAAGATGTCATCCATGGGGCGGACATGGATATGATCCCGTTCCCTGATAGTAACGGTGATCAATAACCGATCATATTATTTGAGCATCGGTGACAATTTGCCGATAATTTCTCTCATTTCCTGATTCGTATAAAATTTATAGACTTCGGGGATATTCGTTGCATCAAAGGAAGACGGTATGCTGGTATATGGTCCGAAAACTTTTGACTTGACATTAGTCGATATTTTAGAAATCTTCCCCGGTAAGATAAAATAATTCTTATTGTCTGCGTTTACATTTTGACCAAGGACGAGTTGGTTCAAACTATCCAACCGGAGTTTTAGTTGTTCCTGGCTGATTCTTGTGTTGCTTTCTGTGCCGATATGCTGGTAACTACCTACTACAGTATCTTTTTGAAGGTTTAAAATATAGAACCCGTCTTCAGTTGCGTTTGCAATGAATTTGCCTGCAGGTGACTGGATATTAAGGGTGATAGGATCAGATCCGCTGAATTCCAGTTCTTTTTCGTTATGCGTGGTGCCCTCAGATACTGAAATATTTTTTTGGGTATTATCAACCTGTATATCACTGCTGGCAAATACAAGAATTTTTTTTTGATGACTTGAACAGGCAATCATTGATATGGAAATGATGGCAGAAATAAAAAAGATTTTTTTCATATTGAATATTTTTAAGAAAGAATCCCGGTAAGCAGGTACCGGGATCGAAAATAAAAGAATTATTTGATGATATCTTATAAAGCCGCCTCGTATCTTTTATTGATTACATCCCAATCGATCACGTTCCAAAAAGCAGCCAGGTAATCGGCGCGGCGATTCTGGTATTTAAGGTAATAAGCGTGTTCCCAGACATCCACTCCTAAAATAGGAGTACCCTTGACTTCGGCCACATCCATCAGCGGATTATCCTGATTGGGAGTAGAACTGATTAACAGTTTACCATCCTGTTCAACCAGCCAGGCCCAGCCACTTCCGAAACGGGTCATGCCAGCCTGCGCAAATTTTTCTTTGAAACTATCAAATGATCCGAACTCAGCTGAGATTGAATCGCCTAATTTCCCTTTTGGAGTTCCGCCGCCATTCGGGGAAAGGCTCTCCCAGAAAAAGCTATGATTCCAATGACCGCCACCGTTATTTCGGACAGCGGGACTAATACTACCCGCATGTTTAACCAGTTCTTCCAATGATTTTCCCTCATTGGGTGTGCCTGCTATTGCTTTATTCAGATTATCAACGTAAGCCTGGTGATGTTTCCCATGATGAATCTCCATCGTCTTTGTGTCTATATGCGGCTCTAAAGCACTTGGTGCATAGGGCAGCGCAGGTAATGTGAATGCCATAACTAATGTTTTATTGAGTAAATATTGTTTTTGGGATAACAAATTTACAGATCAAAGATTGATTACTCAAAACTTATACCGCTTAAGAAATAGTTATGATTACAAGCCATCGAGGAGGAAATTTTTGCCTGGTCTCATAATGACCCTCCAAAACATAAACTCAAAAACAAAAGAAGAGAATTTCAATGGCTATGTGGAAATAATTTCTACAACCTGCGGAAAAGATAAGAACATTTTTGTAGTATCTTTCTGGCTCACTTCAAAATAAGGTTTCATGTCTAACGGTTCTGGTCAGTCACGTAGAAAATTTATAAATAAAGTAACAAAGGGAGTTTTAACTGCGGCTTTCGTTCCCGATATCTTGACAGCAGCAGGAAACCATCCGGGAATTCAAATTCTTCAAAGGCCAGAACGTATTAGCAGCAACGACTATATACAAATTGCTCTCATTGGTGCAGGAGGCATGGGCTCTGCTGATGCGGATACCTGTATTACCGTTCCCGGTGTTAAATTAATTGCTGCCTGTGATTTATATGACGGAAGATTGGAAGCAGCAAAGAAAAAATATGGAAGCGATATTTTTGTTACGAAAGATTATAAAGAGATTCTCTCCAGAAAGGATATTGATGCGGTAATTATCGGAACTCCTGATCATTGGCATAAAGATATTTCAATCGATGCCATGAATAGCGGAAAGGCTGTGTATTGTGAGAAGCCCATGGTGCATGATATCACAGAAGGCTCTGTTGTAATTGATGCGCAAAACAGGAATAAAGCTGTTTTCCAGGTAGGAAGTCAGGGTATGAGTTCATTAGGAAACGAAAAAGCCAGGCAATTATACGAATCGGGAGCCATCGGTCAATTAAATTATGCAGAGGGATTCTGGGCAAGAAATTCTCCGAATGGCGCATGGCAATACGATATTCCGGCTGACGCATCCGAAAAAACTGTCGACTGGAAAAGATTTTTAAAAAATTATCCCGATCGGACATTTGAAGCAAAAAGATTCTTTCGCTGGAGATGTTATAAAGATTATGGAACAGGCGTATCGGGTGATTTATTTGTTCATTTATTCTCTAGCCTTCATTTTATCGTGAGTTCGGCAGGTCCTGAAAAAATAATGGCAACCGGAGGTTTGAGATATTGGAAAGATGGAAGGGAGGTGCCCGATGTTTTGCTGGGAATGTTCGATTATCCTCAAACGGATAAGCATCCTGCTTTCAATTTATCTTTACGGGTCAATTTTGTAGACGGCACAGCAGAAAATACCTATCTCCGCCTGGTTGGCAACGAGGGATCTATGATCGTAGAATGGGATAAGGTAACATTGACAAAAAATAAATCTTATTCTCCAACCGCACACGATATGCCAGTTTCGGTAAACAGTCCCGATCCTTTTGCATATGACCGAAAGAAAATGATAGATCCCGATGCTATTGTCTTTAAAGCCGAAACAGGTTATAAAGGAGCGCATTTTGATCATCATTATAATTGGATAAGCGCAATCAGGGGAAAAAAATCAGTTGTGGAAGATGCTTTGTTTGGTTATCGCGCCGCAGCTCCGGCACTCCTTTGCAATGACAGCTATTTTCAGGGAAGAACCATGAGGTGGGACCCCGTACATCTTAAATTAATCAGTTAAATTTTTAAACATGCATAAAATAATAACAACGGTTGCCCTGACTTTTTTAGGGGTTTTGATGGTTTCTTTTTTTACACCGGTAAAAAACATCCCTTTTCAATCTTCCGATAATACCCTGACTGCAGCAGAAAAAAATAGCGGTTGGGCATTACTGTTTGATGGTAAAACGACCGACAAATGGCGTACCTATCAGAATCTTCCGGATGATAGCTGGGAAATTGTAAATGGGGAATTGCATTGCAAAAAAGATGGCGTGCAACACCGGGCCGATCTGGTAACAAAGGATCAATATTCCAGTTTTGAACTTCAGGTTGACTGGAAAGTAGACAAAGGAGCAAATAGTGGACTATTATATCATGTGTTAGAGACAAAAAAATCTTCTTATGAAACGGGACCCGAATATCAATTGATTGACGATCTTGGATACACTACTGAAAAGTTGGAAAACTGGCAGAAAAGCGGAGCCGATTATGCGATGCATCCGCCATCAAAAATTGCATCCAAACCTGCGGGAGAATATAATCATACCAGACTGGTCGTTAATGGAGCGCATGTAGAACATTGGCTGAATGGGGTAAAAGTAGCCGATTTTACTGCATGGACACCGGAATGGGAAAAACTCAAATCATCAGGCAAATGGAAAGATTACCCTGATTATGGCAATGCCAGGAGTGGATATATTGCATTACAGGATCACGGAGGCGGAATTTGGTTTAAGAATATTAAGATCAAAAAACTATAATAAAATATCAAACGTAAAAGTTTACTAAGCATCTTCTTTTACATTTGATATTCGTCTCATCTTTTTGTCTTGAAAAAATCCTTCATCAGGGAAGCGCATTCTTCTTTAAGTATGCCGTGAGTTAATTCAGTTTTTGGATGGAAAGGCCAGGGTGCTACTCCCAGGTCTTCCAAAGAAGGACATGGAATAATATATTTCTTGTAACCATTTTTTTCATCATCGGCTCCATATACAACCCGTCCCACCTTGCTCCAGAACATAGCTCCTGCACACATCAGGCAGGGTTCAAGTGTTATATAGATCGTGGCATCCTGTAAATATTTGGAACCAAGAAAGTTGAATGCAGAAGTCAATGCAATCATTTCGCCGTGAGCGGTAGGATCATTCAATCTTTCCACCTGATTATGTCCGCGCGCAATGATTTTATGATCTATCACAACAAGAGCGCCCACTGGTACTTCTCCATCCTCATAAGCTTTTTTTGCTTCTTTGATGGCCTGCAACATATAATATTGATCAGTCATGACGATCAAAATTAAAATTATTTCTCTTTTTATTAAGAAGAAACAAGCCGTCGGCAAAATAGAAGATCTTCCTTGCCGGCTTAAGATTGACTGTTAATGATAGTTCGTTAACTTGTATTATCAACTACAATTCAATCTGCTTTGATGGCTGTTTCTTTTTATCAGGTGATGATTTGCATGCTGGCAGGGATTGCTGTAATTATTCTGCTAACCACAAAATATCGGGTCCACGCTTTTTTTGCATTGCTTGCCGCCTGCCTGGTAACAGGACTCGGTGTTCAGATGCCTTTGCCTGATATTATTACTACCATGAAAGAGGGGTTCGGAAATATCATGAAATCACTGGGTTTTATCATCGTACTTGGAACAACACTTGGAGTATTGCTTGAACATACCGGAAGTACGAAAGTAATGGCTGATTATATACTCAAAAAAACCGGTGAGAAATATGCGGCACTCGCGATGAGTATAACCGGGTTTATTGTAGGCCTTCCTGTTTTTTGTGATTCAGGATATATTGTATTGAGTGGACTGATTCGGCCTTTGTCAAAGCGAACAGGTATTCCGATTATTACACTGGCTATTTCGCTTGCGACCGGTCTATTATCAGTGCACTGCCTGATTCCTCCGCATCCGGGAGCTGCTGCTGCAGCAGCGACTATTGGAGTAGATCCCGGCAAACTGGTAGCAATAGGTACCATGATCGCCATTCCTGCGGCCTTCGTCGGTTATTGGTGGACGTTATACTCAACCAGAAAAATCCCGGCCGCGATCATTGAAAAAATTGATACAGAAAAGAAGACAGAGAACATGCCATCTGTGATGCAGGCTTTTCTTCCTGTTATCACACCTGTTGTATTGATTGCAATGAAATCTTTTTTTACGATCGATACTGCCATTACCAGTAAATGGACAAATTTTTTTCTTTCCTGGGGAGATCCTGTAGTGGCTTTGTCGATAGGAGTAGCGCTTGCATTCATTGCAAAAAAAGATTGGGATAAACATACAATGAGCAAGATCCTTCAGGAATCGGTTGAAAAGGCAGGAAGTATATTGGTGATTATCGGGGCAGGAGGAGCTTTTGGAGCTATTTTGGCGGCAACCAAGCCGGGTGTTCATTTCAGTGAGACATTTAATATTGGGAATGCAGCAATTTTCTTTCCTTTTTTATTGACAGTGATTTTAAAAACTGCCCAGGGCTCATCTACAGTTGCTATTATCACGGCATCTGCCATTGTGCAGCCGTTATTGCCTGTGTTAGGCATACATACTTCAACCGAAAAACTACTTTGCGTGTTGGCAATGGGCGGCGGGTCCATGATTATCTCCCATGCGAATGATGCATATTTCTGGGTTATCATAAAATTTTCAGGACTGGAGATGAAAAATGTTTTAAAAGTGTATTCAATTGCAACTTTATTGATGGGGTTAGTTACATTGCTAATGGTATATATTTTATCCTTTATATTGTCATAATAACGGGCATGCATATACTTATTTCACCCAATGCGTTTAAAAACAGTCTGGATGCTGCTTCAGTTGCAGAAGCGATACAAAAAGGATTGCTTGAGAGCGGACTTCCTTGCTCTACTGCCTGTTTCGCTGTAGGAGATGGCGGAGATGGGACTGCAAATCTAATAATCGACCGAATGAAAGGTGTAGGGATAAATGTAAAAGTGCATAATGCATTAGGCAAAAAAATCAATAGTTCATTTGGTTTGATAGAAAATGGCAAAACAGCAGTCATTGAATTAGCAGATGCTTCGGGGTTGAGGCTTTTAAAAAAAAACGAATATGATCCTTTGCATACAACTACTTTTGGAACGGGTGAATTGATCAAACATGCCCTGGATCGAGGAGTAGAAAAAATCATTATTGGAATCGGAGGAAGTGCTACTGTGGATGGCGCTACCGGAATTCTTGATGCATTGGGCATTCGGTTCTTAAAAAAGAAGAAAAAAATTTTGCATTCAATTCCTCAAAACATGGCTGAGCTGGATGATTTTGATACTTCAAAACTTGATAAGAGAATACTGAATACAAAACTGATTGTTTTGTGTGATGTTGATAATACATTATTGGGAGATCAGGGAGCTGCAGCAGTCTTCGGGCCACAGAAAGGAGCAGATAAATCTGATGTAAAAAAACTGGAAAAGGGACTTAAAAAGTTTCGAGACATTGCTTTTCGTAAAACAGGAAAAGATATGTCAACCATTAAATATGGAGGAGCTGCCGGAGGAGTAGGAGCCGGTCTATCCGTTTTTTTGAATGCTGAATTGGTAAACGGAATCGAATATTTTCTGGATATTACTGGTTTTGATGAAGCTTTAGAAAAAACCGACCTCGTCATTACAGGAGAAGGAAGTATTGATCAGCAAACTCTTCAGGGTAAGGGGCCTTTTGGTGTAGCAAAAAGGGCCATGAAAAAAAATATACCCGTCATTGGATTGGCAGGAAAAATTCCTTTGAGAGCGGATCCCTTATTGGACGAGTATTTTCAGGTTCTGGTATCTATCAATAACGATGTTGGGGATATCAATAAGGCCTTGATGAATACGGCTGATAATCTCAGAAGAACGGCCAGATCAATTGGAAGATTATTATCTTTTAGCACTCATCAGGGCTTTAGTAAATAGAATGCATTGATTTCTTAATTGACGAAGATTTTTATTAATGACAACATCAACTCTTCATCCAACTCAAAAGCCTGATAGTTTACAGGCGATGAGAAATTATTTTGAAAAAGCTATCACCAGGCCCTATGCTTTTCGAAAGAAGCAATTACTGTTGTTGAAACAGGCACTCATAAAATATGAAAATGAAATTGCCGGAGCTTTATATACTGACCTTAAAAAAAGTCCGGAAGAAAGTTATGGAACAGAGACAGGACTGGTTCTTGCCGATATTAACCTGGCCATAAAAAATTTGCATAAATGGATTCGTCCACAGAAAGCATCTACAAATCTTGTTAATCTGCCTTCTTCCAGCAAGATTTATCGGGATCCACTGGGGGTGGTGTTCATTATTTCTCCATGGAATTATCCTTTTCAGCTTTCTTTAATTCCATTAGTAGGAGCTATTGCTGGAGGAAACTGCGCAGTATTAAAACCATCGGAACTGGCACCTGCTACTGCAGCGGTCATTGAAAAAATCATAAAAGAAAATTATTCACCTGAATATATAAACGTGATACAGGGAGATGGATCTGTTATAGTTCCTGCGATGTTGCAATCGTTCAGGTTTGATCATGTTTTCTATACCGGAAGCATCCCGGTTGGAAAAGCTATTTATGAAATGGCAGCCAGGTCGCTGATTCCGGTTACACTGGAATTAGGAGGTAAATGTCCCGCAGTGGTAGAAAAAGATGCCAATATCGAGGTTGCGGCAAGACGGATCGCATTTGGAAAATTTATTAATGCAGGGCAAACCTGTATTGCACCGGATTATCTATTGGTTCATACAGATATAAAAGAAGAATTCATTCGGAAACTCAAAGCAACCATCGTAGATTTTTTTGGTGACGATGCTTCGGCAAGTTATAGTTATGGTAGAATCATCAATCAAAAAAGATTTAAAACTTTATTGAATTATCTGTCACAGGGAGAAATTATTTATGGCGGTCAATATGACGAAAGCAAATTATTTATTGCTCCTACAATTCTGGATAATATTAAAGAGGATGCCACTATATTCAAAGATGAGATTTTCGGACCAATATTGCCGGTCTTTTCTTTTGAAAGCATGCAGCAGGCTATTGCTATCATTCAAAGAAATCCTAACCCTTTATCATTTTATGTTTTTACATCTGATGCAAAAAAAGAAAAGGAATGGCTTGGCTCGGTACAATTTGGATGCGGCTGTGTGAATAATACAGCATGGCATTTCGCTAATCATTATTTGCCATTTGGCGGAGTGGGTAATAGTGGTATCGGTGCTTACCATGGAAAATATTCCTTCGATGTTTTCACTCATGCAAAAGCAGTTATGAAAACACCTGCCTGGATCGATCCAAAAATAAAATACCCTCCTTTTAAAGGGAAAATGAAATGGTTTAAATTTTTTATTCGATAATAGGATAATGGGAGGACGGAGATGGGTTGTATATATTTGCCGAGTTAATACAAGAAATTTTTTATGTACTATCTGGTATATGGATTACTATATCTGATATCATTGTTGCCGATGCCGATTCTTTATCTTTTTTCGGATGGCGTATATGCATTTTTGTATTATGTTATTGGATATCGGAAGAAAGTGGTAATGGATAATCTTGCAATGGCTTTTCCCAAAAAGACAGATGCAGAAAGAAAAAGGATTGCAAAAGATTTTTATAGAAATTTTGTTGACAATTTTATCGAAACTTTAAAATTCATTTCGGCTGGTAAAGAATTCATGTTAAAAAGGTTCATTGTAGACAACCCCGAACTGTATGAAAAAATTTATAACGAGGGAAGAAAATGTCAGCTGCATCTGGGACATAATTTCAATTGGGAATTGGCAAATGTCGCAATGCCCTTCCTCACACGATTCACTTTCATAGTTGTTTACATGCCACTCGGAAGCAAAATTTTTGACAGATTTTTTATGAGTCTTCGTACGCGTACAGGATCCGTAATGCTTCCGGCAACAGAAATGAGCAAGTCTATGGTACCATACAGGAGCACACAGTATATGCTTGCATTAGTGGCTGATCAATCGCCCGGCAGTCCTTCGAATGCTTACTGGCTGGATTTCTTCGGTTATCCCACACCGTTTGTTCGAGGACCTGAACGGGGAGCCCGTGCAGGAGATATCCCGGTATTGTTTGCATATCTTTATAAAAAGAAGAGAGGGTATTATCGGGGCAAATTAGAATTGGGTTCCGATAACCCGGGGCAATTACCTGAAGGCGAATTAACTCGACGTTATGTTGATTTCCTTGAGCGCAATATCAGGGAACAACCTTCTCTCTGGCTATGGAGCCACAGGCGATGGAAACACGAATGGAAAGAAGAATACAGAAACCTTTGGATGGATAATAAACCTCCTGCCAAAATGGTTGACTGGTGACAGTTGACTAATTCAAAATGCTTTTTTCTTTCACAATTTCAATGCCTGACTGATTTTTAATTACATTCCATCCTCCTATCACATTGCGTAGATTATGAATTCCCTGTCTTTTTAACAATGAACTCGCGATTACACTGCGATAGCCCCCGCCGCAATGAATATATACGTTGTGATAATCTTCGATATCAGCCATATTTCCCGGATCTGTCAGATTGTTAAGTGGAATATTGATAGCGCCACGAATATGTCCATCTGCAAATTCTGTTTCGCGACGAACGTCTATAATCATTAGCTTGGGATCAAAAGGAAGATCCATGGCCAGCTCATCGGCTTCGACATTAATGATCATATCAATAGGTTCACCTGCATTTTTCCAATTGGAAATACCCCCCTCAAGAATTCCTTTCATCTGATCAAAACCAACCCTGGCCAATCTGATTACACTTTCTTTTTCTTTTCCCTTTTCAGTAACAAGTAATATAGGCTTGTCAAACGGCAATAAACTTCCCGCCCATTCTGCAAATCTTCCATTCAACCCGATATTAATGGAATCAGGAATAAATTCTTCTGTAAACCTGGGACCTTCACGTGTATCCAGGATAATTACATCTTCTTTTTTTAAATCCTTAAAATCTTTAATTGATAAAGGTTTTAAACCATTCTGCAAAACCTCATCCAGACTATCATAGCCTTCTTTATTAATTCTGGCATTGATAGAAAAATACTGTGGAGGAATATCCAGCCCATCAGTTACGGCTTTTATAAATTCTTCTTTTGTTTCGGCCTGCAACGCATAATTTGTTTCCTTTTCATCTCCGATCGTACTATAGGTTTCAGGACCCAGGTTCTTTCCGCAACTGCTTCCCTGGCCGTGAGCAGGATATACAACTACATCATTAGGAAGAGGAATAATTTTGTTGTGTAGTGAATCATATAATAATGAAGCCAGTTGTTCACGGTTTAAATTTCCACTGCTCAGATCTGGTCTTCCCACATCACCTACAAATAGTGTATCCCCTGTGAAAATGGCTACCTTTTTTTTGTTTTCATCTCTGATAAGATAGCAGGACGATTCGATCGTATGTCCGGGAGTATGCAATACTTCGATCTCGATATTTCCTAAAGCGAATTTCTCTCCATCTCTTGCCTTATAGATAGGAAAATTAGTTTCTGTATCCGGGCCAAAAACAATAGGTGCACCTGTTACACGGGCAAGGTCTAAATGACCACTGACAAAATCAGCATGAAAATGAGTTTCAAATATGAATTTGATGGTGGCTTTTCTTTCCCTTGCGATCTCAATATATACTTCAATATCTCTCAACGGATCTATTATAGCGGCTTCTCCATTGCTTTCGACGTAATAAGCCGCCTCACTCAGACAACCTGTATATAATTGTTTGATAAACATTATCCATTTCTTTTTTGCAAAGGTAGACATTTAAATCGGTTCCTGCCGGGAGCAGAGATCGCAGGACTACAATGAAAATCGAAGAAGTAAAAACTAATAGATTAAAAAAAATAATATTAATCAGTCAATCAAATCCCCCACAGTCTTCATGATATCAGCAATGCGGTCATGATTGATTGTATAATGAATAAATTTACCATCACGCTCTGTTTTAACAATGCCTGCCCGTCTCAAAATAGCCAGGTGTTGCGAAGCAACAGATTGTTCTAAACGAAGCTGTATATATAATTCAGTAACTGTCAACTTTTTATTTTCATCAAGTATCCTGACTATCTGTTGCCTCAGCCTATGATTCAGGGCGCGTAAAATCATAGCAGCTTTTTTTAGATTCAGGAAGTCCACTTTTATCGCAGATCCATCAGGACCATTTGCATTTACAATCATCCAATAATTACTAGTCACTGCGCTCATTTTATAATATCATTTTGAATTAAAAATATTACAAAATAAACAAATTTAAGGTTAGATTCAATAAAATTAAACAGGCCGATGTTAAATTATAATATATTTATTTTTTTTCATGGGTATAAAACCCCTTGAGATAGAAGGGTTCAGTATACATTAAGTCGGCAAATGAACGGTCTGTAAATTTTTTATAAGCGGAGACAGCCAAATAAGCTGCAAGCGGGGGCAGTTGGACAAAAAAAGCATTGCTGCTGTAACATAATTGTTTCCATTTTATAATACCACTTCCGGTATATAGGACAGAATATTTCCTGAGAAAATTTTCGAAAGAGTTTTCATTTAAAATTATTGATTCAGGGGCCATCAACTCCAGTAAATCAGGTGAATAAATGGCCGTAAAAACTTCCATTCGTCTGGCATCTATCATTGGACAAATAACCGGTTGAGAAAGACTGGTAATTTGATCCAGCACAGAAGATGCCATTATTCTCAGTGTATTTTCAGTAATCAAAGGAATACTTAGGGCATAACACAAACCTTTGGCCGCTGCCAGGCCTACTCGTAAACCCGTATAAGATCCGGGACCAATCGTAACAGCAATTGCCTGCAGTTCTTTCATTTCAAATCCGGATTCATCAAACAATTTTTCAATACTTCCGTGCAGCCAGGATGCATGATCTTTTTGATCATTATTGAGGGATAGTTGCAAGACATTTTCTTCTTTTGAAAGACAGATGCTTGCAATTTCTGAAGAAGTATCTATGTTGAGGATAAGAGCCATGAATATCTTTTAAATTTTTTTAGTTAAATATTGTCACCTGCGCAAGCTTCTTTAGCCAGGAGTGTTGCGATCGTATACCCGGGATCATTTTTTTCTAAGGCCAGAAGCAATTCATAAATTCTTTTTAAACCTATTTTCTGACTCCACTCAAACGGTCCAAAGGGATAGCTGGTCCCTAATTTCATTGCTGTATCTATTTCATCTTTTGAACTTACATTGTCCTGGACTGTGTAATATGCTTCATTGATGATCATCGCTATGATTCTTGGGCTGATCATGCCTGTTATGTCAGGAATGATTTGAAAATTTAAATTTGCTTTTTCAAAAAAACTGATTGCAGATTCAGCAGCGGGTTTTGTATTTACAGCGATCTCCCAAATTTCTCTTTCAAAAAAAGTCGGCCATGCATTGATACGAATCAAGGGATATCCAATTTGATCTAAAGTATGTATTACTGAATTTACAAACACCGGCCTGGGCAATAAACTACTAAGCATATTTATCCTTTCCTGTTTCATTTGAAATCCAAAGTCGAAAAATATATCGGCTGATGTTTCTTTCAGTAAATTTTCTACTGAATCTGCAAAAATCAATTGTAAACCCGAGGCAATTAATTTAGCCTGCATTTTCTTTTGAACCTCGGGGCTTCCCAGAATAGCAGCTTTCATTGGCAGATTTTAAGGCAAAGAAAAAGAGAAATTTCTTAATCCTCGGCATTGGTATTTCCGGAGGACCTGCACATTCAAATTTGTGCATAATAGTTTCCTTATTTTTGATCCATGGAAAAGAGAATTATACAAACGCCCAATGCCCCGATGCCGATTGGTCCTTATAGCCAGGCAGTTCAGGTTAATAATATTCTTTTTATTTCAGGCCAGATAGCCATTAATCCTGCAACAGGCAATATCGAAGCATCTGATATTATAGCCGAAACACATCAGGTCATGCATAACCTTAAAGCTATTTTATCCGAAGTAAAAATGGATTTCGGTAATGTGGTTAAGACAACTATTTTTTTAAGTGATATGTCTTTGTTTACCTCGGTAAATGAAGTGTATGGAAAATATTTCAACGGAGAATTCCCTGCCCGAGAGACCGTGGCTGTTAAAGGCCTGCCAAGAAATGTCAATGTAGAAATCAGTATGCTCGCCTCTTACTAGTTTGCAGCTTCGGGTTCTTACATAGGAACTGAAAACTCGAAACTGTCAACTGTCAACTTACTTCAGCACTCCCAGATCTTTTCCAACTTTAGTAAATGCAGTGATAGCTTTGTCCAGATGATGTTGGTCGTGTGCCGCACTTAATTGTACCCGAATGCGTGCCTGTCCTTTTGGGACTACCGGGAAAAAGAACCCAATTACATATATTCCTTCATCCAACAATTTTGCAGCAAAGTTTTGAGCCAGCACAGCATCATAAAGCATGATGGGGACGATAGGATGATCACCAGCCTTGATATCAAAACCCGCTGCCGTCAATTTGCTTCTGAAATATTTTGTATTGTATTCCAGTTTATCTCTCAATTCAGTCGTTTCACTCAGCATATTTAATACAGCAATGGATGCTCCGACAATCGATGGGGCAAGACTGTTTGAAAACAGGTAAGGCCGGCTTCTCTGCCTGAGCATTTCAATAATCTCTTTTCGACCGCTGGTAAATCCTCCACTGGCGCCCCCTAATGCTTTTCCAAGTGTTCCGGTAATAATATCAATCTTTCCCATTACATTCCTGTATTCATGAGTTCCGCGGCCTGTTTTTCCTAAAAACCCTGATGAGTGAGAATCATCTATCATCACGATTGCGTTGTATTTATCGGCCAGCGCACAAATTTTATCTAACTGGGCAATGGTTCCATCCATGCTGAAAGATCCATCCGTCACAATGATTTTACTCCTGGTATTTTGTGCAGCTTTCAGTTGAACCTCCAGGTCTTCCATATTGTTATGCTTATAACGAAAACGCTGAGCCTTGCATAAACGCACACCGTCAATAATAGAAGCATGGTTAAGTTCATCTGAAATAATTGCATCCTGTTCTCCAAACAATGGCTCAAACAGGCCTCCATTTGCATCGAAAGCAGATACATATAAAATTGTGTCTTCAGTCCCCAAAAAATCAGCAATTTTTTTCTCAAGAGTTTTATGAATATCCTGAGTTCCGCAAATAAAACGAACGCTGCTTAAACCATACCCCCTGGAATCAATAGCCTGATGGGCTGCTTTTATAACTTTTGGGTGAGAAGACAATCCGAGGTAATTATTAGCGCAGAAATTCAAAACAAGTTTTCCGTTTACTTTAATTTCAGCCCCCTGATCGCTTGTGATGATGCGTTCTTTTTTGAAAAGACCAGAAGCATTTATTTCTTCCAGCTCATCAGCAATACGTTTGACAAAACCTTCATTCATGGCTCAAATTTTTACGATCAGCAAAGGTAAGCAGTTAGAAATTCCGAAACGGCGGCTGCATCCGGCATGCAAAAACTGGTGCAACTATTTGAATTACTGCAAATAAGCTTTTTATTGGCTGATTTTTTTAAATATTCGTCCATTGTAACTTTTGAGCTTGATAGACGTCTTACAAATAAAGAAAACGAAAGCAATATCATTTTACCAGTAGCTTAGCTTATGACGGAAAAGGACTATAATGAATGTGTGACCATTTACGCGGATAAAGTTTACCGGTTTATCCTGAAAAACCTCCGGAATGAAGAAGACGCCAGGGATGTTGTGCAGACTGCTTTTGAAAGGTTATGGCGGAACCGCAATGAAGTAAATGCCGATAAAAGTAAATCTTATCTTTTCACGATTGCTTATCATCAGATGATCGATCACCTTAGAAAAATCAAACGGGTACAATTAAAAGAGAAGATCGGTGATGAATCGATGGTATACAGGCAGCCAAGTGAAAATGTAAAAAAAATACTCGAAGAAGCTTTGATGAGATTGAATGAGACACAAAGAGCGCTTGTAATGCTGAAGGATTATGAAGGGTATTCATATGAGGAAATCGGCGAGATCACCGGATTACATCAAAGCCAGGTAAAAGTATATCTTCACCGGGCAAGGATACAACTGAGGAATTATCTGGTGAGTATGGAAAATGTTATTTAATGTCCGGGATTATATCCCGGCTTATCAAGGACGAAAATGAATGTAAACAGAAATAATTACGAATCATTCTTCCTGCTGTACGTAGATAATGAATTATCTGCTTCAGAAAAAAAAGTAGTGGAATTATTTGTAAAAGAAAATCCTGACCTGGAAGATGAATTTGTCTTGTTGCAGCAGTCGACTCTTTCACCCGATCATAATCTTGTATTTGATAATAAGGAATTGCTGATGAAATCTGCGGGAGAAAGTTTTATCAATTACACAAACTATGAAGACTTTTTCCTTTTATATATAGATAATGAGTTGAGTGAGGCACAAAGAAAAGAAGTTGAGTCATTCGCATCGAACGACAGAAAACTTCAATCTGAATTGGCAATTCTTTTGAAAGCCAGATTTGAGCCTGATACCGAAATCGTATTCGAAGGCAAAGAGAAATTATACAGAAAAGAAGAAGACAGGAAAATTATTCTATTGCCCTGGTTAAGAATTGCGGCAACTGCAGCTGTTTTGATATTTGTAGCAGGTATATTGATTTCAAAATATTCTTCTGTGAAATCTACTCAGGTTCCTGTTGTAATACTGAATAAGAACAATTCTGATGCGGACAAAACAAAAAATGAGCAGACAACTGTAACTTCTGTATCGAGTGATACGTTACACCAAACAGCAGCTGGAAATTTGCCGATAGCAGTTCAGGAAAAGAAACAGGCAGAGCCAACAAAAAAATACTTCGGGAATCTTCCTGATAATAAAATGAGCAGTCAGAATAATATTGCGATGAAAGAAGCGAATAAGAATGATGAAGAAGAAATCCGGGAGAAAGATATATCCAGGGTAAATTTAGAACAAGCAATTGTGAAAACGGAAAATACGACTGTGGCGGAATCAATTGCTCTTTCACAAATGGTTGCGCTTAATAAAAACAATATTGTTGTACAATCAAATTTGCCGGAAAAAAACGGCGAAGATAATGTTTCAGACGGTCAGCTTGCCTTAGCTGATCAACCAAACAATCCGGAAGATCAGATCAGTGTTATGTCATTTTCTGCCAAAAAAAATAGAATGCGCGGAATCTTCAGAAAAGTGTCCCGCGTTTTTGAAAAAACAACCAATGCCGATGATAGCAGGCATAGTATGCTGATCGGGAATTTCCAAATTGCATTAAAATAATTTTTTAATAATTAGTGAATATGAAAAAACAATTCTTATTACTGGCAGGATTATGCCTGTACCTGTCGGGTTTGGCTCAGGTTGATACGACTGGCAAAAGCAATACAGGCAAGAAAGAAGACACCATCCAGATAGGTTCTATGATCATCGTAAAACATGGAAATCCTGAAACCGGCGATGGGATGGAAGTAGAGGTTCATCATCGTCATTATTATCATCCATCGAATGTGAGCACGAATTGGATCATTATCGACATTGGATTTGCCAATTTTAATGACAGAACAAATTATTCATCTGCAGAAACGCAGCAATTTGCACCGGGAAGTACCAGCGACTGGTTTAATTTAAGATATGGAAAATCGGTGGATGTGAATATCTGGCTTTTTATGCAAAGACTGAATGTTTACAAGCATGTGGTTAACCTGAAATATGGATTAGGGATTGAATTGAATAATTACAGGTACACAACCAATATAAAATACCTGACCAATCCGACAAAAATTATTATGGACACCATTAATTATAGCAAAAACAAGCTGGCAACGGATTATGTAACAATTCCACTGATGCTGAATTTTAATTTTACACCACACAGACGACATGAATTTGGACTCAGCGTTGGAGCGAGTGCGGGATACTTATATTCTTCCCGACAAAAATTAATCAGTAATGAATTCGGCAAACAAAAAACGCACAATAATTTTGATCTCAATCCATGGAAAATATCATGGGTAGCGGAAGTTCAATTAGGGCCGGTTAAACTATATGGTTCCTATGCAACGCAAAGCATGTTTAAAAAAGGATTGGACCAGGTGCCTTATACTGCAGGTATTCGCCTGAGCAACTGGTAAGATTTCCACAAAAGGGAAAGATTCCTTTTTTAGAATGAAAAGTTAAAATAAAGCGGGGTCAGTTTGATCCCGTTTTATTTTTTTTAAAATATTGTAATCCATTCGTTAAAATTTGTTCACATAAAAAATATTCTTATTCCGGAAAACGTTGAATAAGGCTAAACTGGTCCTGATATGACGACGATTAAAAAAGTCCCTCTTTTTTGCCTTTTTGTTTTTACACTGGTAGCTTTTACTGATGCACATAAAAAATCGCGTAAAAGTTTTTTTAACCGGCATCTTGACGGAGAAATTAATATCGTGGTTGTAAAATCTGATTATGAATTGAAAGTATACGACCAGGATGGCTGGTATGCTACTTATCCTGTTGTGTTCGGGAGTAAATCTCTTGATGACAAAATGATGGAGGGAGATAGAAAAACTCCCGAAGGCACTTATCATATTGCTTCAAAACGCCCGCATGAAAAATGGGATAAGATGATGGTGATTGATTTTCCAACCAAGGTCGATTTCGATAAGTTCAATGAGCGTAAAGCAAAAGGATTAATTCCTAAAACTGCAAAAATTGGCGGAGGCATTGCCATTCACGGCACCTGGCCTCATGACGATATCGCGGTGGATCTCTATCAGAACTGGACCAACGGTTGCATTGCACTTAAAAATGAAGATGTGGATGAATTGTATGATATTGTGAATATCGGAACACAAGTGGTGATTAAGAAATAATGTGCGAATTTGCTAAGGTGCAGATGTGCGGATGTATAATGTACAAATGCTTTTCCGCATCAGAATAAATTATTCGCAAATTTGCACATCAGCAAATTTGCATATTCTCATATCCTTCCATTTTTTATTTCATCTACCACGGCCGGATCAAGCAGGGTTGTTGTATCTCCCAAATTACCTGTTTCACCTTCAGCAATCTTTCTCAAAATTCTTCGCATGATCTTACCGCTTCTGGTTTTTGGAAGACCGCTCACAAATTGAATTTTATCAGGCTTTGCAATCGGGCCGATTACTTTTGCTACAGTCTGACTAATGCCTCTGCTTTCGTCAGCTTTATTTTCTTTATTACCATTAAAAATTACAAATGCATAAATGCCCTGTCCTTTTATATCATGCGGATAACCTACTACTGCACTCTCTACAACTCCCGGATGCATGTTAATTGCATTCTCAACTTCGGCTGTACCTATCCGGTGGCCGCTCACATTCAGTACATCATCCACACGGCCGGTAATACGATAGTTCCCAAATTCGTCACGCAATGCTCCATCGCCAGTAAAATATAAATTCTTATAAGTGGCAAAATAATTCTGGCGGCAACGATCATGATCACCATATGTTGTTCGAAGTATCGATGGCCATGGAAATTTGATGCAAAGATTTCCCGCCCCTTTCAAATTTTTTCCATCGGAAGAAGTTTTATAAACGCCATCAAGAGCGGCGTCAGTTCCGGGAACAATATTCCCTTTTTCGTCGACAAGAACTGGCTGCACTCCTGGTAAGGGCAATGTGGCATGAGCAGGTTTTTGCGGAGTAATTCCGGCGAGGTTGGATATTAAAATTCCTGCTGTTTCCGTCTGCCACCATGTATCTACAATTGGACATTTACCTTTTCCGATATTTTCATCATACCAATGCCATGCCTCTTCATTGATGGGTTCACCAACAGTTCCCAATACTTTCAGCGAGCTGAGATTTTTTCCTTTTACATAATCCAGCCCAAAACCCATTAAACTGCGTATAGCCGTAGGAGCCGTATATAAAATATTTACTTTGAATTTGTCAACAATATCCCAGAAGCGCCCAGCATCGGGCCAGGTTGGAATTCCTTCAAACATGAGTGAAGTGGCTCCTGCACTCAGTGGCCCATATACGATATAACTATGACCTGTGATCCATCCGATATCAGCAGTACAAAAATAAATATCGCCCGGCTGATATTGGAATACGTTGACAAAAGTATAATTCGTGTACACCATATATCCGCCACAGGTATGTACGACTCCTTTTGGTTTGCCAGTCGAGCCCGAAGTGTATAAAATAAAAAGCATATCCTCGGCATCCATGATTTCTGCAGGGCAATCAGGATTTCCATTCATTTCAACCTTTTTAATTTCCTCTTCCCACCAGAGATCGCGATCCTCCTTCATACTAACGGGCATATATGTTCGCTTTAGAACTATCACTTTTTTTACTGAAGGAGATTTTGTCAATGCTTCATCGATGATTGCTTTTAAGGGAATTTCCCTGTTTCCCCTGAAACCGCCATCAGAAGTGATCACCATGCTGCATTGGGCATCCTGTATCCTGTCAGCAATACTCTGGGCCGAAAATCCGCCGAATACAACCGAATGAATGGCACCAACCCTCGCACAGGCAAGGATGGCGATGGCCAATTCAGGAACCATTGGCATATAAATACAAATGCGATCCCCTTTTTTTACCTTATTATTTTTTAAAACATTGGCAAACTGACAGACCTTGAAATGAAGTTCCTTATAAGTTAAAACACGATGACTGCTTCCCGGGTCATTGGGTTCCCATATGATGGCAGGATGATCGCCCCGTTCCCTGAGATGCCTGTCCAAACAATTTTCAGTAATATTCAGCTTTGCTCCTATAAACCATTTCACTTTGGGCTCAGAAAAATTCCATTCCAATACCTTATCCCATTTTTGATGCCATTGAAAATGTTCTGCAATTCCAGCCCAGAAGGATTCCGGTTCTTCAACACTTTTTTTATAAACTGACTGATATTCTTCCAAGGACCTGATCTGATAGGGATATTTCATACAGCAATTCAAATTTGAACAGTAAATGTAAAACTTAATCAATATTTTTTTGCTGTGATTTTTAATGATTCAAAATGAATCAATTTATTATTCTATTTTTTTCTTAATGAGTTATTTAATAACTTTTCATTCTTATTTTATCAATATCATTCACCTCATATGAAATTTGCATTACTTACTGTGTCTTATGGAGGGTTGTTTTATAAAGGGAAAGCATTGTCTCTTGAACAACAAATCCACAAAGCCAAGGAATTAGGTTTTGATGCCCTGTCGATTGAAACCAAACGTCCTGTTGCTTCACCCATAGATCTTAGCAAGTCAGAGAGAACCCGAATACGGGAAATAGCGGCGGCTGAAGGCATTGTACTTTGCGCTATTGAAAGTCTGTCCAATTTCACGAGTAGTTTTATGGAGGAAAGAGAAAATAATATTGCAATGATGCAATATGTACTCGAACTCGCCAGGGATTTAGATATTGATATTGTAAAGATTTTTGCTGCATGGCCTGGTATTACTAATGATGAAGATGAGATCGCATTGTATGGGCCCTTTGACCGGATACCATATTATAAACGTTTGTTTCCTGCTGACCTGCGAAAATGGAATCGTGCCGTGCAGGGCATTCGTGAAGTTGCCGACAGAGCCGCCGATCTTGGAATTACATTGGCATTACAAAATCATGCGCCCGTCATCAGACCCGGTTATGAAGATGTACTTTCCATGATGCAGGAAATTGACAAAAGCAATGTAAAACTTTGCCTTGACCTGCCTTTGTTTTATGACAGGCAAAGCGACGAATATATTCATGAAGCCATTGAACATTGCGGAAAACATACCATACTCACTCATTTCGGATCCTGGAATTTTTCCCAAAAAGCCGACGGCGAAATTGTTGAAGATCCTTCTCCATCATTTGGTGGACAAACCAACTATAAAACATTTTTTAATTCCCTTCTGGGGGCTGGATACGAAGGGTACCTGGTTTCAGAATATTGCCTGCCCGCTCTCAAAAATCACCAGGTTGCAGGTATTGAAGAAATAGATAAGGGAACCAGGTTATCACTAAAATATATGAAGGATTTGTTGAAAGTTCCCAATGCCGCACAGACAAAGAAGCATGCCATTATATGATTTCTTAATGAGTTTTAGCTTCCTCATTCCTGAAAGCAACAGCAAGCTATGAAAGGATTATCTCACGGGCTTTGCCCGATAATCATTGCGGTCTTTGTTTTTAGTTGCAAGGACCAGGCATCCAGCAATAGAACGAACGATACTGCAGCAATAAAAACTGATAGCAACTGGACATTGACTCCCTTTGTGAAAATTGATAGTGTTAATCCGATCCTTCAACCAGGAATCGGAAGTTTTATCTGCCCGGTCAGGAAGCAAAAAATATTGTGGGAAGAAAAAGACGTCTTTAATCCGGCTATTGTTGTAAGGGGAGATACGGTCTTTATGCTATATCGGGCGCAGGATAAGGTTGGTAAACCAGACGGGACCTCACGTATAGGAATAGCCGAAAGCAGGGATGGAATTCATTTTGTGAGACAGTCATCTCCGGTATTGTTTCCTGATAATGATTCCCAGAAAAGATATGAATGGGAAGGCGGATGCGAAGACCCGAGGATCGTGGAAGATTCAAGCGGGACTTACTATATGACGTATACGGCTTACGACGGACATACAGCGAGATTAATGGTCGCTTCATCTAAAGATTTAAGAAACTGGATAAAACATGGACCTGCTTTCGCCAAAGCATATAATGGAAAGTATATTGACAAATGGTCCAAATCAGGGTCCATTGTTTCCATTTATGCAAATGGGGAAATTATTGCTACAAAAATCAATGGCAAATATTGGATGTATTGGGGTGATCAGTTTATATGGGCAGCAAATTCTGATGACCTGATCAATTGGATTCCAGTGGAAATGAAGGCTTCCGAAAAACCATCTGCTGTATTAAAAGGTCAGGCGCTGAATATGCCGGAATTAAAAATTGTTATTCCTACAAGGAACAAGAAATTCGATAGCGATCTTGTTGAATCAGGACCGCCGGCAATGATTACCGAAAAAGGAATCCTGCTTATTTATAATAGCCGGAATAGTTCAACCGATGGAGATAGTTCCTTGCCTGTTGGTACTTATACAGCGGGACAGATATTACTCGATAAAAATGATCCGACAAAAATTCTTCAAAGGGCGGATCATTATTTTTTTAAACCTGATAAATCTTACGAACTTATTGGACAGGTAAACAATGTCTGTTTTTTAGAGGGCTTGGCAGGATTCAAAGAGAAATGGTATCTCTATTATGGAACAGCGGATTCCAAAATTGCAGTCGCGGTAAAATAGAACAAAAATATCGGGCTCGGCCCACCCTTAAAATTTATATTTATGGCTTCTACAAAAGGAATCTGGAAAATCATTACGGCATCTTCCCTGGGTACACTCATTGAATGGTATGACTTTTATATTTTCGGAAGCCTTGCAACCGTCATTGCCAGCCAGTTTTTTCCAAAAACAAATCCCACTGCTGCATTGCTTTCCACCCTTGGCACTTTTGCTGCAGGTTTTGTGGTACGCCCATTTGGTGCATTGGTATTCGGCCGGCTGGGAGATCTGATTGGCCGTAAGTATACATTTTTACTAACGCTGATCATCATGGGCAGTTCCACATTTGCGATCGGGCTTGTGCCAAGGTATGAAACCATCGGATTTGCCGCTCCTTTAATTGTTCTTTGTTTACGTTTATTGCAGGGACTTGCATTGGGCGGGGAATATGGCGGAGCCGCTACTTACGTTGCAGAACATGCGCCGGATCACCGGAGAGGGTATTATACTTCCTGGATACAGACAACAGCTACACTTGGACTTTTTATTTCTTTGGGAGTGATATTACTGACAAGACATCTTCTTGATTCGGATCTTTCAAAATCAATTGCAAAATTCAATGACTGGGGATGGCGAATTCCTTTTTTTATTTCAATCATCTTAGTGATTGTTTCTGTTTATATACGATTGAGAATGCAGGAATCTCCTTTGTTTGCTAAATTGAAAACAGAGGGAAAGACTTCAGTTAATCCATTGAAAGAAAGCTTTACCCATAAGCTGAATCTGAAAATGGTATTGCTTGCATTATTCGGAGCAGTGATGGGCCAGGGTGTTGTCTGGTATACCGGACAGTTTTATGCCCAATCGTTTATAGAAAATGTTTGCAAAATTGATTTTGACCAGTCGAGGACTATTTTGATCTGGGCAATTTTATTCGCCACACCTTTTTTTGTCGTTTTCGGGAACTGGAGTGATAAGATCGGACGAAAATGGGTCATGATAGCCGGTATGTTTTTAGCCGTCATAAGTTATCGGTTTCTTTTCAGTCAGTTGATGGATATATCTGATACAAAAAATAAGATGGAGATCGCAGAAAGGAAAGAAGTAAAAACAGCAATTTCCCCGATTGTAAATTCTCCAAATTCAATCAGGACCATGTTGACTAATACTTTTTTTGATGATGGAACAATGCTTTCGGAATCAAAAAAAGATACGCTGTATTCTTCAGGGAATATGACTTTTAAGCCGGAACTTAAAATATCAAAGACGCTTGGCACAGGAGGATATTGGAAAATGGTATTGATTGTGTTTGTGATGATCTTATATGTAACGATGGTATACGGACCGATTGCCGCATTTCTCGTTGAATTGTTTCCGACTAAAATCAGGTACACATCCATGTCACTTCCTTATCATATCGGGAATGGAATATTTGGCGGACTGACTCCTTTTATTGCCACTTTACTCACGACTATTTATGTCAATAACAAATTGGCCGGGCTCACTTACCCGATTATTATTGCGGGGCTTTGTATGATTGTTGGAACAGTTTATATCAGCAATAAAATTGACCCGAACTTAAATGATTAATAAAAATGATTTTCATCTTTAAATAGAAATATCATGAATTTTTTAAAAAGAATTTTAGGCTTATTATGGATACTGCTTGCACCGGTATCAATATACTATCTGATTAGCACGGCGGGCTCTGAAATTTCTAAAAAGCCCGTTATTGATACAAAGATTCAGTGGGGAGTTTTTATTGTCGTATTTATTCCTATTGCCATTGGATTCGTAATATTCGGTTATTATGCAGTGAAAGGAGAATATGATCAGAAATAAAATTTAGTCAGGACGCCGGCAAATCATTTCTATTTTTTAAATATTCTCATTTCTGAATTGGCTATTTTCGCTGCATAAATCATTTGCATGTCCATCGAAGTCAAAGAGCTTACTAAAATTTATGAGGAGCAGAAAGCGATTGATCATATTTCCTTTTCAGTCAATAAAGGTGAGGTCGTAGGATTTCTTGGTCCGAATGGAGCCGGGAAATCCACTACCATGAAGATTGTTACCGGATATCTGCATCAAAATGCAGGAGATGCTTTTGTATGCGGTATGAATGTTAGAGAACATCCGATGGAGATTAAAAGAAAGACCGGATATCTGCCCGAAGCCAATCCATTGTATCATGATATGTATGTCAGGGAGTACCTGGGATTTGTTGCGGATATTCATCATATTTCAAATAAAAAGCAAAGAATAGAAGAAATCATTAAAGTAGTCGGGCTTACTCCGGAAAGCAAAAAGAAAATCGGGCAGCTGTCTAAAGGATATAAGCAACGGGTTGGCCTGGGCGCAGCCCTTATCCATGACCCTGAGGTTTTGATATTGGATGAACCCACCAGTGGTCTTGACCCCAATCAGATAATTGAAATCAGGGAAGTGATAAAAAATCTTGGCAGGAATAAAACAGTATTATTTTCTTCTCATATCCTGCAGGAAGTGGAAGCCATTTGCGACAGGGTCATTATTATCAATAAAGGAAAACTGGTGGCAGATGATCAGTTGAAGAATCTTCGTCAGCAACAAAACAGAGATATTATCCGGGTAGAGTTTAAAGAAACAGTAACAGAAGACATGTTGCAGAAATTAAACGAAGTAAAACGGTTATGCAAAACAGATGCAAATCATTGGGAACTGGAAACCGATAACTCCACCGAGGTAAAAAAACAATTGCTTGAACTGGCTTTGCAGAATAATCTGAACATCGTTTCTTTGCAAAACGAAGAACAAAGCCTGGAAGATATATTCAGGAGTCTTACGAATGTATAGGGCTTCTTAAAGTTTTATGCATCGAGAAATTTTTCATAATAAATCATAAAATCAATCATGAGCTACATAGCAGAAATTCATGCAAGACAAATTCTGGACAGTCGTGGTAATCCTACAGTAGAAGTAGATATTGCTACGGACGAAGGCGCATTGGGCCGCGCAGCCGTTCCCAGCGGAGCAAGTACCGGTGCACATGAAGCCGTTGAATTGCGGGATGGCGATAAAAAAATTTACCAGGGAAAAGGAGTACTGAAAGCAGTCAACAATGTGAATACAACAATCGCTGAAAAAGTATTGGGATGGGAGGTGTCTGATCAGGCGGGACTTGATAATTTGATGATAGCATTGGATGGAACACCTAACAAATCCAAATTGGGGGCCAATGCGATGCTTGCTGTTAGTATGGCTACTGCAAAAGCTGCAGCCCAGGAAGCAGGCTTACCATTATTCCGTTATTTCGGTGGAACGAATGCCAAAACAGTGCCCATTCCTATGATGAATATCCTGAATGGAGGCGCTCATGCAGACAATAAAATCGACTTCCAGGAATTTATGGTAATGCCAATTGGTGCCAGTTCTTTTAGTGAAGGATTACGCTGGGGCGTGGAAGTTTTTCATGCATTGAAAAATGTGTTGAAGAAAAAAGGATATTCAACCAATGTGGGTGATGAAGGTGGTTTTGCTCCGGATATCCAAAGCAATGAAGAAGCGATCGACACGGTGATGACTGCTATCAGTGCTGCGGGATTCAAAGCCGGGACGCAGGTTGCTATTGCATTGGATCCGGCAATTAGTGAATTATATGACAGCGCAAAAAAACAATACCATTTCCATAAATCCGATGGCAGGAAATTATCGGCTGAAAAGATGGTAGATTACTGGGTGAACTGGGTGAAAAATTATCCGATCGTTTCAATTGAGGACGGCATGGCGGAAGACGATTGGAAGGGATGGAAATTATTGACCGATACACTTGGCAAAAAAATTCAGCTTGTCGGTGATGACCTCTTCGTAACAAATGTAGAAAGGTTACAAAAAGGAATTGATACCGGAGTGGGCAATGCTTTACTGGTAAAAGTAAATCAGATCGGGACAATTACAGAAACGATGAATGCAGTGACATTGGCGCAGCACAATGGGTATAATACCATCATGAGCCATCGAAGCGGGGAGACTGAAGATACTACGATTGCAGATCTGGCTGTCGGTTTGAATTGCGGTCAAATCAAAACAGGTTCCGCCAGCCGGACTGACAGGATCGCCAAATACAATCAGCTCATCCGGATTGAAGAAATCCTGGGCAAAAATGCTGTTTATCCAAAAGGAAAAATTAAATTTGGGAAATGAGATATGAATAGTCAGATGGCTGGATGGTTCGATTGTTAGATTGTTTTAATATCAGCCATCAAACAATTCAACCATCTAACCATCAATCACTGAAACCATGCAATTGATTAAGAATATTCCATCCTGGCTGAAAAATAAGTACTTCTTAACAGCAGCTTGTTTTACCATATGGATATTATTCATAGATGATCGCGACTTTATTACTACTCATTTCAGACATCAGAAGGAACTAAAAAAACTTGAATTGAGTAAGAAATATTTTGAAGAACAGATAGCTGCGACCAAACATGAGCTGGAGCAGCTAAAATCCGATCCCGCTACCCTTGAAAAATACGCCCGGGAAAAATATTACATGAAAAGAGATAATGAGGACGTTTTCCTGGTCTCTGAAAAGTGATCTGCCCATAATTCTACCTCTGCAAGTCCCTTTAAAATAAGGAAAATATTGCCTTTTATTTAAGTGAAAGGACAATAAGACCGGCCGAAAGGCGTTTATATATCGGACGTTTCATTTTTACTGCTTCGGAAAATTAGGACATTAAATGGTTTCGCCTATGACACTCTTTACACCGGAGGATCTTTTACTGTATTTGTACAAAGAGTCTTCCCCCGAATTAACAGCTGCTATTGAAGCAGCGTTAAAAGAAGACTGGACGCTTCGGGAAAAAATGCAAGAGCTCCAATTATCTGTAAATCAACTCGAAAAGGTGGTGGTAGCGCCTCGCATGGAAGTTATTCTGAATGTACTTAACTATGCCAGGGAAACAGCTGTTGAATCGATTCAGCATAGCTGATTTTCTTTCGGATATTGATTCCCGTAAATTCGTGGTCTTTGATTATCAAAATGACCAGGAAAGAACGCTTTCAATTCGTAGTTGATTATTTCCAGAAACATTCCCCTGATGCAGAAACGGAGTTGATCTATGACTCTCCGTATCAGCTTCTTGTTTCTGTTATATTGTCTGCTCAATGCACCGACAAGCGGGTCAATATGACCACACCCTCGATTTTTGAGAAATACCCCGACCCCGGTGCTTTATCAAAAGCCAGCTTTGACGAGCTTTTTCCCCTGATAAAAAGCATTTCTTATCCCAATAATAAGACTAAACACCTTATTGGCATGGCAAATATGCTGGTCAAAGACTTTCATGGAAAAGTGCCTCTGACAGTAGATGAATTAATGCTATTACCCGGAGTTGGGAGAAAAACAGCCAATGTCATAACCTCAGTCATCGATAACCAACCTAATATGGCAGTGGATACTCATGTATTCAGAGTATCTGCAAGAATAGGGCTGACAGTGAACGCAAAAACTCCATTAGCTGCCGAGAAGCAACTGATCGAATTCATTCCACAGGAACTCATTCATAAAGCACATCATTGGTTAATTCTTCACGGACGATATGTTTGCATTGCGCGTAAACCAAAATGTTTTATTTGCGGTTTGAAACCGGTTTGCAAATATTATAACAAATCAATTCGGGAAAATAAATAAGTAGTATTATCAACTGTCATTCTCAGAAGCGGGTTATATCAGATGGATTATATCAGGGAATATAAAAGTTTTATCAACAGTCATTATCTAAATGAAGGCATCCGCATTACTCTCGGCCTTACATTGCCTGCAATTCTTTTCAGTTATCTTGGTTATTTGTCGGTCGGAATTACGATTTCCCTTGGCGCAAGTTGTGTAATAATGGTTGACAATGCCGGACCGATACACCATCGCAGAAATGCAATGCTTATCTGTGACCTGCTGATTTTTATTGTTGCATTGCTGGTTGGTTTTACAAATCATTTCCCCCTTATTCTTGGCCCTTTAATTTTTATATTCTGTTTTTCACTTTCCATGATCGGAGTTTATGGAAGCAGGGCCAGCTCTATTGGATTAGCCGGATTATTTATAATGGTGCTGAATATCGACGGGAATCATTATGGATGGGATGTTTTGAAGAATGCATTTTATATTTTATGCGGTGGATTATGGTACACGGTTCTGAGTTTGTTGCTCTATAGTTTTCGTCCATATAAATTGACCCAGCAGGCATTGGGTGATTGCATCCAGGCTACTGCAGATTTTCTAAGGATCAAGGCTTCCTTTTATGACCAGGAAGTGGATGATGATAAGAACTATCAATTATTGCTGGAACAACAGGTATCCGTACACGAAAAGCAGGAACTGGTGAGGGAATTATTGTTTAAAAGCCGGGATATTATCAAAGACTCCACGCAGCTGGGAAGAAAATTAGTGATGATCTTCATTGACTCTGTCGATCTTTTTGAACGAGTGATGAGCATTCATGAAGATTATCAATCTTTCCATCGGGTTTTTAGCCACACTAATATACTTTCCCGGTTTCATGGGGTGATCCTTGAAATGGCGGATGAGCTGCATGAAATAGGAATCGCAGTTAAAAGCGGAAAAGAATCCGTTGAAAGTGATTCATTGAATGAACACATCAAAAATTTGAAAATATCTTTTTTTGAACTTCGGGATGAAAGCAGGACTGCCGACAATGTGGAAGATTTTATCAATCTGAGATATATACTGGAAAATATAGAAGATATTTCCGACCGCCTGCATATCCTGCACAGTTATACGAAATATGACAGGAAGATCAGCAAAAAAAGTCTTGAAGAACTGGATTATCAGCAATTCGTTTCACACCAGGAAATCGACCCCAAATTATTGAGAAGCAATTTCAGCCTGCAGTCCAATATTTTCAGGCATTCTTTACGGGTTGCTATTGCCACATCTGTCGGGTATATTGTTTCACAATTTTTTGCTTTTGGGCATAGCTACTGGATATTGCTTACAATTATCGTTATTCTAAAACCCGCTTATAGCCTTACGAAAAAAAGAAATTATGCTCGCCTGCTTGGGACAATTGCAGGCGCAGCGACCGGTTTTATCATTTTATATTTTATAAAAGAAAAAGAGGTGGTGCTCGGTTTCATGATTGTTTTCATGATCGGTGCATATAGTTTTATGCGGACCAAATACATGGTCTTTGTAATGCTGATGACGCCTTATATCTTACTGTTGTTTTATTTACTGTACCCTCATGATTTCAGAGCCATTATATCCGACAGGCTGATTGATACAGTGATCGGCTCAGCCATTGCGTTTCTTGCAAATATTTTAATAGTGCCGGCATGGGAACATGAACGCTTTATTGATTATGTTACAAAGATGATTGCAGAGAATACAAATTATTTCCGGGATGTGGCAGCTGCTTTTACAGGCAGGGCCGTAACCGCTACTCAATATAAATTATCCCGAAAACATGCATTGGTTGCCCTTGCCAATCTTTCAGAGGCATTTAACCGGATGTTATCCGAACCCAAAAACAAGCAGAAAAATATCCGGACAATGAACCAATTTGTTGTTTTGAACCATATGTTTAATTCACATGTTGCAACCCTGGCTTCATTCGGCCAGGCATTAACGTTAAAATATCAGTCCGACAGATACCTTCCGATCATTCATACAGTTGTGATCAGGATGAAAAATGCAATCAGAGTATTGGAGCAGAAACCTGTTCAAGAAGAATCTGCTATTGATAAGGAACAATTGAGATTGCTGAATGATGACCTGAACCAATTGATACATCAGAGAAAGAGGGAATTGGAACAGGGACTTGTTGAAACCAGCACAAAGACGCAATTGAGGGAATTAAAATTTATGATCGACCAATTTAATTTTATTACAAAAACCGCAGCTGATATTGAGAAATTAAGTTACGATCTGCAGAAAACAAACAGGGAAAATGAATTGTTCGGGGGAATTCATCAACAGCTTCAGGCAGGACATTTATAAACTAATTATTTGATCCCAGCATTTCATGCATTTTCATTACCAATTCCGTTTTTGTAATTGGTATGCCCATGATTTTGTTATATCCCTTTGCGTCTATAAAATACTGGTCGCGGATTATTTTTATCAACTGACCGTTATTGATCTCCGGTATCAAAACCTGTTCATAATTTTTCAGGATGGATCCAAGATTCTTCGGGAATGGCCTCACATAACGGAGATGTGCATGTGCAACAGCATATCCCTCGAATTGCAATTCTGCCACAGCGCTTTTTATGGCGCCATAAGTGCTTCCCCAGCCGAGTACCAGTAATTTTCCTTTTTCAGGGCCACTGTCCAATTTCTGCAAGGGAATATAATCAGCGATTTTTTCTACTTTTTCCTGCCTGATTTTTACCATCAGCTGATGGTTTTCGGGATCATAACTCACATTACCGGTGATATTTTGTTTTTCCAGTCCGCCGATGCGGTGTTCGAGGCCGGGAGTTCCGGGAATCGCCCATGGACGCGTCAATTTTTCATCGCGCAGATAGGG
>Ga0335083_10001020_pt1 | contig 39627 bp, 25 predicted proteins | sample Lox_Sample_42_FD_206716 | JGI IMG/M metagenome (GOLD analysis project Ga0335083, IMG submission 206716) | Soil microbial communities from Loxahatchee National Wildlife Refuge, Florida, United States - Lox_Sample_4.2 | ecosystem: Environmental > Terrestrial > Soil > Wetlands | place: USA...
CGGTGAGGGAGCCACATCGACAACTGTTTACAAGGGATCGAGAAGCAGCTATTTTCTAACTGTGTCTCTTTTGTGTCCTCATGCTCTTGGCCAGATTGGACTTAAGTCCTTTAGAATCTGGCGGGGACGACGGGGCTCGAACCCGCGACCTCTGCCGTGACAGGGCAGCATTCTAACCAACTGAACTACGTCCCCTTCCCTACTTTCATCAAGTTAGCTGCAAACCCGCAGGTTTAATAGCTTTCCTTGATGTCAACCAGTTCGCCGTTGTCAATCCGTTTCCATTCCATGTGCCCGAATTCCGCTGCTTATGGACACCATGAACACCAAACTTAGGTCTCGACCCCTCGACCGAACGACTACACCCCAGAACATCTGTCCCTGCTCTGTGATTGAATTGTAGCAAAAGCAGGCTCATCTTCGTCAGGCAGATGCGCAGGATGGTTCAGAATGTTGCGATTTTAGTGGTCTACCGGAGGTTCCCGGAAAGTCATCGATATTCCATAGTCGCCGATCCCCTCTGAACCCATCGGCATCCTGCTCTGGTCCTGTCGCCGACCGGCATACCCTATTGATCTTCGTCTTTTATTCGCCTACCCTGCTCCCATGGGCGAGATGCGCCGAGCCATCGCACGCGAGCAGGAGGAGCGACGAACTCAAGACCGATTCGCGTCCACCCTGGTGATCGCGGCTTCGATCATTGCAGCCGTCCGGCTCGCACGTGAGGATATCAGCGCACCGAGTCCACGGGTCTTGAGCGCAGTTGCTGACAGCGTTTTGCTGGCGAGGATGATCTTGAAGCGTGTATCGGCGGGTTGATCCACGGTTCTCCACAGGCAAATGCCCGATTTTGAAGCAACAGGTTACCAATTTGAATCTAGAATACAAGATATTGTGGTTTTCCTGTTGACTGCCGCAATTACTGGCACAATCATCTAAATTGTGCCCCCTAACGGGGACAAAATTTAACGGAATCGGCTCCGCGTAGTCCCGCAGATGCGCCTGCTTTCCCCGGTTGAGTAGCTCCACACCCGCCCGACGAGCCTAGCCGCCAACTCACAGTTTCTGAGATCACATGGCTAGATGCACAGCACCAGTAAGAGGACATCGCTCAAGGAGCGCCGCAGCGGACTGCCCTGTATGCGGTAGCCGCTATGGTCGCTACAGCGGCTACAGTAGCTACAGCAGTTACAATAGCTACGGGTCGTACTCGGCCCCGTCCTACTCCTCGTCGAGGAGTAGCGGGGGCCGAAGTGGCGGCGGCGGGTCCAGCAGCAGCGCAAGGCCGCGCTGGTCGCCAACCAGTTTGTCCGTGGCGTACACGCCTGCCGAGGTGCGGGCACTCACGCCATTCCGCGAGAGCGTCGAAAAGCGAGCGCCCTTGCCTGACCTTCGCGACGTCTTCCTCTGCCATGCGTGGGACGACCGCAGCGGGGCCGCTAAAGAGCTGCACGATCTGCTCGAATCACGCGGCGTCAAGGTCTGGTTCAGCGAGAAGGACGTCGTCCTCGGCACACCGTTGCTCCGCGAAATCGACAAGGGCTTGGCGAAGTCGCGGGTCGGGATCGTGCTAGTGACCCCTGCGCTGCTGCGCCGCCTCCAAGCAGAGGGCATCGCCGAAAAAGAGCTATCGGCACTCCTAGCGCGTGACCTGCTCGTTCCCATCGTGCACGACACTACGTATGAAGCTCTCCGCGAGGTCAGCGCCCTGCTCGGCTCGCGAAGCGGCCTGAGCACTGCAGAAGCGCCGATGGCAGACGTCGCGTCCAAGCTCGCCGAACTGGTCGCCATCCAGTAACGACAAACGCCGTGCCGTCAGCGATAACGCTGGGGTCCACGGTTCATCGACCAGTCGCGTCCGGCTCCCACGAAGGAGATCGTTATGAAGTCCCATACCACTCCAAAAAGACTGCTAAAGCAGTTCTCTTATAAGCACCCTGTTGAGCAGTCCGATTGGCTCTGGCAGTACACCAAAGGAAATAAGCCGAATGGTAGAAAGTCACCAACGTCGGCAACGCGCATCGACGGCTTCTACGCCGACCCAAATGACTTAGCAATCGAACTCGAGCTCGAGACGCGGCTAACCGCGTGGATGATGCGGGTCCTCGACACGGCGCACACCGATCTGCCGCGCGATTGCCTGCTTCGGAATCGCATCCCGACCACAGCAGAATCGGGAGTGATGTATCGGGCAAAACTGGTTGTGACGAAGTCGCATAGACTTCCTCCTTGTCATCGGGAATTGCGAAGCTGTGCAGATCGTTCGGGATCAGAAGAAGAGGTGGCTCTGCGGGCCGGCTGGGTTTCGGGCGTTCAGGAGTCGACACGCACGTCCGGGCGGTGACACTCGGCCCGCCGGATGATGAATGATCGGGAATATCCGAGATTCGGACATTCACACATGTCGGATGAAACTTCGGGCGTTTGGAGTAGCGTGCTGCGGACTTCTTGCGTCTCTGGTTGCCTTCCGTCGGTCCTTCGCAGAAATTCTCCGACAGGCTGGATGATTGAAGTGGCGATTAGCCGTCAGTGCGCGACCGTTGGTACCGGTGTGCTGATCGTATTTATGCCTGTGCGTTGGCAGAACGCTTACTTCCGCCAGCTCTCGGCACGCGATAATCCGGTTTATCACGTGCCCATAATCCTTCGACTCTCAACGCGATGCTCGGGAAGGTAAAGATCAAAAGATTCGTTAGCTTCTTTTGCTTACGGTTTAGCCGAGCCGATCTTTGAATCTGGCAGGCCCTCAACTTCAATTCTGCGAAATTCCACCTGCTCGGTGCAGGCAGAACATCTGCCAAATCGTTCCGTTCGACTTCCATGGTGTGCCCCTAAGGTGCTGGGAAATTCCTCGCAGACTCCAAGCCGCTATTTTTTTCAAAAGGCTTTTGGACCCGCGGCGCGTAGATCATTGAAATTATTGGATGGACCGGGTGATCGGCCTCGCTATTTCTAAGCCAAAGCAAATGTTAGTTTCCGACCAAATTTAACCTGAGAAGGTGGATGGATTTGGATGCGGAAGAAGCGGTTCAGTGTGGGGCAGATGATCGGTGTTTTGAAGCAGGCCGAGGTGGGAGTTCCGGTGGCGGAGGTGATCCGCAAAGCCGGGATCAGCGAACAGACCTTCTATCGGTGGAAAGCGAAGTACGCCGGTCTGGAAGTGGACCAGGTTCGCCAGATGGCACAGCTGCAGGAGGAGAACCTGCGACTGAAACAGCTCGTGGCCGAGCTGACGCTGGACAAGACGATGTTGCAGGATGTGCTCTCAAAAAGATGGTAAGGCCTTCGCGGCGTGGACCGATGGTGGAACGTCTGGTGGGGAGCTTCCGCGTCAGCGAACGGCGAGCCTGCCGTGTGCTGTGTGTGCCAAGAGCTACGTACCGCTACCGAAGCTGCCTCGATCCACGGACTGAGTTGCGGATGCGCATCCGCGAGATCGCTCAGGCAAGAGTGCGCTACGGATACCGTAAGATCCGCGTGCTGTTGAACCGTAAAGGCTGGGATGTGGGCAAGTATCTAGTGTATCGGCTGTACACGGAGGAAGGCCTTTCCCTGAAAAGGATGAAACCAGCAGGCAAGCGCAAAGCTGCGCGACAACGCGAAGAGCGGTTCAAGGCAACCGGACCGGATAAGGCCTGGAGTATGGATTTCCGCGCGCCATGATGGCGAGGAGGATGAGATGAGTTAGTGATCGAGTCTTCTCGCCTGCTGGCTCTTGACCGGTCGCTGTAATGCGGCCCGACTCAGGAAGGAGCCTGAGTTGAAGGGGTCTGTCCAAGCGTATCGTGTTCCGACGATGCGTGGGAAAGCTGACAGACTGAACTGTACCGGGCACCGCCATCGTCGGTGTGCCGGGCTACCAAACGTCTTATGGTGAGACAACGAAGCATACGCTGGAAGCCTCTGTCTTGAATAGCTCAATGCTCCCGCAACGGCCAGGATGGGGCTGGGAGTTTATGCGATCTGAGTTGGTGGGGCTTGAAGTTCTCCACTGACGGGTCCGGATATCGGACTCAGCGACGATGATCTCCTCCCAGATCGTCGCTCTGCATCGCCAGGGGTAAAGTATGCCACCTACGAGATGAAGGTCGAGAACTGGAACATGGGAACCCTGATTCGCCGCCCGGCGACGGAGCCGGGCTAGCCACGGAGACTGGGGATGGCGAATCGAGGGGGCGGAGCCTGCGTAGTAGTCCGAACACGGGAAAGCCGTGTACATGGCGAAGGCAGGCAAGGAACCGACAGAGTTGCGAAGACGGAGGAACCATCCATGGACTTGGATGATCAGGCTGATGAAGCCTGGCTCCTCAGCGTGCAACGCAAGCTCTATCAATGGAGCAGGACACATCCTGAAGACAGCTACCGCGACTTGTGGAACTGGACTACAGATATCCGCAACTTGCGGTGCGCCTGGCAGAAAATCGCTCTGAACAAAGGGCGTCGTACTGCCGGAGTCGACGGGATGACAGTAGCGGGAATTGGTGTGGTGATGGGTATGGAGTTGTTCCTGGAACAACTCCGTGGCGACCTGAAGAGTGGCCGGTACAGGCCGAGCCCCTCACGACGGAAGCTGATCCCCAAGCCACGTCAACCGGGGAAGTTCCGACCCCTCGGTATCCCGACCGTGCGTGATCGCGTAGTTCAATGCGCGGTCAAGAATATCCTGGAGCCGATCTTCGAGGCTGGCTTCTGGCATGTGTCGTACGGGTTTCGGCCCGGACGAGGCTGCCACGGCGCCTTGGAGCATATCCGCATGAGCATGCGTCCGCGAGCGACGGCAGATGATGGCCGACGCCAGCGGACACCCTACCAATGGGTCATCGAAGGAGATATCAAGGGCTGCTTCGACAACATCGATCACCACCAGTTGATGAAGCGGGTTCGCACTCGCGTCACCGATGGTAAGGTCACGAGGTTGATCGCGCAGTTCCTGAAAGCCGGAGTTCTGGCGGACGGCTTCCTGCTACCGACAGACAAAGGCACTCCTCAAGGTGGTGTGATCTCGCCGCTGCTTGCCAACATCGCCCTCGGTATCATCGAGGAACGATACGAGCGGTGGACGCACCATCGTCGAAAACTCCAGGCTCGCCGCAAGAGTGATGCTACGACGGCGGCGCTGTGGGCGCGCATGACGGACCGTAAAGCTGGGCGGGCAGTGTTCTTCCCGATTCGATATGCAGATGACTTCGTGGTTCTTGTATCTGGTACTCGCGAGCAAGCCGAGGAGGAAAAGACGGAGCTTGCGAGCTACCTGCGGGAATCGATGAAGTTGGAGCTATCCATCGAAAAGACGCGGGTCTCTGATCTGACTGAGGGCTTCCAGTTCCTCAGTCAACGGGTGCGCTACAAGTGGCATCCGCGCTTCGGCTATATGCCGAGGATCGAGATACCAACCAGCAAACGGGCGGACCTTCGGTACATGGTGAAGCAGATGACCTCGGGCGCTAACACCCTCTGGTCTCTGTCTGAGCTTCTCCAGAAACTCAATCCTGTTCTGCGGGGATGGGGAAATTACTATCGCTTCTGCACCGGCGCGAGCCGTCAGTTCGCTGCACTCGACTTCTATGTCGGGGATTGCATCTGGCGCTGGCTGATGAAGAAGCATAAGAAGCTCCATCGCAAAAGGACCCGGCTGGTGAGACTGCCGAGTCTTCTTCGTCCTACTCGCAAGCTATGGCGTGAAGGCAATGTCGAGCAGTTCCTTCTCTCCATGCTGCGCGTGGAACGCTTCCGCAGAGGTTGGATGCGCACTCCTGCATACATCGGTGTTCCCGGAGAGCCGGATGCATAACGAAAGGTGCACGTCCGGTTCGGAGGGCGGGCATCAGAACCCGACGGCAGCAATGCCGCACGGCGCTGATGCTCGACCCTACTGGCCGATCAACTCCAGGATGGCAGCAGGTTCCGCCCGCTGACCATCGTCGATGTCTACACCCGCGAGGCGGTGGCGATCGAAGCAGGACAGAGCCTCAAGGGAGAGGATGTGGTGCGAGTGCTGAACCGAATGAAGTTCGAGCGAGCCGTTCTCAGAGCGCTGTTCTGTGACAACGGCAGCGAGTTCACCAGTCAAGCCATGGACCTCTGGGCTTACCGGAATGGCGTGCAGATCGACTTCTGCCGTCCCGGCAAGCCAACTGACAATGCCTTCGTCGAAAGCTTCAATGGGACGTTCCGGGCCGAGTGCCTGAACGCTCACTGGTTCGCCGACCTGAAGGAGGCAAAGCAGCGGATCGAATCATGGAGGCGAGAATACAATGAGAGTCGTCCTCACGCATCTCTCGGTGACCGGACGCCAAGCGAGTTCGCCAGCCAGTACCCGGCTAGCCACGTACTGGCTGAAACCTAAACAGGGTCGACTAACTCTGAACTTGGTACAGGAAATTTAGGCCCTTCATCCCGCGTTACACTAACAATCTCCCTGGTACAAATTATCGGGCACCTCAAGTGATGCGCGGACTTTCTACCCTGTCCCGCCGGAGTCTTTGCGGAGACGCCAATAAACGGAGTAGCGTTGATGATGCAAGTCAAACAATGGCCGAAGGACAATTCCATTTGCCGGACCGACGTTTTTCATTTTGAACGCCGGCATATCGCCGGGGAGTGGCTCGAGCCAGTCGGCGGGCTTGCCTGTGGTGGTGACGATATCGGGAATCGGCGCTCCCGCGATACTGAGGAAGGCATCCTTGTCCCCTACGTCGCTGGCGGGCATGTTGTTTTTCCCGAGTTCACCGGCCAGCAATACGGGACCGTGGAATATGGAGACCATGGAGGAGTCGTCCCTGGCGTACTCCAATCGCAGTCCTGCGGGGAGCGTAAGGTCTATCACATCACCGGCTTTCCATTGACGTTCGAACGAGATATAACTTGTGGGCATTGCTTTCACATTTTGCGTTTCCCCGTTGAGCTTTACTACAGCCGGTTTGGCGACCCATGCGGGGACTCGCACATTGAGAGTCACGGCACGAGCTCCGGATTTGACTACCGTCAGACGTACCCGATCACCCTGTGTGACGTCCCCTTGCTGCCGCAGAACGATCCCGGCTTCCTGCCAAATGAGCTCGGAGGGGATATACAGGTTTACCCAGAGCGAGTCACCCTTGTGAAAGTAAATGCCTTCGTTGTAACGCGCGGTGTTTTCAATACCGGTGCCGGTGCAGCAAAAGGTTCCTTTGAGATAAGTGCGAAAGTCTCCTCGCAAGGGTGTGAAGTAGGTCATGGCACCCGAATCTGTCGCCACGGACGCGAGAATGTGGTTGTACAACACACGTTCATAGTAGTCGGCATAGTCCGCACGAGGATTGCGCTCAAAAAGCTTCGTGGTCAGCTTGAGCATGTTGTTGCTGTTGCATGTTTCGGCAGTCGTAGGAGGGAGTGCCTTTTGACCATCGATTGACGGGCCAACCTCCACACCGGTTCTGTCGAACCATTCTTTGAATGAGTTGCCTCCGTGGGTGAACGAATGCTGGTGCACAACCAGCTGCCAGAAGTTCTCGGACGCTTTCAATTCCTCGGGAGCTCCATTCGCGTTCGCAAAACTGGCCACTCCCACTGCTTGTGCGATGTGCGTATTGGCGTGCAAGCCCCCCAGCCGATCCTGGCCCTCGGCAAGCGGCATTACGAGCCATGCTCGGTTGAATATGCCGGCGGCATGGAGATACCGGGGATCTTTGGTGATCTTGAAAAGCTCCGTCAAAGCATCACTCATAGAGCCAAATTCGTTTTGTGGATTGCGGCTACCGTCTGTACGAAATATTTTTTCAATCCCTTCCGTATTGAGTCCTGCAAGACGGTTCTCAAAGTAGTCGGCCATCTTCGTGACCACGTCGAGGGCTTGCTTGTTGCCAACGTAAGAATGAGCGTCAAGGAGACCCGACATGATCTTCTGAATTGTGTAATAAGGCACCACGATGCCGTGGGCATCGGCCTCCGGCTTGCCTTCAAGTTTGTCAAAGGCGCCGGCGGAAAAGGCCGCCAAGTAGCCATTTAGGTTTAGGGCCTCCTGACATTTGGCGAGCTCTCCCACAAGGTAGTTGACTCGGTCGTGAAAGAGGGTATCCCCTGTTGCTGCCGCCATACGCGAGGCAGCAGACAAATAATGCCCGGTCATGTGCCCCCGGAGAAATCCACTGTCCCAGCCGTCATATCCACCCTGTACGCCTTCATGCTGGGGAAGTTTCGCCAAAGCGCGATAGGGGTAAAGCAATTTGTCGGGATCATAAGACGCGAGCACGCCATTGCGATGCAGCTCCTGCCGCGTGTAAAACGGACTGCCGGGCAGCAAGCGCACCTGATTTGCCAAGAAGGCATGAGCGGCATCTACCGGAACAAAGCCTGCCTTACCCGACACGGTAGACACAAGTTGGCCAAAGACTCGGGCGGCAAGATACGCCGGCAACTCTGCAATCGTGGCTTTGAGCATGGAGCGTCGGGTGAGAGACATGTGAACGCCTTTCGAAGGATGCGATTCTCCGACGGTGACCCCAATTTATCAGACGTTAGGCACCGTCGTTTCAGCTGCGCGCCATCGAGAGGGATGAGTCCTGATAAACGCCATCTTGTTCGGCCAGCCAGGAGACGATCTCGCTCTTTTTAATCGACTGCGCTGGGCGGTGACCAAAGACAGGCAGCAGTTGCGCGATGCGCAGACGAAGTTCGTAGGTTTGTTTCTGGCTTTCTCCGCTGGGCTATGGACCAGGGCGTCGTCGCAGAGCTCGCGAAACGTAATCGCTCTGGCACGCAGGTTTTCCGAATTTCCTTGACAGGCAACACGGTTCACCTAACAATCAATTAACGTTGCAGTAAACGATGTCTAAAGGATATTCTCGGTCAGTGTCTCTAGCCGGGTTCGAAGGCAACACTCGGAGCCCCACAGAAACTGCAATTGGCAGCCCTACGCAGTGCGGGCCTTAGACAAACGGCTCGGGTTTAGCGGATCGACTCTTTTTGCCTGAATGTTCGATCAGCCGCACATTCAGTGCCTCCCCGGTGTGCACCGACTAACGGAGGTGCACACCGGTCTTTTGAGACCGTCGTTCTCCAGCCACTCTGTTTTTACCACGCAGCCACGCGACGGTCAGGCATAGTTGTTTTTCAGCCGGTCGAATCGCGTCAGGCAACCACACCCACGACGCAGTGCGGCGATTGAGACTCGAGTGTCCTCTCCCTTACGGAGGCCAGCCGTTCCCAGATGGAGCGGTCGTTGGGAAAAGATCCCGACTAGCGATGGCCCCGAAGACCGATAATCGAAATCTTGAGTGGAGTTCGGCCTAGGAACCGATATTCACCGTTCTCTGCGTCACCGTTAGTCGTCTGAACCTCCATTTCATGATTTGCAGGGTTGGCGGGTTCGGAGCATTAGGAGGCCGCAACCGTTAAAAGATGGGATGGAGAGTTGTCACTTGTCGACCGATTAATCCCAGAAACACAGGCAAAATGTGGCGTTGCCACAGGTTCTCAGTGACATTACGTTCAATCACTGCTTGATGCGCGTCGAGCAGATTCAGATAGCGCCCACCCATTTTCGCCGCCACCTTGAAGCCCACATGCAGGAGTTGCCGCAGACTGGGGTTGTACGCCGCAACGTCGGGATCGTGGCGGAGCGCGGACGTGAACTCCTCCGAAGACCAGCGTTGGACAGCATCCGGACAGGGCAGTTTGGTCGCGTCAATGTCGATCACTGTCGAGTAAGGAGCGCAAAGCTCTTCTCGGTGTGCGACCGCCTCGGCATAGATTTCTTTTGCCAGGGCAAGCCCATCTCCGCCGGCTTCGGCAAGGCCGATGATCTCTTCCAACCATGTCGTCCCCGCGGTCTTCAGATGAACGCCGGCGCCGAACCGGGTGATTGCACGATGAATGGCTGGAAAAACGGAAAACTTGTCGCTTCCTGAATGCACACTGAGCTTGAGGTTACCCGGAACTCCGAAATGCTCAATGGCATACGCAATAGCCGCGACATCGAGCGTAAGCTCTCGTTCAAACTGGGCAACGTTCCCCGCGTAGTCGACGCCTTTGTTGAAGCGGCCGCTGAACTTCGGAGCGATGGTTTGGATGGGTATCTTTTCAGCGGCGACCGCGGCTAGGATGATGAGTAGCTCAGCCGGGGTCTGAGCACAATCGGTTTCGTCAATCGAAATCTCGATGACAAAGTTGCCGGCGCCCTTCACCGACCGAATTTTCCGATAGACGACGCCTGCTTCCTTTACCGCGGCCAGGAACTTGGTCGTCGTACCGCGCAAGTTTTCCTCGGAAATGCAAAACGCCTCGTCGATCCCGGGCAGGAAAATTTCGCCGACAAGGCTAGAATGACTCCGGACGAACATGTCAACATCGGATTGTGCTGGTGATTTCCCGATGAAGTCGGCGACGTCGATGGTGTAAAAGTCACTCGTAGCAAGAAAGCGGTCCACAGTCTTCTCGCTGATGTGATCGGCATCGACGAAGTAGGGCAGTCGCCATCCGAGCCTGCTTACGGCGGCATCCGCAGCCGCACGGGTGGAAGCAGGCTCGGAGCCGATAATGGTATGTTCCCGGTTCGACTTGTTCCAGACAGGGATAACCTCGATGCCTGCTTCCAGTGCGTTCACGCATGCCTGGAGCTGCGCGTTTGCCTGATGCGCAAACCTGTCGCCTGTGCCGAGCGAATACTTTGGAATTCTTAGTCCCTTATCGATCATCGGTAATCAAGGTACCGCTCATGCCACTTGAGAAAACACATGCCTGTGCACTGAAAGCTCGATGAAATTGACTGCCTAATCAACCTGTCGCTTATTCCAAAATTACTTTGAGCGCCGCCGCGTAATCCACGGCTGGCCGATATTGCCTGGGAAGTTCCACTCGCAAGCCCTCGGCATCCTGCTTCCAACTTGCCTTCTCGCCCGTTCCGAGGAGTTCCACTCGGTTTACTTTCCCCGGTTGGGCCGAGGAGGAGAGTCCCAAAGACCGAATGACAATTGGTTCGGAGGGCCAGCCCAATACCATCGCATACACGACGCTGTTCGACTTGTTCCGCGTGAATCGGATGTCATTGGGGCCAAGCTTATTGATGCTTTCTCCTTGGAACGAACCCGGCTTGACCACGTTAGGCCCTTCGCCATAGACCTTCCATGGCCTGGTCTCATAGATCGCTTCGCCATTGACCTGCATCCACGAAGTTATCCCATCGAGCACTGCCACCTCTTTGCTATCGATTGTCCCGTCTGGTTTACCTGGAATGTTCAGGATGAAAGTCCCATTTTTGCTGACTGTGTCGATCATCCAGTGGATGACGTCGCGCGGAGGCAGATAGCCGCCGTATTCTCCTGGCTTCTCATATAAAAGGCGCGAGTAGTGCCATTCCCCAATACAGGTTTCCGATTGCCAGGGGTATTTCATAATCCCGCTGGTCAGGCCGCGCTCATAATCAGCTACGACTGCCTTGGCCAAGCGGTCGGGGACATCCTTCACATTTAGGACAGCTTCTATCTTGCCGCCGTGTGCCTTCAGGCTGTTGTTATAGAAGTATGCTCCGATGTTCATTCCGCCCCAGCCCAGCGGTAACAACGAATCGTCGAAGTAAAGGAGATCGGGATTGTGCTGATCTAGCAGGTCGCGAGTTCTGTCATAGAAGTTCTTGACGTAAGAAACGTCGGGGAGGGCATCGGGCGGATGTTTTACGCCATAGAGACGCTGCGGATTCAGTCCTTGCCACCACTGGTCCTTGCCCTCGGCCTCGGTAAAATGTCCATCATAGGGAACGTTGGTGAGCGCCCCTGAGCTGTCTGCACCGTGCGCCGGCTGGAACCACCACCAGTTGCGTGCCTGGTGCACCGTTACCCCGAAGCGCAGGCCGTGTTTTCGCGCAGCAGCGCTCCATGTGCCTATGACATCGCGGTGCGGACCAAATTCTGCGGAGTTCCACGGTTGATGCTTCGAATCCCAGGCGTCAAAACTGTCGTGATGATTGGCTAGGGCGATAAAAATCCGCGCGCCGGCCTTCTTATAGCGGGCGATCAGATCATCGGGTTCCCAGTTAAGCAGAGTCCATTGCGCACAAAGCTCCTTGTATCCGAAACGCGATTGAGGGCCGTAATGCTCGAGATGGTATTGGTACTGCCGCTGTCCCTGGAGATACATATTGCGCGCGTACCAATCGCCGTCTTCCGGTACACACTGAGGGCTCCAGTGTGCCCAGATTCCGAACTTCGCATCCTGGTACCACTCCGGGGCCTCGTACTGAAGTAATGAGTCCCAGGTAGGTTCGTACGGACCTTCGCCTTGGAGTTTCGGGATCGGAGAATTCAAAGGCACGTCATCCCATAATCCGCCCGCGATTGATTGGGGAGTTGGGTTGTAATTCCAGGCCGGTGGTTGCCATGTAGCATCGTTCAGCCTGGTCTCGACTATTTTGTCGCCGCTGACGCGATAAAAAACCCTCTCGTTTGGCGGCAGAGCGCAAAACTGCGCATAATCCTCGATGTACTGGTTGAACCCGTTCGGGAAATCTGACTTTGCCAGTCGCGTAGGCTTTCCAAAGCTTGAAACGGCTCTCGAAATCGCAGCAAGCGCGAAAAACTTGAAGAAATCTCGTCGCTGCACAGCGTACCCCCCCGGTTGCGATAGGAAGACCCTACCAATCAAAAATGTTCATGTCAACGATACAGTTAGCGATGACTAGCGGGAAGCTTCTGACCTAACCTCGATTGAGGTAACCCGCTCTTACGCGGTTCACGCCCCTCCACGAAAATTCTATTGACAAAGCTGTAGCGGCTGGACTAAAAGCTAGCCCAATCTTGGTTAACGCTTAAGTAAGCGTAAAAGCAATCGAGTGAAACACCATGGGGCAAGATGAGACGGAACCGTTCGAGACCACTGCATACAGCTCGCTTTTCGGGCCTTGCTGGTATTTGCTGATGTCGATTCCATGTGGTTTCCGTCGGAACACGTCCTGCACCTCGGCTCTGCGATCATTCGCCGAACCGTCACCGTGCTATCGCGGGCTGGTGATCAGCGCAATCAAGGGGAAAGGAATCTCAGGAGGCAACATGGCCAGGTTACGTTTCATACCGCTGGCGGTCTTGATGACCATCGCACTAGTCTTTCCGACGAAGTTCTCCGCCCAAACCAAGAGTACGACAGCGTCGCTGTCCGGCACAGTCTCGGACCCGTCCGGCGCCAGGATACCGAACGCGAAGATAACGCTCACTCACCCGGACACGGGGATCGTCCGTATGGACACCACAACCGCGAAAGGAGAGTTCTCCTTTGCTTTTCTCCCGGTAGGCACATACATTCTTCAGGCGAGTGCACCGGGATTCAAGACAACGAAGCAAGATGGGATCGTCCTCACCGGCGGCGATACGGTGAACCTGAATGTCGGTCTAACCATCGGATCGACCGAACAGATCATGGTCAATTCAAGCGAACCATTACTCCAGACGCAGGACGCAAACATCAGCCTGAATGTCTCCAGCCAGCAGATCGATGAGCTTCCCCTCAACCTCAGGAACGTCCTTACCTTTGCGACGCTGGATTCCGCTGTGAATGTTCAGGGCGATCGGCAGTTGCTGGGGGCGGGTGGGAGCGAAGATACCGCGGATCAGGATTACTCCTTCCTGAACTTTGGAGGCGGCTACTTCGGGACCAACTTGTTCCTTCTCAACGGCGGCTACAATACGGCCCAGGGCTGGGGAGGCATCTTTTATGTGCCTGCCCCGGAGGACACACAAGAGGTTAAGGTAACAAGCTACTCGTTTTCGGCCGAATACGGATTCAGCACCGGGAACGTGATCAGCATGAACACGAAGTCGGGAACGAACACCTTCCATTTCCTTGCTGACTGGTACGTACGCAACCCGAAGCTGGACGCCAACCTTTACTTCAACAATCTAGCCGGCCTTCCCAAGCCTGACGACCATCGCAATCAGTTTGCAGTCTCCGGTGGCGGCCCCCTGTATATCCCGCACCTCTACGAGCAGCGAGATAAGACTTTCTTCTTCGGCTACTACGCGGGGTTGCGGCTAAACGCCGGTCTCAGCTACAGCGCACAGGTGCCTACCCAGGCTCAGTTAGGTGGCGACTTCTCAGCCGAACTCACTGCAACACCATTAGGCACAGATTGCCTGGGCCGCACCATCTATCAGGGCCAGATTTACAACCCCTACTCGTTAGGTACCTGCCCGAACGGGTCGGTAGTGCGCAATCCCTATCCTGGAAACATTATTCCCACAATGGGCGTAGGGGCCATCGACTCTCTGGCGAACACGTTTGCGACGGGCCACTACTGGCCGGCACCCCAGAATCCAGGCGGAGGATACAACTTCAATACGACGGTGGGCGCGCCCACGACTTCGAACGAGTGGGGATTCCGTTTCGACCACAACATCAACCAGAACAACCGCATTTATGTGCAGGTATCGAATAAGCACGAAGGAAAGGTTCAAACGGGAGCCTTTTACGGGCCGGACAATATTGCCGGGCCCTATAATTTCGACCCGAATAATCGCTTGTTCGGAGTCATGGGCTATTCACGCGTCTTCTCGCCCACTCTTGTCCTCACCAGTAGCCTGTTTTTCGTGCGCAATACCGGCGGGAACAACGTCCAGGGTTACCCATTCCAGCCTTCCTCACTCGGTCTGCCGGCTCAACTTGATTCATGGACCCCACAATTTCCGCAAGTTCAGTTTGGGAACACCTTTAGCGGCTCGGGGTTCTATGCTCCTTTGGGCGCGACACAAAACTCTGGCGAAGCTGCGTTCCCACAGAATAATGGCAGCTTGGACATAGATGTGAACAAAGCTTTGCGAACACAGTCCATCTCGGCCGGCTTCCTGGGCGTCTGGCAAACAGACAATGGCGGCAGGCTTACTCCAACAGTATTCAATTTCAGCAACCAAATGACTGCCGGTCCCGATCCAACGAACCTGGCGGCGGGAAGCCCCGGAGACGCCCTCGCTTCTTTCATGGCCGGCGCCGGCAACCCCGGATCCGGGTCCGCGGGCTCCACAGGGTATAGCGCCTTTCCGGCGCCGACTTACTACCTCTTTGGGTTTTATGTTCAGGACGATTGGAAGGTGAAGCCTAATCTCACTTTGAACCTCGGCCTCCGCTACGACATCCAGAAACCGTTGACTGCGCGGCACAACGAACAGGCGTATTTCGATCTGCACGCCCTTAATCCAATCAGCGCGACCACAGGAATTCCGTCTTACGGCCAGATCGTTTACAACACTCCGGGCGAACGCGGTTTGTGGAACTCTAACTGGAAGGACTTTGCGCCGCGCCTCGGCTTCGCGTATGCCGCAATGCCGAACCTGGTTTTTCGCGGAGGCTATGGCATTTATTATGCGAGAAACTTCTATGGTGGCAACGGACCCAACCCCGGATATTCCACTTCGACAGCCTGGACTTCATCGCCTGACGCAATCCATGTGACCACGCCGCTGGCGCAGGCATTTCAGTCGGGACTCGTGCCGATTACGGGGAACTCGTTGGCAGGTCTGACCCAAGTGGGTCAGACCCCGAGCGTGGTGGACCGGAACCGTCCCGATCCCTTGATCCAACAGTTCAGCTTTGGGTTCCAATACGCCTTCACTAACGACGACGTGCTGGAGGTCAACTATGTGGGGAGTCGTGGCAGGCACATTACCCTTTCGGGCATGAACTACGGCCAACTGAATCCAAGCTACCTTTCCATGGGCTCGACGCTGAATCAGGTCCTACCCGACAACCCTTACGCGGACGCCTTGAGCGAACTTGGTCTACCCGCTCCGAGCTGCCCTTACACGGTTGCGCAATCCCTGATGCCATATCCGGAGTATTGCGGTGCCGTGTCGGCCATAGACGAACCGATCGGAAACAACAATTACAACTCGTTGCAAGCTAAGTTCACTCACCGTTTCCGCGCGGATCTGTTGTTTATCGCCTCCTATACCTGGGGCAAGTTCCTCTCCGACGTCGGAGGCCCGGAGGAATGGGGTTCCATCAACGGCGACCAAGGGGGCGCAGGTATACGCAATTTCTATAACCTGAGGGGGGATTGGTCGGTGGACGGCACCAACATCACGAATTCTGTGGTTATGAACTACATTTATCAATTACCGGTTGGCCGTGGTAAGAAGTTCGGCGGTGACATGAACAGGGCTGCGGATGCTGTTGTTGGCGGCTGGCAAATAGCCGGAATCACCAGCGTACAGAGCGGATTCCCGATGTCAATCGGCCCCGGAACAAACTCCGAGAGCGTTTTTGGCGGCAACCAGCACGCTCAATTCACTGGGCAACAACTTCACAGCGGCCACTGCGGCGGCACCAACGGGGTTCCCGTCATCCCGGTAGGAACGGCATACTGCTTCTTCAACCCGGCGGCTTTTGAGTCCCCGGCGGAATTTACCTTCGGTAATGTTCCGCGTTACCTTTCCAATTTGAGCGCACCGGGATACTGGAACCAAGATTTTACTTTTGCAAAGACATTCCAATGGGCCGAACGATGGCACCTGCAGGTCGGCCTTCAGATGTTCAACGCCTTTAACCACGCCAACTTCGATATACCGTCTTCCACTGTCGGGAGCCCCACTATGGGGTTGAGTTCGGGGACTCAGGGAGCGAGACAGATGCAGGCCCTGGTGAGACTAACATATTAGAAATGCGGAGAACCATACTTGCGCTTTGTCTGGCGATCGCGTTTGCAACATCCGATGTGACTGCGATCGTCTTCGCGGACGCGCGAGAGCAAAACCTGCCATCCCTTCTGGCTGATGCCGCCACGGCTCAGTCCAGAGGGGATTTCGCTTCAGCCGCCGAATTCTACCGGGAAGCTACCGAAATCGATCCCTCCGTTCCCGAACTGTGGGCAAATCTCGGGCTAATGGATCACCAGATCGGGAAATCCTCCGATGCGATACAAAGTTTCAAGCATGCCATTCGCCTGAACCCGAACTTGTTTGTTCCTCAATTATTTTTGGGCATGGAGTACCTTGCAGCGAAGAACCCAGCCGCTGCGCTGCCCTATCTGGAGACCGCCGAAAAGCTGGGCCCTGACGATCTGCAAGCCGCGCTCTCTCTGGGAAGCGCCTATAGAATGCTGAATCGCCCCGACCGCGCAGCCGACGCGTACCGGAAAGCAACCGCAATAGCCCCGAAGGATGGAAATGCCTGGCTCGACCTCGGCACTACATATCTTCAGCTGGTGGAGAACGATGCGCGTGTCATGACTTCGACCTATGGGCATTCAGCCTATGTCATCCTGCGCGGTGCGGAGACTTTAGCCGATGAAGGCAAGCTGAGTGCCGCCGAGAACTCTTACAAAGCCGCAATCGCTTCTTCCCCAGCTCCTACCTGCACTCATGCAGAGTACGGCATCACGCTGCTTCGCTTGAATCGGATTTCCGATGCGGAAGCGCAGTTTGAGCAGGAGGCGGGAACCTCTCCAGACTGCGGCCTGGCGCCGCTCGGGATGGCTATGATCGCTGTTGTTCGAGGTCATCCTGAGGTTGGGCTCAAGGAGTTAGCCAATCTAGTGGCGGCCGACCCAGACTTCGTTCAATCCGCTCTTCCGCTGTTTGAAGATGTTCTGTCGCCCGATCAGACACGATCACTGGTTGAAATGGCCCGCAGGCGGCAGGATACGGGGGACCATTCTTTTGATCTCGGCTCTCTGGTCGAAGCGGCCTTTACCTCAGGCGGCCTACCCCGCCGGGTCGCTCTTAGCCAGGATCCAAATGTGCAAACCCATCCGGATTCTGATCCGGGAAGCGCTGCGGGCTTCTACGCCGCTGGTGCATACGCTCGTTGCGTGCAGTCGCTGAAACCGGCGCTTGCCCAGCTCTCCGCCGCGCAACAGCGCCTGCTCGCATCGTGTTCTTTTTATTCCGGAGACTTCCAGATTACTTCCATCGCGGCGGCGCGCCTGAAGGCAAGCCCTGCAACGCGGTTGGAAGGACTGTATTGGGAGAGCAAAGCCGATGAAAAACTCGCAATACTCGCGCTCGCCCGCGCCGGCGAGCTTGAGCCTGATTCCCCTCGCCTACACGTACTGATAGGCGATGTCTTTCGGCAGAAACGACACTGGAGCGAAGCGGAAGCAGAATATCGAAAAGCGATCGATCTCGACCCGAACAGCCGCGCGGGCCGCCTCAGCTTGGCAATTACATTGTTCACCGAACTGAAGACAGACGAGGCGTTGGAAATCGATCGGTCCCTTTTGAATGAAGCGCCCGAGAATTCGGAAGCGAATCTTCTTGCCGGTGAAATCCTCGTGCAGGCACATCGATTTGAAGAGGCCGAGCCCTATCTTTCCAAGTGCAAGAACCTCGATCCGGACCTAATCCCCCGTTTGCACATCCTGCTCGGGCAGGTATACGCAGCAACGAATCGTATCCCGGAAGCTATTTCTGAATACAAGTTTGGGTTGGCCGGCAACAGGGATGAGGATGGGAGTGTTCATTATCAACTGGCACGGCTCTATCAAACGTCCGGCAACAAAGCGGCAGCCGCGGAGCAGTTTCGATTGTCACAGCAACTCCGAAAGCAGTGGGATGAGCAGGCAAAAATAAACCTTGGACAGCTTTCGGCCGATCCCCCCAGCCCATAATCAATCTTGCGACCGAAGAGCCATCGTTCCGGACATGGTGTTACCGCCTTGACGCGGATTTTGCACGCCTCGCCTTCGCCGGCCTGGAGGGCCCTTCACCTCGACTATTCTTATTTTTTAAGCTTGAGGCTCGAATCGCAAGCGACGGCTCCAGAATGATGCTCATCGGTTGAGGACGCACTTTGGACTCGAGTATTCCGAGGAGAATTCCCGCAGTCCGCTCGCCGATACTCTGACTATTCTGGTCGACGCTGGACAAGGGGACGCGTAGTAATCGATCGTAATGAAGATTACCGCATCCGATCATTGCGATGTCCTCTGGAATACGTATTCCTGCTTCCCAAATAGCTTCCATGGCCCCGATTGCCAGTGGATCGTTATAGGCAAAAACGCCGTCTGGAACTGGGTGCCGCTTCAGCAAAACCCGCATCGCTTCTGCTCCCATTTGTTCACTATTTGTATCCACGCTGGAGCGGGCTACCACGAGCGAATCCGAGTACGGCATGTTGTTGCGTTGAAGCGCGCGCCTGTATCCCTCAAAGCGCCGGATTCCTGTGCTGTTCTCGCGGCCTCGGATATGGGCAATCGTCCGGCATCCCTGCTCGATCAGATGTTCGGTGGCCATCTGACCGGCCGCCTGATCATTAATTCCGACAAAATTGGCCGACAGCCCGGGTAACTCCCTGTCGATCAGGACGTACGGAACGTCATGCCGATCTAGGCCTAAAAAGGGCTGCAGGTCGTTGCCACAGGAAGCAACGATCAGCGCGTCAAGCCTACGGCCCATAAGGCGATCGATTTCTCGGGCCTCCAACTCGGGATCCTCTTCGGAGGTGGAGATGATCGTTGAGTAGCCGCGTTTTCCGATGGTTGCCGACAGTGCCTTTGCCAGTTCAGCGAAGAAGGGATGAAGGAGATCCGGAACTACCAGTCCAACAAGATAACTGCGCCCCGTAACAAGACTCCGGGCCAGGATATTTGGGCGATAGTCGAGTTCCTTGATTTTCTGGAGAACGCGTTCCCGTGTGTCGTCCGCGATATCCGGATGATTTCGTAAAACCTTGGAGATGGTTACAACGGAGAGCCCAAGGTTCTCTGCGATATCTTTCATGCGTACCGGCATAGGTGGACTATACCTGTGATTCAGGCTCCTGCGGAACAGCGGATCGCTTCCGTGTGTATCCTCCGGATGCCTAATGTTTCTGATACGTGCCTCCGGATTTCCTGTCACCAAAGGCCGTTTAGCCGCCAATGAGGGCGGGTGCGGGGCCTTTTCTTTATCGATAACTGTATCGTATAATGTTCAGTCCGTGAAGGAAACAGCCAGCTCTAAAGAAGCGAGGACCCGATGAATCAATCCCATGAAGAAGAAAATGGCCAGCTGGGGAACCAGATGGAATATCGAAGATTGGGCCAAACGGATCTCGAAGTTTCCGTTGTGGGGTTTGGTGCATCACCGCTGGGGGATGTCTTCCGCAGGACCGATCCTCTTGAGAGCCATATCGCTGTTCATCGTGCCATTGATAGTGGGATTAATTTCTTTGACGTGTCGCCTTATTACGGCTTGACGCTTGCGGAAGAACGCCTTGGGGAAGCCCTTGATGGGAGGCGTACGGAAGTCGTGCTTGCGACGAAATGTGGTCGGTACGGACTGGATGAATTCGACTTCTCCGCCCGGCGGGTAACCGAAAGCCTTGACGAATCGCTAACTCGGTTACGAACTGACTATGTGGACCTGTTCCAGGCGCACGATGTGGAATTCGGAAATGTGCAGCAAGTCATCGAAGAAACGATTCCAGCCATGCGCCGCCTCCAGGAGCAGGGCAAAGCGAGGTTCATAGGAATAACCGGATATCCCCTTAAGACACTCGTACAAATTGCGGAAGCGATTCCCGTCGACACCATTCTTACTTACTGCCGTTACAATCTAATGATCAATGACATGGATACGATCCTCATGCCAGTCGCCCACAAGCACGGAATCGGCGTGATCAATGCTTCAGGGCTCCACATGGGCATTCTCACCGATCGCGGAGCGCCGGACTGGCATCCGGCACCCCGGGAGGTTCATGATGCGGGAAAACGAGCGGCGGTCTTTTGTCGACAACAAGGAGTCGACCTGCCACAAGTTGCCCTGCGCTATTGCTTCGACCACACGGGAGTAGCAAGTACGCTCGTCGGAATGTCAACCCGCAACCACGTTAGCAAAAACCTCGAAGCGTTCCGCAGCCGAGTAAGTCCCGAGTTAGTGAGTCAGGTAAGGACAATCCTCGCTCCTGTGTCCAATTACGTGTGGGCATCAGGGCGTCCCGAAAATCGCGATTCGACATATTCTCTGAGCTAAGCCTCCATACGTTGGGTGAACTCATTGTTCTCAGCAAACAGATCCGAGCTGGCATCCCAGCGGTATAGCGTCCGGGTCTCGACGCATAGACATGCGGGTTGACGTAGCTGGCGCCCGCTCGGTGGGCGAATTAACGGTGGTCGACCGACAGTCCCCACTTGCCTTCTGTCTTCACAAGCGGGAGCGTGATGTCCGCGGTGAAGACAAGAGTTTGAACTTCAGCCTTCTGGCCCGCTCCAACATGGGTCAATTCAATTTCTGAAAGTGTCACTACGCCCCTTCCCATTGGCGGGGATTTGTAACCGGGCGTTCCATACACGAAGGTGCCGTCTTTCAACTTTATCGGCGGGCTGTGCTCTGCAACATCGAGGTTCTTGCAAGCCGCATCATTGTCCGCAGTAGTAAGTACAAACTGAAACTCGCGACGACGTAGCACTTCGAGTTCTGCTGCCGGCAAACGCTCATTTTGTTCGGTAACAAACTGCCAGGCTTCAAGACTAGTAGGATTGGGGCCGTGAAAAGGTGGGGTCACGCAACCGCTGAAATCATCGGCTCCCTGATGAATTGGAGCCGCCTGCACTTGAATGGAGGACGTAGTCACCACGAGCACGAGGCCTCAGCCTAGATGGTGGATATAGCTCTCGCCGACTCGGACACTTCCCGAGAAGTGTTGCTGTTGAGCCACTAGCGATGGACATCCAGCCAGACCAAAAATCGCGAGCTCCGCTAATTTCCGCACCATCTGTCCTCTACAATCCCACTTGCGCATGATAAGTGCGCGTTTGCCGTAATGAACAGTCTTGGTCTTGTCTAACGGGAGCAATTGAAAACCCGTAGTGGATGGCTGCGCGGACCGGGTGGACTTGACATTCAATCGGCATGGTCTGCTTGTCGGCGAGGTTCCTGGGCAGAAGCTCGTGGATGCGGTCCAGCATCCAGAGCGAGAATTTGATCAAACGGAGCACGCCTGCGGCAGTCCAAGCTGGTCGAGTTCCCGGAAACGGCCAGGGGTCTTAGTTGATCCTGAATACCCACGCATATTCGCCGGGGGGACTCACCGGCAGCTTGACCGTAACACCATCCGGACTACGCGACCACTCCAGATTCGGCTCCGAACCCAGCAGCCCGATTCTGGCGATCTGACCGGGGTAGTAGGATGAATTCGAACCGAGCGATTTGATTAGCAATTTGCTGTCTTTCGGCCACGCAAGCGCGATCGCATAAAGGGTGTCGCCTTTTGTGGTAAATCGGATGTCGCCAGGAACGTAGGTGGGAAGTTCACTGTATGCCACCTCGCCACCATGCATCGTGGGGCCCTCTCCGAAAATTTTCCAAGGCCGCGTGGAATAAATTGCCTCGTTGTTGGCAGCCATCCAGCCGCCGAATTTCTCGAGGAATGCCAGCTCCTGATCGTCAGGCCTCCCGCCGCCGGGAAGCGGGATGTTCAGAAGCAGATTGCCGTTCTTGCTCACCACATCAACGAGAAGATGGATCATCGTCTCGGCCGTCCGGTACTTGCGGTTCTCATAAATCGAGCGACTGTAGTGCCAGCCACCGATGCAGGCATCCGTTTGCCAGGGGTCGGGTTGCACGGCACCCGCCCGACTCATCTCGAAGTCACGGACCACGGTGCTCATTACGGCGGAAGGAACGTTTTTGATATTGAAGACAGCGTTCAGATTACCTCCATTCCGCCGCAGGTTAGCGTTGTAGTAATACGCCATGATAGGCGGGGTGAGCTCCGGCATTCCGAGCCATACATCGAGCTTTCTTCCGGCTGGGGCGCCGGCGTCAAAATCCCAGTCGCAGTTGTCGTCAAAATACAGTAGATCCGGATTGTACTGATCTATCAGGTTCTGGACACGAAGCATGAAATTCTCGACGAACTCTGGGCAAGGGTCATTTTTGTCATGCGGCCGGCCATTGAATATCTCAGGATCCATTCCGTCCCACCACTTGCCTTTGCCGTCCGTCTTCGTCTGCATGCCATCGTAGGGAATGCCCTTCATGGGACCGGTTTCATCGCTGCCGTATCGCACCGGCATGAACTCCCTCCACACACGTGCCGGAGTGCCGTGATAGGTGATTCCGAACTTCAGGCCGTGTGCGCGCGCGACTTTTTCCCAGGTTCCGACGATGTCTCTCTTCGGCCCCACATTGACGCTGTTCCAGGGCTGGTACTTCGAGTTCCAGCAATCGAAATTGCCGTGATGGTTGGCGAGGGCGACGAAGTATTTGGCTCCGATCTTGGCATAGAGGCTGATCAGCTCTTCAGGATCCCAGTTCTCCGCCCGCCAGATGTGACAGATATCCTTGTATCCGAACTGCGACGGATGTCCATAAGTCTTGACGTGGTACTCATACTGACGGCTCCCCTGGATGTACATGCCCCGCGCATACCAATCACCCTGCTCCGGTACACACTGTGGGCTCCAATGCGCCCACATCCCGAATTTTGCATCGCGGAACCATTCTGGGCACCGATAAGCTTTGAGCGATTCCCAATTCGGTCGAAAGGGGCCGGTGATGGGACCGCCGGTAAAATTGGCGTCGGTGTAATCCCGCTGCTGGGAAGACGAATCCTGCAGTCCCCACCCAGCCTTCGCCAGTGCAAGCGCGCTCAGGCTTCCTGCGACAAACCTTCTCCGGTCGAATCGGCCGGTTTCATCATTCATTTAGCGAACTCCTAGCGTAAAACTATAACATTACCTTTAGCGATTACTAAAAGTAATTTCTCCATGGTCCGCCAGCAATTCCTCCAATAGCTCGCGGTTGAGCATCAGGTCCACCCTGGCCGCCGTAAGTCAGGCTGATGCGTTTTCCACTCAGCATGTAATGGCTCCCGGTCAGTAGACGCATTCTTGACCAGCTTTCGGAATGGCAAGCCCGCAGGCGCCCGACGAGCAAGCGGAAGCCAACTGCGTCGCTCCCTGACATTCCGCCTGAGTGCTGTCCGCTAGCTCCGCTTCGGATGCTTTCGTTGCAGTGTTTAGAAGACTTCGGGAGCTCGTTCGACGCTCTGTGGGCTGACGTCGCGCCTTTGCAAGAGGCTATATGCGAAGACCAATAGATACGCTGCGACGACGACGGAATAGCCCAGTGCGATGCTCCCGCTCGAGCGAGCAATCGCTCCTAGGAACGGGGGAAGCACAGCTCCGCCAACCACCGACATAACAATCAGGGCGCTGCCCAATTTTGTGTTCCGCCCGAGCCCTTTTACACCCAGGGCAAAGATTGTCGGAAACATAATGGACATGAAGAAGCTACTGGTCATGACGGCCATCGCGCCGACAAAGCCTGGGTGGAGGAGGGCAAGGGTCATGAGACTGCTGTTGATAATCGCATATACCGCAACCATCTTCACCGGACGGATCCACTGCATCAGCCATGTCGAGGCAAAACGTCCGATCAGCAGAAGTATCAAGTTTCCCGTGAGAAACCATCCCGCCTCGCGCTCGGTCACATTTGTGTACTGTTTCATATAGGGGATGAATGCCGACCATGTCGTCACTTGGGCTCCCACATAGAAGAATTGTGCTGCGACTGCGAGCCAGAGATGAGGGTACTCCCTTAGCTCACGGAAGCTGCCAACACCCTCTCCATTGGGTACTGAGCTTCCCATGGCAACCGAAGGAAACTTGATCAGTCCGATCACCAGTGCAAGTAGCAATACGCCGGACCCGAGACCGACATACGTGGGCACCACCCGCATGATCTCGCTGTGAAGATACCCGGCGTAAGTTCCCGCGGCTTTCATCTGAACGACTTTGCCTGGAGCGAGCTCCACCCCGGAAAAGATGAAGTAGGTCCCGACAAGTACGCCGGTGATCGTTCCCGGCGGATTGAACGCTTGCGCGAGATTCAAGCGACGTTCCGAGGTGTCGGGAACTCCCATTTGAGCAACTAGAGGGTTGGCCGCAGTTTCCAGCATTGCCGAGCCGCAGCCTACGATATACAACGCCAGCAGAAAGGGACCATATTGCCCGATGACGGCAGCTGGCCAAAACAACAATGTCCCTAGACCGAACGTGCAAAGCCCGAGAAGAATGCCTGCTTTATATCCCCAGCGCCTCATCATCAGGGCGGCCGGCAACGCCATTGAAAAATAGCCGAAGAACACTGCGGATTGCACCATCTGCGCCTGCAGTTGCGACAAATTAAAGCCCTTGCGGAACTGCTGGACAAGGATGTCAGTCAGGTTGTTTGACATACCCCAGATGAAGAAGAGCAGAACGACCAGCACAAACGGTATCGAGCTACCCTGGGGTAACAGACTCGATCTCGATGTTGTGCTTGCTGGCGTCAAACCCGGAAGGCGAGACTCGGGAGATGCAGGCGAAATTTGCACAGGAGACCTCATGGAGCAGCGAAGGCCTAATCGTGTCAGGCGCGCGTCTTAACTCATCTTCACCATTATTTTTGTGATCTGATCCGGTCGCTGATCCCAATGCCTCAGCCAGTCCGAGACCTCGCTCATCAGAATGGTGGCGGAAATGACATCCTCTACTGGAAAATCTCCATCTTCGAGCATTCGAATAACCTCGCGGAAATCTTCCGGTGACGCATTTCGCGATCCCATAATGTCGAGTTCCTTCTGAACGAAAAGCCTCGTTTCGTAGCTCACAGGCTCTTTCGCATAGCCGATGTAAACGACACGCCCTGTGAAAGCGACCAGTTCAACAGCGGCTAGAAAGGTTTCGGGTCTGCCCACTGCTTCGATAACTACCTCGGGACCCAGACCGCTGGTGAGATCTTTGACAGTTGCCTCAAAATCCTGCTGACGGGAGTTGATCGCAAACGTGGCGCCGCTCTTCTTTGCAATTTCGAGCTTCTCGTCATCCACGTCGATCGCGATCGTTCTGGCGCCCCGGAACGCCGACGCGGCGACGGCGCCTAAACCGACTCCTCCACATCCAAAAATGACAACAGTATCCGTCGAGAGAACGCGAGCCCGGCCTACCGCGTGGCAACCGACTGTAAGGGGTTCAACCAGGCAAAGTTCTCGAAGACCGAGACGCGCTGTGTACAGCCGTTCGACGGGAATCGAAATATACTCCGCCAACGCTCCGTCTCGCTGCACTCCGAGAGTCAGGTTGAACTGACACGCGTTGTTTCGACCGTTTCGGCATGCCGCACAGAATCCACAGCTTGTGTAGGGAGACAAAGTCACATCGGTCCCAATGGACAGCCCGGAAAAGCCGCTATCGATTTCGGCAATCGTAGCGGCAATCTCATGGCCCGGGACCCGTGGGTAAGAGATTAAGGGATTCCTACCCCGATATGAATTCAAATCGGTGCCGCAGAGTCCCACAAAGCGAACTTGGAGCAACGCATCACCCGGTTTTCTAAGGGGAACAGGGACGTCTTCGACTTGAATGGATCCCGGGGCACGCATCGAAAGAGCCTTCATCAGCCCACTCCGCAAAGGGTGTTATGTTCTGATTCCCATCGTTTATCGAGGATCGCGCTACGCTCCAATCTGGCAGCGCTCAGCTACTCCGCGTCGGCAGCGACACGCGCTCATACAAAGATTCGTCGGCTGATCAAAGGCAGGGATTCCCAGATCATTTCTCACATGAAGCGGCCTGCCCGTCGACATCATAGCGAAAGGGAACGATAAAGTAAACCTTATCAATAACTATAAAGCAAAATAACTGTAACGTATCCTTTATCATTACCGGAATCGCTACTGAGAGGAAGTAATCGCCTAATATGGTCCCATATGCCAGTCCGAATGAAAGACATCGCACAGGAACTGGGGCTCTCCGTTGTGACGATCTCCAAAGTCTTAAGCAATCATCCGGATATCGCGGACGACACCCGGGAACGAGTTCTTAAGCGAATCAAAGAACTGGATTATCGCCCGAACAGCATGGCGCGAAGTCTTGTTACGGGACGAAGCTATCTTGTGGGGCTGGTGGTTCCCGACCTTCTTCATCCCTTCTTCGCGGAACTGGCAAAAGCGCTTTCAGCAGCCATGGGAAAGCGAGGCTACTCGATCATCATTTCCTCCTCTGAAGAGGATCCCGAGTTGGAGGCCAGAGAAATTGACCAACTTATGGGTCGAAGGCTTGACGCACTGGTGGTCGCATCGTCCAGCAACGACCTCCAGCCCTTTTTGCCGTTGGAACGCCATGGATTGCCGTACATCTTAATCGACCGCGAGCTGCCCGGGCTTTCGGCAAACTTCGTGGGAATTAATGACGAGGCAGCGGGACAGATGGCGACCGAACACCTTATCGGTCAAGGATGCAAAAGGATCGGACATATTAGAGGCCGGGAGAACAGCACCGGGATGCGCAGATTTGAAGGTTACAAGCGCGCACTCCTCCTAGGAGGGATCCCGTACTCAGAGTCGATGGTGGTAGCACGCTCCAGAGTGGATATAAATAGCGAGCAAATGGGGGCAGAGGCAATGCGCCTTTTGCTGAAGCGGCACCCAGTTCCAGACGGCGTCTTTGCCTATAACGACCCTCTGGCGATTGGGGCCATGGAGGCGATTCTGGAAGCCGGGTTCCGCATACCTGAAGATATCGCCGTGATTGGATGCGGGAATCTTCATTACGACCGCCTGCTCCGTACTCCCCTTTCCAGCATCGACCAGAATTGCCAAGGTATTAGTGAGCACACCGCGGGAATCCTTCTTGGACTACTTGAGTCCAAGGTTCGCCCTCAATCGATGAGCATTATTCTGGAGCCTTCGTTGGTTGTACGGGCATCGAGCATAAGGGGAGCTTAATCGCCGAAACGAGACACCCGTCAAACCAACCAGTCCCGGCCGCACCAAAACAGCCGCTCGACAATAATCAAATGATATCGTCCCGATCTTTATTAAGCCGGACTTTGCTTCGATTCGAAGATTTTCGTTGGCCTTAAAGGGCCTCTCGCGCGTTGCAAGGGTTCGGAGGGGTCCTAATTTCTTGAATTAGAAGCGCAATCCAGCTTCCAACTTGTGGTGCACACCACGAGCGTTCGGCGTTCTATCGGCGGTCCCAAGACTCCCGCCCACTGGACTTTGAGTAATGCCGAAAATAATCGACTTTAAAATTCATTGTGCAACGTTACAGTTAACGTATACTCCAGAGTGGATCAGTCTCCACCAGAAAGACGCCAAAAGCCCCGGAATCTTCAGGACGAGCCACCGATTACGTCGATTCTCCTGATTCTTCCTTTTTCTTGCGGCTCCAGAGTACGGCCTTCAGACGAACGGACGGTTGTTGATGAGTGTCTATTGCGACGTTGGTGGACTTGAGACCAACATTACCTCGCTAAGGCTCGCCGAACTAATCGTCGAGTCTCTCGAGAAACTTGGCCGACGCAAGAAGGTTCTCGCGGTTCCACCGGACCTCACTCGCGTACACTCACGGGCCGGAGAGATAACCCGCTATGCATGGCATTATTATCGCGACAGCCTCAAAGCAGTGTTGCCTGCATTGGGCACACACACCGCCATGAGCCCAGACCAGATCTCGCAGATGTACAGCGGCATACCGCTGGAACTTTTCCTGGCTCACAACTGGCGTAGCGGGATTGAGACCCTTGGCGAAGTTCCGTCCGAATACATCGTGGAGCAGTCGGAAGGAAAACTCCATTATTCCTGGCCCGCTCAGGTCAATGAGCACCTTACACGCTTCGGGTTCGACCTTGTCCTTTCGATTGGTCAGGTCGTACCGCACGAAGTGATTGGCATGGCAAATTACAACAAGAACATTCTGATTGGGATAGGTGGCCGCGAAGGCATTAACCGCAGCCACTATCTCGGCGCCGTGTACGGCATGGAACGTATACTCGGGCGCCCCATAAATCCAGTTCGACAAGTTCTGAATTATGCTTCGGATCGCTTTCTATGTGATATTCCTATTGTCTATATACTCACTGTCCTAGGCCGGAAACAAAATGGCGGGCTTGCCCTCCGCGGGCTCTACATTGGTGATGACATTGAATGCTTTCAACTGGCCGCCGACCTTAGCCAGAAGGTAAATATCGAGATGATCGAGAGCCCGATCCGCAAAGCGGTCGTCTATCTCGACCCGCACGAGTTTCACAGTACCTGGTTGGGAAACAAGGCCATCTACCGGACACGGATGGCGTTGGCGGACGACGCAGAACTCATCGTGCTTGCGCCTGGTGTGCGCGAGTTTGGCGAGGACAAGGCAGTCGACCGGCTAATCCGCCGATATGGGTATTGGGGCACACCTGCAACAATGCTCGCTGTTGAGTCTGATCCGGAGCTAGCAAATAACCTAAGTGCTGCAGCACACCTCATTCATGGCTCATCTGAGGATCGGTTCCGAATAACTTATTGTCCTGGCCGCCTTAGTAGAGAGGAAATTGAGTCCGTCGGCTATAGGTACGGAGAACTTCCTAAGATAATGCGAGGCTATGATCCAGTTAAGCTCTCTCACGGGTACAACAAAGTCGATGGAGAGGAGATCTTCTTTATTGGTAACCCGGGACTAGGGCTATGGGCACATCAAAGCCGCTTTGACGAAAGAATCGATCAGGACAAATCTACAGGGCGGCCGGAATCTCAAGTCGCTGCCGATGGGAGGGGCCGCAGTTAGGATTTGGGTCTAGAAACACATCAACAGTTCTTACAGATCCGCAAACGCGATCGACCCAAGAGAATTTATTGTGATTGCCCCGACGATCTGGCGGAGAATGCGCTGAGACTGATCTTCAGTGCGTGTCCGTCATATCTCACCGTTCGATTCACTGTTTGCGCGGACTCGTCACCGGCACCATGGCCCGGTCCAACAATGATGATCCGGAGAGTTCTGCTTTGCAACATACCGGGAAAGGTTCCGGCTCGATCTCCAATCGTGAGCGTCCGGTGTCGGTCATCCCACTGCATTAATGTGGTTGTTTTCGCCCCGTGCTCATAGGCATATCCGTCTCCGCTATCTTCGTAGAATTCGAAGCTCGCATCTTTGCCTTCATAAATCCGAATCTCCAGCGGATCAACCGATTCCGATGCGGACTGCGTGACAGGGCCGAGTGGCACGATACTACCGGCCTTGACTAGGATCGGTATCCGGTCGAGGGATGCATCCGTAGTGATGATTTGACCGCCGCGATAAGACCGTCCCGTCCAGAAATCAATCCAGTTGTCCCCGGCCGGCAAGATCACTCTTCTTGTTGTAACACCAGGTTCGACTACCGGATTGATCATTAGTGCACCTCCGAAGAGGAACTGATCGGTGACATGCCTCAGGGACGGCTCGCCAGGATATGAGAATGGCAGCGCCCGCATCAAGATTCGTCCACGAGCGGTGACATCCCATGCTTCAGAGTAAATGTACGGCAGGAGCCGATAACGCAGTTTGTCATATTGCGTCAGTATCTTTTCTACCTCTGGCCCGTACTTCCACAGTTCTGTTTCCGACTGATATCCATGAATGCGGAAGATAGGGCAGAATGCGCCAAATTGGAACCATCGAATGAGCAGCTCATGATACTCCGGCGATGTGTACTGGTTTCTCGGGCGAAAGAAGCCGCCGATGTCGGTGGTCCAGTACGGGAAGCCAGACATACCAAAGCTCAGCCCAGCAGGAATCTGCCGGCGGAAGGTGTCCCAGTTACCCGAGATATCGCCCGACCAAGAAATGGAGCCGTTACGCTGTTGCCCCGCGTACGCCGAACGGGACAGTATCACCACCCGTTTGGCCTCGGAAGTAGACCGTTGTCCCTGAAATACAGCTGATGTTTCAAACAGAGGGAAGGCATTCCGCACCTCAATCCCAGGCCCAAGGTACGTTCGGTCATTTTTAAGCGGATCGCCTTCCGGCTCTGACGCATCGAGCCACCAACCGTCTAGGCCCTGGCTGAAGAGATTCCGATTGATATCGGACCAGAACGTTTTCTGCGCTCGCGGATTAAACAAATCGGCCCAATTTTCTCGTTCTTTACTCTCGCCCGGCTCGCCGGTACTAGCCGCGCTCGTAAGAATCAAGTGGCCGTCTTCCATCTCATGATTGACATCCGTTTCAGCCCCGAATTTTGCCCATACAGAGATGATCAAATGGATGTTTTCTTCGTGCAGCTTTGACATCATCTGGGCCGGATCTGGATATTCGCGCTCGTCAAATCGCATGGCATTCCAGCCATATTTGCCCCAATATTGCCAATCCTGTACCAGAACATCTACGGGAATTTGCTTTTTGCGGAATGCAGCCGCGGTATCCAGGATCTGTTGTTGACTTGAATAGCGCTCACGACACTGCCAAAAACCGTAGGCCCAGCGGGGCAAGAGTGGCGCCGCACCAGTGAAATCGCGATACTCCGCTACAACTTTGCTGGGCTCTGGACCGTAAAAAAAGTAGTAGTCGATCGCTTCTCCCACTTGTGATCGAAACGCCATCGTATCGGAGGGAGCACGAACACTGACGTTTGCGCTGCCCCCGGTCTCAGCCTGGATCTTGTAGGTCGTGTTTGCCGCCAGATGAATCTTGGCGCCCGCCGAGAGTGGAAGCCACATATTTTTCAAGTCGATGATCTGTTGGTCTCCAACGGACAAACGAAGCTTATTGCGGTAATTGCCACTGAGCAGAAACCCATAATCCCCCTCGGGACCTGTCTTGAATATCCCTTCGCCATGATCATCAAGCTGTACAGGTTCCGTTGGAGGGTTAAAGTCAGTGAGAGCAGGATTGTTCCAAAGCAGGCCGTAGCCCTTTGTTGAAATGACAAAGGGAATTGCGATATTTGTGTTTGCTTGCAGAAGCCGGATGGGGACATCACGTATGTCAAGAAATCCTTCCTGATGTTGCCCGAGTCCGTACAAGGCCTCGTCACGGGACAACAAAAATCTCTGCTCAATTCCTTTAAGAGATTGCCCGCTGTCGGATATGCCGAAGGTCCGTCCTTCGATCGGTTGCTCGCTCAGTATGGTGTCACGGTTCAATGTCGAGAAGCGGGCCGCCCCGGTGTCCTCGCGGATATCGACCTTCAGCGCATTGGTCAGAATGTGCACCTCTGTGCTGTCTGCAAAGACTTTAAAGCTTCCACCGGTACAGTCTCGAATGACGGCCGGTACAATCGGCATCGCTTCGGTCTCGGTGGTACTGCCGACGATATGGACAACCTGACTGGAGCAAATCTCTACTCGGGTAACTCCGGTGGCAGTGCGGACGATCACTCCCGTGGATGTTTGCTCAAAGTTCTTCGCAGCATGACACGCCGCTGCTGTCAAAAGAATGGCGTAAACAGGTACTCCGAACCGAACGACGTGGCTGAGCGCCAGAGGGAGCGGCCTGCGACCTTCCCCTTGAAAAGGACGAAAGCAGGCACGTTCACAATTTCCGGCCACGGAAGCCTTGGCGGCGTTAACAGTTCCGATCTGCTTTTTTTCTTCAGAAGAGCCTAGGCTCATACGGCGACCAGAAGACGGCGGTCAGCTCATGTTGCGCTAGGTGCTGTACGGTACCGTTCGAGACACTTTGGCTTAAATTCTTGAATTTGTCAGACCTCATTCAGGGGGAGTACAGTACTGAGAAAATGGTGCTGGGCGCGGGCCAAGGGAGTGGGGCGATGAGGAACACTGCTGAGGAGATCCATTCTCCACACCGACCGTCCGATTCACAGGCAACCCTCGCGAGTCAGGTTCAAAGGGAACTCAGCGACGTTCTAAAGAGCGCGCCTTTCCGAGCTAGTAAGCAGGCGCAGCATCTTCTTCAGTACATCGTCGACCAAAGCCTGGCGGGACACAGTGAACGGCTCAAAGAACGCGTCATCGGTGCAGAAGTTTTTGGCCGCGCTGCTGATTACGATACGAACGAAGACCCAATTGTGAGAGCCCGAGCCGCCGAGGTTCGGAAGAGGTTAGCTCAATATTATGTTGGCGAGGGCAGCCAGGTCCTGGTTCGGATTGAGATCAGCCCGGGCTCCTATCATGCGACCTTTTTAGAACTTGAAAAATCGCAAACGAAGGAGCTCAGAGTTACCGACGGCGAACCAATGCATCTCCAAGCCGAGCTGCGGGACACGGTCGAACATGAAAATGTTGCTCGATCGATTCAGCCTGCGGCGAGTGCCAAGCGAATGTATTCGACTCGCCTATTCTGGATTTCTGGAGTTGTTCTTGCCCTGGGAATTTTAGGACTGTGCGCTTACATCGCTAGTCCAAACAGCCTTATTCTCCAGTTCTGGTCTCCGTTCCTCGAGAACTCGAAGCCGATTCTAATTTACACGGGAGCGAACCCTGTCTACATGCCGAGCACCGACTTAATCGGACGCTTCAAGGCTACGCATCACGTGAGCGAACTGGACACGGGGGGATACGAATTCCTTGTTCCGATCACGGAAAACGAGCGACTCGGGGCAGACGATCTGGTCGAGGTAAAAAATGAGTTTGTGACGGTAGGGGATCTCTCCGCAAACGTAAGCGTGACCTCGCTCTTGACCGGTTTCAAACATTCCTTTGATCTTCGTTCCGCGGAAGACGTCACGTTTGGCGATCTTCGCCAGTCACCAGCAATCCTAATCGGTGCATTCAATAACGCGTGGACTCTCCAAATGACGGGCGATCTCCCGTTTGTGTTTGGAAGCGGTCTCACAATCAGGGACCAAGGTAATAAGGAGCGTCAGTGGCGACCGCTTGTTTCTTCCGAAAACAGAGTCCAAGTCGACTATGCGCTCGTCGCCCGTCTTCCCCATTCAAAAACTGGCGGGGCGCTCATCGCGATTGCGGGAATTACCCAGTCGGGAACTCGTGCGGCCGCTGAAATCATAACTTCAACGCAAGGAATCAAAGACTTACTCAAGTCAGCCCCCTATGGCTGGCAGAAGAAGAACCTAGAATTTGTGCTTCAAACAAGAGTCGTAAACGATATTCCTACCAGTCCTTCGGTTGTGGCCGTTCGCGCATGGTAGTCCGCCAGGAATTGCCTCCGGTGCAGCTCGCGGATCGAGCGTCCTCCCTTTCAACAGGACGGATCATGTTCAACTGACAGATTCGAACGGCATCATAGAGTAGGGCGCCGGAGAGGAACCAGTTGGGTTGTCTTGTCACTCACCCGCGACAACTTCGACTACTGGAATTCGAGATCCAGGTTTGGAGCTAGTCAACATCGGGCCAAAGATCGACGTTGGTGCCCGGGAAGAGGTTGCGCGTTCCCATCGAGTTGCCGTTCGGGGTGAGCAATCACGAAACCCCTCATCAGGTATGGGACGAGTTCTCTCCAGTTCGCTATATTTTCTCCATCAATTGCTTCTGAAGTACTTCGTCCTGGGTCCACTCAGGTTACGATACTGCACTCAGAGAAATTGCAAGGAGGCCTAGTAGTGAATCGCAGAGGATTTCTTTCAACCGTTGCGGTTGCGGCGGCCGGAGTAGCGTTGCCATTCAAGGTGTGGTCACAGCGAACAGAGCCGCCAATCGAACACCGCCTGCCTCCGACAGATGGCGACTATCAACGGGCCAGAACTTACATCGAAGAAGTCCCTTCTCACAGTTACCACTGGGCATCGGAGCGAGCCGTGGAAGCATTTAACGACCTCAAGTTCGGGCTCCGCATCCACTGGGGGATCTATTCGAACTATGGCCGGCCGGGGGAGTCGTGGCCCTTTCTCACCATGACGTTTGAGGACCGCCATCGTTACAACGAATTTTATAAGACTTGGAATCCCACCGAATTTGATGCGGATGCGTGGATGAACCTGTGCGAGGACGCCGGCCTCAAGATGTTTGCGTTCACTACAAAGCACCACGAAGGTTTCTCCATGTTCGACACCAAAGCCAGGGTACGGAACCGAACGAACTGGATAGCGACAGACGGTCCGATGATCGAAGAGTGCGATCTTGCCTATGGCATCATGGAAACGCCATTCCGGCGCGACATAGTGAGGGAACTGACCTCAGCGGCGCACAAGCGCAACATCAAAATTGATCTATATTTTTCTCATCCCGACTGGTACGACGCAGACTTCCGACCTTATGGGTTGCATCCTTTGCAGGTTCCTTCGTCTCCGGAGCTTTGGGGTTGGCCGAAGTCTGAGGGTACGGAAGACGAGTTCTGGCGGAGTGTCCAAAAACGAATGGCCGATCACCTGGTGATAGCGCCCGACCCCTCGCCGGAAGAGGTAAGGCGGATGGTGGACCGCCACAGAATCCAGCTTACCGAACTGCTCACTCATTACGGAACGATCGATATGATGTGCCTGGATATCTTCTGGGGGCCAACCGCGTGGCCGTACTTGCGAAACACGATCCTCCACATGCGGGAGCTTCAACCAGACGTTATGCTGCGGGCGCGAGGAATCGGAAATTACGGCGACTACTACACTCCTGAAGGCTTCGTTCCAGCCTCAAAAGAGAGTACGAAGATGCCTTGGTTCGTCATCTATCCGCTCGGATCGTCGTTCTCTTACGAGAGTAATCCTGCTAAATATAAAGGAGCGAAATGGATCGTAGACAATCTGGTCGATGCGGCTTCAAAAGGCGGCAATTTCATGGTTGGTATCGGCCCCAATGGACTAGGAAGCTTTCATTCCACGGCAGTCTCTCAGTTGAAGCAGACAGGTAAGTGGTTGCGCGTCAATGGTGAAGGAATTTATGCCACACGTCCGCGGCCTGGTTTGTTCTGGACTGAAACTGGAGCAAAGCGCTTCACACGCAGTAAAGATAACCGGATCATCTATTGCTTCACCTTAGACTGGCCGGGATCGACGCTTGAAATTGTCTCGCTGGAATCAAGGAGAGTGAGTGCGGTGGAGATGCTGGGGTTTCCTCGTAAGCTCGATTATCGTTGGGACTCCGCTCGCGGGTTGGTAGTCACGATTCCCAGCGAGCTTCAGGAACCTTCGAATCGACCGTGCGAATACGCCTGGGGATTCAAAATTACGCAATCGGCCTGACGTGGCGGTGGAGCGGGGCAGCTTGTCTGATTCGATGTTGCGCATCCTGCTCTATGGTTGAGAGGGTGTCCCTCGACGAAGAGAGAATCCTCGTCATCAAATTCGCTTGGAGTAAAGCGATTTATGAGCTTGTTCTTCGCTCCTTCTGTTGTGTATATTCGGTAGAAATTTAGAATGCCATCCGCCAAGTTGCACCACTCGCCCCGCTCTTTCTGCTCGACGCGATATCCGGAGGGGAATTCCCGACACTATCGCCGCCCGTCCCGTCAGTCTTCCTACCCAGCGAGGTAGCTCAGGATTATCGAGAAAGTTTTCTTATGAAAACAACAAAATTCATCTTTGCATGGGCACTCGCCATCGCGACGGTATCGGCGACCCAGGCATCGAGCCAAGTGCAAACCAACGTCCCCGATCTCGTCCCTGGGGCAAAGCCAATTACGGTCGAGCACATCAAGATCCACGGAAGCGCTCTTGAAGGCAATCTTGAAGGTGACGCCATTGATCGGGACGTCATCATCTGTCTGCCGCCAAGTTATGAGAAGGACAAAAGGCGCCGGTATCCCGTCATATACGCACTCCACGGCTACACCATCGGAGCCGAGCAGTGGACGCGCGAGATTCATGTCCCGCAAACGATCGCGGGAGCGTTCGCGCAAGGCTCACAAGAAATGATCGTCGTCCTGCCCGATTCGAAGACCATCTATAACGGCTCGATGTACTCGAGTTCCGTCACCACCGGAGACTTCGAGAAGTTCATCTCGCACGACGTGGTGGTATATGTAGATGCGCATTACCGTACCATCCCTGAACGCGCCAGCCGTGGTCTGGTCGGCCACTCGATGGGCGGCTATGGCGCGTCTCGCATCGGCATGAAGCATCCCGATGTGTTCGGATCCCTCTATATTATGAGTCCGTGCTGCATGTCTCCGATGGCCGGGGGAGGACCAGGTCCCACCGATCAAATCAAAGCCCGGGCGATTGCCGCTGAGAAGAAAGCTGCTGAGGCCAAGTCTGCGGCCGAGTTGGCGGGGCTGTCACCCGGCTTCGGTTCCGCCCCGTATGCAACAGCGGCCGCTTGGGCTCCCGATCCGACCAACCCTCCGTTGTATTTCGACCTGCCGACTAAGGACGGTGTTCCGCAGCCGGAAATCGTCGCAAAATACGCCGCCAATTCCCCCTTGGCGTTTGTAGATCAGTACATTGGAAATCTCAAGCAGTATCGGGCAATTGCTATGGATGTGGGTGATCAGGATGGCCTGCGTTTCGACGCCACCAAGCTGCACGCCATCCTTGATAGCTACGGAATTGCTAACAGCTTCGAGATCTATCAGGGCACGCACACCAGCGCGGTGGCCGATCGATTCCAGAATCATGTCCTGCCGTTCTTCGGCAAAAGCCTCTGCTCCAACGCAGGCTGTAAATAGTCGTCACACGCAACCGGTAGTGTTGCACCCGCTGATTTGTTTACTAGCCAAACACTCCCGGTGGAATAGGCTGCTTATGAATCCGTCACGGTCCGTTGTGCTGTTTGCGGCGACCCTCTCTGCGGCGCTCGCCGCGAGCGCTGAACAATCAAACCCCGCGCCAACCTGACGAGTCTCAAACTCAACGGCGTAGAGATAACTACATCTGAACTGATTCCCTCAGGCGCCATCATCCCTCCGCCCTACCAGGGTGCTGGTTCGCAGCCGACAGATTAGAGGAGGTTGAGGGTTGGACAGCAACTCTATAGGAGATGAACCCATGAATCGTTGCTTTCGGAACTTGGTCTGGCCGGGCACCGTTTGCCTCATTCTCGTTACGGCAGCTAGTCGAAGGGCAGCCGCCCAAATAAAGCAAGAGGATGCGCTGCAGGAGGTTCCGCCGCATCACGCTCGTGCAACTTTTCAATGGCCAGAACTTTACCGGCTTCGAGATCTTGCTCAAAGAGCATGGAATCAATAACGATCCGAATAAGGTCTTTCGAATTGAGGATGGCGTGTTGCACATCACAGGAGAAGAGTTTGGTGGCTTGGTTACGAAGAAACAGTACGCAAACTATTATCTCCGTGCTGAGTTCAGGTGGGGAGAAAAAACCTATCCGCCGCGCGTAGGGACGGCGCGAGATAGCGGAATCCAATACAACATCACTGGCACGCTGAAAGTCTGGCCGCGCATGATGGAGTTCCAGATTAACGAGGGCGGAACCGGGGACATGTGGGTGGTCAATGGGACCGGCATTACAGTGAATGGAGAGTTGTATCAGAGTACGTTGGACTCAGGCCCCATGCAGTACATTCGGATCCCGCATTTCGGCCGCGGTCCATTCGTCAATGTTATCGGACAACGAGATCCGGTCAATGATCTTGAGAAGCCGCACGGCGAATGGAACCTATTGGAACTGGTTGTAGACAGAGACCGCATTTTGTATCTGGTCAATGGAAAGCTAGCGCTCGCGGGAATTCATGCCAACACAACTCGAGGCAAAATTTTGTTTCAGTGTGAGGGATCAGAAGTTTATTTCCGACATATGCAGATTGCTCAGTTGAAGTGACTGGTGGCTAATTCAGCAGAAAAAGCTCCATCCATCCTTCGCGTTCAACATCCAAGAACTTGAAAACGACGAGAGACCCGCAGGAACAAGTCGCGGAAATTCGTCCGGAATTGGAGTTAGTTCGCGAGCGCGAGAAACTCTTAATTCACGTCGACGCCGTCACGCACGTCGCTACCGATGCAATAAAGCGACTATTGCGTTGCCGCCTACTTGGGTTGTCATCTGCGTGTGATTCGCTACGCGGCGGTCGACCACGACCAAGATTCTCATATTACTCGACAAGAAATATCAGGGAGCGCTGAGGTGAGTGAGTAACCAAACCGAAGGTTTAGTATCGATCTGCTGCAACTTATAGGCGCGCCTCCGCTCGAATCTCACCGTATAATTGTTTTGCTTTAGATGAGATCCGCTCCGAATGGACCCAGAATCACTATGCCGTCGTAAACCCTATTGCTAAGAATCCCTGTCTTTTTCCCTGCGATGCGAATTGTCATTTCCTGTGGAGTCGTATTCACATAAAGCGTTCTGTCCTCGACTACTCTGGCATACACTCCGTTTGGCGTAGTCGGTCCCGGCTCAATCCCTGCAACCTTGTACGTGTAACGGAGAACCGGGCCCATGACCGAAGCCGCCGAGATTGTCGCGAGGTAAATGGCAGTTCCTTTGCCATACCGGTTGGCCGTGATAGCCGGGGGATGATCAGGGACGTTTGAGAGACGCGAGATGACTGTGGCAGTCGAAGGCTCAAGCACCTCGTATCGAGTTACCTCTGTTGCGATGTGTTCGGTCCCGAGGATGAACGCTAAGGGCGAGTCAGCATCGTAGAAGGCGTTAGTCTTCATGCCGAAAACATCACTTAGAAGCCCCGGGAGCGGAGTCCTGAACCATTGCCCCTGCTGATTAACTTTCGCGGAAAGAGCCGTCATCAGAAGAGTGCCGCCGCTGCTGACATATTCCCGGATCGCTTTGGCTCCGGCGGGATCCATCAGATAGTCCGCCGGCACAACAACAAGCTTGTATGGCGAAAGATCTGCGTGCCCAATATTGACGATGGCAACGTCGATATTATTCCGGAACAACGGTTCGAATGCGCCCTGCACCTGTTCGGCATAAGAGGGCTTAAAGTACTGAAGCGTCGTATTAGACGGGCCGTTAGGGTGCGAATCGATAAAGGAGTCAAACGAGTATGCGATGGCTACTTCGGGGTGTGGATATCGTGGAAATCCGTATTTCTGAAGCTTTTTGAATTCGCTGGCAATGCTGGCGAACTCGTTCACCTTCCACGAAGGTGTATCGTCATGATCAACGAGACCAAACAGCGCCTGTTCTTCGCCT
>Ga0335083_10001021_pt1 | contig 39612 bp, 41 predicted proteins | sample Lox_Sample_42_FD_206716 | JGI IMG/M metagenome (GOLD analysis project Ga0335083, IMG submission 206716) | Soil microbial communities from Loxahatchee National Wildlife Refuge, Florida, United States - Lox_Sample_4.2 | ecosystem: Environmental > Terrestrial > Soil > Wetlands | place: USA...
CTCGTCGCGGGCGTGCAGTCCGTCGTGTCGAGATCTGTGGATGCAGGTCGCGTAGCCGTCCTTCGGCCGGACGGCACCATCGGCATCTACTCGGCTTCCGGAGCCCTCCTCAGGCAGGTCACGCCGAGCTCCGCGGAGGAGATCGCCATGGGCGGCGGGCGGCTGGTCGTGCTGACGCAGACGAAGTCGCTCGAGGTCTATGACGCCCGGACTGGGAAGCTCGAGCACAGCTGGCAGGTCAAGACACCGAAGCCATACACGCGAGACGGGCACCTGAAGGCGTTCGGGCGGATCGCGCTCTTTTCGGTCGGTCGTCACCTGCGCATCCTCGACCTGAACACAGGTAGGAGCGTCAGCCTTCCGACCGCTCTCTCGGGCGGCGCGTGGGACTACGGCGCTGTCGGATCGCTCGGCGTCGTCTACGCGGTCGACAGCTCCAAGGGAGCCGGAACTCTGGTCTACCTCGCTAGGGCCCGAGTGCTCGCGGCCATCGCCAGAGGCCACCTGTAGGACGCCCGGTGCCTGTCCGGTTGCGCGTCCATTTGTGGGCTTTCCTAGGACTCTGCGCGCTTCGTCACCGGGACGAGCGGCGTCACACCGTGAGCGGCCAGCCAGGCTACAGCTCTCGGGCTCAAGCGCCGGATTGATCATCTGCGGCCAAGGGTCTAGGCTTGTCTGAAGAACATAGCCTCGAGCGAGAGGGGAGAGCCATGCCGTCTGGCCGCGTACCGATCGAGGGAAGCGAGCGCGAAGCGCTCCCGGGGGCAAAGAGAGTCGGGCCGATCCCGGCCGACCAGGAGGTGCGGGTGACGATCGTCGTCCGCCGCCGCGACGATGCGGCCCTGCCGAAGCTCGAGGAGGGAGCGGAGCCCCTGAGCCGCACCGAGTTCGCGCAGCGCTTCGGGGCCGACGCGGCCGACCTGGAGCGAGTCGCGCAGTTCGCGCGCGAACACGGTCTCGAAGTGCGCGAGTCCGACCAGGCGCGGCGCACGGTGGTGCTGGCCGGCCCGGCGGCGGCGGTCGCCAAGGCCTTCGACGTCTCCTTCGAGGAGTACGAGCACGAGGGGGTGCGCTTCCGCGCCCGCAGCGGGCCGGTGCACGTGCCGGCAGAGCTTGCGCCGATCGTCACGGCAGTGATCGGGCTCGACAGCCGCCCGCAGGCCAAGCCGCACTTCCGCCGGCTCGAGAGCGAAGGCCTGAGCCCCAGGGCGACGCGCGCCTTCACCCCGCTCCAGATCGCCCGCCTCTACGACTTTCCGTCCAACCTGGATGGACGCGGCCAGAAGATCGCCCTGATCGAGCTCGGCGGAGGTTTCCGCCCCAACGATCTCAAGACCTACTTCCGCGAGCTCGGCCTGCATGCTCCCAAGGTCACCGCCGTCCCGGTCGCAGGCCAGCCCAACTCGCCCTCGACCCCGGACTCCGCCGACGGCGAGGTCGTGCTCGACATCGAAGTCGCGGGCGCGGTCGCGCCCAAGGCGGAGATCCTCGTCTACTTCGCCCGCAACACCGACCGCGGCTTCTACGAGGCAATCACCAGCGCCGTGCACGACCAGCGCGCATCTTCGATCATGTCGATAAGCTGGGGCGCTCCCGAGGACTCGCAGTTCTGGACCGAGCAGTCGCGCCGCGTCTACGACGAGGCGTTCCAAGAAGCGGCAGCGCTCGGCATGAGCGTCTTCGTGGCGGCCGGCGACAACGGCTCGACCGACGGAGTCGGCGACGGGCGCCAGCACGTCGACTTTCCCGCTTCGAGCCCGCACGTGGTCGGCTGCGGCGGCACCCGCATCGAGAGCGCCAACGGCACGATCCGCTCCGAGCGCGTCTGGGAGACGAACGGGGCTACCGGCGGCGGGGTGAGCGAGACCTTCCCCCTTCCCGCCTGGCAGCGCAGCGCCAAGGTCGACAAGTCCGCCAACCCCCCGCACCGAAGCGGGCGCGGCGTTCCCGATGTGGCGGGCGATGCCGATCCCGCCAGCGGTTACCGGGTCCGGGTCGACGGTGAGGAGACGGTGATCGGCGGCACGAGCGCCGTCGCCCCACTCTGGGCGGGCCTGCTCGCCCTCGTCAACCAGCACCGTGGCCGTCCGGCCGGCTTCCTCAATCCGACGCTCTACAAGGCGCACACGAGCGGCGGCTTCAAGGAGATCACAAGCGGCGGCAACGGCGCCTACGAGGCGCGGGAAGGCTGGAACGCCTGCACCGGCCTCGGGCGCCCCGAGGGCCAGCGGCTCGTTCAGCTGCTGACGAGCTGACCGGGGGCGGAGGTACCGCCGAGGCGCACGGTCGGCCGGTGCCCTCGAGCGCTCCCGTTGCCGAGGCGATCGCCCGGATGGAGGCGATCCTCGCGCCACTTCGCCCTTCCGACGGCGTCGCGTGCTTCGCTCGTCTCTACCTCGCCGTGACCGAGAGCGTCCAGGCTCGGCTCGCGGGGATGACTTTTGCCGACCCGCGCTTCCTGGCACAGCTCGACGCGAGCTTCGCCGATCTCTTCTTTCAGGCTGTCGACGCCTCGAGCCGCGATCCACGCGGCGTTCCGCGCGCCTGGGCCGCGCTGTTCGAAGCCCGGTCTCGCAAGGGCGTCGCGCCCCTCCAGTTCGCGTTCGCCGGGATGAACGCTCATATCAACCGAGATTTGCCGGTCGCGCTCGTCACGAGCTGCGAGCGGTCCAAGATCGCGCTTGCCAGAGGCTCGCCCCAGCACGACGACTACATGCGGATCAACAAGGTGCTCGCGGCCGTGGAGGCGCAGGTCAAGCAGCAGTATCTCGGCGGCTGGCTCCGCCGTCTCGACCGGCTGCTTCACCGCGTCTACCGGATCGACGACGTCCTTGCGATGTGGGACGTCGCCCGTGCGCGCGACACCGCCTGGGTCAACGCCGAGGCGCTCTGGGCGATCCGCGGCGACCGCGAGCTCTACGACGACTACCTTGCCGCTCTCGACCGAACCGTGGGGTTCGCGGGGCGTGGTCTGCTCGTACCCGCCGACACCTGGCTCCAGAGGCTGGGCCGCGCCTTCAAGCTCCTGGTATGAGCCGACTCCCAGCGCGGGCTGCGCCTTACCCGCAACCACCGATCAGCGCCATCCCCGATGTCTCCCTACGACGGGGCTGAGACGCTGGTCGTGTGTCTCAGGAGAGGAGCTCTGGAATGACGAGCATCAAAGACGCGGCAGCCGATTTTCTCGCCCACAGGCGTGTGGCTGTCACCGGCGTCTCACGAGCGCCCGGGAACCACGGCAGCAACGTTGTCTACAAGCGCCTGCGCGACCGCGGCTACGAGGTCTTCGCCGTCAACCCCAACGCGGACGAGGTCGAGGGCGATCGCGCCTACCACGATCTCCACTCGATTCCGGGAGGGGTCGAGGCGGTCGTGATCGGCACGCGACCCGAGATCGCCGACGAGACGATGCGCGAGTGCGCAGAGCTCGGGATCAAGCACGTCTGGATGCACCGCGGTCCCGGTGAAGGCAGCGTTTCCGAGACCGCGACCGCCTATGGCCGAGAGCGCGGGATCGCCGTGATCGACGGCGGCTGCCCGTGCATGTTCGGTCCTACTGCTGACCTCGGACACAAGGCAATGCGCATCGTGTTCACCCTGAATCACAACGTCCCGAGGGACGTCTGAAGTCGTTAGCGGCGGTGCAGCAGGAGGCCGATCAGGACGCCGGCGACGAGTAGCTGAGTCGACGTGTGAACGCCGCCGCTGCGGTGCCAGCCGTGCACACGGTGGCTGGGGAAGAGCTTGCGGCCGCCTGGCCGCGGAAGGTGCAGGACGTGCTCGAGGTCAGGAGACGACGCCGCGAGCGCCCCGGTCACGGCCGGATCGAACGGCCCGCGGACGGCTGCGAGGAGAAGGACCGCGGCGACCCCGGAGCCGATCTCGAAGCGGCGATCGCCGATGTCCCAGTGCGGCACGCGATCCCCGGCAAGGTGAAGCGCCAAGCCGAGCGGCACCGAGGCGAGCCTGGAGCGGACGAGCGAGCCTCCCGCCGCTCCTGTCGCAACATGGAGGGAGACGATCAAGCCCTGACCCTAAAGCTTGCTCTAGGCTGGCTGCGGCTCGACCGAGGACGTCCGCGACAAAGGAGGAAGCATGGTACGCATGTTCGTTCGCCATACCGTGGCCGATTACGACGCGTGGCGTCGGGTGTACGACAGCGCCGCCGAGATGCAGGAGGCCGCCGGCGTTCGCGGAAAGGGCGTCTTCCAGTCGGTCGACGACCCGACCGACATCACCGTCTGGCACGACTTCGACGACCTCGACGCGGCGCAGGCGTTCGCCGGGGCCGGCGACCTACGCGAGAGGCTGGTCGCATCGGGCGTGCAGGGCGAGCCGGAGGTCTGGCTTACGCGCGAGGTCTAGGCGCCGGGGCCGACGTGGGCCCTGATCCGCTCCGCGTCGAGGGGTAGCACCGCCAGCTCCGGCGGTGGGATGCGCGCGAAGGCGTCGATGAGCAGCAGGTCCTCGGCCTGCTCGGAGTTCAGCGGGCCGCCGGCCTCGGCGCGGGCCGTTCGGCACTGCGCAAGGCCCGCCTCGATCTCCAGGCTCGCGCCTCCGCCCGGAGGAAGCTGGCGCACAGCGCACATCCGGCCGCCGCAGACGAAGAACGCCTTGCGCCAGGCAGGGTCGACAGCCGGCGCGACGAGACAGAGCTCCAGGGTGCGCAGACGCTCCAGTCGCCGCAGGCGCTCGACGACGTGCTCGAGCGCCTCGATCCGGTCGCGCAGCCGGGCCGCCTCCTCGTAGCGAAGCTCCCTTGACAGGCGCGAGAGCCGCCGTTGGAGCCTTGGCAGAGGGCCACCGTCCGCGAGGAGGCCCTCGAGCTCCTCGGGCGCGCTGGACGCAAGCGCGCGTGCGGCGAGCGACGCCTTGCGGCGGCTGGCGATCGGGCCGAGCTCGGTCGCCGTCTTCGTGACGACGACGTCGTCGTTCCGGCGCTTCAGGTAGACGCCGTGGTCGGTCCGGCGGCTGCGGGAGTTCGCAGGCGGCTGGAGCTCACGGATCAGGCGCAGCTCCTCGAGCGCCGCCTCGAGCTCTGAGCCGAGCACGCGCCACTCGATCCGGGCGAGCGCGAGCAGCGCCGCCTCGACCGACGGCCGTTGCTGCTGGCTCTGGAAATACGAGCGGAGACGGGCGCGCAGATCGCGAGCCCGGCCGACGTAGAGCACCTGGTCGTGGCGGTCGCGGAACAGGTAGACGCCGGGACGCGTGGGCGCGCCCCGGGCCAGCGAGCGCTTGTCGTAGACGCGGCGCTTGCGCGGCGCGGCGAGCGTGCGGAGGTCCGAGAGATGTCTCGCGCCGAGCTCCTGGGCGAGGCCGATCAGGTGCACGAGCACCTGCGCCGTCGCCTCTGCGTCCGGAAGCGCCCGATGGCAGGGCCTGGTCGGGACGCCGAAGAAATGGGCGAGCGAGGCTAGGCCGACCCGGCGCACGCGTCCCTCGAGCAGGCGGCGTGCTAGGGCCGCCGTGCAGAGGGGCGGCTCGGACAGGCGCCGTCCGTGGAGACGGAGCAGTTGCCGCTCCAGGAAGCGCTGGTCAAAGCGCGCGTTGTGGGCGACGAGGAGGTCGTCTCCGGCGAACGCCAGGAAGCGGCGGACGACGCCCGCGACCGGGGGTGCCCGCTGCAGCTCCTGATCGCGCAGGCCGGTCAGGCGGGCGACCGGAGCGGGGAGCGCGACTCCCGGGTCGACGAGCGAGCAGAACGAGTCGGTGGGCTCGAGTGCCCGCACGCGGACGGCGCCGAGCTCGCAGATCCGGTCGCGCGCCGCGGAGAGACCGGTCGTCTCGAGGTCGAAGACGACGAAGCGCGCCTCCTCCAGCAGGGGGTCGACGCGTCCTGTGGCGAGGGACACCGTGGCCCCGGAGCAGACGAGCCTGCTGTCGCCGGCCGTGAGGTCCGCGAGGAGGGAGGAGGCCAGCCCGTGCGGGATCGACGAGGTCGCGAAGAGCGAGCGGGCCGCGTCCACGGCCGAGAGCGGGCCCTGCTCTTCGAGCGTCTCCACCAGGCGGTCGAGCGAGTCCAGCGCGAGCTGCACCTCTGAGATGAAAGCGAACATACGTTCGCTTTTCAAGCTCGTGCTAGTCGGGCAGGAGCGGCATCGCGACTCCGGGCCGACGGCCCAGGAGGACGGCGCGGGTGACCGCGGCGGGCCCGAATCGCCGGCACACCTCGTCGAGCGCGGCGTCGAGCGCGTCCGTGTCGGGCCGATCGAGCGGCAGCGCGAGCTGCAGCATGCGGTCGTCGAGGTTCGTCACGGCGACTCCGACCAGGGTGATGCCGCGCCGCTCGATCATGGGCACTGCGATCGAATGGAGATCTCGGGCCGCAGCCAGGACCCGCGCGGTATTCGCGGTCGCACGCGGGAGCGTGAGCGAGCGCGTCGCGCGAGAGAAGTCGTCGAAGCGGATCCGGAGCACGACCGTCCGGCCCCGCCGTCCGGCGATCCGCATCCGGCGCGTGACGCGGTCGACGAGCGCGACGAGCGCCGCGTCGACCTCCGCGGGAGGGGTGGGAGAGCGGCCGAGCGCACGCTGGGCCCCCATCGAGCGCCGTCGCCGTCGCGCCTGCACCGGGCGGGGGTCGCGGTTGTGGGCGAGCGCGTGCAGATGCCGGCCGGCGGCTCGGCCGACGAGCGCCTCGAGCGCCTCCTCGCCGAAGGCTGCCACCTGGCTCACAGTGGTGACTCCCAGGTCGTGCAGTCTCCTGGCCGTGACCGGGCCGACGCCCCAGAGCCGCTCGACCGGAAGCGGGTGGAGGAAGGCGAGCTCACCATCGGGCGGAACGACGAGCAGGCCGTCGGGTTTCGCCACGCCGCTCGCGACCTTGGCGAGGTGTTTCGTCCGTGCGACTCCGACGGTGATCGGCAGGCCGACCCGCTCGCGCACCTCGTGCCGCAGCCGTAGGGCGATCTCGGACGGCGTGCCCGAGCTCCGCCGCAGGCCGCGGACGTCCAGGAACGCCTCGTCGATCGACAGGCCCTCGACGAGCGGCGTCGTGTCGTCGAAGACGCGGTAGACGGCCTTGCTCGCCTCGGAGTACGCGGACATGCGCGGCGGGACGACGATTGCTCCGGGGCACAGGCGGCGCGCCCGGGCAACGCCCATTGCCGTCCGCACGCCGTGCGCCTTCGCCTCGTAGCTGGCGGCGAGCACGACGCCTGCGCCGACGATCACCGGGCGGCCCCGGAGCCGGGGATCGTCGCGCTGCTCGACCGAGGCGAAGAACGCGTCGACGTCGGCGTGCAGGATCGTGGCCTCGGCAGGCACGGAACATATGTTCGCATCATCCTCGCGGGAGCGCAGGCGCTACGCGGAGGCGCTCGGGCGGGAGCGCGTCTCGAAGACGTTGTCCCTGGCCGAGCGGAGCCCGACGGCCAGCGCGCCGGTCAGGACGGCCGCGTCTCCGAGAGTCGAGATCTCGACGCGCGGCGGGAACGGAAGCCAGTCGGCCAGGTGGTCGCGAACCGGGACCAGGAGCAGGTCGCCGTTGGCGCCCAGGCCTCCGCCGAGCACCACGAGCTCGACATCCGCGACTGCGGCGACCGGAGCGATGTGGAGGGCAATCCGCCTCGCCACCTCGTCGACGACCGCGCGGGCCACATCGTCTCCGGCGCGCGCGGCGCCGAACACCGCTCGCGCCTCGTAGGGCGGCGTAAGGCTCGTGTCGTCGTCCCGCTCCGCGAGCTCGGCCGCCAGTGCCGACACCGCCGGTGCTGACGGGTCGCTCGCCTCGCCGCCGTCGCCTAGCGCGAAGTCGATCTCGCCCGCGGCGCCGTGGCGCCCCCGGTGGAGCTGACCGCCCAGGACGAGGCCGGCGCCCATGCCCGTCCCCACCGAGAGGAACACGAAGTCGTCCACGCCCCGCGCCGCCCCGCGCCAGCGCTCACCGACCGCCGCCAGGTTGATGTCGTTCTCGAGCACGACCGGCATGTCGAGCCGCTCGCGGAGCTCCTCGGCGAAGCGCATGCCCTCGAGGCCGGGGACGTTCTCCGCGAGCCGGACGACGCCGTTCGCACCCTCGACGACGCCGGGCACGCCTGCCAGGACGCCGTCGACCAGCCGCCGCCCGAGGCCGGTCGCCTCGACCAGCCCGGCGCACAGCTCCTCGATCGCCTCGAGCGCCGCCTCGGCCCCGCCGTCCGAGAGCTCGACGTCCTGCCGCGCGCGCACACGCCCGCCGAGGTCGCAGATCGCTCCGCGCAGGAAGCGGGCCCCGAGGTCGAGCCCGAGCACGAGAGCCGCCTCGGCCACGGGCTCGAAGTAGACGGCGCCGTAGCTGGGGCCGTCGGGCCCGTCCTCGGCCTCGCGCACCAGCCCCGAGCCCACCAACGACTGCAGCGCGAGCGAGACCGTCGGCTTCGAGATGCCCACCCGGCGCGAGATCTCGGCGCGCGAGATGGGCGCGCCCGCGCGGATCGTCTCGAGCACGGTGCGCTCGTTGAGATGCTTCAGCAGGGGCGGAGTGGCGCGTGTCTGCTCGCTCACGATGGTCAACAACCCTAACCAAGCCTGTGGAAAACGTCCAGAGGCTTGACTCGAAAAGCCGATTGAGTCATAAATCTCGTTCGGAAACTTAACGAGGAGGGCTCGAAATGGTGAAGCGGGCGGCGATGGCAGTGGCGGTGCTGGTCTCGATCCTGCTGGCGGCTGGGTGCTCGGGAGGGGGCGGGTCGAAGAACAGCGCGTCCACGACCACGTTCTCCGCGGACCACCCGGTGAACATCAACTACTGGGTCTACTTCACCGATCCGGAGCTCGGGGTGATGAAGCAGGTCGTGGCCCAGTTCGAGAAGACGCACCCGGGGATCCACGTCACGACGCGCGGCGGCATCGACGACACGAAGATCCTCGCGTCGATCACCGCCGGGAAGTCACCCGACGTCGCGGAGTCGAGCTCGTCCGACTACAGCGGCAAGTACTGCTCGTCGGGTGCGTGGATCAACCTCGACCCGTACCTGAAGCAGGACAACATCCCCGCGAGCACGTTCCCGCCGGCGCCGCGTTACTACACCCAGTACAAGGGCAACCGCTGTGCGCTGCCGATGCTCGCGGACGCGTACGGCCTCTACTACAACACCGCGATGTTCAAGAAGGCGGGCCTCACGCACCCGCCGCGGACCATGTCCGAGCTGACGCAGTACGCGAAGAGGCTCACGGTTCGCAACAGCGACGGCTCGCTCAAGGTCGTCGGCCTCGACCCGGTCAACGGCTGGTACGAGAACGCGCCCGCTCACTGGGGGCCGCAATTCGGGGCCAAGTGGGTCGACGCGCAGGGGAACTCGATCATCGCCAAGAGCCCCGGCTGGAAGGCCTTCCTGAAGTGGCAGAAGAACCTCGTCGACTGGTACGGCTACAACAACCTCGTCAAGTGGCAGGCGGCGGCGGGCGACGAGTTCTCCCCGTCTCAGGCGTTCGAGCGTGGCAAGGTCGCGATGAACCTCGACGGCGAATGGCGAGTCTCGCTGATCAAGAAGGACGGCTCGAAGGTGCAGTACGCCACGGCGCCGCTGCCCGTGGCGGACTCGATGCCACAGCTCTACGGCGCTGGCTACACCTCCGGGAGCATCCTCGGGATCCCGAAGACCGCGAAGCAGAAGGCCGCAGCCTGGGAGCTCGTCAAGTACCTGGCCACGAACACGAAGGCCGAGGCGCTGCTCTCGAACGGGATCGCGAACGTTCCGACCACCACGGCGAGCGCCCGCTCGCCGCTGCTGCACAACGACCCGCGCTTCGCGGTGTTCGTCCGGATCTTCAACAACCCGAACACGGCGACGACCCCGGTCTCGATCATCGGAGCGCAGAACCAGAACCTCTTCAGCACCTTCAACACCGCGTACCAGAACGGGCACGCGAGCGATCTCCAGGGCGGCCTGGAGAACGTGGACAAGCAGATCAACGCGGCGCTCAAGCAGGCCAGCGCCGGCGGAGTGCCGTGAGTTGAGCTCGGTCGCCGGCACGGCGTCCGTCCCGGTACCCGTCGAGCGGCAGCGCGCCAGGCGGAGGGCCGCCTGGCGCCGCCGCGGCACTGTGCTCGCGTTCATGAGCCCGTGGATCGCGGGCTTCCTGATCTTCTTCGGCTACCCGCTCGTCTGGAGCGCGTACCTCTCGTTCACGCACTACGACCTGCTGAACCCGCCGCGCTGGGTCGGGCTCGCGAACTACCGGTTCCTGTTCCACTCCGACGAGACGTTCTGGCCGGCCGTCAAGAACACGCTCTGGTTCCTCGCGATTGCGGTGCCGCTGCAGGTGCTGTTCGCGTTCGGGATCGCGGTGATGCTCCAGCGCGCGCGGCGTGGGGTGGGGACGTTCCGCACGGTCTTCTACCTGCCCGCGCTCGCCCCGCCGGTCGCGGCCACCCTCGCGTTCGTGTACCTGCTCAACCCCGCGACGGGCCCGGTCAACATCTTCCTCTCGAAGCTCGGGATTCAGGGGCCGCTCTGGTTCGACTCGCCGTCGTGGGCGAAGCCGTCGCTGACGCTGCTCGCGATCTGGGGCGTGGGGAACATGATGATCATCTTCCTGGCCGCGATCGTCGACGTTCCCCAGCACCTGTACGAGGCGGCCGAGATCGACGGCGCGGGCGTCTGGCGTCGGCTCTTCTACGTAACGCTGCCCTCGATCAGCCCGGTGCTCCTGTTCGCGGTCGTGATCGCGGTGATCGACGGCCTCCAGTACTTCACGCAGGCGTACGTCGCGGCGACGATCGCGGGCGGCTCCGCCGCGAGCACCGGCACCGTCGCGACGAACCTCGGCTACCCGGAGAACTCGACGCTCTTCTACCCGGTGCTGCTCTACCAGCAGGCGTTCCTGAACTTCAACATGGGCTACGCCTCGGCGATCGCGATGCTGCTCCTGTTCGTCTCGTTCGCGGTCGTGCTGGCGATTGTCCTCAACTCGAAGCGCTTCGTTCACTTCCAGGCGGGCGGGCGATGAGCAGCGCGGCGATCCCGGTCGAATCCGAGGCGATCGTTCGCCGCAAGCCGCCCGCCGCCGTCCGCCGTAAGCGCTTCCTGGTCGCCGTTGCCGACCACAGCCTCCTGATCGCGGGGGCGCTGATCTTCATCGCGCCCTTCATCTTCATCGCCCTGACCTCGCTGATGACGAACCAGCAGGCGCTCTCCTCGCACCTCTGGCCGCACCCCTTCCAGTGGAGCAACTACACGGAGGTCTTCCACAAGGCGCCGATGTGGCGCTACGCCCTGAACACGATGCTCTACGCGGGGCTCGGGACCCTCGGCCTGGTCGTCTCGAGTATCCCGGTCGCCTATGCGCTCGCGCGGCTCCGCTGGCGCGGGCAGAACGTCGCGTTCGTGATCACGCTCGTCGCGATGATGCTGCCGCCGCAGGTGACCGTGATCCCGGTCTACGTCATGTGGGCGAAGCTCGGGCTCGTCGGCTCGCTCTGGCCGCTGATCCTGCCGAACTGGCTCGGCGACGCGTTCTCGATCTTCCTCCTGCGCCAGTTCTTCCTGACGATCCCGGAGGAGTACCTCGACGCGGCGCGCGTGGACGGCTGCGGCGAGTTCCGCATCCTGACGACGGTCGTGATCCGGCTCTCGAAGCCGGCGATCGCGGCGGTCGCGCTGTTCTCGTTCCTGTTCTGCTTCAACGACTTCTTCGGGCCGCTCCTGTACACGATCGAGAACCCGAACCACTGGACACTCTCGGTCGGGCTCGCGCAGTTCCGGACGCTCTACCAGGTGCAGTGGAACCTGACGATGGCGGCGACGCTGATCGTGATGGCGCCCGTGATCATCCTGTTCTTCCTCGCGCAGCGGGCCTTCGTCGAGGGCGTGACGCTCACGGGGGTGAAGGGATGAAGATCGCGGTCGTCGGGGCCGGCTCCACCTACACGCCCGAGTTCGTCTCGGGGCTCTCGCGCGACCGGGAGCGGCTGCCCGTCGAGGAGCTCGCGCTGCACGACGTCGACCTGGAGCGCCTCGGCGTCGTGGCCGGGCTCGCGCGCCGGATGCTCGAGCGGCAGGGGTTCCGCGGGGAGTTGGTCGAGACGGACGACCTCTCGCGGGCGGTCGAGGGCGCGGACGCGGTGCTGATCCAGATCCGGGTCGGCGGCCAGGCGGCGCGGCTCCTCGACGAGACGGTTCCGCTCGGCTGCGGCTGTATCGGGCAGGAGACGACCGGCGCGGGCGGCTTCGCGAAGGCGCTGCGCACGGTCCCGGTGGTGCTCGAGATCGCGGGGCGGACGCGTGAGCTCGCGGCGCCCGGCGCCTGGATCGTCGACTTCACGAACCCGGTCGGGATCGTGACGCGTGCGTTGCTGGACGAAGGGCACCGCGCCGTTGGGCTCTGCAACGTCAACATCAACGTCCAGCGCACTGCGGCGCAGCTCCTGGGCGTCGAGCCCGAGCGCGTGCTCGCCGACCAGGTCGGGCTCAACCACCTCACCTGGGTGCGCGCGGTCTGGCTGGAAGGCGACGACCTCCTCCCGGTGCTGCTCGTCGAGCACGGCGACCGGCTCGCCGAGGAGGCGGGCGGCGTCCCCCGGCGGCTGCTCGAAGAGCTCGGCGCGGTGCCCTCGTACTACCTCCGCTACTTCTACGAGCACGACCGCGTGCTCGCCGACCAGCGCGAGGGCGTGCCTCGGGCGGCCACCGTGGCCGAGATCGAGGAAGAGCTGCTCGAGCTCTACCGCGACCCTGCGCTGACCGAGAAGCCGGCGCTGCTCGACCGCCGGGGCGGCGCGTTCTACAGCGAGGCCGCGCTCGGGCTGCTCGGCGCGCTCTTCTCGGACGGGAGCGAGACGCACGTCGTCGATCTCCGCAACGAGGGCGCCGTCCCAGGGCTGCAGGACGACGACGTGGTCGAGATCCCGGCGCGGATCTCGCGCGACCGCGTCGAGCCGCTCCCCCAGCGGCCGCTCGCGCCCGAGCTGCTGGGGCTCGTCCAGCACGTCGCCGCGTACGAGCGGCTGGCGGTCGAGGCCGCGCGCACAGGCGACCCGGTGGTCGCGCGGAAGGCGCTGCTCGCGCACCCGCTCGTCGGGCAGTTCCAGCTCTCGGAAGAGCTCGTCGAGCGCCTGCTCGCAGCGGGCGCCGAGCACCTGCCGCAGTTCGGGGTGACGAGGCCGGCATGAGCGATCCGCTCTTCGTCGCCGTGGACGGGGGAGGGTCGAAGACGGACCTGGTTCTCGCGCGCGCGAGCGGACAGGTGCTCAGCGTCGCCCGCGGGCCGCGCAGCTCCCCGCAGCTGATCGGGCTCGACGGGTCGCTCGAGGTGCTCGACGCGCTCCTGGCGGAGGCATCCGGCCCCGTGCACCTGAACTTCCGCGACGGGTCGGTCGCCGAACTCGCGCAGCTCCTGGTCGCGGGAGTCGACTTCCCGTCCGAGGAGAACGAGTTCCGCGAGGCCGTCGAGCGGCGTGGCTGGGCGCGCAGGACGCTGGTCGGCAACGACACGTTCGCCGTGCTCCGCGCCGGGACCGAGCGCGGCTGGGGGATCGCGGTCGTCTGCGGTGCCGGGATCAACTGCGTGGGCGTCGCGCCGGACGGGCGGCACGCGCGCTTCCCGGCGCTGGGCGCGATCACCGGTGACTGGGGCGGCGGCTACGACCTCGGGATCGCCGCGGTCTCGGCGGCGGCGCGCAGCGAGGACGGTCGCGGCCCGAGAACGGCGCTCGAGCAGGCGGTGCCCGCGCACTTCGGGCTCTCGACCCCGCAGGAGCTCGCGGAGGCGTTCCACCGCGGCGGGATCCCGCTCCAGCGGGCCGACGAGCTGCCGAAGGTGGTCTTCGCCGCGGCCGCCACCGACGAGGTCGCGGCCGGGATCGTCGACCGGCTCGCCTTGGAGGTCGTCGCGCTCGCCAGGGTCGCGCTGCGGAGGCTCGAGCTGGAGGGGCAGCCGGTCGAGATCCTGCTCGGCGGCGGGTTGCTCCAGGCTCGCGACGGCCGGCTGACCCGTGCGATCGAGGACGGACTCGACGAGGTCGACCCGCAGGCAGTCGTCCGGATCGCCACATCCCCGCCGATCGTCGGCGCCGCGCTGCTCGCGCTCGACGAGCTGGGCGCGCCCGCCGAGGCGCAGGAGCGCCTGCGGCGCGAGCTCGGCGAGGAAGTCGACCGCCTCGACGGCGAGAGGAGCGCGGCGGGTGGCTGACGTCCGGTTCGAGCAGGCGACGAAGATCTACCCGGGCACGCACGTCGCCGCGGTCGACCGGCTCGACCTGCACGTCGCCGACGGCGAGTTCATGGTGCTCGTCGGCCCGTCCGGCTCGGGGAAGACGACCGCGCTGCGGATGCTCGCCGGGCTCGAGGAGGTCGACGCGGGCGCGATCTACATCGGCGACCGCGACGTCACCTACCTGCAGCCGAAGAAGCGCGACGTCTCGATGGTCTTCCAGAACTACGCGCTCTACCCGTACCTGACCGTCGCGCAGAACATCGCGTTCCCGCTCACGGTCAAGAAGGTGAAGCGCTCCGAGCGCGAGGCTCGCGTCCAGGAGGTCGCGCGGATGCTCGGGCTGGAGGAGTACCTCGAGCGCAAGCCCGGCCAGCTCTCCGGCGGCCAGCGCCAGCGCGTCGCGATGGGGCGGGCGATCGTGCGCCTGCCGAGCGTCTTCCTGATGGACGAGCCGCTCTCGAACCTGGACGCGAAGCTGCGGGTGCAGATGCGCGCCGACATCGCAGCGCTGCAGGCCGACTTCGGGGTCACGACCGTCTACGTGACCCACGACCAGGCCGAGGCGATGACGCTCGGGCACCGGGTCGCGGCCCTCCAGTACGGCCGCCTGCAGCAGTGCGGCCCGCCGCAGGAGCTCTACGACCGGCCGGCAAACGTCTTTGTGGCCGGGTTCATCGGCTCGCCGGCGATGAACCTCTGCACCGTCCCGCTGGGCTCGAACGGCAGCGCCATCCTCGGGACCGAGCGGGTGCCGATTCCCGCCGGCGCGTCGAACGGAAGAGCAGAGCTTGTGGTCGGCTTCCGGCCCGAGGCGCTCGAGCTGGCGTCCGAGGGGCTCGCGGCGAGTGTCGAGGTGGTCGAGGTGGTCGGCGCCGACGCGCACGTCTTCTGCGTCGCGCAGCTCGGGAACGAGGAGGTCAAGCTCGTGGCGCGCACGGACACGCGGCATGCGCCGAACCGGGGAGCGCGGGTCGCCCTGCAGCCGCGGGCGTCCGAGGCGCACGTCTTCGACGCCGAGACCGGCGAGCGGCTCGAAGCGAAGTGACGAGGCTCGACGCGCCCGGGGCGAACTTCCTCGCGGAGATCCACGAGCAACCCGAGGCGCTGACGCGGATGCTCGAGCACCGGGCGGAGTTCCGGGAGATCGGCCGTGCCTGCGCGGCGCGCGAGCCGGTCGCGCTGCGGCTCGTGGGTCACGGCTCGTCCGACGCGGCCGCGGTCTACGGCGTCTACGCGTTCGGCCTCCTGCCCGGCTGGACGGCGCTCCGCGACTCGATCTCTCTGACCGTCTACTACGGAGCGCGGCTCGACTTCTCGCGCTCGGTCGTGGTCGCGCTCTCGCAGTCGGGAAGCACCCCGGACGTCGTCACGTACGTCGAGCGGGCGCGCGAGCGCGGCGCGCTGACGGTCGCGCTGACCAACGACCCGCGGTCGGAGCTCGCCGCAGCCGCGGAGGCGACGCTGCCGCTCGCCGCCGGCGACGAGCGCTCGGTGGCCGCGACGAAGACGTTCTTCAACGAGCTCGGCGCGCTCGTCCTGCTCGCAGGTGCTGCCGCCGGGCGGGAGGACGAGGTTGCCGACGGCCTGCGCCGCGCCGCCGAGCTCGCTGCCGACTCGATCCCGGGGCTCGAGCAGGCGGTCGGCCCGGTCGCGACCGCGTTCGCCTACGTCGGCCGCATGTACGTGATCGGGCGCGGGGTCGAGTTCGCGACCGCACGGGAGATCGCGCTCAAGCTGACCGAGACCTGCCGCGTCGCCGCCGAGCCGCTGACCTCGACCGGTCTCTCGCACGGCCCGATCGCCGCGCTCGACTCGATGTTCCCGGTCTGGACGATCGGCTCGCGCGACGAGAGCCTGGCCGCGCTCGTCGAGGCTGCGGCACGCGTGCGCGAGGCGGGCGCGACGCTCGTCGCGAGCGGCAGCGCTGCGGCCGAGGTCGAGGGCGCAGCCTGGCACCTGCCGGTGCCCGAGGCTCCGATGCCGCTCCTCTCGCCGCTGCTGTCGGTCCTACCCGGCCAGCTCTTCGCGGCCGCGCTCGCGCAGGCAAAGGGCCTCGACCCCGACCGGCCCGAGCGGCTGACCAAGGTGACGCGGGCGCGCTGACGCCAACGCGTAAGGCGCTACCAGCCGATGTCGCCCGGGCGCGAGGGAACGAGCGTCGCTTCGTCGACCTGGGGCACGGGAGGAGTCACCACGGCCGAGCCCTGGGCTTCCTGGGCGGCCTTGCGGAGGTTCTCCATCACCTCGCGCAAATTGAGCTCGAGCGTCTTGCGCTCGCGCTCCTTCCGGTGAACCTCCTTGCGAAGCTGCTCGTTCGACTGCTGTGCCTCTTCGAGCCGGGTCTCCAGCTCGTGCCGGGTGACCAGGGCCGTGTGCGTGGTCGCCTCGATGCCGGCGGTGACCTTCCCGAGCTCCCGCTCGGCTGCCTGGGCCCGCTTCCTTGCGGCCGCGAGCTCGGTGCCGAGCTCCTCCGCCTTGGCGTCTGCCCGGCTGCGACGGTCGGTCTCGCGCGCGAGCTCCTCCTGTGTCCTGACGAGCGTCTTGGCGAGCGAATCGACCTCGGTTGCGAGGAGTGCGAGCTGTCCGGCGATGTTTCGGTCGTCCATGGAATGCACGCTCTTCTACGTCCGTTCCTGGACCCCTCCTTCGCAAACGTCTGATCTCAGGAGTGCCCGAAGCGGACGTCGGGCAGGACCCGGTCGAGCCACCGGGGCTGCCACCAGGCCCGGCGGCCGAAGATGCGCAGAAGCGCGGGGATGAGCACGAGCCGCACGAGCATGGCGTCGAGTAGGACGGCGATGCCGAGGATCACGCCCATCTCCTTCGGCGGGAGCGGTCCGGAGAGCGCGAAGGTGAAGAAGACGGCGACCATCACGGCGGCCGCGGCGAAGATCACCCGGCCCGAGTGGGCGAGCCCGCCGATCATCGCCTCGCGCGGATCCCCTGAACTGTCGAAATGCTCCTTCGACGACGAGAGCAGGAACACCGTGTAGTCCATCGAGATCGCGAAGATCATCGCGAAGAAGAACACCGGGCCCCAGGCGTCGAGGAACCGCTGGGGCTCGAATCCGAGCAGTCCAGCTCCGTGGCCGTTCTGGAAGATCAAGCGGGCGATCCCGAAGGCGGCGCCAGTCGCGAGCAGGTTCGTGAGTACCCCGAGCGCGGCGATCAGCGGTGCCTGCAAGGCAACGAGCAGCAGGAGGAAGCCGAGCGTGAGGACTACGCCGACAACGAGCGGGGTCTTCTGTGTCAGCGCCCGCTCGAGGTCGTGGTTCTCGGCTACGGCGCCTCCGACGAGCACGCGGTCGGGCAGGGCGGAGCGGAGCCGGTCGATCGTGCGCCCGGTCGCCCTGCTCGACGGATCGCTGGTCGGAATCGCCTGGACGAGCGCGAGCCCGCTTCCGCCCGACTGCGCCGGCTCGACGCGCGCGATCCCGGGATCGCGTCGGATCAGCCCCACAACAACGGAGAGATCCTGGCGGCGCGCGAGGATCTGCAGTGCTCCGGGCGCGCCCGGACCGAAGGCATTCTGTACCTGGGTGTAGCCGACGCGCGAGCCGTCAGTCGTGGGGACGACCTTGATCGAGGGCATCCCGGTCCGGAGGCCGATCACGGGGAGAGCCAGCAGCACGAGGATCAACGCGGCTGCCGACCCGTAGAAGTACGGGTGCTGCCAGAGCCGCTCCCCCCACCGGGCGAAGCGCGCCGAGCGGTGCTCGCCCGAGTGCACCCAGCGCAGCGCGAGCGCGTCGACCTTCGGGCCCAGCTTGGCGAGTACCGCCGGGAGGAGCGTGAGCGTGGCGGCGAGGACGAAGACGACGCTGAGCATGATCCCGAGAGCCATCGAGCGAAAGGCGGGACTGGGGACGAGCATCACCGCCGAGAGGGAGATCAGGACGGTCAGCCCCGAGAAGAGAACCGCCTTCCCCGCGGTGTCCATCGTCACCGCGACCGCGTCGCGAGCGTCGAGCTTCGAGCCGAAGAAGGCGCCGCGAAAACGGTGAACGACGAAGAGCGCGTAGTCGATCCCGAGGGCGAGCGCGAACATGAGCGCGAAGTTCATCGCCCAGATGGAGATCTCGAACCCGTGCGTGAGGAGCGCGAGGAGGCCGGCCGAGGCGACCAGTCCCACGATCGTCAGCAGGAGCGGCAGGCCGGCAGCGGCAAGTGAGCCGAAGGCCAGCACGAGAATCGCGAGCGTCACGGGCCAGGAGAAGAGCTCGGACCGCATCATCGCGCTGCGGTTGGCTGCGTTGAAGTCGCTCCACATCCCGGAGGCGCCGGTCAGCGAGACGCTGACGCCGCCGGTGCCGGCCGCCTCGAGCTTCGACTTCAGCGCGTCGGCTGCGGCGACCATCGCGGTGGGGTCTCCCTTGGCGCCGGCGGTCACGATCGCCGTATGGCCGTCGCTGGAGATCGTCGAGCCGGCGTGAGGCGGCACGACCGAGGCCACATGCGCATTCGCCCGTAGGAGGCTCTCTACGCGGGCGACGGTCCGGCTGAAGCTCGGGCCGTCGGCCCTCTCGCTCGGCGAGTGCACGACGACCATGAGCGATGAGCTGGACAGGCCGGCGAAGTTGGCCTCGATCAGTTTCCGCGCCCGAACCGACTCGGAGCCGTTCGCCTGCCAGCCCGCGCCTGAGAGCGCCGTCTCGACCTTGGGCGCGAACGCGCCTAGCGTGACGGCGACGACGGCCCAGGCGATCGCGACGACGCGTACGTGGCCCGCGGTCCAGCCGCCGAGGCGGCCGAGCGGGCCGACCTCAAGGTGCGCATCCGCCCGAGTCGCAGCGCGGCCGGGGGCGGCCACCGCACTCATCTCGGGCACCGCGGCTTGACTCCGGCGCGCTCGAGCCCGAGGGAGGCCGGGCACGCGCCCGTGACGACGTAGAGCCATTGATTGACGCCGACGAACCCAGCGAGCAGAACGAACCAGGGGCTCACGAGGACGGAAAGGACAACGGCAACGAGCGTCATCGATCCGGCGAGCGCGAATAGCACGCGCTCGAGTGGCCAGGCCGGCCGCATCAGCGACTCGCCCCCTGCACGAGCTCGTTCAGCGCTCGGAGCTGCTGCTGCACCGAGCCACACACCTCTTCGCAGAGGGAGAGCACGCCTTCGTCGACGATCCGGTAGTAGACACGGTTGCCGTCCTTGCGACGACCCAGGATGCCGGCGTCCGCGAGCACAGACAGGTGCTTGGAGACGTTCTGCTGGGTGGCGGCGGTCGCCTCGGAGAGCTCGCCGACCGTGGCCTCGCCATCGCGGAGGTGATCGAGCAGGCGGATCCGCATCGGCTCACCGATCGCGCGAAAGCGGCGTGCGATCAGCTCCACCAGATCGTCGGGAAGAGGGTGGGGAAAGGCCATGTCTGTAACTCCTTGCGAAATAAACAGAGTAGTTGTAGAGTTGTATAGCACGAACCAGTCACCACTGCAAGGAGGTCAAGATGTCCAGCAACATGAGCAACCTCGATCGCGGGGTGCGCGCGTTCGCGATCGCGCCCCTGGCGATCATCGTGGCGTTCCTCATCGGCATCGGCTCGATCGCCGGCATCGTGCTGCTCGCAGTCGCCGCCGTCATGCTCGCAACGGGCGCCGTCGGCTCGTGCCCTCTCTACCGGCGGCTCCACATCGACACCCGCGGCCACTCCCCGCAGCCCCACTGATGCATGCGGAAGAGGTCGAAGAGATGAACGTGACGACCGAGAGCTTCGAGGGCGACGTGCTCTCTCGGTCGCACGAGCTACCGGTCGTGGTCGACTTCTGGGCTGCCTGGTGCGGGCCCTGCCGGATGCTCGGTCCCGTGCTCGAGCACGAGGTCGAGGAACGAGCGAACCAGCTCGAGCTCGTGAAGGTCGACGTCGACGCCAATCCCGAGCTCGGGCGTCGCTACCAGGTACAGGGAATCCCGGCCGTGAAGGCGTTTCGCAACGGCGAGGTCGTGGCCGAGTTCGTCGGCGCCCAGCCGCCTGCCGCTGTTGCGCGCTTCCTCGACGAGCTCATCGGCCCGGGCGGAGCCGAGCGGATCGTGGCCGAGCTGGCCGCTTCCGGCGAGCTGTCCGAGGTCGTCGACGCCCTCGAGCGGAACGACCAGGAGCGGGCGCTGCAGCTGCTGCTCGACGCGACCGTCGAGGCGGAGGGCAGCGAACGGGAACGCCTGCTCGCCTTGACGGTCGGGTTGTTCGGCGACCTCGGGAACGAGCATCCCCTGACCATGCGGTACCGGCGGGAGCTCGCGGCGCGGCTGTACTGAATTCGAGACACTCGCTCGGCGTTGACGACGCGAAGTTCCCGGAGCACGCGCGGGCCGCAGCCCTCGACGGGGCCCATGCTCGCGGTCGCCGACCTAGCGGCGTGCGAGCAGGCGGTCTAGGGCGCCCCTCAGCTCGCCCCCGTCGGCCGGGCCGTCCGAGCGCCAGCCGACGTGCCCGTCCGGGCGTACGAGCACCGCGCCCGGGCCGTAGACCTCGGCGAACGCGGGCTCGTGGATCAGGTGCGCCTCGAGGTCGAGGCCGTCGGCTGCGCGCCGCCAGCCCTCCGCCCCGGTCAGCACGACGAACCGCCCGCCGACGAGGTCGATCGTCGAGCCGCTCTCGAGCGCGACGTGCGGCGCGCGCACTCCTGGAACCGCAGCCGGCTCGCGCGGGTCGACGAACAGGCCGTCGTCCCCGTCCCCGTCCGCGGCCACCGCGTCCGAGCGGTAGCGGTAGCCGAGGTCGATCGCCGCGTCGTCGGCCATCGCGTGGAGGCCCTCCTTGCCGAGCTCGGGCGCGAGCCTGAGCACGTAGCGCGCGTACGCCTGCTCGACGATCTCCTCGGCGATCGGCCGCCGCTCCGGGTCGTAGGAGTCGAGCAGCCCCGGCCCCGCGTCGCCCCGCACCACGTACGCGAGCTTCCAGGCGAGGTTGTGCGCGTCCTGGACGCCGACGTTGCCGCCGTAGCCTCCGGTCGGCGGCATCACGTGGCCCGAGTCACCGGCCAGGAAGATCCGGCCCGCCTGGAACCGCTCCGCCCACTCGGCGCTCGCGTTCCAGCGCTGGACGTTCTCGACGTCGACCGCGATCTCCGGGTCGCCGAGCGCCTCGCGCACGAACTCGACGCACTTCTCGTCGCCCGTGTCGCCCCAGAGGTCGGCCGACAGCTCGCCGTGTTCGTCGATCGCCTTGTTCACGACGAGGAAGCCCGCGTCGCCTGCCAGCGAAAAGCGGAAGAACCCCTGCAGTCGCGGCCCGAAGACGTAGATCACGCTCAGGTTCCGGTCGCGCAGTAGCGGCTTCACGTTGGCTCGGAAGTAGATCGTGATGCTGTTCGAGAAGCTTCCGTGGCCGTGGAGCGGAATCCCGAGGCTCTCGCGGATCGGGCTGTGCGCGCCGTCCGCCGCGACGATGTAGCGCGCGTGGATGGTCTCCTCCTCGCCGGTGTCCCGGTGCCGGACCGTCGCGGTCACGCCGTCACCGTCCTCCTCCACCGCAACGGCCTCCCACGAGTAGCGCACCTCGGCGCCGAGCTCCTGGGCCTTCCGGCGGAGGATCGGCTCGAGGCCGATCTGGGTCACGAACAGGCGCGGGGAGGGGCTGAGCTCCTCGACGCCCTCGTTGACCGTGCGGAAGAACCACTCGACCTCTTCACCGGCCAGGCTCTCGACGGACATGACCGCGCCGTTCTGCTCGAACTCGAGCGCCGAGGCGCCGAGGATCTCGTCCTCGAGGCCCACGCTCCGCCACAGCTCGACGGTTCGCTGGAAGAAGAGTGCGGCCCGTGGATGGATCGCCGGCCCGGGGTGGCGCTCGACGACGATCGGCGAGACGCCGCTGTCCGCGAGGAACAGCGCGGTCGAGAGCCCGACCAGGCTGCCGCCGACGACGAGAACCGGGACTTCCCGTTCCATCTCGGCGCGATCTTGACATCGAACGGTCGAGAGGTCTTAGATAGCGCGCCCCCACGACCGGCAGGAGGAGAGGAATGTCCGACATCGCGGCCCCACACGTTCCGGACGTCAGCGTCGACGACGACGCGCGGCTCGAAAACCTCGGTTACCGGCCACAGCTGAACCGCGTCCTCGGGTTCTTCGAGAACTTCGCCGTCGGGTTCACCTACCTGTCGCCGATGGTCGGCATCTACTCCCTCTTCATCCTCGGAGTCGCCCTCGCGGGCCCCGCGTACATCTGGCTGACGTTTATCCCGCTGATCGGAATGTTCTTCGTGGCGCTCGTCTTCGGCGAGCTGGCCAGCCATTACCCGGTCGCGGGCGCGCTCTACCAGTACAGCAAGTTCTCGGTCGGGCCGGCCTACGGGTGGTTCGTCGGGTGGTTCTACGGGATCGCGCTGCTCGTGACGGTCGCGGCGGTGGACACGGGATCGATTCCATACATCACCACGCTCGCCCACAACTGGTTCGGGGCGAACTGGGATCCGACGAGCCACACGACGATCCTCATCATCACCCTCGCCCTACTCGCGATCCAGACGACCCTCAACATCACCGGGGCCAACGTGATGGGCTGGGTGGCGAAGTTCGGCGTGGGCGTCGAGATCCTCGGGACCTTCGGCATCGCGCTGATCCTCGCGATCCACGGGTTCCACCACAGCCTCGGCTTCCTGTTCTCGACGCAGGGCGCCACGCACGCGTCGACGAACGTCTACGGCGTCGGGTTCGGGGGAAGCTGGCTCTCGGCCGCGCTGGTAGCAGTCCTCGCCCCCGTCTACATCTTCTACGGCTTCGAGTCCTGCGGCGACATCGCCGAGGAGACGAAGGACGCGGGCAAGAAGATCCCGAAGGCGATGCGGTGGGCGCTGATCTGGGGAGGTATCGGGTCGCTCGTCCTCACCGCCGCGCTCCTGCTCGCGATGCCGAAGAGCAACCCGATCAAGGCCACCTTCGACGGTGGCGGCGTCCCCGCGATTCTCGGCCAGCTCTCCAGCGGGATGCAGGACTTCCTGCTCGTGCTGATCATCTTTGCGTTCTTCTCCTGCGGGAGCGCGGTCCAGGGCGCCGGCAGCCGGCTTGCGTTCTCGTTCGGGAGGGACGGCGCGCTTCCGGGCGCGGGGTTCCTCTCCCGGGTGCACTCGAGGTTCCGGACGCCCGTCAACGCGCTGATCACGGGCGCGCTGGTCTCGGTGGTGTTCGTGATGCTCGTCTACTACCAGCCGTCGAAGAACGTCCACATCTGGTTCATCACCTATCCGGCGAACACGACGGCGCTCTACTCGCTCGTCTCGTTCGGGGTCAGCGGCATCTACCTCTCGTTCCTGCTCGCCGTGCTCGCGTCGATCATCGCCCGGACACGGGGCTGGGTCCCCGAGGGTGCGTTCCGGCTCGGACGCTGGGGCTGGACCGTGTGCATCATCGCCGCCGCCTATCTCGGGCTGATGCTGCTGAACGTCGTCGTGCCGAGCGGGCTGAGCAGCGGGCGCGGGCTCTTCAATCTCGACTGGATCACGCTGTCGGTCATGGTCGTGATCGCGGTGGTCGGCGCGGTCTACTTCCTCATCGCGCGGCCGGATCGAAAGGTCGGCGAGCACGTCCACGACACGCTCGAGCCCACCGGAGCGGAGCGGCACGCTGGTGCATAACCGCTAGCGTCAGCCCGACGGCGACGAGGTCGCCGAGCGTGTTCGCGAAGCGGAGGATCAGCGCGATCGCCGTGGCCGGCCCTGCGCCTAGGCTGGGCGCGAGCAGCGCGACGAACGTCGCCTCCCGAACGCCCAGGCCGCTCGGAGCGAACACGATCACGAACCCGAGCAGCCACGAGAACGCGTAGGCGCCGATCACGAAGAAGAGCCCCTCGGGCTTGGGCGAGAGGGCGTTGACGAGGATCCAGGCTGCGGTGCCGGTGAAGAGCCAGCCGCCGAAGCAGGCGAGCCCACCCAGGCCGACCGCCATCCGGGGGAATTTCTCGGACTGCGGCAGCCCGCGCAGGAACGAGAGCCTGCGCAACCGGCCGGCGGCCGAGGGCATGAGCGCGACCACCGCGGTGATCCAGGCGAGGATCAGGGCCGGGGCGATCGGCGGGTGCCCACGGGCGAGCGTGAGCGCGGCGATCGCGGTCGCCGCGCCGCCGATCGCGGCCGCTCCCTGCTCGTAGATCGTCGCCGAGAGGACCTGCTTCGCCGAGGCGCCGATCGCTTGCCGGCCGTCCACCCGCACGGCGATCGTCAGCGCGCCCGAGGGCACGTAGCGTGCGACGAACGAGCGCATCCACAGCCGCGTGCTCGGGCCGAAGCGCGTCGTCCCCGTGATCCTGCGCGTGATCAGCCAGAACGACGTCGCGCCGAAGAACGGGCCGACCGAGAACGCGAGCACGGCGAGTGCGAACGGCGCTGACGAGAGCCGCCAGGGAAACGCCGCGATCCCGCCGCGCTCGCTCCAGAGCGCGAACGCGAGGCCGCAGCACGCGGTAACGAGCGCGAACGGCCTGAACCAGCGTGCCAGCCTCACGCGCGGCTTCGCCGGGCGGCGAAGAGGATCGATCCCTGGTGCTCGTCGACCTGGATCCGCGTCAGCTGCAGGATCAGCGTCTCGAGCGACGACGCGATCCCCGCTGCGGCCGCCGCATAGAGGAGCAGCGGCTCGTAGGAGGGCGTGACGAAGACGTCCACGAGGAACGCGTACTGGACGACGCACGCGATCCGCGACGACTGCAGGTGGAGGTTCGCGTACCGGCCGTGCTTCAGCATCCCGACGACGACGGAGGCGTACGTGATCGCAAGCCAGGCCGCGAGCAGCGGGAGGTGCCCGAGGACGACCTCGGGCTCGAGGAGCAGCAACCAGATAATCGCGGACGGCCCGATGAACGCGTCGACGGCCGAGTCGAACTTGCTGCCGAACGAGCTCGTCTGCCCGAGGCGCCGGGCCACGTACCCGTCGCCGAAGTCGGTCACGAAGCAGATCGCGAGCCCGATCCCAACCGGGAGCGCCCAGCCCTCGAGCGCGCAGAGCCACATCGCGGGCAGGAGGAGCGCGCGCAGCGCGGTCAGCTGGTTGGGGACGAGCCTGAGCTCGGCGAGCAGGGCCCTCATGCTGCGCTCTCCTGCTCGTCGGGGGCGAAGGCCGCGCGGATGCCGGCCAGCGGGTCGGCGTGGCGCACGGGCCCGTTCAGGGCGGCCGCCGCGGCCGAGGTGTCGAAGATCTTCGGGTACGCGAGGATCCCGATGAACTTGGCGAGCCGCTCGTAGAGCGTCGCGGCGCGCGGCTCGGCGCGGCGGAGCCACCGGAGCTCGCCTGCGAAGGCGTCCTCGTCGACGAAGCGGACCTGCGGCGCGCCGGCGGCGCGGACGACCTCGCTCACCAACGGGGCCTCCGTGCCGCTCGCGAGGTGGTAGGTGCCGCCCCCGTCGGCCCCGCCCAACAGGGTCGCGAAGGCGGCCGCCGCGTCCCGCGCGTCGATCAGGTCGAGGCGCGTGTGCCGACCGGCGGGGAGGATCGGCAGCAGGCCGCGCCTGATCATCGACAGCACGAAGAAGAGCGCGCTCGGCTTGCCGGCCGTCTCGCCCCCGACGATCACGCTGGGCCGGAAGATCGTGAGCGGGATGGCTTCGGCAGCCGCGCGCACGAGCAGCTCGGCTTCGTACTTCGACTGCTCATACGTCGTGACGAACCCCTCGCCGTGGACCAGCTCGGACTCGGCAATCGTCCCGACCCGCCTGCCCGCCACGAAGGTGGTGCTCACGTAGCCGACCGACCGGAGCCCGTCGACCGTCTGCGCGAAGTCGAGCACGTTGCAGGTGCCGCCGACGTTGACGCGCCGGGCGTCTGCGAGCGGCGAGCCGAACGCGGTGGTCGCCGCGGCGTGGACGATCCCGTCGAGCGTGCTCCGCAGGACATTGGCGGCGCGCGGCTCGAGGCCGAGCCCCGGCAGCGAGATGTCTCCGTGCAGGACGGTCACACTGCGGCTCGCGTCCCTCGTGTCGAGAGCCGCGAGCACCCGACACGTCGCCTCGATCTCGCTGCTCCCGCGCACGAGCAGCACCAACTCGCAGCCGCGCTCGAGCAGCTCGCGCGCGATGCAACGGCCGAAGGCGCCGGTCGCCCCGGTGAGCAGGACGAGGCCGCTCACGGCGTCACCGCCGCCTTGACGCCGAAGGCGTAGAGCAGCCGGTCGAGGACCACGTGCAGACCGAGGCCGCAGGCGAAGACGAGCGCGAGGAGCGCCGGCCCGAGGCCGAAGGCGACGAGCGCGAGCACGCAGCCGGCGACGGAGTCCGTCTGATCTGCGATGTACTGGAGCGGCCTGCCGCGAGGGGAGAGCTCGCCGGGGCGGATCCCGAGCTGCCGCTTGACGAAGCTGTTCGGCAGCTCCGCGAGCGAATAGCCGAGGCCGAGGGCGAGACCGAGGGCGAGCGCCAGGCCGGTCCGGTAGTCGAGCGCGCTCAGGGACTCGAACGGCTCGAAGCCGTCGATCGCCGTCTGGGCGAGCACGCCGAGCGTGCAGACGCCGACCATGACCATGGGCCCGCGCCAGGTCTTGTTCGCGCCGAAGAGCCGCCGGCCGCGATACGAGCGACCGCCGTCGATCGGGCGCTTGAGCCACGGGAAGAGGTCTCGCTTGATCACCACCGCATGGGCGATCCCAGCAAGGACGGCGGGCGCGATCAGGTAGAGCGCCTCCGCGACGAGCAGCGGCTCGACGCCGATTCCGATCGCGAGGCCTGCCAGTGGCGGGAGGACGAGATTGTCGAGCCCACGCGCGAGCAGGGCCTCGGCGAGAGTGAGCGCGATCGCGGCGAGCACGGCGATGGTCAGCACGGCGCCTGGCGGCCTGCCTTCCGCAAGGAGGACGCCGAGGCCGACGGCCGTCGCGATCGCGAGGAACGTCGCGCTCCCCCAGACGGACTTTCCGCCCGGCAGCTTCCTGCGGCTGAAGCGCATTCCGACGAGCGCGGCGGCCCCGTCGGCGAGGCCCACGACGAGCACGCCGAAGACGAACGGCGCGGGCGAGGGGAAGAGCAGCGCGAGAGCCGCGATCCCGAGCGGGTACAGGATCTCGCCGTACGACCGCCGCTCCGCCTCGTGCACCGCGCTGAAGATCCCGCGACGCCGCGACAGCGTCATCACCGCCGCGAACAAGACGCCTATCGCCGCGATCTCGCCGTAGGAAAGGAAGAGCGGCAGCGGAGCAACGAGCAGCGCCGCACCGATGTGGACGGTCTTCCGCAGGGCCTCGGGCGGGACGACCAGCCTGCGCTTCACGACCTCGACCGAGACCGGGAGCGCTCCGAGCACCGCAACTGCCACGGCGATTGTCACGAGAGCGTCGACTCCAACGCCAGCACCTGCTCCCAGACACGGCGCGTCGCCTCTCGTGCCGCAACCGTGACCGGGATCGAGGCGAGGTCGTCGAGCGGCACCGGAGGCCCGAACGCGACCCGCCACGGCGTGAGCGGCGAGACCTGCTCGGTCCCGTGGACGGCGGCCGGCACGAGCGGCGCGCCTGCGCCGAGTGCGATGCGCGCGCCGCCGCTGCGCGGGCGCAGGACGCGGTTCCTGCGGCGCGCGCCTTCCGGGAAGACGAGGACGATGCGCCCGGCGGTCACGTGACGGACGGCGGCCGCCACCGAGTCGCCGCTGCTCACCGGGAACATGCCCAGCGCCTGGAGCAGCGGGACGAACGGAGAGGCGAACAGCTCCGCCTTGACCAGGAACCTCGGCTGCCGCGGGTAGAGCGGATGGCAGAGCGCCCAGGGGTCCCAGCCGGAGAGGTGGTTCGCGCAGAGGACGAACCCGCCCTCCGGCAAGTGCTCGACTCCGCTCGCCCTGGCGCGGAAGAAGCCCTGGACGAGCGGCCGGCTGAGCAAGGCGAGGAGCCGAAACGCGAGCGTGGGCGGCTCATGGTGCGGGTTCGTCTGCGTGCTCGACATCTGCCGCGAGCGTGCAGGGGCGCTCTAACGGCGCGCTAATACGGGCCGTTAGAGTTGCCGTCGTGCTCGAGCATCCGCTCACCGGGGGCTGCCTCTGCGGCGGAGTCCGCTGGGAGTTGACCGAGCCGCCCGTCTCGGCGAGCTACTGCCACTGCACGCGCTGCCAGCGGCGGACGGGAACTGCAGCTTCGGCCCAGGCCCAGATCGCGCCCGGCTCGCTGCGGATCGTCTCCGGCGAGGAGTTGGTGCGCGAGTGGGCTCCGCCCGACGGCTGGCCCAAGGCGTTCTGCTCGGCGTGCGGCTCGGCCCTCTGGAGCCGGAACCCGGACGATCCGGACATGCGGAGCGTCCGTATGGGGAGCTTCGACGAGGACCCCGGTGTCAGGCCGAGCTACCGCGGGTTCGTCGCGTACGCCGCGTCGTGGGAGCCGATCCCCGACGACGGCCTGCCGCGCTACCCCGAGCGCAAGCCTCCCGAGGCCTGACTCAGCGCACGGCTTTCTTCACGAGCGCGGCGATCTTCTTCTCTTCGGCGGCGGTCAGTTTCTTCAGCGCGAACGAGGTCGGCCACATGGCGCCGTGGTCGAGGTTCGCCTCGTCGCTGAAGCCGAGCGTCGCGTACCTCGACTTGAACTTCCCGGCGCTCTGGAAGAAGCAGACGACCTTGTCGCCCCTGGCGTAGGCGGGCATCCCGTACCAGGTCTTCGGCGACAGCCCCGGCGCGGTGGCCTTGACGATCGAGTGGAGCCGCCTGGCCATCGTGCGATCCGACCCTTTCATCTCGGCGATCTTCGCGAGCAAGGCCTTTTCCCCGTCCGCGCGACTCGCCTCCGCCTTCAGCTCCTGGGCGCGCTCCTTCATCGCCGCCCGCTCCTCGGCCGAGAAGCGCGCGCGCTTGGTGGACTTCCGCTCGTCCTTCATGCGGGTTGTTTCCCCCTCTCTATGCGGGAACCGGCGCCTCGATCGGCGTCGGTGCGGCAGCGATCAGCTGCTCGAGCAGCGCGCGGTCCCCGGTGGTCTTCACGCCGTCGAGCGTACGGTCGACGAAGAGATAGTAGACGCCGACGGGATCGCCTTCGACGACGACGTCCGGATCGTCGACCGGGCCGGGCTGAGCCTCGCCGTCCACGAGCGAGGCAACCTCGTCCCCGACGCGGAACTCGAAGCGTCCGGGCGGTGCCAGCGGCGCGAGCACGGTGTCGAGCGCGTTCTCGAGCCAGCCGGGAAACAGCTCGTCGTCGGCGCCCGGGGGCCCGAGCGACCGGGCGCCCCAGAGCGCGAGCTCGCGGATGACGGGTCGCAGCGCAAGGCCGTAGTCGGTGAGCTCGTAGACCCGCGAGGCCGCGGGGGGTGGAAGCGTCCGCTTCGTGACGATCCCGTGCGTCTCGAGGTCGCGGAGCCGGGAAGCGAGGATGTTCGTCCCGATCCCGGGGAGGTTGGCCGTGAGGTCGGTGTAGCGCTTCGGCCCGCTCATCAGCTCGAGGACGACGAGCAGGCTCCAGCGCTCACCCACGAGGCAGAGGGCGTGAGCAACGGGGCAGTACTGGTCGTAGCGCTTGCGCATGCGCGCATTATAGCGAGTTCGCTTGCCGATGTGAAGGTGACACTTGCAAATAGAAAGTAAACTCTGCTACTCTGGCAGCCTTCGGAAACCAGGAGACGGAAGGACGTGGTGTAGATGGTCGCTTCGCAAAGGCTCAAATGGTTCGCTCTCGCACTTCTGTGCGTGACGCAGTTCGTCGTGGTGCTCGACATCGCGGTCGTGAACGTCGCCCTTCCGTCCATTCAGAGGGACCTCCACTTCTCGCAGGAGAACCTGCAGTGGGTGATCAGCGCGTACGCGCTTGTCTTCGGCGGCTTCCTGCTGCTGGGCGGGCGCCTGGCCGACATCCTCGGGCGCAAGCGCGTCTTCATGGCCGGCCTCGTCGTCTTCTCGCTGGGCTCGCTGCTCTGCGGCCTGGCCTGGAGCGAGGCGTCGCTGATCGGCGCTCGCGCGCTTCAGGGCCTCGGCGCGGCGACGATCACGCCGTCCGCGCTCTCGATCCTGACCAGGTCGTTCACCGAGGGCCGCGAGCGCAACATCGCGCTCGGCGCGTGGGGAGCGGTCGGCGGCCTCGGCGCCGCGGCCGGGGTCCTGATCGGCGGGATCCTCACGGACCTGCTCTCCTGGCAGTGGATCTTCTTCATCAACGTCCCCGTCGGCATCGCAGCGCTTGCGGTCTCCCCAGTCTTGCTCCGCGAGAGCAAGGACGCCCAGGGCCAGGCGCACGACATCCCCGGCGCGGTGCTCGTCACCTCGGGCCTCGCGGTGCTCGTGCTCGGGATCACCCAGGGGCACGGCTGGGGCTGGGGCTCGGCGAGGACGATCGGGACCTTCGTCGCCTCGGCGGTTCTCCTCGGGGCATTCGCGCTCTGGGAGCAGCGCCAGCGCGACCCGCTCGTGCCGTTCTCGATCTTCAAGCTCCAGACGCTGACCGCGGCGAACGTGGCCGGCTTCATCATGGGCACGGCGCTGTTCTCGATGTTCCTGATCCTGACGCTGTACATGCAGGACGTGCTCGGGTACTCGCCGCTCAAGACCGGCGTCGGCTACCTGGCAGTGGCCGGGACGGCCGTGATCTGGGCGAACGTCGCCGCCGCCCTGGTGAACAGGGTAGGCGTCAAGCCGGTGCTCGTCATCGGGATGGGCCTGCTCACGGCCGGCCTGCTCTTCTTCACGCAGGTCTCGGTCGACGGCACCTACTGGACCGACCTCTTCCCGGGCTTCCTGATTCTCGGCGTCGCGATCCCGTTCGCATTCGTGCCGATCACGATCGCGGCACTTGCGGGCACGAAGCCGCAGGAGGCAGGCCTCGCGTCCGGCCTGATCAACACCTCGCAGCAGATCGGCGGGGCGGTCGGGATCGCGATTCTCTCGACGATCGCGGTCACGACCAGCGACAATCGGGTCGCCGACGGCGTGAAGGTGCCGGTCGCGCTCACGGACGGCTTCGTGAACGCCTTCTGGGCCGGCGCCGCGATTGCGCTCGTCGGCCTCCTCGTCTCGATCTTCATGGTCCGCGGCCGCGACCTGAAGCCGCAGGAGACCGGCGCCGAGGTCACGATCGGCGAGCCCGCCTTCGAGGAAGCCGCCTAGAAGCTCCGTGATTGTTCGAGCCCGGCCGCGCTCCGCGGGAGGCGGCCGGGCTCGTTCCGTTCCTAGCCGGACGGGCGCATCGACTTCGGCCAGATGCCGTGCCGCCCGGGCATGAGGATCCCGTTCGGGTCGAGCGCGTCCTTGACCGTCTCCGTGAACCGCCGGTACGCGTGGTCGTTGAAGCTGTACTGGTCGGCTGCGAGGTCCATGAAGTCGAGATGTGCGCGGTACTCGCCGTAGCCGGCCGCGCCCGCCTCCTTGACGAGCACCTTGCAGGCGTCGTAGGCGCCGCGGGTCTGCTCCTCGTTCGTCGTGTCGAAGATGACCAGCGTGATGTGGACGAAGCTGCGCGGGTTGATCGCGATGAGCGCGACCATGTAGTCGAGGCTCGCCTTCTGCTCGATCCCGTTGCGGAGCAGGCCGCACAACTCGACCGCGTCCTTGCCCGTGAGCGGAGCGACCGGCGAGAAGCCGACGTGGCCGCCGTGCTCGCCCCCGTACCAGGCCGTCTGCGCGTTCATGTCGAGGTTCGGCAGCCCCGCCTGCACGCGCTCGACCGGGTGCTCGATCTTCTCGAGCTTGTCGCCGTCGTACTTGGTGCCCGTCACCTCGGCGCCCTCGATCCGCTCGAACGCCGCCTTGACCTTCTTGAACTTGTGGTCGACGACCGCCTCGTCGCCGAGGAGCGTGAAGCGCATGGTCCAGCGGCCGATGTCGAGCTCCTTGGCGACCCTGTCGATCACCTCCTCCGGGAGCGGCTCGTCTCCGTCGTACCACTGGGAGCGGCTCGAGAAGACCGCGGCCAGGAGGAGCGTGTTCAGGATCTGCGGGACCATCCGGATCGTCTCGTCGAGCATCAGCTCGCGCAGCGTGTCGACGACGGCCGGGAGGTCGCTCTCCTTCCACACCTTCAGCCAGCACGGCATGAAGCACTCCGGCGTCGGCAGGAGCCAGACTCCCATTTTCGTGACGATCCCGTAGTTCGACTGCATGAAGAGCTGGTCGGGGGTCGGCCCGAGCCCGCGCTTGTAGACGTACGCGGCCTTGCCGTTCGGGATCCCGCCGCCGCCCGTGCGCATCAGCTCACCGTTCGGGAGGACGACCTCCATCCCGCACTGCATCCCCTGGTCGATCCCGTACGGCAAGTAGGTGATCCCGTGGTCGAGCGTGTTCCCGACGACGCTGCCCCAGCCGAGATCCGGGACCGAGAGCATCAGCTTGTGGCCGCCGGCCTGGATCGCGTCGTGGAGGTCGAACCAGCGGACTCCGGGCTCGATCACCGCGTAGGCCGACTCCTCGTTGATCTCGAGCACGCGGTTCATCCGGCGGAGGTTGACGACGACCGAGCCGCGCACCCGCGGCGAGGAGCCGCCGTAGCCGTTGTTCTTCCCGACCCCGGAGACCCAGATCGGCACCCTGTGCTCGTTGGCGATCCGGACGATCTCCTGGACCTCTTCGACGGTCTCCGGCTGCACGACGGCCGAGGCCTCGTAGTCGTCCCAGCCGCGGTACCAGAACGGATCCCGGAACTCGAGCAGGTCCTCCTCGGACGTGAGGACGTGCTCCTGTCCGACGGCGGCGACAAACTCGTCGAGCGCGCGGGAGAGCGCCTGCTCGGACAGATCGGGCGGAAGGGTAACGGTCACGCGATCACCTCCAGGGTCACGCCTCGTGGCGCCGAGCATACGACCTACAGTTCCGCCCGGTGAAGCCAGACGTCTCGATCGCAATCGTCGGCGCAGGGATCGGCGGCCTGACGGCAGCACTCGCGCTCCACCGGGCCGGGTTCGACGTCGACGTCTACGAGCAGGCGAGAACCGTCAGCGAGGTCGGAGCCGGGATTAACGTCAGCCCCAACGCCTCGTGCGTGCTCCACGGCCTGGGGCTCGCGGACGATCTGGCCGAGCTGGGCGTGCAGTCGCTCGCGTGGCACCAGCGCCGCTGGGAGGACGGCCGGACGCTCGTGCGCGCGCCGCTGGCCGATGGCGTCGTCGAGGCGTTCGGCTTCCCCCAGTACCAGATGCACCGCGCCGACCTGCTCGCGACGCTGCTCGGCGCGCTTCCGCCGGAGCGGGTGCACGTAGGACACCGGCTCGTAGGCCTCGAGGACTTCGGCGACCGGGTCGAAGCGCGGTTCGAGGGCGTCGATCCGGTGAGTGCCGACGTGCTCGTGGGCGCGGACGGAATTCACTCGACCGTGCGCGAGCTCGTCTTCGGCCCGCAGGACGCGAACTTCACGGGTTGCGTCGCCTACCGCGGCCTGATCCCCAGCAAGCGGCTGGCCGACCTCGAGCTCGAGGTCACCGCGCAGGTCTGGATGGGGCCTGGCAAGCACTTCGTCCACTACTACGTCCAGGCCGCGCGCCTGGTGAACTTCGTCGCGATCGTCGAGCAGGACAGCTGGACCCGCGAGTCGTGGACAGACAAGGGCGATGTCGCGGCCGCGCTGGCCGAGTACGAGGGCTGGCACCCGCAGGTGCAGACGATCATCGGCTCGGTCGACGAAACGTTCATCTGGGCGCTGTTCGACCGCGCGCCGCTCGAGCGCTGGTCGGTCGGCCGCGTCACGCTGCTCGGGGACGCGTGCCACCCGATGCTGCCGTTCATGGCCCAGGGCGCGGCGCAGGCGATCGAGGACGGGGCGACGCTGGCCTCGTGCCTTCAGACAGGCCAGGACATCCCGGAAGCGTTGCGCCTCTACGAGGAGCTCCGCCTCCCGCGCGCGTCCAAGATCCAGGGGCTCTCGGCCCAGAACAAAATTCGATTCCACCTCCCCGACGGCCCCGAGCAGGAGGAGCGCGACGCGATGATGGCGAGCGGCTCCACCGACTGGTCGCTGAGGGCCGTCGCCTGGATCTACGGCCACGACGCCTCGGACATCGACTCGATGCGGGCAGGAGTCTGAGGCGCTCGCTTGCGACGCCGACCATGAGAGGCCGTGTCGGCTTTGCCGGCGCGGCCGTTTAAGATCGGCACGTGCCGCACGGCGACCAGAAGTTCGACCTGATTCGCTCGGTGCCGCTCTTCTCTCACTGCAGCGGTGACGAGGTGGAGGCGGTCGCCTCCTCCGCCGACATGATCGACGTCCCCGCCGGGCTCGAGCTCGTCACGCAGGGGAAGCACACGAACGACTTCGTGGCGATCGCCTCCGGCGGGGTAAAAGTCGAGCGCGACGGCGCTCAGATCGCCGAGCTCGGCGCGGGGGACTTCTTCGGCGAGGTCGCGCTCGTCACCGGCGCTCCCCGCAACGCCACCGTGACCTCGACCGAGCCGAGCACGCTGCTCGTGCTCACCGACCGCGCGTTCTGGCGCCTGGCGGAGGAGATCCCGGAGCTTTCGTCGAGCGTGCTCAAGGCGATGGCCGCACGGCTGGAGCCCGAGACCGTCTGAGCCTCAGTCGCTGCGCTTGTACGTCTCGAGCCCGGGGCGGATCGACTTGTCGTCGAGGAACTGTGAGAGCCCCTGCTCGCGTCCGCGCTCCGAGTCGAGGAACTGCGATTGCTCGAGCTTCGCGTAGAGGTAGTCCTCGGCGGTGTCCCAGCTCATCGTCTGGGCGTGCTTGAAGCCGAGCTTGGCGGCACGGAGCACGACGGGGTTCTTCTCCAGCAGCTCGCGCGCGAGTGACTCGACCTCGCCACGCAGCCGGTCGCGCGGGACGCTCCAGTTGACGAGGCCCAGCTCGGCCGCCTTCCGGCCGTCGAACGTCCGGCCGGTCATGATGTAGAGAAGCGCCTGGCGCCCGCCGACCATCTCTCCCAGGCCCCGGCTGACGAGGCTTCCCGGCGGGATCCCCCAGTTGATCTCCGAGAGCCCGAAGGTCGCCTCCTCCGCGGCGACGGCGAGGTCGCACGCGCAGAGCGGGGTGAACGCGCCGCCGAAGCACCAGCCGTTGACCATCGCGATCGTCGGCTTGGGGTACGTGCGTAGCAGTCGCCATTGCCAGTAGTTCGAGTCGCGCCGCACGCGCCGCTGGACGTGCTCGGGCTGCTCGTCGACCTCCCGGAAGTACTCCTTCAGGTCCATCCCCGCCGAGAACGAGTCGCCGGCCCCGGTCAGCACCAGCACGCCGCAGTCGTCGTTCGCGTCGAGCTCGAGCAGAACCTGGACCATCTCGGCGTTCAGCTCCGGGTTCATGGCGTTCCGCTTCTCGGGCCGGTCGAGCGTGACCCAGGCGATCCCGTCGTCGAGCTCGACCGTCACGTTCTCGTAGTTGGGCGCCACGGGGCGTAGATTAGACTGGCCGCGTCGCGGCCACTGTCAGGGAGGGGAGAGCCATGCAGGGGACGAGCTACGGAAACCTCGAGGAGCTGCTGCAGGCCGTCGATCCGGTCGACTTGGCGCGCAACTCGCAGATCGGGCCGTACGTCTATCCCGCGGTCCCGGCCGAGTTCACGAACTGGCGGGACGAGCAGGTCGCGTGGCGCGAAGGCTGTGCGCTCTTCAACCAGTCGCACCACATGACCGACCTGTACATCAAGGGCCCCGACGTCATCAAGCTGCTCTCCGACCTCGGCGTGAACACGTTCGACAACTTCGCCGTCAACAAGGCCAAGCAGTTCGTGTGCTGCAACCCGGACGGCTACGTGATCGGCGACGGCATCCTCTTCTTCCTCGACGAGAACAGCGTCTCGCTCGTCGGCCGTCCGTCGGCGCACAACTGGGTGCAGTACCACGCGGAGACCGGCGACTACGACGTCGAGGTCGAGCGCGACGAGCGCACGGCCGCGAACCCGACCGGCCGCCGCAAGCTCTACCGCTTCCAGGTTCAGGGCCCGACCGCGATGGAGGTCATGGAGGCCGTGACGGGCGGCAAGCTACCCGAGATCAAGTTCTTCAATATGGGCGAGATCACGATCGCCGGCCACAAGGTGCGCGCGCTCCACCACGGCATGTCGGGTGCCCCGGGCCTCGAGCTGTTCGGCCCGTGGGAGGAAGGCGAGGAGGTCGAGGCCGCGATCGTGGAGGCCGGCCGGGACCACGGGCTGAAGCGCGTCGGCTCCCGCGTCTATGCGACGAACACCCTCGAGTCGGGCTGGATCCCCTGCCCGCTGCCGGCGATCTTCACCGGCGACGAGCTGAAGGCGTACCGCGAGTGGCTCCCCGCCAACGGCTACGAAGGTACGGGATCGCTTGGCGGCAGCTACTACGCCGACTCGATCGAGGACTACTACCTCACGCCGCACGCCCTCGGGTACTGGCCGTTCGTGAAGTTCGACCACGACTTCGTCGGCAAGGACGCGTTGCAGAAGATGGCCGACTCGCCCGATCGCAAGAAGGTCACGTTGGCCTGGAACGGCGAGGACGTGGCCGAGGCGATGGGCACGCTCTTCGAGAAGGGCGACGCGGCCAAGTACATCGACCTGCCGCTCTCCAACTACGCCACCTGGCCCTACGACCGCGTCATGCACGGCGACCAGATGATCGGCGTGTCGACGTTCTCGGGCTACAGCTACAACGAGCGCTCGACGCTCTCGCTCGCGATGGTCGACGTCGACGTCGAGATCGGCGCCGAGGTCGTGCTCGTCTGGGGCGAGGAGAATGGCGGCTCGTCGAAGCCCGTCGTCGAGCGACACAAGCAGGTCGAGCTGCGCGCGGTCGTCAGCCCCTGTCCGTACTCGGAGGTTGCGCGCACCACCTATGCCGAGGGCTGGAGGACGAAGGCCGCAGTCGCCTAGTCATTGCTATGCCCTGACGTCAGGACGAAGTGTGCGCGCGTCAGTGCTGACCGATCGAGCACGATCTTAGATCGCGTCGGGCTGAATTGATCCCTTAGCCGACTTCTACTGTGCCGCTCGTTTCAATACGCGTCGAGGACCTGGGTTGAGCCGTCGTCGTACGTGACGATCAAGCTGTCGGGCGGCCCATGCAGCTCGAAGAAGAAGGCGTTGTTCCTAAGGACGCCGTTCTCACGGCTGCCGCCTGAGGCGAGTTCGACCCTGGTCACACGATCAGGGGCAAGACCAGCAAGGTATCCGTCTGCCGACGCATCCGCCTTGGTAGGCGTCCTGGACAGGAAGACGACCGGTGCCTGGTCGTCGAAGGCATCCACGCACCCGGCAAGACCGGATGTATCCAGGTAGCAGACGGTAGCGACACAGTGGCGGTCGCGGTCAAGGCGGCCATCGAATCGGCAGCCGCTATCGGCGAGACGTGCGTCTGGAGGCTAGACAAAGCTGGCTGCTGGGTGTGAGCCGCGTCGGGGAATGGAGCCTGCTGTTTCACTGCGCCGCAGGTTCCGGTGGCCTCGGAACCGTGATCCTTGCCTGATGGCCATCAGTGAAGGTCACGACCAGGGCGTCCGGGAACGCCGATCCGTCCACGTCTCGGTAGAACGCGTTGTTAGCGAGTATCGCTCTCTCAGACTGCCCGGCGACGAGAACATCGACCTCGGCGATGTCATTGGCGACGAGTCCGTGGACGATGAGCGGGTCGCCGGCACCAAGAGCATCGTTGTCGCTGAGCCCCCAATCGATGCCGCGAGTAGCCAATGGATGAGGCGAGACACAGCCAGCGTCCAAGTAGCCAGTGATGATGTAGCAGAGTTGGCCTTTGCTTGTGGGTACGACATAGAACTTGCCACTTCTCGCACCCAAGTCCGAGAGCAGCAGGCGACTCTCCGAAAGCAGGAAAGACCCCGGATCTACAGCCTCGTTTGGAACGCCGTCGCGAAGGTGTGATGCAGTCTGTAGCGCTATCCCCTGCAGATCATCGGCCTGTGTCCGTGGCCCACTCAGTGCCTCAAGGTCAAATCCAGCAGCGCTATCTCTTGGCGAAAGTCGCTCGCTCGGATTGGAATGTGCTCCAGTTCGTGAAAAGCTTGTGCTTCCCGGCGTTTGTCTCGCGTCTGCGATCACCGCGACAGCCAGAAGTGCTCCGACCGCGAGTGCAAAACCGAACCAGAAACCTCGAATGCCGATCTTCATGGTTTCGTCGTTTGACAAGTCCAGGTCACGCCTGAATTGTCATCGCTGTTGGAACACTTCGACTTGGCGTAGCTGTCGGAGTGGTAGCACTCCGTGGGATTCGAATCGTTGAATCTGACGCAATTCAGACGGCCCATCACTGTGTCTGGTAACAGGCGTTCCACGCCTGTGGATCGGCGCCCAGGTTCTGGACCTGCCAGCGCCAGTTGTTGGACGTCGTGCTCTGGCCGCCGCCGCCCCCCTGAGAGCTTCCGTCGTAGAGCGCCTGGTCGTCGCTCAGGCGTCGGATGTACCAGTGAAACGGCTCGCTCGACGAGCTCCCCGACCAGTACCAGTAGTTCGAGTACTCATACGTGGTCGACGCGTAGACGTGGTAGCCGATGTAGCCGCTCGAGGGAACGCGCTGGCAGCCGTTCGCATCGGGCTGAGCGGGAGCGGGAACCTGGTCGCTGCTCGTCCAGACCTTGTCGCCAGGCCGGTATGGGCGAATCGGGGAGAGGATGACCTGGAGCACGTCCGGGTCAGGCGCAACGAACGGCATCGTCGCTCCCGGCGGGGGAACGCTGGCCGTGTCGCTCCAGACCTGGTCGCCCGGCTGGTAGGGAGCCGGCGCAGGCGGCAATCCCGAGCTGGCAGCCCCTGAGCCGGCCGCTGCGGAAGCCGCAAGCGGCAGAGCCAGCAGCGTGAGCAGCCCGGCCGCGGCAAGGACGGCTCGGCGAGAGAGAGAAGATGATCGTGACTCCACGGCGCCCTCCTTCGTTGCGGACTTCCACCAGGAGCTCGTCCGAGCCACGGCGAAAGTAACGCGGCGTTAGCGGGTGATCGGCCGCTTGCACGCGGGGGCACTGGAGTACAACTCTTGCGTGCTAGCCGAGGGTCTTTCGCTGGATTACCGCACCCGACTCATCGAGCGCCACGATCGCCACGGGATCGCTTGGAATCGCGTCGGGGGCGAAGCGGTACGAGTTGCCGGGGCGAACCGTCACCAGCGAGCCGTCCTCTCGTTCGATTCCCACGCTCGATACCTGGTCTGCCGCGATGCCCTCGACCGCGACCAGGCGAGGGCTCGAGGGCGCAGACGGAGCGATGGCGACGACGGACATGTCGATGAGGGCCGTGGGCATCTCTTCGCCGAGCTTCAGGCATCCCACTTCGAGGAGTGCGGAATCAGCCGAAAGTGAAATAGCCGCTTCCGGAAGTCCAATCCACCTGGCTGTAGTCCCAGTTGCCCCAACCACTGCAGGCGATACCGGCTACTGAGTTCGGGCAGGTGCCTGCCGGGGGGTTTGAGGCGGTCAAGTTGTTGTAGCCCCAGTAGATGTGAGTCGTCGCCTTCGCACTGCCGACACAGACCACCAAGAACGCCGTGGCGGCAGCCACCAGGGCGCAAACGTAACGCCGTCGTCATCGGTCCTGGAGCGACGACATCAAAGTGTTCCCGAGATGGTCTTCGCTTAGCTGGACTCTCCTTCGATGCGGCCTTCTACATGGAACTCGTCCGAGCCGCCGTCAAAGTAAAGCGACGCTAGTCGTTGATGGGCCGCAGGTCGCGCGC
>Ga0335083_10001023_pt1 | contig 39591 bp, 44 predicted proteins | sample Lox_Sample_42_FD_206716 | JGI IMG/M metagenome (GOLD analysis project Ga0335083, IMG submission 206716) | Soil microbial communities from Loxahatchee National Wildlife Refuge, Florida, United States - Lox_Sample_4.2 | ecosystem: Environmental > Terrestrial > Soil > Wetlands | place: USA...
GTCGGTGCGGGATGCGACATTGCCGTTGGCGTCGAAAATCTGCGACATTGGGCCACAGGCAGGACACGCCAGCCCGGAAATACCGACATTCTTGAACGTGTTGAACGTCAGCTGAAATCCATAAGAGCGTGGGGTATTCAACGGGTCCGTGACCGTGGTTACAAGGTTCGCGTAGGAGAGCTGATACCGCTCCGCCCCCGAGTGCTCCGTCGACACGACGTTCTCCTGCCCGTCGTATTGGAATGTCGCGAAGCGGCTGTTGTTCTCGTCGATGATGCCCGTCAGGGCGTTGACCAGGTTCGCGCCCCTGGTGTTCTCGGGTTCGTTGTAGACGAATGTCTTTACCGTACCGTCTGGGAAAGTGATCGTTGCGAGGTTGTTGTTGGTGGTGCCATACGTAAAGCGGTAAAGCCCTCCCGAAGGATCCGTCACCGCGACGACGCGCAGTGCCGCGTTGTAGCCGAACGAGAGCGTGCGCCCGAAGTTGTCGGTCACTCGGATCGGCGCACCCAGCGGCATCGCTATCTGCGTCGGCTGGCCGCCGTCGGTGAGGATGAACCCGCCGTTTGGACCGGTTGAGCCATCGCTGTAAGTCACGGTCTGAGTGAGACCGGCCCTTGAGCGGATCGACAGCAGCAGGCCTGCGAGGTTGTAGGTCTCCGTTTCATCGCCATCGGGCACGTAGAGCGTCCAGCCACTCGGCGTGGCGGTCAGGCGGTAGTTGCTGCTGGTGTCGGGGACCCATGCTCCGCCCACAAGATTGAACTGGAAGACCTTGCCGTCTGGCCGAAACGCGGCCTTGCCGGGCCCTTTCGCCGACCCGCTCGCGCCGATGCGCCGGTCATAGGAATCGCGCCACCTGCGGCCGAATCGCGTGTCGTAGTCATCGAGAGTGTTGAACGCGAGGCTCAGCTCGAAGCCGTTCAATCCGCGATAGACGAGTTGCCGCTCGAACTTGTTGCCGTTCGCGGGATTGGCCGGATTGCCGCATTTGGGGCAGGGGTCGCCATTGTTGGGTCCGCCGCTACACTGACCGTCGGCCTCGACCGAACCGGGGTTGCACTCACAGAACGTGTCCGAAATACGTCTGCTGTTCTCTGGGCATTTCGTCTGAGTAGAGTTGATGGCTCCGATGTTTTCGTTGCAACCCAGAAACCGCGGGGGAGTGGCAAAGCAACCGTCCTGAGGGTTGCCGAACCCGATGATGCATATGGCGAGTTGGTTGGGCGGAGTCCCGGATATGGGCGCGTTGACGTTCGTGACCAGCGGAAACCGCGTCGACGCGGAGACGCACGCCTCGAGCGCGCTGGAGTAGCTCGGCTGGCAAATCGGGATCTCGCCGGGCGGGCTGGTGGTTTCGAGGCAGCGGTCTTGCTGAATCAGGACCCAATGCGGCGGCGGGTCTAGGATAGGCGAAAGCGCGAACGCGAGCCCAGGCCATCCCGACGAAAGCAAGCAGGCAAATCCGATGAGCGCGAGAAACAGCCCCCGGACAAATGTCTTCATTGTCTTTCCCCCAAGCCAGGAATATTTCCCAGCCTGCCGAACCCGACCGGATTCTGACTTTAGCGAGCCTTGCGTGACTTCATCATTGCATCGATCACGCTTCAACTCGCCCACGAAATCTACATCAGGTCTCTTGTTCGCAATACCGGGCAAACACGATGGAAGACGTCAGGGTGATCCCGGAAAATGCTGTAGGGTTTCCAGATCAACGTTGAAGACCCACCAGACGGGTGTGGTCTAACCCTCTGCAGCGGCGTGTGGACTCGCGACTAGGTAATCGCGATACCTTACGTGAACGTGCTTCGCGATGCGGGTCGACCCTACTCAGCTGCCACCGCGTGCACCCCTTCACTGAATCGCAATCGCCTTCTCATCTCAGAGGTAATGTGGACGATACCCTCCGAATCGACGAGCAGCGCCCGCGACACGCCCATGCGCTCGGCCGCTTCCTTCCACCCGCTCCGCCCTTCGATGAATATCGGCTTGGACGCCGCGTCCGACAGCGCGCCGGCGCCCTCGCCTCCTGACACGAGCACGGTGACGGATTCGACGCCTTCAACCGGATATCCCGTCCGCGGGTCGATGATGTGCGAGTAGCGCTTGCCGTCGATCTCGTAGTAGCGCCGGTAGTCGCCTGAGGTGCCGACGGCCTCGCCGTCGTTCAGGTCGAGCGTGGCGAGCAGTCCCGCGCCGTGCGGGGACTCCAGCGCGACGCGCCACGCTCGCGCGCCGTGGCGGCCGAGCGCCATGGCATTCCCGCCGACGTTGATCAGTGCATCGTGGACTCCTGAGGCGCGAAGGATCTCCGCGGCGCGATCGAGCGCGTAGCCTTTCGCATAGCCTCCGAAGTCCAGTTGCACAGCGGAGTTCGTGCTCGTCACTTCGCTGTCCCGGACGCTCAGATCCTCCATCCGCGGACGGGCGGCCACCCATCTCTTGATCCCGCTGGCATCCGGTACTGGCCCACCCGGCTTGTCGCGGTGGAAATTCCAGAGCCCCACGAGCTTGCCGATGGCGGGATTGAAGAGATCGTTTGACCGCGCCGCCAGTTGCTGCGCCTGGCGGATGAGCGCCGCGATCTCCGCGGTCGTGCGGATGTTCGTCTCCCCACGCGCGATCGCCTGGTTGAGCGCGACCAGATTGCCCGACCCCCACGCGCGCAGCTCGCGGTGCATGCGGTCGAACTCGGCGAGGACCTGCGCGACTGCGGCCCTTTCCCTTGCCGGATCGTCGCCGAGCACCGTGACCTGGACGATCGTGCCGAAGACGTACGCGCTCGCGCGGTACTCGTCCGCGCGCGCGCCAGCAAACCACAGCCCCGCGGTCAGCAGGAGCGCGACCCGGACCGCGCTCCCAGTCAATGCCGCTCCCGGTGCTGGTGCCGGTGGTAATGCCTGCGCTTCAGGAACAGCCACGCGCCGCTCAGCGACAGCAGCGCGAGGAACACCGCTAGGAGATCGACGACGAGGGGACCGTAGCGGCCAGCGAACCGTCCGCTGTGCAGGTCCTGAAGCAGCCGTTGCACGGACACTCCGGGCTCGAGCAGCCCGGCGTACCGCGCGCGCTCGGCCGCGGACAGCTCGGCCGGCACCGACCAGGCGATCGCGTCATGCGGCGCGGGCCGCCACGTAAGCGCGTCGTGAGTCTCGAAGACGCCCGCTCCCGTCCTCAACACGAGATGCCGGGCGCCCGACCCGATCGCCTGCACCGGCCCTCCGGGCAGCGCGCTCTGCTCGAGCCGGTCGACGAGCTCGCCGTCCTTCCCATAAATATAGAGCGAGGCGCTGCTTGCCACGACGACCATCTCGGGAAGCTCGGCCATGCCGACGGGTTGCGGCAATTTCTCCCCGGAAATCCGTCCGTCGAGCAGCCAGCGGCCGTTCGCCGCAACCAGATCGTGCCGGCCCGCGCGGAAGGCCTGGCTCGGGGACTCCGGCGCCATCCCGTACCAGCGCGCGAGCCACGCCGCGTGCACGTACCGCTTGTCCAGACCGAGCTCGGTCGCATGGTTCAGCACGACTCCGCTGATTGCGAGGAACAGGAAGAACACCACCGCAGCAATGCCGATGCGCGTGTGCCATCGGCGCAGGAAGAGGAGCAGGAGCAGCTTCGGCGACATGACCTACCCGCGGCCGCCTTCGTGACTGAGGCGGTCGAAGAAGAGCGCGAGCCGTGCCATGCGCTCCATCGCGCCGACCGACAGCGTCGCACCCACGATGCCGTCGATGTCGCGATCCAGGCGGTTGTCGCCCGTGAGCTTCGCATCCTTGAACTGCCCGAGGAAGGACGACTGGCGCACCTCCTGCCCGCGGCTTTCGCGATAGACCAGGACACGGACGTGATCGAGATGCCCGCCCGCGACGACAAACCCCGCCGTGATGAGCTCTTCCTTACCCGTCTCCTCCAGGATCCAGACGCTTCTCTGACCGTCGCTCCAGTAGCGCTGCCTCAATTGCGCCGGCGGATGGCCGAGGATCACGGCAGCCTGCGCCTGCAAGTCCTTGGTGAGCCACAAAACCTTCGGCGGCGGCGTCGATCCGAACACCTCTGCAATGAACGCAGCCGGTTCCTGATAGACCTCGCCGCGGGCCGCGGCAGCGGCCAGGGACAATGTCAGCAGCGCAAGCGTGCGGAGCGCGGCGCTATTCATCAGAACATGAAACCCCCGCCGATGTCGAAGCGGGTCTGCGACTTGTCCGTCGCGTACCACTGGATATCGGCTTTCAAGACAACCTGCGGATGGACCCAGAAATTGACCCCGACGACCTTGATGCGCTCGTGATTGTTGGGATCCTGGAGCAGGCCGTTCGCCGGATCCTCCGCCTGCACGATGTCCAGGCGCTCGTAGCGGACGAAAGGCGCCACATCGAAGTTGCCGCGCTTGTATACGTGGTACGCAGCTTGCGCATACCAGCCCTTCATCGACTTCGGCGCCGCAAATGCGGTCGTGGGGTCCGCGGCGAAGAGCGCCGCAGTGACCTTGTCGGAATCGCCCAGCGTGGCCGACGTATACAGAGCCTGCAGGTCGAGCCCGGCGACCCTGTACTGGGCGTGGACGTCCCACAGGGTGAAGCGCGCCGGCACGCCCTGCAGCGCCGGATTGGAGGCGCCGTTCTGGCCGGTGTCGCCGCTGAAGACACCGCCTCCGACCAGCAGTCCGGGCCGCCGGTAGTTGAGCGAACCGTATGCGGCCAGGTCGCGCGCGTTGGCGAGCTGCCCCTCCTGGTGCGCGCTGCGGATGCCCGTGGTCGGGTCGTCGAGTTTGCCTGAGTCGAAGCCCGTCGTGATGCCGAAGTCGTACCGGAAGCTCTCGGCGAAGATTCCGTGGACGCCGGCTCCCAGCTCGCGCCACGTCGTCGGGATGATGCGCGTCTCGACCTGATTGCGCTGCACGCCGTAGTAGGTCGGCGGCTCGTGCGTTTCGTTCAGGATGCCGATGGGAATCAGGAACAGACCGCCTTTGAAGTTGAGGGCATCGCTTGACTTGTAGTTCACCCAGGCCTGCTCGATCTCCGCCTCGCCCTGATCCTCCGAGCTCACCACGGCGTGCTCGAACTCCACTTCGGAGTGGATCGTGAGATGTTCGTCGAACCGATGGTTAAAGCCGAATACGAAGCGAGCCAGATCGGCGGTAGCGTCGCCGCTCTCGCGGAACTTGCTGTATCCGGCCTCGCCGTAGCCGATGATGCTCGTGCCGCCGCTCGCGAGTCCGGAGCTGCGGTCGAGCATGGAGCCGTAGTCCGGCGAGGACGGCGCGGGCAGCGGGGCGGGCGCCGCCGTTCTTGCCGCCTGCTGCGCCTTCAGCTCGTCGATCTCCTGCTGCAGAATCTGCAGCTTCTCATCGACGCTCTGGGCGAGCACGGGCGGGGCTCCGAAAGCGGCCATCACGGCCAGGGTTAGGGTGGATTTTTTCATTGGGTCTCCTGCTGAGTTGAATAGCGGTTTTCACGAGGCTGGCTACCTCAGCTAGGGCGCTGACTGGCTGGCTCCTTTTGTCTGACAGGTCAGTAAGTTAGGAGCGCCGCATCCGCGGCGCGCGCAAGACTTGACGGCCCGGTAAATATAAATGAGAATGGTTCCCATTACAAGCTCTCGGACGGATCCACGATGTACGTGTGCCTCTGCAACGGCGTGACCGACCGCGATATCCGCGAGGCCGTTTCGCGGGGTGCCCGCAGCGTGAAAGACCTGCGCCGGGAGCTCGGCGTGGCCTCCGACTGCGGCAAGTGCGCCGGCTGCGCACGCGAGGTGTTGAGCGAGGCGCGGCGCGACGCCGTCCTCCCCGCTTCCCTGCAAGCGGCCTGATTCACCCCCGCCCAGCCCGAGCAGGCGCGCCCGTTGCCGCGGGCGTGCGTGATATTCTCGAGCGTTCCCACGAGGAGGCCTGCGATGAAAGGCGACAAGAAAGTCATCGAGCACCTGAACAAGGTGCTGACCAACGAGCTCACCTCGATCAACCAGTACTTCCTGCACTCGCGAATGTTCGAGAACTGGGGGCTAAAGAGGCTCGCCGAGCACGAACACGAAGAGTCGATCGACGAAATGAAGCACGCCGACAAGCTGATCGAGCGCATCCTGTTCCTCGAGGGGCTGCCGAACCTGCAGAGCCTCAACAAGCTGCTGGTCGGCGAGAGCGTGGAGGAGGCGCTGAAGTGCGATCTCAGGCTCGAGATGCACGCGCATCCCATGCTCAAGGCGGCGATCGCGTACTGCGAGGAATCGGGCGACTACGTTTCGCGCGAGCTGTTCGAGGACATCCTGGAGAGCGAGGAGGAGCACATCGACTGGATCGAAATCCAGCTCGACCTCATCGCGCGGATCGGCATCCAGAACTACATGCAGTCACAGATCGGCGGGAACGCCAAGTCCTGAGCTCGGGCCGGATCGACGCCCGGCCAGCGCGTCCTCAGGTCTTCGCGGAGACGGCCGGCCCGATCTTGCGCCGACCGCTGAACATCGACCACGCGATCCAGAGCGCAGGCAGCAGCACCAGCCCATAGGTCAGGATCGCGCCGTACTGACCCTCCGGCCCGTAGGGCTCGGTCGCGATGTGCCAGTACTGGTTGTCGATCGGGAGCACGTTCGCCTCGGTGGCCTCGTGGAACGAGTAGATGAGGAGCTGCACCGCGAACAGCACGAGGAATATCGAGGTCACCTGGAAGAACAGCCCCAGGTTGATGCGGTGCCCGTAGCGCGACCAACCCCAGGCTAGCGAAGCCGCGAGCGCGATGCCGAAGATCGCGCCCCAGAATAAATGCGTCGACTCGGCCTGGCGCGCGAGCGTCGCGGCGATGAACGCCATTTCCATGCCCTCGCGCGTGATCATCAACAGGACGATCAGGAACACTCCGATCCAGGGCCCTGCCCCGGTCGCCGCGGTCTCGAGGCGCCCGCCGATCTCGCCACGCATCTTCTTCGCGTGCTTGAGCATGTAGACGACCATGGAGATCACCATGACGGCCGCAACCGCGGCGAGCACCGCTTCCCAGATCGGGAGCACCGCGACTTCCGCGAGGAACACGCCCAGCACGATCGAAAGCAGCGCGGCCGTTCCGGTCCCCCACCACGCGGCGGGAACGAGACCCTCTCGGCCAGTCTTGCGCAGATACGCGATTGCGATAGCGACGATGAGGAAGGCCTCGATGCCTTCCCGGAGGGTGAATACGGTCATCTGCAGCATGTTCGTTCCTAGGCGGTCAGGATCAGCTTTCCGTTCTGCGTGCGGCGGAGCCGGTATTCGCGCCCTTCGTGCTCGATGATCAGCTCGCCCTTCTTCCCCAGCAATTGCCGGCTCGGCACCCGGTCGGAGGAAGCGGACGGGGCAAGCTCTCGTCCTTGATTTCCCTCTGTATTGGGAGAAGTCCGGTCGGCTGCCATCTGCAAATGATAACGGTTCTCATTTAAATGTCAAGCCCGGCCGCGAGGTTACGGAGAGAATGGCGTATGCCGGTTCGGACCCTCCTCGGTGCGCTCGCCCTGTTGGCAGCGATTCCCGCATGGACGCAGGAACCTGCGCGCAGTGCCACGCCGACACGCGAGTTGGGCGCCGCACAATTGCTCGGCGAGCTGCGCAAGGGCGGCTACGTCCTCTACTTCAGGCACGCATCGACCGATTTCAGCCAGAACGACGAGAGAATGAAGAGCTACGAGGACTGTGCGAGCCAGCGCAACTTAATAGACAAGGGACGCGCCGAGGCGCGCGCGGCCGGGGCGGCGATTCGCGACCTCAAGCTCCCGATCGGCCGCGTCCTCGCGAGCCCGTTCTGCCGCACCGTGGAAACCGCGCAGCTGCTGTTCGGCCGGGCGGAGAAGATGCAGGAAGTCCGCGGTGGACCCGCGGCGCCGGCTGGGTCCGATCGCTACGCGCCCCTGAGAAAGATCCTGGCGGCTCCCGTTGCGACCGGAACGAATCTCGTGGTGGTGAGCCACGGCAACCCGTTTTACAGCGTCGCCGGGCCACCCTACCTCGCTGAGGGCGAAGCCGCCGTCGTCCAGCCGCTGGGACAGGATTTCCGGATCGTCGCGCGGGTCCGGATCGACGCGTGGAAGGAGATGAAATAGACGCTAGTAGGCGGCGCCCTGAGCGTAGTTCTCGAAGCGGGTGTATTCGCCGAGGAAGGTGAGCTTCACCGTGCCGATGGGGCCGTTGCGCTGCTTGAGGATGATGATCTCGGCGACGCCCTTGTCGGGCGAATCGGGCGTGTAGACCTCCTCGCGGTAGATCGCGAGGATCAGGTCGGCGTCCTGCTCGATCGCGCCCGACTCCCGCAGGTCCGACATGATCGGGCGCTTGGGGCCGGTGCGCTGCTCGACCGCGCGCGAGAGCTGCGACAGGGCGACCACCGGGACCTTGAGCTCCTTGGCGAGCGACTTGAGCGAGCGCGAGATCTCGGAGATCTCGGTCGCCCGGTTCTCGCCTTCGCTCGACGCCTGCATCAGCTGGAGATAGTCGACGATGATGAGCCCGAGCGCGCCGTACTGGCGGTGGAGGCGCCTCGCCCGGGCCCGCAGCTCGAGCGCGTTCAGCGCCCCCGACTCGTCCACGAGTATGGGCGCGTCGTGCAGCTTGCCGACCGCGTTGGTGAGGCGGTTCCAGTCGTCGTCCGAAAGCCTTCCCGTGCGCAGCTTGTGCTGGTCGAGCCGGCCGATCGACCCGAGGAGCCGCATCGCAAGCTGGCTGCCCGACATCTCCATGCTGAATACGGCCACCGGGAGCTTGTTCTCCACCGCCACGTGCTCGGCGATGTTGAGCGCGAGCGCGGTCTTTCCCATCGACGGGCGCCCGGCGATGATGATCAGGTCGCCGGGCTGCAGCCCCGAGGTGTCGCGGTCGAGATCCCGGTACCCGGTCGGGATTCCGGTGATGTCCGAGGGGTTGTCCTTGTGGTACAGCAGGTCGATCCGCTCCATGACCTGCGTGAGCAGAGGCTGGATCTCCATGAAGCCCTGGCGGGTCTTCGCTCCGGCCTCGGCGATCTGGAAGATCTTCGACTCGGCCTCGTCGAGCAGCTGGCTGACCTCCTTGCCCATGCGGTTAAGCGCGCCGTCTGCAATCTCGGTGGACACCTCGATCAGTTTCCGCAGGACGGCGCACTCGCGCACGATCTCCGCATAGCGCCTGACGTTGTGCGCCGAAGGCGTGTTGCCGGCCAGCGCGGCGAGGTAGGAGATGCCGCCGGTCTTGTCCTTGTCCTCGCTCGCCTTGATCGCCTCGTCGACCGTCACCACATCGGCGGGCTTGCCGCGCTCGATCAGGCGCGCGATGTGGCGGAAAATGCGGCGGTGATCGTCCCTGTAGAAGTCCGAATCGGTGACTACGTCGCCGATCCTGTCGAAAGCGGCGTTGTCGAGCAGCAGCCCCCCCAGCACCGACTGCTCCGCGTCGATCGAGTGCGGCGGCAGCTTGAGGTTCAACAGCTGCGAGTCGGTGGGTGCCTGGGAGGCAGTCTGAGCCATGGGAGCGGCCGAGCGGATTGCGGCCACTTTACAGCAAAAAAGGCCGCGCGCGCGGCCTTTCTGCGGGAGATAGCGAGCCCTACTGCTGCGCCGTCTCTCCCAGCACCGAGATCTTGATGTGTACCAGGACGTCGGCGTGCAGCGCGACCGTCACCTCGTGATCGCCCACCGTCTTCAGCGGACCCTGCGGCAGGCGGATCATGGCGCGCTCGACCTCGAACCCCTGCGCCTTGAGTGCCTCGACGATATCCACGTTGGTGACCGAACCGAACAGGCGACCGTCCACCCCCGCCTTCTGGGTGATCTGCACCATCAGACCATCGAGCTTGGCGCCCTTTTCCTGCGCCGCAACGAGGGCCTGGGACTGGGTCTGCTCGAGCGCCGCGCGCTTCTTCTCGAACTCGGCGAGACTCTCGGGCGTTGCCCGCGTCGCCTTGCCCTGGGGCAGCAGGTAGTTGCGCGCGTAGCCGTCCTTCACCTTGACCACGTCGCCGAGGCCGCCGAGATTGACCACCTTCTCCAATAGAATGACTTGCATGGCGCCTCTCAGTGAAGGTCGGTGTACGGCAGCAGGGCCATATAGCGCGCGCGCTTGACCGCCGCCGACAGCTGGCGCTGGTAGTGCGTGCGCGTGCCGGTGATCCGGGCGGGGATGATCTTGCCGTTCTCGCCGATGAAATCTTTCAGCAGGTCGACATCCTTGTAGTCGATCCACTCGATCTTCTCCGCGGTGAAGCGGCAGAACTTGCGGCGCTTGAACAGCTGCTTCGCGCCCTTCTGGTCGCGCTTGCCGTCGCGGCCCTTGCCTTTACCCTTGCCTTTGAATCCGCCTCGACCTCTCGGTGGGGGCATGTCAGTCTCCTTTGAATTCGACCCCGGTCGCATGCAGCACCACCGCACGGCTGGTGCGGCTCTTTGCGGCCAGAAATCCCGTTACCTTCACATCGCTACCCAGTTTCGCCGCGGCGAGGAGCGTCGCTTCGCGCTCGAACGCCACGGCTGCAATCTCGCAGCTCACCTTCCGCGCGGCCCCGGCTTCCATCTGCTCAGAGTCGTGCTGGAGCCGGAATTTCATCACCGGCACGCCCGCCGGCGTGTGCCGCAGCGCGTCCAGCTCGATGAGCCTGCCCGACACCGTTACCCGGTTGGCCTGCGCCAACGCGTCAGACTTTCGCCGGCTCCGCGGGCGTCGGCGCCTCGGTGCGCGGCGCCTCGGTGCGCGGCGCCTCGGGGCGTGGCGCCTCGCCCGGGTTCAGCACCGACTTGGACTTTTCCTCCTTCATCATCGGCGAGGGCGTTGTCCAGGCCCGCTCCATCTTGATGATGAGGTGGCGCAGCACCGCGTCGTTGAACTTGAAGGAATGCTCGAGCTCGCCCAGCGTCTCCGAGTCGCACTCGATGTTCATCAGCACGTAGTGCGCCTTGTGGACCTTGGCGAGCGGAAACGCGAGCTGGCGGCGACCCCAATCCTCGAGCCGGTGGATCTTGCCGTTCCTCGAGGTCACCGTCGCGCGGTAACGCTCGATCATCGCCGGGACCTGCTCGCTCTGGTCCGGGTGGACGATGAAACACACTTCGTAATGTCGCATCATGGCTCCCTATGGATGAAGCCGCCCGCTCAAGTCCGCCGTTGCGACGCGGCGGGGACGGTGCGGCAGGGTTGAAAACAAACGACCGCCGGAGCGGTCGTCGAGAGCGCGAATTGTAGCCGAATCAAGACCCAAGAGGCAAGCTATCATATTCCGGATCCGTCAACCGGAGGCCGATCGTGTGCAGAAGCATCAAGACCCTGTTCAACTTCGACCCGCCGGCCACCGACGAGGAGATCCAGGCGGCATCCCGGCAGTTCGTCCGCAAGCTGAGCGGCTTCGCGAGTCCGTCCAAGGCGAACCAGGTAGTCTTCGATCACGCGGTCGAGGAGGTCACGGCCGCGGCACGCGCGCTCATCGGGTCGCTGGTGACCAATGCCGAGCCGCGAAATCGAGAAGTGGAAGCGGCAAGGGCCAGGGCAAGGACCGCGGCAAGGTTCGGCACGAGATAAGGGGGACCAATGAAGCTCACATGGGCTGAAGCAACGCACAAGCGCATGGGCGTCGTCGCCGACGCCTTCGGCAACGTCCTCGTGGACGCGTTCCACTACCTCGCGCTCTTCGCGATCGGCGGCGCCATCGTCTGGTCGGCGGCGATCGCATTCTTCGGCATGACGACCAAGGGGCACGCCTCCATCGAGGACATCCTGCTGCTCTTCATCTACCTCGAGCTCGGCGCGATGGTCGGTATCTACTTCAAGACGAAGCACATGCCCGTCCGGTTTCTGATCTACGTCGCCATGACCGCGCTGACGCGCCTCCTGATCTCCGACGTGCAGGCGCACCACGACAGCCCCAACACCATGGACACGAGTATCGTCGTCGTTTCCGGCGCGATTCTGCTCCTCGCGCTCGCGACGCTGGTGATCCGCTTCGGCTCCTCGAAGTTCCCTTCCCAGAAGGCCGACGGCCGCGACTAGCGTGAGAAGCAACGACAAGCGCCGGCTCGCCCTTGCCCACCTGCGCCGCAGGGAATGGCAGAAGGCGCATGAGCTGGTGATGGACCTGGAAGACAAGGTTGCGTTCCACATGCACGGCCTAGTTCACCGGCTCGAAGGCGACCTGGAGAACGCCCGCTACTGGTACGCGAAGGCCGGCGTGCCCATACGCAGGTCGCTGCGTCTTGCCGCGGAGCTGCGGAAGATCGAAGCCGAGCTGGAGACCGGGCGATGAAACGAAGCGAAGACCGCATCCTCACCACCCACGCGGGCAGCCTGCCGCGCCCCGCCGACCTGCTCAAGCTCATCCAGGCCAAAGGGAAGGGCGAGCCGTATGACCGCGAGGCCTACGCCGCGCGCGTACGAAGCGCGGTCGTCGACATTGTCGCGAGGCAGATACGCCTCGGAATCGACGTCGTCGACGACGGCGAGATGGGCAAGGCGGGCTTCATCCCTTACGTCAACGAGCGCCTCGCCGGATTCGAGGTCGACCGCGGACGCAGCGGCAGCCCGTTCGCCGGTTCGCGCGAGTTCAGGGCGTTCCCGGAGTTCTACGAATGGTTCGGGCGGGCGCTGCCCAGCCCCGCAGCGTCGCTGCCTCACATGGTGTGCACCGGGCCGATCTCGTACAAGGGCCACGCTCAGGTGCAGACCGACATCGCGAACCTCAAGGCTGCGCTCGAGGGAACGAGCGTCGAGGAAGCATTCCTTCCCGCGATCTCGCCCGCCGGCATCGAAGAGTGGCAGACGAACCGCTACTACAAGACCGACGAGGACTACCTCTACGCCATCGCCGACGCGATGCACGAGGAATACCGGGCCATCGTCGACGCGGGGCTGCTCCTGCAGATCGACGACCCCCGCATCGCGACCTACTACGCCCTCAGCCCCGACCGGAGCATCAAGGAGATCCGCAGGTGGGCGATGCAGCGCATCGAGGCCCTTAACCACGCGCTGCGCGGCATCCAGCGCGAGCGCGTGCGCTGGCACACCTGCTACGGCATCAACATCGGCCCGCGCGTGCACGACATGGAGCTGAAGGATTTCATCGACATCATCCTGAGGGTGCGCGCCGGCGCCTACTCCTTCGAGGCGGCCAACCCCCGCCACGAGCACGAGTGGTCTTTGTGGAGAAACGTGAGGCTGCCCGAGGGTACGGTGCTGATTCCCGGCGTCATCACCCAGTCGAACGTGATGGTCGAGCACCCGCAGCTGATCGCCGAGCGCATCGTGCGCTTCGCGGGCGCGGTGGGCCGCGAGAACGTGATCGCCGGAGCCGACTGCGGCTTCGGCACCTTCGCCGGGTCCCAGGAGATCCACGAAAGCGTGGTCTGGGCGAAGTTCAGCGCGATGACCGAAGGAGCGCGCATCGCCTCGGAGCGTCTGTGGAAGAAGCGCTCGCGGCGGCCGGCCGCCGCGAGCCGCGCGCGCAAGCGCCGTCCCCGCTCGCGTATCTAGGATCCCCCTTCCGTGCGCGACCCGTGGCGGTCGTCGCCTTCCTCGATCCAGGCGCGCAGCAGCGTGTAGGTCACTGCGAGGACGACCGGGCCGACGAAGATCCCGATCAGGCCGAAGCCGATCAGCCCTCCGATCACGCCGGCGAAGATCAGCAGGAGCGGGAGGTCTGCGCCCTTCTTGATCAGGAACGGCCTGATGAAGTTGTCGACCGTGGCGGCGATGAGCGTGACCACGAGCAGGAAGGTGCCCCAGCCAGGCCGCCCGCTCCAATAGAGCCATCCGACGGCGGGAAGCAGGACCGGAAGCGGACCGATCTGAGCCACGGTGCACATGAACATCACCGCAGTCAGGACGGCTGCGAAGGGCACTCTGGCGATGAAAAGGCCCAGGCCGCCGATGATGGCCTGGATCAGCGCGGTCACGACGACCCCCAAGGCCACGCCGCGTATCGCCTGGCCGGATAGAGCGACAAGGTGCTCGCCGCGCCTGCCGGCCAGGCGCGCACCGAAGCGTTTCGCCCACGAGGCCGCGCCCTCGCCCTGTGCGTACAAGATCGCCGCGATCAGCACCGTGAGCAGGAACTGGATGAACACCACGCCGAAGTTGCCGATCTCGGAGACGAACTGCCTGCTCAAGCTGCCGGCGTAGGGGGCGAGTTTCGCGGTGAGCACCTCGACGCCCTCGGTCGCGACCTCCTGCCAGATCTGCGTCGCGGAGTCGCCCAGGACGGGAAGAGCGGCGAGCCAGGACGGCGGCGCGGGTACCTTGAAGTCGCCCAGGGCCTTGATCCAGTCGCCGATGGTGTTGATGTTGCCCACGATCGTCGCGATCGCGGCAGAGAGCGGCACGATCAGCACCAGCAGCTGGATGAGCGACATCACCGTCACGGCCAGCCAGCGCCGGTTCCCGACCGCCTTCTCCACCCTGAGCAGCAGCGGCCAGGTCGCCACCACGATCATCGTCGCCCACGTGAGCGCCCCCAGGAAGGGCTTGAGCACCCACAGGGATGCGGCCATGAGCCCGCCGAGAGACAGCACGGCGAGCACGGTGAGCGTGAGGTCGCGTCGGGGTTCGGCCATCCAGTCGCTTCCCGGTTTGGGGCGATGTTACCCGACTTTGGCCGCCCGGCGCCTGCGCGACTCGAACAGGCAAAGGCCGCTCGCCACCGACACGTTGAGGCTCGCGACGCTGCCCAGCATGGGAATGCGCACGAGCAGGTCGCAGCGCTCGCGCGTGAGGCGCCGCATGCCCTCGCCCTCCGCGCCGAGCACCCAGGCGATCTCTTCGGGGAGATCGGACTCGTACAGCGTCTTCTCGGCGTCCTCGTCGGCGCCGACGATCCAGATGCTGCGCTCCTTCAGATCGTCCAGCGTGCGCGCGAGATTGGTTACCATGTAGTAGGGAACCGAGTCGGCGGCCCCGCTCGCGACCTTCGACACGACCGCGCCGATTCCGGCGGCGCGGTCCTTGGGCGCGACCACGGCGTGGGCTCCCGCCGCGTCGGCCACCCTCAGGCAGGCCCCCAGGTTGTGGGGGTCGGTGACGCCGTCGAGGACGAGCAGCAGCGGCGGCTCCTTGAGCGAGTCGAGCAGGTCTTCCAGGCTCTCGCGCGAGGGCTTGTCGAACACGATCGCGACCACGCCCTGGTGGCGTCCGCCGCCGTAGAAGCCGTCGAGGCGCTTGGTCGGAACGCGCATCAGCGCCACGCCCGCCTTCTCCGCGGCGAGGGCGAGGTCCTTCGCGCGCGCGTCCTTGCGGTTCTCGTCGAGATACAGCTCGACGACCGAGGCGGCGTCGGCGCGCAGCCGCGCGAGCACGGCGTGGAAGCCGAACACCGCTCGCGTCGGCTTCATCGGTCCTCAACTCTAGCTGCGCGAGCGCCGCCGCAGGGTGCGGACATGGCGCGGGCCCGTCGCAGAGTCACCGGCGAGCAGGAAATCGAGCCGGCTCGTCTCCAGGTCCACGCGCGCGATCTTCACCCGCACGCGGTCGGCGAGGCGGAAGACCTTGCGCGTGCGGTCGCCGACCAGCTGATGGCGGGTCGCGTCGAACTGGAAATAATCCTGCCCCAGCTCGGAGATGTGCACCAGCCCCTCGACGTAGAAATCGTCGAGCGCGACGAAGATGCCAAAGCCGGTGACCGCCGAGACCGAGCCTTCGAACTCCTCGCCGACGCGGTCGCGCATGTAATAGCACCTGAGCCAGGCGGCGACCTCGCGGGTCGCCTCGTCCGCCCGCCGCTCGGTCTGCGAGCAATGCGCGCCGAGATCGGCCCAGTTCCCCGGCTTGTAGCGGCCGCCCTCTAGCGCCGCCTTGATCGAGCGGTGCACCAGCAGGTCGGGATAGCGGCGGATCGGCGAGGTGAAATGCGTGTAGTGCTCGTAGGCGAGACCGAAGTGGCCGACGTTCTCCGGGCTGTACTGCGCCTGCTGCAGCGAGCGCAGCAGCACCGTCTGCAGCAGCTGCACGTCGGGCCGCTTGCGCACGGTCTCCAGCAGCTTCGCGTAGTGCTTGGCGGTCGGCCTGTCGCCGCCGGCGAGCTGCAGGCCGAAGCCCTTGAGGAACTCGCGCAGCGCTTTCAGCTTCTCCGGCGTCGGCCCCTCGTGGACGCGGTACAGCGTCGGGTGCTTGCGCGCCGACAGGAAATCCGAAGCGCAAACGTTGGCGGCGAGCATGCATTCCTCGATGATGCGGTGGGCATCGTTGCGCTCGACGCGGTCGATGCGCAGCAGCCGGTTCTGCTCGTCGAAGACGAACTGGGTCTCGATCGTCTCGAAATCGATCGCGCCGCGCTCTTCGCGTGCCCGGAGCAGCGCCTTGAAGAGGAGCTCGAGCAGCTGCAGCCGCGGCAGCAGGGCCTTGAGCCCCCGTGCCGCCTCTCCGTGCGGATTCGAAAGCGCCGCGGCCACCGTCGTATAGGTCAGCCGCGCGCGCGATCGCATCACCGCGGGGTAGAAGCGGTAGCGCGCGATCTGCCCCTTGGGGCCGATCGACATGTCGCACGCCATGCACAGCCGGTCGACGTCCGGGTTGAGCGAGCACAGGCCGTTCGACAGGCGCTCGGGCAGCATGGGGATGACGCGGCGGGGAAAGTACACCGAGTTGCCGCGCTCGCGCGAATCGGCGTCGAGCGCATCCCCGTCGCGCACGTAATGGCTGACGTCGGCGATGGCGACGATGAGCCGGAAGCCGTCGCGCGTCTTCTCGCACCAGACCGCGTCGTCGAAGTCGCGCGCCGTCTCGCCGTCGATGGTGACGAGCTCCAACCCCCGCAGATCCTCGCGGCCCGCGAGATCACCGGCGCCGGGCGCCTCCGGGTATCCCCGGGCGAGCTCCTCCGCGCGCGGCGAGAACCTGAACGGCAGGTCGTGCTTGCGCAGCGCGATCTCGATCTCGATTCCGGGGTCGGCCGCCTCGCCCAGCACTTCGACGATGCGGCCGATCGGCTCGGTGTGGCCGTCGGGCTGCGCGGTGAGCTCGGCGACCACGACCTGGCCGGCGCGCGCCCCGCCCGCATCCTCGGTAGCGACGTGGATGTTCTGGCTGATGCGGCGCTCCGAGGGCTCGACGAACAGAATGCCGTGCTCACTCCGCAGGCGGCCGACTACGCGATGGTTGACACGTTCGACGACCTCGACGATCTTCGCCTCGGCGCGCCCGCGGCGGTCCATACCGGACACGCGGACCATCACGCGGTCGCCGTGCAGGACCTTCCGCATCTCGTGCGGGCCGAGGTACAGATCCTCGCCCTCCTCCGGAACGACGAAGCCGTATCCCTCCGGATGCCCTTCGACGCGGCCGGCGATCAGACGCGCCTTCCTCGCGACGAGGATCGCGCCCTTGCGGTTGCGCAGTATCTGCGCCTCGCGCTCCATCGCAGCCAGCCGCCGCTCGAACGCCTCGCGCTCGTCGCGGGTGATCGCGAGGCGTTGTGCGAGCTCGGAATCGGAGAGCGGCACGCCCGCCTCGGCGAGCGTCTGAAGAATGAGCTCGCGGCTCGCTATGGGATTTTCGTATCGCGCTGCCTCCCTCTCCCGATGGGGATCGAGGGGGCGGCGCTGCTTTTTCGTTGACAAATCGGCTCTTTCCTATAGAATCCGCCCTCGGGCTGAAGACCGGAAATGGCGCGGCCCTTTCGCCGAGGTGGCGGAATTGGTAGACGCACTAGGTTCAGGTCCTAGCGGTGGCAACACTGTGGGGGTTCGAGTCCCTTCCTCGGCACCAAGTCTGGCGATACCCGCACTCCTGATCAAGTTGAGCTGGTAAACCCTCCGTCGATCACGATCACCTCCCCGGTCACGAAGCGGTTCGACTGCACTAAAGACATCATCGTCTCCGCGACGTCCTCCGCGGTCACGACGCGCTTGAGCGGCGTGGCCTTGGCGCGCTTGCCCATGAGGTCCTCGTATTTGTCCTTGAGCATGCGCTGCATCCAGTCGCCTTCCATCCAGCCCGGCGCGACCGCGTTGACGCGGATGTCCGGCCCGAGATTCCAGGCGAGCGTCTTGGTCAGGTTGACCACCGCAGCCTTGCTCGCGGCGTAAGGCAGCGGCTGAGGCCCGGGCCGCAGGCCGACGATGCTCGCGGTGTTGACGATGCAACCCTTGGAGGCTTTGAGCAGATGCACCGCCGCTCGGGTGACCTGAAACAGCCCGCGCACGTTCACCGCGAACACGCGGTCCCAGTCTTCAAGCGAAAGGCTTTCGAGGTCCTTCGGAGTCCAGGACGCAGTCGTTCCAGCGTTGTTGATGAGCACGTCCAGGCGCCCGAATTTGTCTTCGACCGACTTCAGCATCGCCCGCACGCCGGCCTCGTCGCTCACGTCGCAGCGCGACAGCAGCGCGCCTGCGCCGGATTTCCGCGCCTCTTCGGCTACCGCCTTCGCTTCCTTTTCGCTCCGGCTGTAGTTGATCACGACGTCGTACCCCGCCCGCGCGAGCGCGAGCGCGGCCGCCCGGCCGATCCCGCTTGCGGCCCCGGTCACCAGCGCTGCGCGGTTCGCTGCAGGCACGTCGCGCTACTTGACGCGCTTCGCCGCGTCTCTCGCGAGCGACAGATCGGAATACTTCGCCACGTCGATGCTCGCCTTGGCGAGGCCGAGCTGGTGCTGCAGGTCGATGTTCGCCTGCATCGCCGTCAGGTCGGGCAGCAGGTCGGGATCGCGGTAATAGTCGCCCTGCTGGCCGTTCTTGGTAAAGAGCCAGCCCTCGAACGAGGCCGCCGGCCGCTTGCTCACGCGCGCGGCGATCTCGCAGGCTTCCTTGTGGTTCTTCGGATCGAGCCACCAGTGTACCGCCCGGATCGCGTCTTCCATGAAGTCGACCATCGCCGCGCGGTTCTTCTTGATGAACTCCTCGCGTGCCGCCCAGATGATCATCTGCGTGCGGCCCACTACCTCTTTCTGGGTGAAGAGCACGCGCGAGCCTTCGCGCAGCTCCTTGTCGAACGAGAACGGGATGACCGCGGGAATCGCGTCGACTTTCCTGCTGAGCAGCATCGATTTCATGTTCGGGAAGGCGGCCTCGACTACGCTGACGTCCTTCCTGTCGTCGAGACCGCTCTTGCGCAGCGCCGCGCGCATGACGATGTCGACGGCGCTCCCGGCGGCGTTGGTCGCGAGCACCTTGCCCTTCAGGTCGGTCACGCTCTTCACCGGGCCGTCCTTGAGGACGAAAAACTCGTCGCTGTAGTAGCCCGGCACGCCGTCCTGGAACTCGTCGGCGATCACGCGCAGATCCCTCATGCCGGCGTTCTCGACGGCGATGGCGAAGGAGGCGAACGCGAGGTCGGCGATCTCCAACTCGTTGTTGGCGAGCGCGGTGATCATCGGCGGCGTTCCCTGGAAGCGCAGCGCCTCGTAGGTGTAGGACTTGCCGAGGTGCCTTGCCAGGCCTTCCTTCTCGAAAAGGATCGGCGCCCAGTTCGCCACCGGCACCACGTACGCGGCGCGGATCTTGACCGGTTGCGCCCAGACCGGCGTGAACACGAGCGCGAGCGCACCGGCAGCGAGAACCTTCCTCAACGTAGACATCTCATCCTCCTCAGGATCAAAGAAATCATTCTAGACCGTGGTGGGCAGCAGCGCCTCCGGATGCCAAAGCAGCATGCGGCGGCGCAGTAGCGCCATCAGCTTTACCAGGGCATAGCCGGCCAGCGCGATCTCCAGGATGCCGGCGAAAACGCCCGGCGAGTCGGCAAAGCGCGAGGCGGTGATCATCGCCCCACCGAGGCCGACTCCGCCCATCTTCATCTCGGCGACGATGTCGACGATCAAGGCAATCGGCAGCGCCACCTGCAGCCCGGTGAAGATCTGCGGCAGTGCGGCCGGCAGGACCACCTCGCGCAGCAGCTCGCGCTCGCTCGCGCCGAGGTTGCGGGCCGACCAGAGCAGCTCGCGCTCGACCACGGCGGTGGCCGCAGCGGCGGCAGTCACCACAGGGAAGATCGCGTCGAGCACCACCATCGTGATCTTCGAGACATCATGGAACCCGAGCCAGAGCGTGACGATCGGCAGAAACGCGATCTTGGGCATCGGAAAGCCGGCCGATACGACCGGGTCGAGAAACCAGCGCATTGCGCGGTTGCGCGCAATCAGCACACCGAGCGGTATCCCGGCCGCCGACGCGACGAAGAAGCCGGCGAACGAGCGATACAGCGTGGACCCGAGGTTCGACCACAGCTCGCCGGAGGCGCCGTCGGCCGAGATACGCTCGGCGACCGCCGAGAGCGCCGGCAGCATGAATGGCGTCACCGCGCCGCTGCGAGCGATGATCTCCCAGGCGATCGCCAGTGCCGCGACCGGCAGCAGGGGAGCGAGCCGGCTCATTCGCGCCATCGCAGAACTCGGTTGTAGAAAAGGAGGTAGAGCCGGTCGGCGAAGAAGCCGAGAAAGGCCACGGTGAGCACTACTGCGAACATCGCATCGTAGACGCCTCCCTCCCCCAGAAATCCGATCAGGTAGCCCAGACCCGAGCGAGCGACGATCAGCTCCGAGCTCACCAGCAGGATGAACGAGAGGGCGAGCGCCGTGCGGATGCCGTTCAGCAGCTCCGGCAGCGCGCTCGGCAACACAACGTCGCGCAGCACGGCGAGGCGGCTTGCGCCCATGCTGCGCGCCGACCACACCAGCGCTTGGTCGCTCGAGCGCGCGCCGTTGAAGGCGCCCAGCGTGACCGGCAGCATGCAGCCGAGGAAGATCAGGAGGATCTTGGAGCCGTCGCCGAAGCCGAGCCACAACGCCGTCACCGGGATCAGCGCCGACTTCGGCATGGGATAGAGCGCCTCGACGAGGGGGCTCACCAGCGCATTCACGGGTCGCCACCAGGCCATGGCGATGCCGAGCGCACCTCCGACCGCGATCGCGAGCGCGAGCCCGGCACCGCCGCGGTAAAGCGAGGCCGCGGAGCTTCGCCACAGCTCCGGGTCCAGCGCGAGCTTCCACCAGGCCTCGAGCACCGAGCTCAGCGCGGGCAGCACGTCCGGCGACACGAGGTTCAGCCGCACCACGCCCTCCCACGCGAGCGCCATGAGGACGAGCGGGCCGAAGTCCAGCGCGCGCTTCAAGCGCCACGTCCCCGCTGCGCCTTGAGCGCTTCGTCGCGCACCAGGCCCCAGACCTCGTCGACCCGCTCGACGAAGGGCTTCGACTTGAAGAGGTGCGGGTCGTTGCGGTCGAAATTCGTCTCGACCACCGCTTTGACCTTCCCGGGGCGGGCCGACATCACGACCACGCGCTGCGCCAGGTAGACCGCCTCCTGCACGTCGTGGGTGACGAAGAGAACCGTCTTCGGCGAGCGCCGCCAGATGGCGAGCAGCTCCGACTGCATCAGGCTCCGGGTCTGAGCGTCGAGCGCGCCGAAGGGCTCGTCCATGAGCAGCGTCGCCGGGTCGATGGCGAGGGTCCGGGCGATCGCCGCCCGCTGCTTCATGCCGCCCGATAGCTGCGACGGATAGCTCGATTCGAAACCGGACAGTCCGACCATGTCGATGTATTCCTGCGCGCGACACTCGCGTTCAGCCTTCGGCAATCCGAGCTTTTCCAGGCCGTAGAGCACATTGCCTTTGACCGTCTTCCACGGGAACAGGGCGAAGTGCTGGAACACGATGCCGCGGTCGGGGCCGGGGCCGGCCACCGGCGCGCCGCTGATGCGGATCGCGCCCGCGCCCACCGGCAGGAAACCGCCGATCAGGTAGAGGAGCGTCGACTTGCCGCAACCCGAGGGGCCGAGCAGGGCGATGAACTCCCGCTCGTGCACCTGCAGCGACACGCTCTCCAGCGCCGGGACCTCGCGACCGTCGGGCGTTCGGTAAGTGTGGCTCACTTCCTCGACTTCGATCACGTCGCGCCGCGCGCTCAAAGCTCGAGCACCCTTTCGGCGTTCTTGTGGAAGATCTTCTCCATCACGCTGTCCGCGTAGCCGAGCTCCTGCCACTCCTTGAGGATGCGCGCGTACGGCATGCTCGGGTAGTCGCTGCCGAACATGATCTTGTCCTGCAGACGGCCGCGCATGTCCACCTTCAGGTTCCCGGGGAAATACTTCGGCGCCCAGCCCGACATCTCCCAGTAGACGTTCCCCTTGTGCAGCGCGACCGCGGTGGTCTCGTCCACCCACGGCCATCCCGGGTGCGCCATTACGATCCTGAGACTCGGAAAATCGGCCGCGAGGTCGTCGATCGCCGAAGGGTGCGCGTGGCGGATCCGCGCGCCCATGCCGCCGGGCAACCCCGCGCCCATGCCGGTCGTGCCGACATCGATCATCACCGCCGCGCCGAGCGACTCGATCAGCTCGAACAATGGATAGTAGCGACGGTCGTTGACCGCGAAGTGCTGCATGATGGGGTGAAAGTGAAAGCCGATGAGGCCGAGCTCGCGCACCGCCTTCTTCGCCTGCTCCATCGCGACCTGGCCCTTCGCGGGCTCGAGCGCCCCCCAGGCCTGGATGATGCGCTGCGGATGGCGCTTCCACATCGCGTGCACGTACTCGTTGCTCACCGGCGGGGTCCTGATCGTCGTCTCGAGGTCGAGCGCGACCAGCAGCGCCTCGACGCCCGCGTCGGAAAACTCCTTGACGACCTCGTCCTCCGTCTTGCCGACCCAGTCCCGCTTCCAGTACTTGGCGAGCGCCTCCACGTAGGGGCCCTGGCAGGCGATCCACTCCTTCGTGCCCGGGTAGCAGTGCAGGTCAACGATGCGCATTCTTCTCCGCCATTTCGCCCAACAGCTTCTTCGAGACCTTGCCGAAAGTCGAGACCGGGAAATCGTCGCAGATCAGCATGCTCTCGGGCAGCTTGAACTTGGCGATCTCCTTGTCCTTCAGGAACTCGATCAGCTCCCCGAATTCCAGCTTCCTGTTCTTCCTCAAGACCAGGCAGGCGCACATCTTCTCGCCGAGGTTCGGATCGGATACCGGCACGCAGGCGACGTTCTGCACCGCGGGGTGCGCGAGGATCAGGTTCTCGATCTCCTCGGCGCTGATCTTCTCGCCGCCGCGGTTGATGAGGTCCTTCTTGCGGCCCTCGACGACGTAGTTGCCGGACGGATGTAGCCGCATGAGGTCCCCGGAGCGGTAGAAGCCGTCTGGCGTGAACTGGCGCGCGTTGTACTCGGGCACGCCGAAATAGCCGCGCAGCGTGTACGGCCCGCGGCAGGTCAGCTCGCCGACCTCGCCCGCGGCGACCTCCCTGCCTTCGTCGTCCACCAGCCTCACCTCGTCGTCGGGAGAGAGCGGCCGGCCGCAGGTCTCCATGCGCACGTCCTCGGGATCGTCGAGCTTGACGAAGAAGAGCATGCCCTCGGACATGCCGAAATTCTCCTGCACCGTGACGGACGGAATCAGCTGCTTGGTGCGCGCGCGCACCTCCGGCTGCATGCGCTGGCCGCCGCTCTGGATCACGCGAAGCGACGACAGGTCGTATTTTCCGATCGCTGGGTCGTTGATGAGGCGTATCAGCAGCGCCGGCACAACCTTCAGATGCGTGGCCTTGTGCTTGTGGATCAGCGAAAAGACCTCGTCGGGCTTAGTCGTCGCCGAGAGAACGACCTTGCCGCCCTGGAAAAAATATCCCTGCAGTCCCGGGCACGCGAGCGGCAGGTTGTGCGCGATCGGCAGCGCGAGCAGCAGCACCGAGTCGGAGGCGACCCCGCACACGCCGACCGCGAGCCTCGAGTTGTACGCATAGTCGTTGTGCGTCCGCGGGATTAGCTTGGGGATGCCGGTTGTACCGCCCGAGAGCTGGAAGATGCACGGATCGGTCGGATCGATCTTGATCTTCTTCAGTGCGTCGCTTCTTGCGGCCGGCTTCTCGATCAGCGACCGGAGGGCACCAAGCGAAATGCAGAGCTTCAGGGTCGCGTTTTCGGCCTTGACCCGCTGGATCACCGGCTCGAACTCGAAGTCGCCCTGGCGCTCGGGATAGACGCACGCGGTCGCGCCGGACAGTTTCACGAACTGGCCGATCTCGGCGTAGCGGTGGGTAACGAGCGCGGCGATCGGGATGCAGCCGATCTTCTGCAGCGCGAAGTAGAGAAACACGAACTCGGCGCAGTTCGGCAGCGTCGGCACGACGCGGTCGAGCGGCTCAAGGCCGAGATCGAGCAGGTTGAGCGCGAGGTTGTCGGTGATGCGGTCGAGGTCGGCGTAGCTGTATCGCCTGTCGCCGTCGACCAGGAAGACGCGGTCCCCGTGCTTCGAGAAGCAGGCCGCGAATTCCTGCGCCAGGGACTTGTCCCGCCAGTAGCCCTTCTCGCGGTAGCGCCGGGCGTACTCCGGAGGAAACGGCACGACCCCTTCCAGCACTCGCGCTCTCCTCAACGAAACGGGTGGCGCCGGACGATGGTCTCGTTCCGGTCCGCGCCGGTCGAGATCATGTCCACGGGCACGCCGCACAGCGCCTGCAGCCGTTCCAGGTAGGCCCGCGCGCGCGCGGGCAGCTTGTCGTACGCGCTCACGCCCACGGTGCTCTCGTTCCAGCCCGGAAGGCTCTCGTATACAGGCTCGCAGCGCGCGGCCTCCTCGGCGCCGAGCGGGAGCAGCTCCTCGGCCTTGCCGTCGATGCGGTACCCGGTGCACAGCTTGACCTCGTCCAGGCCGTCGAGGACGTCGAGCTTGGTGATGCAAAGGCCCGAGACGCCGTTGATCTGGATCGAGCGCCGCAGCGCGGCCGCGTCGAACCAGCCGCAGCGGCGCGGGCGGCCCGTGGTCGCGCCGAATTCCTGACCGCGCGTGCGCAGCAGCTCGCCGGTGGCGTCGACGAGCTCGGTCGGGAACGGGCCCGAGCCCACCCGGGTCGCGTAGGCCTTGGTGATCCCGAGCACGTATTGCAGCATCTGGGGTCCTACTCCCGACCCGGCGGCCGCGGCGCCGGCGACGCAGTTGCTGGAGGTCACGTACGGATAGGTTCCGTGGTCGACGTCGAGCAGCGCCCCTTGCGCCCCCTCGAACAGCAGGTTCTGCCCGGCGTCGCTCGCCGCGTACAGGTCGCGCGCGACATCGGCCACCAGGGGCTTCAGGCGCGGGGCCAGCGCGAGCGCCTCGTCGCGGGTCCTGGCGAAGTCGACCGGCTTCGCCGACAGGTATTTCGTCAGCACGAAATTATGAAAATCCATGAGCGGCTCGAGCTTCGCGGCGAAGCGCTCCGGGACCATCAGATCGCGCACGCGGATCGCGCGCCGCGCGATCTTGTCCTCGTACGCCGGGCCTATGCCCCGCCCGGTGGTGCCGATTTTCGCGGCCCCCTGGGCCGATTCGCGCGCGACGTCGATCGCCGCATGAAAGGGAAAGATCAGCGGGCAGGCCTCGGAGACGCGCAGCCGCGGCGCGACGTCGACCCCCGCGCGCCCGAGCTCGTCCATCTCGTCGATCAGCGCGCGCGGTGAGAGCACCACGCCGTTCCCGATATAGCAGGTGACCCCTTTCCGGAGGATCCCGGAAGGAACGAGGTGCAGCACGGTCTTCTTGCCGGCGATCACCAGCGTGTGGCCGGCGTTGTGCCCGCCCTGGAACCGCACGACGCCCTGGGCATGGTCGGTGAGCCAGTCGACGACCTTGCCCTTGCCCTCGTCGCCCCACTGGGTGCCGATGACTACGACGTTCTTGCCCATCTACTTGAGCTTCCTCACGACCCACTTGCCGGCACGCTTGGCGAGCTGCCGGTCGCATTCGGGCGCCGGTGGCTCGGCCGCGTGCCCCGGCAGCGCCACCACGACGATCTCCCCGGCCTCGCGCAGCCTGCGGATCGCGGCCGCCAGGCCGGGGTCCCGCGAGTGCGGAGCGCGGATCGCGAGCGCGCCGTTCTGCTCGGGTGCGGCGCGCGCGAGATCGCGCAGATCCATGCTGAAGCCCGTCGCAGGGCGTGCGCGGCCGAACGCCTTGCCGACCTCGTCGTAGCGCCCGCCCAGCGCAATCGCGTTGGCGACGCCCGGTGCATACGCGGCGAACACCACCCCGCTGTGGTAGTGGTAGCCGCGCAGGTCGGCGAGATCGACCGATACCGGAATCCGGTCGTTGCGGGTGAGCGCCTTCAGGTCCCGCAGCGCGCGCGCGATCTCGGGATACCCGGGGAGCGCGCGGCGCGCGCGCTCGAGAACGGCTGCGTCGCCGTACAGGTCGGGCAAGGCCAAAAGCGCCGTGCGCGTGGCTTTCGCGAGCCCTTCGGTCGCGCCGCGCAGTCCCGGGCGGTCCTTTGCCTGCAGCACCTCGTAGAGATCCGACTCGAGCTCGGCGCTCACGCCGCCGCGCCGGCAGATCGTCCTGAACACCGCGACATGCCCGAGGTCCAGACGGGCTCCCGAGACGCCGCAGGCCGCGAGTGAATCGGCAAGCAACTGCTGGATCTCCAGGTCGCTCTCGATTCCCGGGTGGCCGTAGATCTCCGCGCCGATCTGCAGCGGCTCGCGCGTCGAGTCCAGCCCCCGCGGCCGCGTCAGCAGCACGCTGCCCGCGTAGCACAGGCGAGTGACGCCCTTGCGGTTCAGCAGGTGCGCGTCGATGCGCGCCACCTGGGGCGTGATGTCCGCGCGCACGCCCATCATCCTGCCCGAGAGCTGGTCGACGAGCTTGAAGGTGCGCAGGTCCAGGTCGTGCCCCGTCCCGGTCAGCAGCGACTCCATGTACTCGAGCATGGGCGGAATCACCAGCTCGTAGCCGTGGACCCGGAAGAGCCCGAGCAGCCTGGTGCGCATCGCGTCGATGCGCTGCGCCTGCGGCGGCAGGATGTCTTCAAGATTTTCGGGCAGGACCCAGTTGCGCACGGCGCGCCTAGCGGACGAGATAGAGAATCAGCAGGCCGGCGAGCATGGACGACAGCCCGAAGAACCGAATCTGCCCGTCAGTAAACTCCGTGATGCGGCGGAACGTCTCGCGCCACAGCTTCGGGAGAAGAAAGGGGAGCACGCCCTCGATGATCAGCATCAGAGCGAAGGCCATGACGAACGTGGTGCCCATTCACCGGCCACCTCTTCCCGGATTTCTGAAGTACTTGAAGAACTCCGAATTGGGGTCGAGCACCAGGACGTCGCTCCTGTTCTTGAAGCTCGCGCGGTACGCGTCCAGGCTGCGGTAGAAGGAGTAGAACTCGGGATTCTCGCTGAACGCCTTGGCGTAGACCGCCGCCGCTTTGGCGTCGCCCTCGCCCTTGACACGCTGCGCGTCGCGGTAGGCCTCGGCGACGATCACCTCGCGCTCGCGGTCCGCCTGCGCGCGGATCTTCTCGGCTTCCGAGAAACCCTGCGAACGCAGCTCCGCGGCCACGCTCTTGCGCTCGGCTTCCATCCGGCGGTAGACGGACTCGCTCACCTCCTGGGGCAGGTCGACCCGCTTCAGGCGCACGTCGACGATCGACATGCCGATCTTCTTCATGTCGGCGTCGACCTTCTCTCGAACGACCTGCATGATCCTGTCGCGCTCGCCCGAGATCACGTCGTGGACGGTGCGCTTGCTGAACTCGTCCTGGAGCGCGGCCTTCACCGTCTGGTTGAGCTGTGTCTGCGCGCGCGTCTCGTCCCCCTGGACGCTGATGTAGTACTGCCTCAGGTCGCTGATGCGCCATTTCACGAACGAGTCCACCAGCACGTTCTTCTTCTCGGAGGTGATGAAGCGCTCCGTGTCCGGCGTATCGAGCGTGAGGATGCGCCGGTCGAAATAGCGGACGTTCTGGATCAGCGGCCACTTGAAGTGCAGCCCCGGATCCTCGACCACTTCCTTGATCTCGCCCAGCTGGAACACGATCGCCCGCTGCCGCTGGTCGACGGTGAACGCGATCAGGCTGAAGAAGACCGCCACCGCGACGACGAAGGCGATCAGCGCGATGCCGATGCGGTTCTTCATGGCCTCTCCAAACGCTCGCGCCCCCGCAGCGCGTCGCGCGAGCGCGCGCCCGTGTCCGGCGCGGGCGGCGGCTCGGTGGCCCTGGGCGCGGGAACCGCGGTCTGCGTCTCGGATATCGCTCCGGCCGCCGACATCTGGATGATCTTGTCGAGGGGCAGGTACAGGAGGTTGCTTCCCGCCTTGGCGTCGATGAGGATCTTCGACGCGCTGGCGAGGATCTGCTGCACCATGTCGAGAAACATCCGCTCGCGGGTGACCTGCGGCGCCTTGTTGTACTCGACGAGGATCTGCCTGAAGCGCGAGGCCTCGCCCTCGGCGTTGGCGATCACCCTGGCGCGATAGCCGTTCGCCTCCTCGCGCAGGCGCGACGCGGTGCCGCGCGCCTTGGGCACGACGTCGTTGTAGTACGCCTGTCCCTCGTTCTTCTGCCGCTCCAGGTCCTGCTTGGCGCGCACAGCGTCGTCGAACGCCGCCTGCACCTGCTCAGGCGGCTGCGCGTTCTGCACCGTGACATTGCTGATGAGGATCCCGGTCTTGTAGCGGTCGAGGATGTCCTGCATCAGCTTCTGCGCGCCGTCGGCCATCTGCTCGCGGCCCTCGTAGAGCGCGAAGTCCATCTTGCTCTTGCCGACGATCTCGCGGATCGCGGTCTCGGCCGCCTGCAGCACCGTGTCCTCCGGGCGGCGGTTGTTGAACAGATAGGCCACCGGATCCTTGAGGATGTACTGCACCGCGAACTGGATGTCGATGATGTTCTCGTCGTCGGTCAGCATCAGCGACTCGCGCAGCACCTTGGTCTTGACGTTGTTGCGGTAGCCGACTTCGACGGTGCGCCTGCCGGTCAGGTCCACGATCTCGTGGCTCTGGATCGGATACGGGAAGCGCCAGCGCAGTCCGGACTGGGTCACCTCGGAGAACTTGCCGAACGTGAGGACGACGCCGCGCTGGCCCTCGACGACGATGTAGAACCCGCTCGCCAGCCAGGCGACGAGCACGACCAGGGCGATGAGCCCGGCTCCCCCGCCGAGCTGGCGCAGGTTGGGCGGCTCACCCGAATCCGGGCCGCCACCGCCCCGCCTGCCGAACAGGCCGTTCAGCTTGCGGTTGAAGTTGCGCCACATTTCGTCGAGGTCGGGCGGCCCCTCGTTGCCGCCGCCTCGCTTGCCCCATTGCGGGTCGTTCAATGACATAAGAATCCCAGCTCCGCGGCAAACGACATCCCCGCCAGGCAGCCCCTAAGCTTCGGCCGCTTGGCGCTGCACATCCATCGAATTTGGCGGGCACGCCGGAGATGCCTTCGAGGCCGCCGCCTCGATCAGGGCCCGGCGCAGACCATCCACGCCGTCGCCCGTCTTTGCGCTCAGACGAACGCGGCGGATTCTATCATATTCGTCGCGGTCGACTCCGGGCGGAAGACCGTTGCGGTCGATCTTGTTCCAGACGAGCACCCGGGGAATGGCGGCCGCACCGATCTCGGCGAGCACCTTGTCCACTTCCTCGATCTGCGCCTCGCGGGCCCCGCTCGCCGCGTCGACGACATGCAGGAGCAGATCCGCGTGTATCGCCTCCTCCAGCGTCGCCCGGAAGGCGGCGACGAGGGCGTGAGGCAGATCGCGGATGAATCCGACCGTGTCGGATATCGCCACGTTGCCGACCTCGGGAAGGTAGAGCTTGCGCGTGGTGGTGTCCAGCGTCGCGAACAGGCGGTCCTCGGCCAGCGCTCCCGCGCGCGTCAGGGTGTTGAACAGGGTCGACTTGCCCGCATTGGTGTAGCCCACCAGGGAGACCGTGAAGGCGCGGCCGCGCTCCCGGGCGCGTCGCTGCACCTCGCGCCTGCGCTGGAGCTTGCCGAGCTTGTCCTTCAGCACCTTCACGCGGGCGGCGATGAGGCGCCGGTCGACCTCCAGCTGGGTCTCGCCCATGCCGGAGAGGAAGCCCCTGCCGCCGCGCTGGCGCTCGAGGTGAGTCCATCCGCGGATCAACCGCGTCGAGGCGTGCTCGAGCTGCGCGAGCTCCACCTGGAGCTTGCCCTCGTGGCTCCTGGCGCGCTGGGCGAAGATGTCGAGGATGAGGCGCGTGCGATCGACGACGTGGACGCCGAGCGCCTTTTCGAGATTGCGCTCCTGCACCGGAGACAGCGCGTGGTTGAAGATCGCGAGTGTGGCGCCCTGGTCCTTCAAGGCGCGCCTGATCTCCTCGACTTTTCCCGAGCCGGCGAAATGCGCCGGGTCGGGCCGGACGCGGCGCCCGTGGATCACCGCGCGCGCGCGGATTCCTGCGCTCGCTGCGAGCAGCCGGAGTTCTTCGAGACCCTCCTCGTACCCGCGGTCGCCGAAGTCCAGACCGACGAGGACCGCGTCGTCGCCGCCCGACGAGCGCTCAATCATCGAGCAAGATCGGAATCAGGCTTCGGAAGGAGAATGATCGACCGCCAGGTTGACCGCACGCGAGGGAACCACGGTGGAGATGGCGTGCTTGTAGACCATCTGCGTCACGGTGTTCTTGAGAAGGACGACGTACTGGTCGAAGGATTCGATCTGGCCCTGGAGCTTGATACCGTTGACGAGGTAGATGGACACCGGGACATGTTCTTTGCGAAGGGTATTCAGGAACGGATCTTGTAGCAATTGTCCTTTGTTGCTCATGGCTTACCCCGGAGGTTGATCTTTTTGAGGTTCTACTGTATCGGGTTTTTGCAAAAATGCCAATGTAATGCATCACCCCTTAGTGCTTTTGAATCCGCGACTTCCGCGCGCGCCTCGCCCCGCCGCCAATGCTTAGATGGATCAGCGAACGAAAGGGTTCCTGCCGCTCTTGAATTCGATCCGCAGAGGCGTGCCTTCCAGGTGAAACACGCGCCGGAAATCGGCTTCGAGGTAGCGCCGGTAGCTCTCGGGGACGGCGGCGAGGCCCGTTCCGTGCACGACGACGATCGGAGGATTGCTCCCCCCCTGGTGTGCGTAGCGCAGCTTGGGCCGCGAGAGGCCGGAGCGCGGAGGAGCCTGCTTCTCCACGGCGGCGATAAGGGCGCGCGTGAGCCTGGGCGTGGGCAGCTTCGCCATCGCCGCCCGGTACGCGGTGTCCACCGACGCGAGCATGCGCGCGATCCCACGTCCCTCGCGCGCGGAGATGTAGTGGAAGTGGGCGAACGAAAGGAACTTGAGCTTGCGGGCGACGGCGCGCTTCGCCATCTCGCGCGCGTATTCGTCCAGCCCGTCCCACTTGTTTACCGCGACGACGACTGCGCGTCCCCGCTCCAGGATGAAGCCGGCGATGTGCGCGTCCTGCTCGGAGATGTCGCTCCGGGCGTCGAGCACGAGAATCGCGACGTGAGCGCGCTCGATCGCCTGCAGGGTCTTCACGACGGAGAACTTCTCGACGCTCTCGAATACCCTTCCGCGACGCCGGAGGCCGGCGGTGTCCACCAGCACGTAGCGCCGGCCCCGCACGGACAGCTCGACGTCGATCGCGTCCCGGGTCGTGCCCGGCTGATCGAAGGTCACGACCCGCTCTTCCCCGGCCAGCGCGTTGACGAGGGTGGATTTTCCCGCGTTGGGGCGCCCGACGACCGCGATGCGGACGGCGCCGTCGGGCTCCTCCGCTTCCGGCTCGTCCGGCAATCCGGCAAGCGCCGTTTCGACGAGGTCGCTCACGCCCTCGCCGTGCTCGGCCGAGATCGCGAGCGGCGCGCCCAGGCCGAGCTCGTGGAACTCGGCCCTGGCCAGTTCCGGGTTCATGCCCTCGGCCTTGTTGACCGCGACGATCACTCGCCTGCCCGCGCGCCTCAGCTCCTCGGCGATGGCGCGGTCCTGCGCGACGAGGCCCTCGCGCGCGTCGGTGACGAGCACCACCACGTCGGCCTCGGCGATCGCGGTTCTCGCCTGCTTGGCCATCTCCACGAACACGCCTTGCGCCTCGGGCTCGAGCCCCCCGGTGTCGACCACGAGGTAGCCCCGGCCTCCCAAGCGCCCGGCGCCGTAGTGGCGGTCGCGCGTCAAGCCGGGAACGTCCGCGACGAGCGCATCGCGGGTGCGCGTCATACGGTTGAACAGCGTGGACTTGCCGACGTTGGGCCTGCCAACGATCGCCAGCGTGGGTTTCATGGCGGCGCTACTTCAGGCCTCATTTCAGACTCAATGCGAGGAGGTCGCCCTCCTGGGTCTGCACCAGCAATCCCTGACCGAGCCGCACGAGCGACGAGCGGATGGGGCTGCCGTCGGTCGCGATGCGCCCGACGAAGGCTCCGCTGTCGCGCGACAGGAAGTGCACGTAGCCTTCGACGTCGCCCACCGCCACCACCTCTCCCAGGGGAAGCGGAGCCGTGAGCCGCCTCAGGAACAGCTTGTCCTGCTTCCAGATCGTCGCCCCGCCGGCGCGGTCCATGGCCTGGACCGCTCCCTTCTCGTCGCTCACGAAGACGTAGCGCGCATCGAGGGACAGCCCTGCGGTGCTCGACAGGTCGCGCGACCAGGATGCGTTGCCGTTCGCAAGGTCGAAGCACCCGATCTTGCCCTGATACGCCACCGCGCAGACCTCGCGCTCGGCGACGACTGGAACCCCGACCACGTCGGTGACTCGCTCGAGCTCGGTCGCGCCCCGCGGCACCGACACCGTCGTCTCCCAGCGCACGGCTCCGTTGGCGAGCGAGATCGAGACGAGCTTGCCTCCCGCGAAGCCGGTGAGGAGGTTGCCGCGGTCGGCCACCATGCCTATGGGCGAGCGCACCGAAAGCGGCGGGCTCGAGCGCTGGTACAGCCACCGACGCTTGCCGTCCTTGGCGTCGAGCGCGAACAGGCGCCCGTCGCCGGTACGCACGATGACGAGGTCTCCGGTTACGACCGGCGCGGACAGCACCTCGCTCGATACCCGTGCCCGCCACTTCACCTCGCCCGTGGCGGCGTCGAGCACGATCACTTCCGCCTCGTAGGTTCCTACCGCGACGAGCGAACCGTCCGAGCCCACGCCCCCCGAGAGGGTCTGGTGCAGGTCCCAGCCCCACTGTTGCCGCCCCGTGGCGGCGTCGAAACGCTTGACGATCCCGCTCTGTCCCGCCGCGTAGACTGCGCCGTCGACTACCGCCGGGGAGAAAATCGCGTCGCCGGCCGAGCCCACGGTCGCGGCCCACTGGAGGCGCACGGGCAGGCTGGCCGGAAGGTCCGTGAGTTCGGCCATCTGCGGCCCGGTCGTTCCCGAGCAGTCGGCGAGCAGCAGCGCGCCGGCAAGGAGGAGCCGCCGCATCAACCCCCTCCGAGCGCCTCGAGCTTCAGCCGCACGCCTTCACGCAGAGGCCCCGGCTCCGCCTTGTCGAGCGCGGCCTTGTAGGCCGCACGGGCCTCGTCACGCTTGTTCTGCGCCGACAGGATGTCGCCACGCTGGGCGGCGAACAGCGCCTCGAAGCCGGGATGAGGCTTGGTTTCCAGGGCTCTTAGCGCCGCGTCGGGGTCCTTGTCGTCAAGCAGAACGCTGGCGAGCCGCAGCGTCGCGATCGACCGCACCTCGTCGTTCTTCGCGTGCTCCACCGTCCATTGCAGCTGCGCGCGCGCGGTCTTGAGATCGCCAGCCTGGAACAGCGCCTTCGCCGACACCAGCGCGGCCAAGGGCGCGTAGGCGCTGCGTGGATAGCTCTCCAGGATCGAACCGGATGTGTCGCGTACCGCCTTGAGGTCGTTGGAGCGGGCCGCCTTCTGGAGTGTGTCGTAGAGCGCGGCGGCCTGTGCCGCCTGCGAGCGCTGGTACCACCCCCAGGCGTTCCATGCCGCAACGGCCCCCGCCACCAGGATCGCGGCCACGGTAACGCCGCCGCCGTGCTCCTTCCACCACGCCTTGAGCGCGGCCAGCTGTTCCTGTTCCTCTAGATCGTATGTGCTCATCGCTTTTCCTTGTCTTCGCCTTCCCCGAAAAGAAGGTCCGCAACCGCGTCGGCAAGACGGTCAAGCCGCACGCGGAACTGCTCTCGCTCCTCGCGGAGGGCCTTGACGCCGGCCTCCTCCGCGTCCGCTTCCTCGTCGCCGATGATGACCGCGACGGGAGCGCCGCTGCCGTCGGCCTTCTTCATCTGAGACTTGAAGCTGGCCGAGCCGCAGTGCTGGATCACGCTGAACCCCGCTTCGCGAAGCGCCTCGGCGGCGCGAAACGCGAACCGCTCCGCCCGCTCGCCCTGGTTCACGAGATACACGTCCGGAGCGGTGCGCTCGCCTGTATCCGCAACGAGGGCGAGGAGGCGCTCGATGCCCATCGCGAAACCGCAGGCCGGGGCCGCCTTGCCTCCGATCTGCTCGAGCAATCCGTCGTAGCGGCCGCCGGCGCAGACCGTCCCTTGGGCTCCCAGGTCGCCGCTAATCCACTCGAACACCGTGAGATTGTAGTAGTCGAGGCCGCGCACAAGCCGCGGGTTGATCTCGTAGGCGCGCCCGGCGTCCCTGAGAATGGCCTGCACGCCCTCGAAGTGCGCCAGCGACTCCTTCCCGAGCGCGTCGAGCAGCCGCGGCGCCCCGGCGATGAGCGGCTGCATCTGGGGATTCTTGCTGTCGAGCACCCGCAGCGGATTGGTGCGCAGCCGGCGCCTCGAGTCCTCGTCGAGGTCCTTTTCGCGAGACTCGAGGTACGCGACGAGGGACTTCCGGTACGCCGCGCGCTCCGCGGCCGAACCCAGGCAGTTGAGCTGCAGCCTGACCCCTGAGAGGTTCAGATCGTCCCAGAGCCGCGAGCACATCAGCAGCAGCTCGGCGTCGATGTCAGGGCCCGGATACCCCAGCGCCTCGGCGCCCACCTGATGGAACTGCCGATAGCGGCCCTTCTGCGGGCGCTCGTGACGGTACATGGGCCCTATGTAGTACAGGCGTTGTGCGCCGCCGTAGAGCAGGCTGTGCTCGGCGGCCGCGCGCGCGACCGATGCGGTGGCCTCGGGGCGCAGCGTCAGCGATTCGCGGTTGAGCTCGTCGGTGAAGGAATACATCTCCTTCTCGACGATGTCGGTGGCTTCGCCGATGGCGCGGCGGAAGAGCGCGGTCTGCTCGAGAACGGGCGTGCGCACGTTGCGGTAGCCGTAACTGCGCAGCCACTCGCGCAGTCGGTCCTCCAGCGCTTCCCAGCGCTCGGCCTCGTCCGGCAGGATGTCGTTCATTCCGCGCACCGCGCGGATCGGCTCGCTCATGTCGGGATTGCCGCCGGGGCTAGACTGCGGCTTTGATCGGGATGCTTCTCTTGCTGCCGGGAAGGTCGCGCCGCAACCGGCCCCCTTCCCCGTAGGCTTTCCGCACGTAGTCTTCGACCAGCCGCTGGAATTCCTCGGCGATGCGCTCGCCTTTCAGCGTCACGGTCTTCTCGCCGTCCACGTAGACCGGCGCGACGGGGCGCTCACCCGAGCCGGGAAGGCTGATGCCGATGTTGGCGTGCTTGCTTTCGCCCGGCCCGTTGACGACGCAGCCCATGACCGCGACGTGCATGTCCTCCACGCCGGGGAAGCGCTCGCGCCAGCGCGGCATCTGCTCGCGCAGGAAGCGCTGGATCTTGTCGGCGAGCTCCTGAAAGTAGGTGCTGGTGGTGCGGCCGCAGCCGGGGCAGGCGATCACCAGGGGCGAGAACGAGCGCAGCCCCATGGTCTGCAGCAGCTCCTGCGCGACAACCACCTCCCGGGTGCGGTCTCCGCCCGGGTCGGGCGTGAGCGAGATGCGGATGGTGTCGCCGATTCCCTCCTGCAGCAGCACGCCCAGGGCGGCGGTCGAGGCGACGATCCCTTTCGTTCCCATGCCCGCCTCGGTGAGGCCGAGGTGGAGCGGATAGTCGCAGCGATGCGCGAGTTCGCGGTATACGGCGATCAGGTCCTGCACGCCGCTCACCTTGCACGAAAGCACGATGCGGTCGGAGGGCAATCCCAGGTCCTCTGCGCGCGCGGCCGAATCGAGCGCCGACGCGACCAGCGCCTCCCGCGTCACGGCCTCGGAGTCGAGCGGCTCCGCTGCGCGCGCGTTCTCGTCCATGAGACGGGCCAGGAGCTCCTGGTCCAGGCTGCCCCAATTGACGCCGATCCTCACCGGCTTTCCATAGCGGCACGCGATCTCGATCATCGTCGCGAACTGCTCGTCGCGCTTCGCCCCTCTGCCCACGTTGCCCGGGTTGATGCGGTACTTCGCCAGGACGCGTGCGCACTCCGGGTGCTCGGCGAGCAGCTTGTGTCCGTTGAAGTGGAAATCGCCGACCAGCGGCACGCTGCAGCCCATCGCGTCGAGGCGTTCGCGTATGCGCGGGACCTGCGCCGCGGCCTCCGAGGTGTTGACCGTGATGCGCACGATCTCCGAGCCCGCGCGCGAGAGCTCCACGACCTGCTGTGCCGTGGCATTCGCGTCGGCGGTGTCGGTGTTGGTCATCGACTGGACCAGTATCGGCGCGCCTCCGCCGATCAGGGCGTCTCCGACCCGCACCTGGCGCGTGGAGTGTCTCGCGATGGGGCTCACGGAGCTCTCACTCGAGCGTCAGGCGGGCGACCTCGATCTGGATGTACGGCTTCAGATCGACAGGCTTGTCGTTGTAGGTGAGCTTCACGTTCGCGGCGTTGCCGATCACGAGCGAGAGGGGCGATCGTCCCGACACCGTCCTGCGGCTCCCCGTCGGGTTGAGCTGCGACATGAGCATCTTGCCTTCGCCGTCCTTGATTTCCACCCAGGACTCTCCTCCGAATTCCATTCTGACCCGGACCTCGCTGGCCGGGGCCTGCGGCGCGGCAAGGGGAACCTCCGCGACGGCGGCCTTCTCGTCGGCGACGACCTTGGGCGTCGCGGTCACGACGGGCTCCGCGGCCCGATCGGGCGACGCAACCGGAGGGGCCATGGCCGACTTGGCCGGGGCGGGCGCGCGGTGCGCGAGCCTCGCCCAGGGAAGCGCCCCCAACTGCCACTCGTACGCGAGCCCGGCCACGACGGCGAGCACGAACAGCGACAGAAAGAGGTAGATCCGCGTACCGCTGCGCTTGCCGCCCTGCGGGAAGGGGACGCGCTTCGCGCGCAGGTCGAGGGAAATCTCGCCGGGAACGTAGCGCCGCTCCAGGGCCGCCAGAATGGGCTCGGGGTCCGTCTCGAGGAGCTTGGCGTAACCGCGCACCATGCCGCGGACGAAGGTCGCGCCCGGCAACCTGTCGAACTCCTCGCCCTCCAGCGCCTCGATCTGGCGCGCGCCGTACTTGAGTCTCTGCGCGACATCCGCGATCGAGAGCTTGCGTTCTTCGCGCAGGCGCGCGAGTACGCTCCCGGGCCCGGGTTCCGCGGAATTGCTTCCGGCTTCGGCCGCTTCGCTCAATCGAATCGTCCTTTCTGCAGGTCCTGGTATTCCTTCGACCCTGGAAACCGCCTGCGCAGCTGGTTCGCATAGCTCGTGGTGGCGGCGGAGTCCCCCAGCCTGCGCTCGATTCTCACGGCAAGCCATAGCGACTCGGGCGTGGGGTCGGCCAGCTTGTTGTACCGGCCCACCAGCCCGCGCGCGGCGTCGAGCTCTCCCCTTCGGTACTTGAGCTGAGCGAAGCTCAACAGCGCGGGAGTGTAGTTCGGATCGAGCTTGAGCGCCCGCTCGAGGTACTCGGAGGCTTCCTTCTCGTTTCCCTTGCGCAGGATGCAGGTCGCCGCCATCGTGTAGGACTTCTGCGGCGTGCTGTAAAGCGGGTACCGCACCGCGATGAGGAAGTAGCGGACCGACTCCTCCTCGCGCTTGTTCTCGCACAGGAACCACGCATAGTTGTGGTTGGCGTCCGGGTCGTCCGGGTTGAGCTTGAGCGAGCGCGCGAACGCCTCCTCGGCGAGGCTGGTCTCGCGCAAGTCGCCGTAGACCAGGCCGAGCAGGTTGTACGCCGGGGCGTATCCCGAGTCGGCTGCGACCGCGATGCGCGCCTCGGAGAGCGCAACGCCCAGGTTGCCCCGCTGGTAGTACGACCCCGCGAGCTCGGTGTGGATGCGCGCCCGCTCGCGAGCGCTTGCCTGCTCGCCGATGACGGCTCCGGTGTCCTCCCCGGGCACGTCGCTGCCGAGCTTGTTCGACGCGCACCCGCACAGCGCGGCCGCGGCGAGGAGCGTCGCGAGACTGCGCGAGCGCATCAGGAGCTGACCCCTTCGGCGCGCCTGGCCTTGCGGGTGCGATCCCGGATCTGGCCGGCGAGCTGTCCGCAGGCGGCGTCGATGTCCTCGCCGCGCGTCCTGCGCGTGGTCGTGACGATGCCGGATGCGTTCAGAAGCGCGCTGAAGCGCTCGATGGCGCGGCGCGACGAGCGCACGAAGCCCGAGTTCGGAAAAGGATTGAACGGTATCAGGTTTACCTTGCAGGGGACGTCTCCCAGCAGGTCGATGAGCTCGCGTGCATGTCCCTCGGCGTCGTTGACGCCATCGAGCATGACGTACTCGAAAGTGATGAAGTCGCGCGGCGCGCGCCCCAGATAGCGCTTGCACGCGGAAAGCAGCTCGGCGAGAGGGTACTTCCTGTTGATCGGCATGAGCCTGTCGCGCAGGGTGTCGTTCGGAGCGTGCAGGGACACCGCCAGCGCCACCGGGCACTCCTCGCTCAGCCGGTCGATCATCGGAACGATGCCCGACGTGGACAGCGTCACGCGGCGGCGCGACAGCCCGTACGCATCTTCGTCGATCATGAGCTTCAGCGCCGCGACGGTGCTGTCGAAGTTGAGCAGGGGCTCGCCCATGCCCATGAGCACGACGTTGCTGATGACGCGCTCGCCGCCCGGAATGGCGCCGAGCGCCCGGTTCGCGAGCCAGAGCTGACCGACGATCTCCCCGGTAGACAGGTTGCGGTTGAACCCCTGCCTTCCCGTCGAGCAGAACCCGCATGCGAGCGTGCAGCCGGCCTGGGTGGAGACGCAAAGCGTTCCGCGATTAGCCTCGGGAATGAACACGGCCTCGACCGCGTTGCCCGCGCCGACGTCGAGCAGCCACTTGCGCGTCCCGTCCGCTGCGGTACTGTCGCTCACGATGTTCGGGGGCGAGATCGTGGCGAGCCGGCCGAGCTTTTCGCGCAGGCTCCTGGCGATGTCGGTCATCCGCTCGAAGTCGCTCTCGCCCTGGCGATGCATCCAGCGCTTGAGCTGGCGCGCGCGAAACGCCTTTTCGTCCAGCGACGAGACGAACGCGGAGAGCGCTTCACCGTCGAGGTCGAGGAGGTTGATGCTCATCTATCTTGAGAAGATCTCGGACGCCGGGAAAAAGTAGGCGATCTCCGTGCGCGCGGTGTCGGGCGCGTCGGAGCCGTGCACCGCGTTGGCGTCGATGCTGTCGGCAAATTCGGCGCGGATGGTTCCCTTCTTCGCCTTCTTCGGGTCGGTCGCCCCCATCAGCTCGCGGTTCCTGGCAATCGCGTCCTCGCCCTCGAGGACCTGGACCATGATCGGTCCGGATATCATGAATCTCACCAGGTCCCGGAAGAAGGGGCGCTCGCGATGCACGGCGTAGAATCCCTCCGCCTGGACCTGCGACAGAGTGAGCATCCTGGCCGCCACGATTCGCAGACCCGCCTTCTCGAACCTGGAATAGATGTCCCCGATGGCATTCTTGGCCACCGCGTCGGGTTTGATGATGGACAGGGTTCGCTCTACCGCCATGCAGGTTTCTCCAGTGGGATTCGGGAGGATGGGAAATGCGCCTAACGTTCTATTTTATCAAGCCTTTGCTGGGGTGTCGCCATCTGCGTGTCCCCTTCAGCATGGCGCCTCCGCCGCCCACGGTCAGGATCTTGTAAGCTTACATCAGGTTGTTGCAAGCCAGCGCGCGTACAGTCGGGCGCGTAGTCTCTTTCCTCCTCTGTGGCGTGGGAGCGCAACACGCTCCCACGCAC
>Ga0335083_10001024_pt1 | contig 39586 bp, 44 predicted proteins | sample Lox_Sample_42_FD_206716 | JGI IMG/M metagenome (GOLD analysis project Ga0335083, IMG submission 206716) | Soil microbial communities from Loxahatchee National Wildlife Refuge, Florida, United States - Lox_Sample_4.2 | ecosystem: Environmental > Terrestrial > Soil > Wetlands | place: USA...
TCTATTATTGTTCCATGTAGACGAAGGAGGAATCGAACAAGGTGACAACCACTTATTCTGGAACCTTGTTTCCTATGCACTCCTGGTGGCTACATCATCGTACGTAACTCTCGGAGTTCGCACCCCCACCCAGGGAGCACAAGGAGCAAAGAATGAAAAAGAGAATTACCCTTCACGGCGCCGACAATCGCGCCGACCAGAAGAATGACCTGCGCACAGCCAGCTAGACCAAGCAGGTCAGTGGACCCCCAAGTGTCAACAGTTGAGGTTCGGCTAATTGGCCACTCAATTGGATGGTACCTCTGGGGGTTTATTTTTGTATGGTCGCGAACCCTTAGAGGGCGGACCTTTTTGCGGGTGCGTATTCCGACATGCCGATTCGCTATTCCGATTTGATGGCGATCACCATTCCGAGTGATGCCGATCACGGTCGGAGCGAAGCGACGATGGGCTACTCTTGTCATCCTTAAGTGATCGTGCATCCGTCAATCCTTTTGTTAATTTTGGTGAGCGAGCGGGAGAGGGGTGCGGGGTGAGGGCGGCGTTTTTTGAGCCCCCTTGCCCGCCCAGCACTGTAGGGACCTCCCGGACAATGTCGTTCATGAGTTACTCTCCCGCCTTTGCCAGCGCGCTTTCTGCGCATCGATTCGCCTTTCAGCTCGATGCAATGCACATTGTGCACCAGGCGGTCCAGGACGCTGTCGGCGATGGTGGGGTCCCCGATCTAAGCGTGCCGCCAGGACTGGCTGGTCAGCAGGGTGGAACGGAGCTGATACCGCCCATCGCAAATCTCCAGGAAATCGTGGCGCTCGGCTTCGGTCAAAGGAGCCATCGCCCAATCGTCCACGATGAGCAGATCGACTCGGTTGAGCAGGACCAACCGTTTGCCGTGGCTGCCATCGGCCCGCGCTTGAGCCAGGTCGCGAAACAGTTCCGCGGCTTTGAGAAAGAGCGCGGTGTAGCCATCGCGGCAGGCCTTTTGCGCAAACGCGCGAGCTAGCCAAGTCTTGCCCAGACCGGTCGGTCCAATCAGGAACAGGTGCTGGTGTTCCCGCACCCAGGCCGACTCGGCGGTCAGGGAGCGCACCAGTTGACGATCCAACCCACGCGGCGCGCGATAGTCGATCTCCTCGATGCAAGCCGGGCCCTGCAGGCCGCCGTTGCGTAAGCGTCGGTCCAGCGCCTGGTTCTGGCGCCAGTTCCACTGGCGGTCGATGAGTAAGCCGAGCCTCTCTTCGAAACTCAGGCTGTGGATGTTAGCGTCTTGTTGTTGCTGCTCCGTACGGAAGGGCCAGCTTGACTTTCCGCAATCATTTGTTGTCAAATACGCGTGATGCCCATTGTGGACAAGATCTGGGACAAGGCGTTGCAGATCTTCGAACGGGAACTTCTTTCCAGAATCCGCAACAGGGCTGCCGTCACGGCTTGGTTCCAAGCGCTTCGAACCTGTGAAGATGGGGAGCGTTTGGCTGTCTGTCTCGCTATCGATCTTGCCTACGAGGCCTATACTGACAACGCTGTGGCCCTCCTGGTAGAACTTCTGGAGTCGATCGATCTCTCAGCGACGGATGGACGTGAAGAATTCGGCGCGAAACTCGAGCGTTCACTGCACCGCGAAGATCTCTATTGCGCTTCACGGTTTATACAAGGACCCGATGGAACGGAGTACGCTCATGTGCTCCGATTGGAAAAGTTCATCACCTGCGCAGGCTCCGTCTTTGGCTTCGTGGATAGCGCAGAGGACAAAAACAGGATCCGAAAGCGCTTCTATACGCCCGCTCCGCTGAGCGTTGGCTCGCTCGACAGGTGGTGGACTGCGGAGGTTGGTATTGTATGGGTCACCCCTGTTCAAGCTCTGATTGCGGCTATGGACAGCACCAGCGCCAATCAGAGGGGCTCAAAGATCAAAGATATGCTTGGCTTGATCAAACCAGCCTATCTTGGAGCGCATCATAACTTAGAATATGTTGCCTTGAAATATCCGCCGGAATTTACTAGGCCATGCCATCAACCGACAACGCTCGATGCCTGGTGGCGAGACCCCGGGCAGTTTTATCTCTCATTCAGTAGGCTAGATTGCTGGGGCAGAACACAAAGTTGCTCCGGAAAGTTAGCCCCCTGTTTAGAGCGAGTTCATCGAGTGTTCGAATTCGAAGATTTCGGAAGTGCATATTCGCTCTTATATATAGGGACCGTAGATTCTTTTATAGAAGATCCGGATCGGCTATTGGAAGAGGCGGCTAACCGCCTTGCAAGCGTTCCGTAGACGGCTTGCTCAAACTGTGAAACTATGCCAGCCAATATTGAGGAGATGCTTAAGCAACTTGCCAGTCAGTCAAGCGAAGGGTGGGCAAACTGGATCGAGCGCTTTCTAACGAGTGATCCACTTCCGCCGCGAGTTCCCACGAGCAATGATCCGCCTCACATGGTATTAAATGCAGTTTATGACCAGATGTCACCTGAGGCAAGACGGAAATGTGCCGAGGGCTTGATGTTAGTGTTTAAGGGTACGCAGCCGGACCAAGATAGTGAGAATGCTCGAAGACTATATATACTTCTCCAGGTCATCGCTCATGTAAGCCCTTGGCATGACAATCTCATCACATACGCGCGATTAAAAAGTGAATCCCTAAAGGGCATCTCGTACGGTGGGTGGGACCTGCATGCGCTGCTCCTTGTCGCCTGTTCTCAACCGGGCCTGGACGCTGAACTCATCCACTATATCGAACACTCCGCCAATAGAAGTGGGGATTTTCGATACCTCCTCATCTGTTTTCGGACGCTCCGAAAGGCACCGAGGCTCACGCCGTATGTCTTCATCGATTATCTCCTACCTTTCCTAGATACCCATCGCCGAATTGACCAGTTCAGTGAAGTACTGGACGAAGTCGTTATGTGTACCGGTTTTCATCCGTTATTTTGTTGGTACGATCAGGTCCTACCAAAGCTCGCGCTTTCGAACCGACCGAACGTAACCGTAATCGAGGAAGTGCTCCGGACTAGGCTGGCGCCCTGGCCTTTGACGTTGGACAGGATGGAACCATACTCTGTGTTGCTCGCGGCCGCGCTGCAGGCAAGCTTTCATCGCTTCAGTGCCAAAGAAATAGGAATGATCCTCGAAGTGCTTCGACGTGATTTGGCGACTGCCGGCCATCTGTCAGAAGGTTCTCTGCCAGTGGGTGAGGCGCAGGCTGAAGGCCCAATTGACATGGTTGTGCAGAAAGTCTTGACACGGATCTGGCGTCAAAACTCGGAGCGTTGGCCGGACGAGGATCCTTGGCGTTTGACCGACTTGTCTGACGATCAAGATCCTGCTACGCGACTAGAGGGCAAAAAGGATCTGTTTCGGATCACGACGCCGGATGACCAGGCCGGACTGGATGACCGGGAACTTGCGTTCCCAAAGAGCGTTTTCTTTCGAGAGTTCGATCTCCTTCGCCGAATTGAGGAAGATGTTCACTCGGGCTGGCGACGGCCCAGGGCGAGGGCATCTGGCGTATTATAGCTATAAATATTGAAAGGGTTCATGACTATCAGGCCAGAGATCGTTCGGGACGTCATAAGGGATCTAGAGCTCGAAGAAGGCGGAGCGGTGTTCTATTTTGCTATCGATCCACATGACCTGCTCACGTTCTGCTTTCCTGTAGTCCCCGAAGAGGATCCAACTCGAACAATAGACGACATTGCTGACGAACAGGCTGCTCTGTATGAGCTGTGTTACGGTCGTAACCCGCCACCGTTGGTCCTGGCCGAGTATGCTGACGAACTAGATTCGATCCTGAGCTACGCTCAGCGAGATGTCCGAACTGCGTTCCAAAAAGCGGAGCTCCTTGAGGTATTATTTAAGCGACTTCGTTCGGACAAGGCAGACCTCGTCGCAGGCATCTTCAAAGATATCAAATCAACACAAGATCCAAAGGACTTCAACATCGTTTTAGCGGTAGTTATGGGAATATATAGCCTAGGAATCGAGCGGTTCCAGGATGTATATAGTCGAATCACGACCCCGGTGAATCAGGAAGTCCAGCACGTCCTTCGGGAACTATCGATGGATTATCATGAGTCTGTCTTTACCGAGTCATTGTATCGGAGTATTCTTTCCCGCGTAGCCGGCCGCAAAAGTGCTGCTCGTGCGGACGCCAGAGCGATAGATCGGCTTCTTTTCTTGAATGCAGGCCTCGAGCGAGCTTTCACCGACGATCGGATCGCTGCGCGACAGATCTTCCTGTATCTGTCTTCGGCGGGAAGAACTCAACAACTATTTAGATTGCCGGAACTTCAAGAGCACCTCCCGATAATAAATGGACACCGATTTTCTATACATCGGACACCTGAACACGTATTCACATATATCGTCACCAAGGCAGGTGACACAATTCGTTCTGAGCAGCTAAAGGCATCGATAGAGAACTTGAAAGAGGCCTATGGCCTATTAACCTGGGATCGGGCACATCGCCTCGCCCGCCGCTTGTCCGCGACGGTGCAGCAGGAATGCCCCGTTTGCATCCAGGATGGTGCAACTGAGATTCAATGCAAGACGTGTCCGCACATGCCGAAATGTCAGGCAATTCTAAGATTGGACAAGCGAACGCAGGAACAGCGCGCCACGATTCAAAATCTCGGTCTAATGTCGACCATTAGGGACTACGCGACCCTCCGCTCGGCACGGGCAGAAGGCGGCGAAGCGGCGAAGTTTCTTGCGTATTTTCAAGCAGTCTTTGACGATTCCCACGTGAGGCAGCGAGCACTTGACCAGATGCGAGACCTGCAACGCCTTATGCGAATTCAGATCGACTTCAAGGCATTCTTGTCATCTACAAAATCCGCTATTGAAAGCAAGTTAATACCCCCAGGACGGCAACTGCTCTATCTGTTTGAGCCATTCTTGCGCGGTCGAGGATATGATGACGTACTGGAGCTGCTAGATCAATCGGAAAGAGTAGTATCGCTGCACGACCGGTTACGATTTTACGAGGATGCCATCGCGCGATTTTCGGAGATAGATGCAGATGCACAGCGCGTCACTGAGGTACACGAGCTTGTAAGATGTGTTTTATATTTCATTTGTCCCACGGAGGATGGGGATGAAATGGCGTTTAAGCATGCGTGTGCAATGCTCGATTCGTACCCGAACCTCAAGGTTCATTTTTGGGTCACTCTGTGTTGGGTGGCACCGCGATTGAGAAAATTCACGGCTGGCGAATGGTATGCGGCGGAGGGACTCGCTTTTTACCCGGAGGACCCGCGTCTGCACCACGGACGGGCACTAAATATTATCAAATGGTTAACTGCAGAACCTGGACTCGCCGATGGCATAGAACTGTTGGAGCTCGCAATCCGCGAGCAGATGGCCGCAATCAAGATTTGTGAAGTAAAGCCGGATGTGTATCGACGCTTATTGGGCGTTGGCTACAACAACCTTGCATACTACTATTGCTTTGCGCCTTGGACGGATTCATTTGATGACAGCAAGGTGATGCAGGCCCGCAATGCGCTAAATGGTCTGAAGGCGGTTATTCCGAAGGAGAAGTGGTTGCCACTAGATGTTAACTTTTTTCATACAGAAGCTCAGGTTGAGTATTACGAGGCACTGGCAGCGGAGCGTGCAGCGCGCGCAAGGTCCGGCCATGAGTGTGACGGCCTAATCGCGCACGGCCTGTTTAAATTGGAGTGTGCTCTACGTGAAATCAACGTAGCCCTGACATTCAGCAACAAAGATCGGTACAGGCTTTTTAAGGAGCAGCTTGAGTTGACGGTTGCGAGGTTGGTCCAATTTCAGCAAAGCCGAACTACTCTGGCTGGGTAATTTGTGAGTACGGCACGCGGACGAGCCTGATCCCTCGGAGCTTTTCAATTCTGGAGGGCCGAAGTTCCATCACACCGCGCTGATGGCGAGCTTGTCATTGAAAAGAATTGAGTTCTGCGTCCACATGGGGATAACCTGCACGACACATTGTTGACATACTTGGGTATTATCTTATACTTAACCTGACGATCAACACTTAGATCCGCTCTCACTTATGCATAATCGCGCCTTACCCAAACTGCTCGTCGGTCTGTGCTTGGCAGGTCTTGCCACAGGGTGCAATACTATGCAATCCGGTAATCCTCACCCCAGCGTCTTCAGCGAGCACGTCACAGAACCGGGGCAGCACAATGCCGCCCTAGCGCCTTGGCAGGTCTATCAGGATGCCCAGTCCGGTCTCGCTTTTCAATACCCACCAGGCTGGGGCAATGTCACGCGCAACAATGGAAACCGAAAAGAAGAGGGCTCGATATGCCCCGATCCCGTTGGCGGTCCCTTGGCGGCAGCCGTCCAGGACGATCTCGTGCTGCCGATCTACGATACGGAGTATACATTCTCAAACTTACAGGTTACCGTTCACGTCCTAAGCGGGCTTGAACAGCACCCATATATTCTGTTCTGCAAGCGGAATAACAGCGGCATCGATACCACAGAAGACCGAACACTATTGAGCACAGGCTCCATGGCGCTAACACTGCAAAATGGTGGGACTGCATATGAGTTCTTGAATCTATTTGACACTGCGAACGATGACGAGGACAATCAGGCAGATGTTTACGCCGACCCGGTTTTCATTTTGTATCATAACGGAGCGCGATATGAGATTTATCTGCGGCTAACCATACCGGGTAGCGATCTCGCGGCCGCTGGTTGCCTGATTCCGCCGTCAGGCATGCGCGATATCTGTGGAAAGGCCTGGTTAGTCAGCAACCCTGCGGCCAAAACGCTTCGGTCCGAAGTGGACGACATACGGCGCATGGTGACAACCATGACCTTTGGGTCATGAGGATCTATCTTGGCGCATACGTAAGCTCGCTCACTGCCCCGGCGGTGCCTGTTGCCACAGTGGAACGTTAGGGGCCAGTGCATATGGATCAGGTCCGGAGCCTAACCATTTATACGGATCTACTGGCATATACCCATTCGCGGTCTTTTTCCTAACCTCGAAATGAAGGTGAGGGCCAACGCCGCCCCAGGCGTATTCGTAATTTCCCACGTAGCCAATAAACTGTCCCTGGCTAACGGTGACACCCTCCTTAGGGCAGGGCGTCTTGCCATCGGGTCCCAGACAAGATTGATAAATGCCGTTAGGAAGCCTCTGGATGACAGCCGGATAAACCACATTAGGCAACTGTGGACAATCTGGGGCAGCCATGGCTGCACAATAATACGACGACAGATGGAGATGGTAGACTCGATAGTTTTTATTGTTGGTTGGCGTAATACCTAGAACGTGATAATTCCCTGGATGCACATACCCAGGTGTGTTCACGTACGACACCGTACCTGCAGTCGCCGCATAGACGGCCTGAACAGTCGTGCCGCTGTACGGAAAAGGATAATCATATCCGGGGTGCCCATCGTATGTTAGATAGTCACTACTACCACAAGCCCTTGCACCTCGATAGTTTCCATTAATACCAAAAGTGAACGCGGCCCCGGAGGATTGTTTATAGGTTAGACAATCGTCTTGTCCCAGGGTCGTTGTAGAACCCGAGGTTGGCGGCGTTGCACTGACCGTGAGGCCGGCATTTACGTCGCCATTGGAGTCCTTGATACAGAGGCGGTATGCATACCGCGTCCCATTCTGAAGGCCAGTGTGCGTATATGATGTGGACGTACCCGACCACAGTGTCGGAACACATAAATTATTCAGCAGAGGATAGCCGCTAGGCTCGGCTATATATGTGAGTTCATACAGCGCCGCACCCACTGTTGCGCTCCACGATAGTCCAACTTGACCGCTCGATGCGATGGTCTGGAAGGACGTCGGGTCACCTGGGCCGTAGGAGTTTGTGGCTGTAGCACCCGTATAGCTTTGAATGGCTCCGTCAACGCCGTATGGTTTACTAGTGAGATGATCAAAAACGGATGCTATACCAACGGTGTAAGGACTACATTGGCCATTCGGACAATAGGCCTTTGGTGCACTTGGGACAGGAAACGTTAAGGAGATTGCCTGGGTTGGCGGGGTAACCGTAAGCGTCACGGGCACAGGCAGGGGACTATTGACGGTCCCAGCTGCAGTTATAGTGATCTGGCCGTTATACGTTGCTGCTGTCAAACCGCCCGCAACGCTGACGGATAGGGTGCCGGTTGGGCTTCCTGTGGTGCCGCCGGCAGGAGAAACAGACAGCCACGTGCCGCCAGGGGGCACCGTGCTGGCTGCGGCGGTAAAGTTCAAGGCGGCTCCGCTGCTGGAGACGGTTACATTCTGCGGGGAGGGTGGACGCAGTATCCCTTGTTGATACGTAAACGTGAGCGCAGTGGGCGATACTCCAAGGGACGGTTGCACTGAAATATACGTGCCGTTAAAAGTAATCGTTCCGCCGACTGCCAACGTTTGCGTCTGCGTGTTCGGCGTGACGTAGCCAACCAGGTCGCCGAAGGCTATTGTATACTGGCCAGGAGGCGCGTTTGGAAAACTGCCACTGGTACCGCTGCCTGTAAAGGTGGCAGCCCCAGTGATGATGAAGGTAGCCGCCGGCAAATTGGTCGTCACGATGATACCGCCGCTTTGGAAGGAAATGGAGACTCCGCCGCCAACGGTAGCTCCTCCGGAATTTTGGAAACCAATCGAAACGGCTGCGTCGGCAACCGCCGTATTCGATTGCCCGTGCAGGATGGCTGCTCCGACGAAAAGAGCGCTACAGGTGACGGCTAATGACGTCATTGGCTTCTTCGGTCTCATTGTTGTCGGCTCCACAGAGTAAGGGTGTCAGAGACCAAACACCAGTTTCAGGTCCGGAGGGAGTTTTGATGGAGAGATCTCCGAACCATCGCGTTTAAGAAACCGATAGCGGGTTGGCCGGCCGAGGGCAGTGGCTAATTCGATTGTATTCACAGCAGTTGGACCGAACGGATTCAGGTTCTTCGAAACGAGACTTGCCGAGAAAGTCGTCGAAACAAATAGATAAGAAACACCGTTTCTGTTTAGATTAGAGACATAGACCGTGGCCCCCGAGGATGCAGTGGTCCCCGCCAGATTGACCGGGGGATACGTTGCTCCGCCGGAGTTGCTGAAATTGATCGTTACTGGTGATCCGACCGGAACATTCGTCGCCTGCACTACGACGGCGATCGGGTCCTGCAATTGGTTTGGTAATAACAGGTCGATTGTTGAAAAACCTGAGCCGGAACCTGGGGGGACCTGATATCCACCGATGGAGACGATTTGCAGGGAAGGCGGGTTCGCTGGCACGATAAGCGGATTGATGGTCGCAATGACCGGAGTCGTCCCGCTGCCGGTGAAGGAATTACTACCGGCAGGCGCCTCCATTCGAAAAACCGAGGCAGATGTACTACCGGAAACATTGTTGGCATTGGCAACCAGGCGGATTGCCCCAGGGGGACCTCCAAACCCACGGAACGGGCTGACATTACATTCCCCGAGAGCGGAATCGCCCGACGCGACAATCGCCCCCGAGACGGTGATGGACGCCGAGGATGCCAGTGTTATGGCACCGCCGCCCCCGCCGCCAGCGGGTTGGACGCCGCCGTCCCAGCAATTCCATCCGTAGGGCGACCCCGGACCCACATAAAATCCCGATGAACCTGATCCGCCAATATTGGGCACCAGGGATAGCGGGCCGATCCAAATGCCGTACGGTTGAGCGTTGACCGGGGAACCCGCGCCCGGACCCCACCCCGGTTGGCCCGCATCGCCTCCACGGAATCCACCAGGCCCAGGGTTTTGGCCGCTTGCAGAGACATTGATGGTGCCAGCGATATTGACGGCACCCTGGGCGAGCATGATGACCGGCGTGTTTGAGAGGTTATTCTGGAAGGTCAGCGTTGTTCCGACGGGGATGTTGACCGTCGTGTAGTTGAAGACGCCAGAGGGCGGCACTTGAATCGTTTGACTGCCGCTGGTCAAGTCGAGCGCGCCGTCGGCGCCGGTTGACCCGCTCGAGAATGTCTGTCCCGAAGTGGGTATTGGAATGGCCAGTGAAATCGTGACGAGGACTCCAACGGGGACAAGCAATCGATAGGGTTGCATCATGTACTCTCCTGCTCGGCCCGGACTGCGAAATATGCTGGCGTGCCGAACTGGTTCATTTAAACTCTCGGCGTGGTCGCTTTGCAAGCGCAAACACGCGCACAGATGCGCAATGATGTTGTTTAATAAGAGTTTGCCGGTTTTGTCCACGATGCCCGAGCACTGCGAGCTCCACACTTGGCAGGAAATCGCCAACTACCTGAGCCTGAGCGTCCGGGCGGTCCAGAATTATGAAAAGACCGCCGGGCTGCCGGTTCATCGGCTAACCGGCCACACCAGAGGGCGGGTCTGGGCCTTTACGGCCGAACTTGATGCCTGGAAGTCAAGGGCCTTAGCGGTCGACGGCGAAATGCGGGTCACTATGGCCGTCCGCGACGAGGAGTCAAGTCCGCTGTCTTCTCCCGCATATTCTGCTTTCACTCACTGGAGGTATGTCGGCCTCATTTCGGGTCTCTATGCTCTTCTGTGCGCTGAAGCGGTTGTTCTGGAGACCGCCTATCGGTTTGACCGTTACGGCCCGAAGGCCGCACTTGGCGCGGTGGTGGTTTTTTGTTGTGTGCTGGCAGCGTTTTTCTCGGCTGTCGCTGTTGACTGGTGGCGAACTGCTCAGAACAAAAACGGGGGCCTTTTCCTTTGTATAACAATTGTCTACGGCAGTACCGCGCTGTTGCAATTCGGATTGTGGCTGGTCTTGCCAACGACCGCCATTACTGAGCAAATATCCCGGCAGTCGTGGTCGGCCCAATCCGCGTATCTCAAAAACCTGGTGATGTACTTCCTTCCGCTGGCCACCTTCTACGTCCTGTTGCCATTCCATTTCGTCCTCGCCCTCCAGCGAGAACTGGCCGCCAAGCGACATGGACCGGTGCTCGCCCTGCTTACCGGCGAGCGGAAGGCCACGACACCGGGAGCGGTTTACCTGCGGGTCGGGTGGCTGGCTGCAGCCTTGTTCGTTGTTGCGATGCTGGCCGTGGTTATGACCCAAGACTTGTTTGATCATCTCAAACCGAGCCCTTACAAGAACCTATTTATGCATCTGGCCCTGGGCCGTACGCTGCTCCTGTTTGGCATCGCGGTGCTGAGTCTGCTCTGGTATTCCAGGGCGCTCAACGAAATCAAGGGCGAGTGTCTCCGCGCGGCGAAGTAGTCAAATCTGCCGCGACCACGCGGGTGGAGAGGAAGTCCCGCCGGAAGCTTAAAGACGGTCCACGATGTCCTGATATGAGAAGTTGGGGATGGCCCAGTTGATCTGGCTCGGCTCAAACACGCCATTGTCCCAAGGGCAGTGGTAGACGTTGGTGTCCAGGCTCTTGACGCAGAAGTGCCGAAAATTCCAGAATTTGATGGCCAAAGGACCATTTCTGCGGCGGCGCCACCGATGAAGCGCTCTGTCGGACGGCAGAAGGAAGCCCTCACAGTCCCAGGAGTCCGGCGTTGTCGCGCCGGGCGGCAGCACATAAGGGGACGTGTCGAAAATCGACCGCTCCCGTTCATGCTTCGGGCCGTAAACGACCAGATACTCGTCGGTCTGGTTCGTGCATTGGCCCCAGGCGCGTCCGCGGAGGATGCGGAAAGAAGGGCGGATCAGGTCCCCATAATCCAAATCGAACAGATGCATGTCTTCCGGTCGGCACTTCATGTAGAGCGCTGCGTGAACAACGATCATAACTCCGCGCTCCAGGACCAAGAATGGGTGTGGGCGTTCGGGGCGTCGCGCTGTGGTTTCGGTTGCCCGCCGCTAAAGGGGGTGTGAATTCACCGTTGATTTGACTTTCTACCCAGATACGGTATGATTGCGATACCAACTGATCATTTACAAACAGACCCGCTCTGCCAAGAAAGCCGCAAAGTCTAGAGGAACACCTCCGTTCTAAAGGAAACGGTCAGGTTGACTTTCAAGCTGCCTGTCAAAGAATGCCCCCGAATAGTTGAAAAGGGCGTTCCCACCGGTGATCTGGAGTCGAACCAAAACCGCGTCTCGTGTGCTGTCGGATCGAAAACGCGGCATTAGGGAAGCCGTTTGGCGAGGTCGATTGCCTGCAGCATCATGCCTTCCATCTCTTCCGCCCCGAAAAGGGCCTTGAGAAACAGACAAAACTGAATGGGTCGATGCTTGAGCAATTCCCCGACTCTTTGCCAATCGTCGGCGTTGAACGCATTTAGGTCGATCTGCACGTTTACATCGTCAAAGTCGGCGAAGCCCCATTTCAGTGCGGAGCAGATACGCCAGACGTAGCGGTCTTCCAGAGGAAGTTGAGCGATTTCGTCTTCCGCCTCCTTGAGGTGCTTGGCGGCGGCCTTGGTCGAAGGCCTGGCCGTTGTCCCGAGTTGGCCTTCAAGCAAGGCGTGGGCCAGACGAACATAGGGCCGCATCGCCTCGGAGTCGACCAGTTCTTTAGCCCCGTCCTCCACCTTGAGATGTTTGGGAGCAATCTGCTTGATTTGGTCGTCGTCGTGCTTCATATGTTTAAAGATACGCTTATCCGTCAGCGTTTGCCAGCGTCGACTATGTGTTTCAGTGACGCGGAATTCACCCGTCGATTTTGCTCGCCAGGCCCGAAGGGGGTTTCGTTTCGTGGTTATTTTCGATTGTGCACACATGCGACGTGATTACTCCGTCGGATCAATTTCCCGGCTCCTTTTCTGCATATTCTCAATTACGGCCCGCCGTTGGCTCTGGCTGGCCCCTTATGTCAAGATGGTTGAGGGGGAATGGAACCATTGAAATGGCGAGAACTAAACTCACGAACACAATCATAGAAGCCGCGATCTACGGCTTTGAAGCACAGAAAAAGAGTATCGACGCTCAAATCGCGGAATTGCGTGCCCTGATGAACGACGCCTCGCGGCCCTCTTCCACTGAGGAGGGCCGGCCGAAAAGAAAGCGGCGGAGGCTCAGCCCCGAAGCTATTGAGAGAATGAGAGAAGGCCAACAGCGTAGATGGGCCAAGGTGAGGGGTGAATCCGCGACCAAGGCTCCAGGCAAGACGTCCAAGCCAAAACGCAAACTTTCTGCGGCTGGCCGCAAGGCGATCAGTGCCGCGATGAAGAAGCGCTGGGTGTCACTTAAGGCATAACTTTGCCGTTTGGCAAGGTTATGGTTTATTTCGGCTTTCTAAGTGGGATTCAGGCGCTGGAGGCGACCCTTTAAGGCTCGATTCTGTACAAAGTGACAACACCCGCTCCACCTTCGACCACGTAACCTCCGTCTGGTGATATCGCAAACCGGTATGGCTGTGGGCGCCCGACAGTAGCGTTAGGAAAGTCGCCGAGAAATACCGTCTGCAACTTTGGGTGCCAGGACACCACCTCTTTGCCAGTTCCAAAGTCCCAAACCACGCGCTTCTTTAAGGAGCCGACATACCAGAACAAGTCGATCAGATCCAGCTTCCGGCCGTAGTCGGACAGCACTGCCCGCCGGGCGCGGACAGCGGTTCTTATATCGAGAGCTGTCCAGCCTTTTGTTGTGGCAATTTGGGTGCCCGTATCAAGCTCCATGCAGCTTACAACTTGATGCCACTCAGAGCCGCCGATGCCGCAGACGACTTTGCCGTTATCGCCAAATCGCACAGGACCCCACCACGGAAGTCGGCGGAGTACCTTCTTGCTCACAGCCTCGATGACCAAAACGTCCCTTTGAGTGCCGCCGCCACTATGAGTATCTTGTCGAATACAAATCAGGCCGCGTTCAGGGGACGAATCGTAGATGCTCCAATCATCCGTTGGCTCCCATCCCCCAGTGCTGCGACAATCCAAATCGTAAAAAGAAAGCCGCGTAGGTTTCCATTCTTTGCCGGCGACTTGATTGTCGCCGATGAAGAAGGGTGCGCCTTCCGGGAGGGAGCAGGTCTTTCCGCTGGGCACCTGGGCTATCGTGTGGCCGAGTACGATCTGCTGGCCTGAACCTGACCACGGAAGGCGGCTGTAGTTGGTCGGGTCTGATTCCCAGATCATAGGATTGACGTCCAGCCGCTTTGGGCTGTTCTGAGGAGCGGCAACATCGAGGAGCAAGACGAACTCTTCGCGCGAAGACCGACCAACCACCGCGGCAATTCTCTGTCCATCAGGTGAGAAACTGAGCGCGAATACTCCAAGCCCCGGGGCCGAAGCCGCCGTCCCGTGCTCACCGGCATTGACCTCCCAAACCTTACGCAGATGTCCTGCTTCGGCGGTCCTGCCAATAACCGCAGCTACTGCGATCGCGAACTTGAGCTTCTGCCCAAACCTCGTTGCGCTTTTCAATCCATCTCCCGTCGTAATGTCGAAGCACTATAGTAGGTCAACTCCCAGTTGCGTGGTGGGCTGGAGACGGTCGCCCGTCACGAGACCGTCGTTGGAAGTCCCGATATCTCGCAGAAATCGCGCAGTGAATCTTGGGGAAATTGCCGTACGATATGGCCCTGGTGATGCCGAGCCGCGCATATACGTCTCGCAATGAGGGCGGTGGATTTTCCTTCAGCATAGCCTTCATCCGCTTTTTCAATGTTCTCTTGGAGCGCTCCGCAAACCTCTCCCATCTGGCGATCAGCCTCGCGCATAGCCGTGGTTCCCAAATATGTATGGTGTTGCGGCTGGCGTAGCCCAGCCTGGCGGCGACCTGCTCCATCGTCGGGGGCGGATCTTCGCTGAGCGCCGCTTTAAGCGCTGACGCGACCGTGATTCTTCGGGCCGCCTGGACGTTGGTGCGCTTCGCTTTGATCGCCAGGCAGAGATCCGGAAATCTCGCCGTCAGTGGGCTTTCGGTCTCAAATCCAAGCGCCCTCGCGCTCCGGCTAACCGGAAGGGGCATTTCGAGCGCCAGGGACTCTTCGAGAGCTTGCCGGACAACGGACTCCTCCACAAACCTGGCGCCACGCCGCATCCACCAGTGACTGCGTCCGGATTCATGAAAGTTCCGTACGATGATTCTACAGAGGTCGCTGTCTGCGGCGTATAGTCGAGTTGGTCCGGTATACCCGAGCCGGCGCGCTACCTCTCTAATGCTGGGTGCGGGCTGCTCTTCGGAAGCTAATAAGAGCGCCGCACGAATTTGGTCCCTATTCCGTTGAGGGAAGAGACCGTACCGCCGCCGCGCCTGCGTTGCTACCCCAGCGCGCGCGGCGGTTTCCGGCGCTATTGCGATGGTCCCCGTGACCAGGGACGTCAGCGGAACCCCCAACTCGTGACACATTCGCAACAGCAGGTCGACACGCGCGACCGATACGCCGTTGTACCAACTGCGGAACGATGTGCGACGGCAACCGGCAGTTTCGGCTATGGCCGATCTGTTCCCTTCTGAGAATGAATCCACATAGCCGACGAGGACCTTCTGGAGGTTCTCCTTGCCGACTGGCTCGGCACGTGGAGCGATTTCCAGAAGTTGTCCAAACTGTTGAGCGACCCAGACCTGGTAGTCGGTTGGGCCCTCTTTTTGCATTGGGGGGCGCGGGACTCCCAGCCACTGATGACACCAGGAGCACAAGCCGGGCCGCGATACCGCACGCAGCGGCCGCAGTCTTCTATGACACGTGGGACATGACGTCTCCAGGAGCGTGTTGTGCAGGGGGCAGATCTCAACGGGCTGTAGAGACCAGAGCAACTGCTCATACACATCAAGCCCTTGAGCCTTTCGAGATTCATAACAGCGGGGACACCATGCGCGTTCCTGTCTAATGAGGAAAGGGGTTTTGAGTAGTGACGCGAATGGAAGCAGCGTCAGCAACCGGAGATTATCGCGAAGCGTGAACCTTTCGAGGGCGGAAACCCAATTCTGCGCGCTCTCATTGACGCCGTTGATGACGTTAGCAATCTTAGAAGCTGAGTGAAAGTACGGAATACTCGTCCGAAGTTCGTATTCAATCAGGTCGCTGACGCGCACCGCATGTGCGGCGGCAAGGCGGATCATGTAGCCGGTCAAGCTTTCAACGAACCGTGTCCCAACGCCGATCGGCTCAATCGAATGAAGGCGGCTTCGGAGAGGGAGCGCGACCGGCGCCAGGTCCCACGAATCAAAGGCTGGCTGCATGCGCCGCCATTCCTATCCGGTCGCGCTGTGGCAGGCGCATTCCCGGCCGCCTTGTGTTTCGCGGGATAGTGGTCTTGTTCACGTCGCCGTTCCTGTGTACGACGCCGGGTCGGAGCCCCAGGCGGACCTGAAGCGCGTCCCGCGCTTCAGCCGGTTCCGCCGCCCACAACTCCCCCTCTGCTGTTTCTGAGAGGATCTTCTCGCATTGCAGAACCGAGAGGGCTTGAGCTTCCAGATCTTGCCTCGCGATTGTTTTTCTTCCACGTCGCAACACCGAGTGCAACGCTCTGGTGAGCCACTGTTTGAGAATGCCGATGCAGCCAATGCTCCTTTCGTAAAGGAATTCCCATTCCGTGGCGAGATCCGGTTGTTCTGGTAGCGGCATATGATGGGCGAACGATCCCAGCACGTTGACGAATACCTGCCGATCAGAGTCTGACTCCGCCCGGTACCGCGGGAAGTGTACATCCAGGCTTCGCCTGCTGAGCTGCCCATTGAGATTTCTGAAGGAGAGGAGATCGTAGGTGCCGAACAACACGTGGACGATTCGCGTCTGATTGGCTATCGATTTAAGGACATCAAGTTGATCGAGTAGACGGCGACCGGATGCCATTTTCGACAGGTGCTGCGCCTCGTCGATCATGACGGCGACAGGCCGTCTGAATCGCAATGCCTGCTCGACCGCATGACGATACTCGGCCGTGGTCGATCTCGATTCGGACCTTGAGTTATGCCTCACGTAAAGCGTTTCGTCATCGCGCTTACAGCCCATCAATGGCTCGTCCATGGCCACCAACAGTCGCCTGAAGTGATCGGTCCAGCAAAACCGGCCGGATTCCGGCGCGATCGCCTCCACGCCAACTACCGGGATCCGGCCGCGGTCCCGTTCCAAACCAGATCGAAGCTCATTGCTGATGACTTGCTCGGCCTTGAGTCTGAGCATTGTCTTTCCGACGCCGGTCGGCCCAAACACGAATATCAGCGAGTTTGGTTCCGACTCGGAGATGGAGGCCATCAACTTATCTTTTGCCTCGGCGAGCAGTGGGTGTGCTACCGTATACGCCCGAAAGTAAGCCAACCTTTCCTCGGGCGGCCTTGCCAGCAGTTCGCGTGGAAATCCGGCTGTCGCGATCATTCAAAATTCTCCATACAACTCGCACGCCGCCGGAGCCGCCCCGCGGGAGCATGGATCCGTCAACCGTTGCTTCGCGAGGTCAGCCCGGTCGTTGTCAGGCAAATCGGAGGCGACCTTAAGAGAAGACCGGCGCGACGACTGGCCTTCCCGGTCCCGCATTCGTTGTTCCAGCAAGAGTTCTTCGCTCTCCACGGACTGCAGGAAGTCTGCCAGCTTTCTGGCTGTTGTGGCCTTTCCGCCGGCACAAACCCGGTTCCGGCGCCGTAGCTCGTGGCTCGCCAGGAGAATCTCCTTTTCCGACTTTCCCCGCAATATCGAATGGTGCTCCGAGTAGCAACGCACCCATTGCCGGTCCACGAAGGCGTACGCGGAGCCGGCGTCGAAAGGATCGTAGCGCACCGGCACGCAAGTGCCCTCCACTTCCGGGTTCCGAAAGCGGTCAGACCAATAGTTGATCTGGTTCACCTTCACGCCTCGACCCACAGCGACCTTCGCGACGCCTTTTGCGGTCGTCGGCAGCGTTGCCATCAGAAAGTCTTCGTCATACGGGATCGCGCGCTGAAGGCGTAAACCCGACGATTCGATCCCCGTAGTGAATGCGTCCCGTGGGCTGAGGCTCAAGGCAGGATGAACCACAGTATCGTAGATCTCGAAAACGTATTCACTCAGCCGTTCATCCAGCGCACCGAGGGTCCACACAGCCTGCCCTTGCGGGTTGACGGACTTGGTCACTTGGCGCACGTTGCGAGTGATCTGCGTGTTGCCACGGAGATTATGAATGAACTGCGTATTCGTGGTGCCAAACAGCCGTTCACAAACCGAGCCGAAGCGGGCCTGCGCTGGCGGTCGAGTCTTCTTCGTGACTTCGTAACGCGCCAGGAGCGTTTCGAAATAGGTGCTATGGAACTCAGGTCCGCCGTCGATCACGAGGATCTGGGGCAGGCGCCCATGCCGCCGCACACATTCCCGCAGGATCATCATGCAGGATCTGTAACTCGGCGCGTCGAACGTCAGGTGCACGGAAAGCCCGCGCCGTGAAAAGGCGTCGGTCAGAATCGTCAACCAAGGTCGTCCGAGTGGGCGACCTGTCAGGGAGCAGACGACTTCAACGTCCAACTCGGTATGGTCGATGTGGCCGATCTCAAACGGGCGATCCCCATGGCGCGGCGTGGTTGGCTGCAACTCGAAATAGAATTCCGTGTGAGCGTACGCTGCTCGCCTGCCCTGCCGCTTCAGTGTCTGCTCGAGCGCCGGACGCTCGCGGACGGCGAGACAGAACGAGACGTAGCTTGGCGCGACAATGGCGCGCTCCTCGCAGGCTCGCTTCAGCGCCGCCCATGACGCTGCCCGCGTCTTCTGTTTGAGACTTTCAAAATCATTCGTGACGAACTCGATAAGGAGACTGCGCGATGCCTCCGGTAAACGGGGCTTGCGGTTGCCTCGACTCCCCGTCTTCGGAAGCAGACCCACATACCCGTTGCCGTGCTTCTCGGTCGCGATCCGATACTGCGCCAACCACGAACGGAGCGTCCGCGCCGGGATGGTCACAGGGACGGCGCCGCCTTCCAGGTGGCACTTCACGAGGCTGAAGCGCTCATTGGCAACCTTCAAGTCGCCTTCACTTGCCGCTGCCAGGAGACGGAAGGCTTCGCTGTGCGACTCAGCCGGCAGCATGCTTTCATCCGGTCCGGCGCAGACGTGCGGGTAAGCAGAGGCCGCTTCCGTGTTGGCGAAGACTCGAACCCGCTGCGGCTCCGCAATGGGGGCGGCGCCGAGGTCCACGTACACCTCGCCGGCCGCGATCAACAGAAAGATGTCATCGCGGCTGACGCCTTTGGCCCGCTCCAGCAGATCGCTCAGAAGGATTCCCGGCTCGGCTTGTACAGCGGCCTTGACGCCTTGATCCACAAACCCGGTGACATCTGCGTTGTCAAAACGTAGATAATCTTCCAGGAACTGCAGGTTGCGCTGCAGGACCCAGTTGATCTCATCTGAGCTTCGCACCCGGTAGTACAGCCCGATGGCCGCGGCGTGAGCCTCGCCAGGAGGACAGCACCACTTGCCGCCGCCATTGCGGCAATAGCGGTATGGACTCTTGCTGGCCAGCTTTTCGAGATCCTCTGAGGTTTTGCATTCCTCCCACCCTGCCGAGTCTTGACGAATCACGAAGTAGTCCGGCGTATGCACGACCGCCAGCGCTCTGCCGTTGGCCGCCGAGTACGAGAGTGGAATCGATGGCGGCTGGTCGTAGTATTCGAGGACGCTGGTGTCGTGCTCCAACTCGTAAACGAACGGCAACTCGACACGGTGACTCTCGAACTGGATGGTTACGTCCATCTTGCGGCTGGGATAGCGCCCGCAGACGTTTTGACGCCCCCCACCGACGCGACGCGTCGGATTGCGAAGCCGCACCGTAGCAATCGCGGCCTGCGCCTCCTGCGTCAGCGACAGACGCTTGCACCAGAGGAGAAAATCGGCGTCGTTGAGCAACCTGCCTCCTGGCAGCGCCCGCGCTACTTCTTCGCGTGACTGCGCCGCTCATTCTTGAGCGCCAACGTGTACCTTCGGCCAGCTTCAGTCATTAATGTCTGAAGATCGCGGCCGTTCTGGACAGCCTTTTCAACGTCCTTGGCCAGTTCGTCCGGAACGTAAATCGAAAACCGCCGCTTTCCGCTGCGTCCATATAATGCATAGCTGGAATGGCCTTGCCCGGACGCGCAAAGCTGGCAATTCTTCCGAATGCACGGGCTCTTCCGGAACGAGATCGAACCGATGGCCACTGGCCAAAGATCGCGAACCGCTGTCTGAAACCATGACCTGACTTGTTCCGGGGTTTCCGTGCGCGCCATTGTCGTATAGGTGCATACTAACACACATGCACAGCGCCGACAAGAATAAAAGCGCTCATGGACGTGTTGAACTGGAGTCCGATCTCAGTGTGTGCTTTCGGCAAGATTATGGTTTATGAACGCAACTTCGGCAGATCAGCGATTCGCAGAGAATCAGCGGTTTGGCCGTGCCGTCGCGGCAAGGTTATGGTTTATTCGCGGCAAGGATATGGCTTAAGTCACACTGGGCCGCTAAGAAGGCAGTCGGCGCTTAGCTGTACGAGTTGTGGTGGGACGGGACCGGTTTTCGGTATCATCCGCAAGCGGAAGCCCAGCCCCAAGGGAGCGGCCCGGTCTGTCGACCACAATGATTCGGGCATTTGTGGCGCCGGGCATGTTCGCAGTGGATTTCGTCTTGTGTATCAGGTATGGCGGATTATTACCACAATATCCTCCGAAAAGAGGCTCGGCCGCCTCTCTGGCGGACATATTAACAGGCGCCCGAATCTGTTGTGGCCACCAGACAGATTGGGGGTGGATTCCCTCTTGGTCATGGTAGGTGACGGATTGCGACCACAATATCCTATTCTTGTGGTCGCAATCCACCCGTTCTGAATCCGGCTCAATAACGGCAAAACTCGCTAGGCGGCCCTCTGACCTTCCGCCACTGTGGCGGGATGACAGAGGGCCTACCCAGAGGCACTGGTTCCTCGCCGGAGTGTCTGACACGTCCCAACTATACCTGCGTTTTTTGTTGGCGGTGTTGATAAATATCCACAGCGACGGAAGGGGCACCGGGGAATCGAACTCCTGTCCAGCCGCCCTTCTCCATTGACTCCGGCCTTGCCAAATCTTATGCTTACGGCAAGGCCCTGTGAGTATTTCCTCGCCGATTTTTGAAGGCGTAGCCAGCGTCGGACTGGTCAGAATATAAACAGGGGCTGGCGATTATGCGTATCTCACGAGTCCAAATAACCAACTTCCGGAATTTCCACCACCTGGACGTGCTCCTGAGCGAGCACGCTGTTATCGTTGGCGAAAACAAGATTGGAAAATCCAACTTCTTGTATGCGCTACGTCTGGTGCTTGACCCAACACTCCCCGACTCTGTGCGCCAACTTCGCGATGAAGATTTCTGGGACGGCCTATCGCGCCCGCTCGCTCGCGACGAAAAGATCACTGTTGTTGTGGATCTCACGGATTATGAGGATGATGCGGACTTGCTGGCTGTACTCGCCGAGCACATTGTATCCACGGAGCCCATGGTTTCCCGGCTGACTTATGAGTTCGGCGTGCCGGCATCCGTGCCACCGGGTGCGGTCAGCGAAGCGGACTACGCGTTCGTCATGTACGGTGGAGATCGCCCCGAAAATGAGGCGGGCTGGGAAATTCGCAAACGTCTGCCAATGGATCTGCTCGGCGCGCTACGCGATGCAGAGGGCGATTTGGCCAATTGGCGGCGGTCTCCTCTGCGCCCATTACTCGATGAAGCCGCGAGCCAAATTGACCGCACGGAGCTGGCTGCACTTGCGGAAGGCATCACCGAGGCAACGGCGGCGGTCACCGCGACGACTGAAATCAGGGACCTTGCGGAGCGTATTGCCGAGCGCCTCGAAGAGATTGTCGGTAGCGGTAACGCGGTCGAAACCACCCTCGGTTTTTCACCGACGGACCCGGAGCGGCTGCTCCGATCACTTCGGCTTTTTATTGACGGAGGCAGGCGAGGCATTGCTGAGGCAAGCCTTGGTTCGGCGAACCTGCTGTACATTACCCTAAAGATGCTGGAACTGGAACACCTTGTGCAGGAAGGAAACCGGCATCACACCTTTCTGGCAATCGAGGAGCCGGAAGCGCACTTGCACCCGCACCTTCAGCGACTCGTTTACCGGAATTTTCTCAAACGGCGGGCGCACCAGGAGACTGGAGCGCCTGAAACAGAGGCGAGACCTTCTGCCACAATCCTTTTGACCTCGCACTCGCCGCACATCGCGAGCGTCTCGCCGGTAGATGCCTTCGTCCTGCTGAAGAAGTCCGCCGACAAACAAAGCACCGAAGGTGTTTCGACAGCGGGTGTTGAATTGGGCGAACAAGAACGACTGGACATCGAGCGTTACCTTGACGTCACTCGCGGCGAGATCCTGTTTGCCAAAGGCGTGATACTCGTCGAGGGAGACGCCGAAGCCTATTTGATCCCGGCTTTCGCCAAACTTCAAGGCTTGGATCTGGATGCTCTTGGCATCAGCGTGTGCTCCGTCGGCGGAACGAACTTTGCACCTTATGTGAAATTCCTCTGCCCAGCGGGTCTGAACCTCCCGTTTGCCGTGCTGACCGACTTTGACCCCACGACCACCGGTAGCCGTGGCGAGCGTCGAGTAGTAAAGCTTCTGGCAACCCTTGGAAATGCCGCGCCTCCCACAACTGGTGCAGCGCTTAAGGAGGCGGCGGCCCAGAAGGGCGTCTTCCTCAATGACTATACCCTCGAAGTAGACGTGTTCAAATGTGGGCACCACAAGAGCATGGGCAGAACTCTCAAGGAGCTTGCTGAATCGACCGTAGCCGTCACCAGGGCCGAGGCGTGGACGAACGACCCCACAACACTGAGTGAACCAGTATTCCTGGCCGACATCAACGCGATCGGCAAAGGCCGGTTTTCCCAGCGCCTTGCCACCAACATGAAAGCGGGGCCTTGTCCGGCCTACATAAAAGAGGCACTTGTTTATGTCGCGGCCCGCTGCAGTTAGCCTTCGCCCCGCTTACCTCGCAGGGGCGGAAGACCTGCGTGGCAATCCCGGCCAGTGGCAAGCTTACGAATCAAAAGGCAACTGTGTCGTGCTCGCCGGACCTGGTAGCGGCAAAACTCGAACGCTTACAGTCAAGCTGGCCCGAATGCTGTGCGAGGATGTGAGCGCGCCGCGCGGCGTAGCGTGCATCACCTATAATCTTGAATGTGCAGCAGAACTGCGCCGTCGCCTGGACGGGCTTGGCATCCAAGAGAGCGAACGGGTCTACGTAGGCACTATCCATTCTTTTTGTCTTAAGCACGTGGTGTTGCCCTTCGGCGCTGTGGGAGGACTGAATTTGCCACCAAAAGTCTCGGTAGCTGCGCCGAGCATGCAGGAGCGCGTGTTCGAGGAAGCCTTCGGCAAGATCTTTGGGTCTAACGCCAACCCCTACGGCTGGCGAACCGGTTTTGACAAATACCGCCGCACGCACTTGGACCGTACGAAGGTCTCCTGGCAGCGCGACAATCCCGAGATGGCTACTCTAATAGAGGAATATGAGCAGGGGTTGCGGGCAAGAGGCCTCGTTGATTTTGATGACATGGTACTACTTGGCCTTCAGTTGATCGAGCGGCACGAGTGGGTTCGGAAGACCTTGCAGGCACGCTTCCCGATCCTGGCTGTAGACGAATATCAGGATTTAGGCGTCCCCCTGCACAGAATTGTCTTGAACCTTGGTTTTTCTGCCGGCGTAAGGATTCTGGCCGTGGGCGACGAGGACCAGTCAATCTACGGTTTCACCGGTGCCCAGCCGGAGCTACTGGTCGAGCTGTCGCAATTGCACGGCGTAGAGGCGATTCGGCTCCCGTTCAACTACCGAAGCGGCAAGACCATCGTCGATGCTTCCCTGATCGCACTCGGAGAGCAGCGAGGGTATACAGCCAAAAGCAAGCACCAGAGCACGATTGATTTCTATCCTTGCCCGAACGGTCTTGAGGAGCAGGCCGAGCTGATCTGTATGAAACTGATTCCTGAATCATTGGGCCGTCGGAAGGGTCGTAATTATTCAGATGTGGCCGTGCTGTATCTTAACAAGAATGACGGGGATGTGATTGAAGCGGCAACCAAACAGGCTGGTCTTAAGATTATTCGCCTAGACAAAGGTGCACCATACCGAAAGACAGTTTTGATTCGCTGGCTTGAGGGCTGTGCGGCGTGGTGTGCGGGCGGTTGGCAATCCGGCCAGCCCCGACTATCCTCGCTACTCAGGACATGGCTTGCGTTGAACGTTTCTTCCAACTCGGACGACGCGCGCACGAAACTGCGCCGAACTTTAGTGAGTTTTCTGTTTGCGCACCGGCAGGGCGACGTGCCGGTCCGGACTTGGCTGTCGGAGTTTGCGACGGCTTGCTTGAAGGACACACTGCGCCGTGAGAAAACCCTCTCTGAAGAGGTAGAGGCTTTAAGGCAACTAGCTGGGGCGGTCCAGGAGAGGGGTAAACTTGAAGCAATGACGGTCGGCGGTTTCGGACACCAAGGTGGCGCACCCGATCATTTGAATCTGATCACTCTCCACAGCGCAAAAGGTCAGGAATTTGACGTTGTAATAATGATAGGGATGGATCAGGGCAAGATTCCGTCATGGGATGCAAAGACGGTGGCACAAAAGCGAGAGCCACGGCGGCTGTTTTATGTGGGACTCACCCGAGCACGGCATGAAGTACATTTGACGTACTCTGGATTCACGACCGACAAGTACGGCCGGAAGCACAACAACGGCCCTTCCGAGTTTCTACTAGAAGTTGCCGCCCGGCTACAATCGCCCGATACAATAGGCTAAACGCGAAACAGGATTCGGGCCCCATTACGAAATACCCCCGGTTCATGAGCAGGTCCGTTGCATTCTGGCGGCGCGGAAGCAACTATTTCCGCTGCGGCTATTCCTTCCCTTCAGCCTTGAGCCGGTCATAGATACCGACGATTATCGCCGTGTACCGCTTGAGGTTGTCCCGCGCGATCCGAAGCTCGGCGTCGGTCATGTGCGGGTAGAGTATGCGGATCTCGTGCAAATTGTCTTCTTCGTTTTCTGTCATGTCGGGAGTTTACGCGAAAGCGCCACTCCGCACAAGGTCGCAAGATATCCACCAGTCGGCCATGAGCTGTGGCAAGTCTGCCAAGGTTTCCCTACTTTCCGAAATTCTGCCTTCTGGTATGCTCCCCTCGACACGAGCAAATCCGCCATGCAGAGAATTGTTACAGCGCATGGCGGATCAGATCATCACGAGGAGGCGAGCGTCTATGCCGCAGGGCTTAACTGCGACTCCTGTTTGCGTTGAAGAGTTTTCATTATTCGGGACAAAAGTTGGCGGAGAGTTCGATGTATGTCCCGTTGTGGGCTACCATCTCGCATTTTTGAGCGTGTTGCGATCAAGTCAAACGGAGAATTCACCGAGATCTCCAAAGCTTTTCCGTTCAGTAGCCTGTTCGAGGTCAATGAATCAACCATCTCACGCTTTTCCGGCACGATGCCGGTTTTGTAGGCAGAATACGCGGAATCCGCGCGTTCGAGGATTTCCAGCAATTCGTCGGCGGCACTGCGCCTTCCGCTCTCCCAACCAGCCAAGGCTTCGGTTGTTTGCACGCGCTCCGCGAGGAGCGCCGCTTTCCGTTGCTCGAAGACATCTTTGTCGATTAGCCGGTCAATGTAGGCGTCAGTGATGCGGCTTAGCCTCTCATCTATCTGGCTGAGGCGCAGTTTCAGGCCGTTGATGGCTTCCTCGGTCTGCCTTTGCCGGTCAGCGCTAAGTCGCCGCACTTCCTGCCAGCAGTACTGCCGTTCGTCGGGGGACAACCACAAACCCAGGAACGCTTCGAGGAAGGACTTCTCGGCTGCGTCTTCCCGAATGGCGGTAGTCGGACACCGCGGAATCTGGCAGCGATAGTAGACAAACCCCTTGTGGGTCTCGCCGATTAATGTGTATCCGCAGCCCTTACAACGGAGCCTGCGGCGGAAGAGAAAATCGTGCCGATTGGCCTTTGTGTTCGTTTTTCCGTGCAGGATATTCTGGACGCGTTGAAAGAGCGCGTGAGTAATCAGCGGCTCATGCGCTCCGATGAATGACTGGCCGGATGCCTTGATATGGATCAGCCCTGTGTAGAAGGGGTTGTTTAAGATCTTGGTCAGGCCGTTTAAGCTGATCTTCTTGCCGCTGCGCCCGCGCAGGCCGATGCGCTCGGCTTCGGTGTGCAGGTGATGGAAATTGGCGGTGCCGGTGGAGTATAGCTCAAACAGATGCCGGACCAGCGGGGCCGTCTGGGGATCAGGCTCTTTGGGTTTGCCGCTGCCAATATTGCGATAGCCCGGCGGGGCGGGCATAGGCAAGATGCCCTGCTTAAGACGGCCATAAAAACCCTTCTTGGTTTCCTCGCGGAGGTTGCGGATGAAATCAGCGGCAACCACCGCCTGGATGTCGGCGGACAGGCGTCCGCCACGAGAATTGAGGTCAAGGCCTTCGTTCGCAAAGTGGACCTCGATTCCGCGGTCGATGATCTCGCCGAGATCGGCCCAGTCTTTGAGATTGCGGGCGGAGCGGTCAATCTTGTGGATGACCACGCCCCGCGCTTTGCCAGCCCTAAGCTGCCGAATCATCTGCGAAAACACGGGGCGGCCAGCGCGCGCTGCGGTCTCGCGCTCTTCAAATACCTGGGCCAGTTCCATATGGTTACGCTGGGCATAGCGGGCAATCGCGTCGCGCTGTTGCTCCAGGGAAACGCCCTGCTCGCCCTGCCGGGCCGTAGAGACGCGGACGTAGGCGAAGTATTGGTTCATGCTTGCTTTTATTGGCTAATTGCGCTTTTTAAGGGAATTCGACCTTTCGTCCGGAATAGTAAAATCATCCCCGGAAAGAGTCAAATCTGGGGAAGCCGGAGCCGGCCAAGTCTTGCCTTCGGCTTTTAGCCGTTCGTAGATCCGCACAATGATCGCCGAGTAGCGCCTGAGGTTGGCCTCGGCAACGGCCAGTTCCTCTGGGGACATTTCCGGGTAAAGGTCACGGATGGTGATAGTTCGATCTTTCTCCATAAGCCAAGGCACCCTACATCAAAAAATGAAGTCTGAAAAGGCGGGAAAACTTGGATACCACGGCGCGTCGCCAATCCAAGTTTTCCCGCCTTTTCAACTTTCCCTATCAGCGCCATGATCGATGGCTATGTTACTCGATTTGCTCAAAGAATTCCTGTTGGAACTTCTGCGCGCCCTCTTCATTGAGGACATGTGTCAGCGTGTCAAGGGGAGTTTCGTTGAACGCTCGCGCCGGCGGCGCTCCCGGCGGCATTGGGCACTGCTGCGCCGATTGCGAATTCGTCAGCGCGAACGACTGCTGCACAAGTTAACCACAGACATAGAGAGGAAATTGTAATTATCCACAAGTTGTCCCGCCTTGTAAGATCTTACAGAAGTGCTAGGTTGTCTACACGCATATGACTCACAGCCAACACAAAAATAAAAACAGGCTGGTACTTTACCGAAGGAGGATGGCGTTCTCACAGAAGACAGTGGCCAAGCTTCTTGGACACAAGGATGCCACGCTGCTGTGCATGTACGAACGTAGCCGCATCTTGCCGCCGCTTCAGGCGGCCTTGTCCTTGGGCATCATTTTGCGCGTGCCGGTCGAGTTCCTCTTTCCGGAGCTCTACGATGAACTGAAGTACCGTATCCGCCAGCAGGAAGAGGCGCGGTGCTCGGCCCGCCCAAGACCGGCGAAACAATAGCCCCAACCCTATGAGCATTCTCGATCAGGTGACCGCAAGGCCACCACGAATTTGGTATCGGCCAACCACGGCGAGGCAACTGTTTGTGCTGCGGCTGGCCCAAAAGCTCGGCGAACCTGTAGCGACTGAGCACTACGCGCAACTGGCCAGCCGCCATTCAGACGAAACCCTGCTTTTAGCCTACCGCCACACTTTGAACCACGGCCACCCGCCGCGCGATCTGGCCAGGAGCTTTCACGTGGAGCTGGCGGCAAGCCGGGAGCAGCAGAATGGCGTGGACCGGACCGAAAAGCTTTTAGCCATCAAGATCGAGCGTCGCTGCATCGCCGTAGCGGTATTCGTCGGAACCCGGCTGGATTACCACGGGGTTCGCCACCTCAGTTCGCAGGCGGACAAGGCAGAGGCCAGCGCCATCCATTTCCTTCATTGGGTCATTGAGAACCTCGAGATCAGCTCGGTCGCCCTGGAACGGATGACCAACGGTAGCGAGATCCGCCGGGCCGTGCTCAACCAAGCAGTCCTTGACATGCTGCGCTCCAATGCCATCCCGGTGTGGGAAATCGGCAAGCGCGAATTGCTGGAAGGCTACGGCTATCCTCCGCTGGAATCCAGGATCAAGCTCCGAGAGGCCGCTCATACGATTCTCTGGTCCATGTTCACCACCGACAAACCGGATTGTCAGGAAATCGATGCGGCCGCCCTTGGCCTGCACGTTCAGACCGAACGCCTGTTTCTTTATTAACCCAATGAACTCTTCATGATTGGCCCCCTCGCCTACATTGGCGGCAAGAACCGTCTTGCCAAACAAATTATTTCCCGCCTGCCGCCGCATGTCGCCTACGTTGAGCCCTTTGCGGGCGGCGCCCAGGTCTTCTTTCACAAACAGCCGTCCAAGGTGGAGGTCCTCAACGATCTGGATTTCGAGATCGTCAATTTCTTCCGCGTCTGCCAGCACCATTACGAAGAACTGGTCCGGTACCTCAACTACTGCCTGATCAGCCGCCGCTGGTACAATCTGGTGGCGGCTGAAACGCCGGATTCGTTGACCGATATCCAGCGGGCGGGCCGGTTCTTCTATCTCCAAAAAAATTCCTTCGGCGGCCTAATCCTCAAGCAGCACTACCACTACGGTGTCGTCCAGCGGCCCAATTACAATCCGAGGCGGGTGCCTGAGATTATCCGGGCAGCCCATGAACGGCTCCAAGGGGTGCAGATTGAGTCATTACCCTACGAGCAGATCCTTACACGCTACGACCGGCCGACCACGCTGTTCTACTTGGACCCACCGTACTGGCAACGTAAGCTCTACAGGTTCAATTTCACGAATGACGACTTCCGGCAACTGGAGCGGCGGCTCCACGATATCCGCGGCCGCTTCGTACTATCCCTCGACGATCATCCAGAAGTCCAAAGAATCTTTGGCCAGTGGCACATACAGCGGGTAGAATTGGCCTACACGGCTCAGACCAAGACAGGAAAGCGATACGGGGAGGTGCTAATTACGAATTTTGCGATCCGCCGCGCGGACGGATCTACCTCCGTCCTCTGAGGATGGCTATTCTCGGCAGCCATCATTCATCCGCGGGCCGCTGTCCTCGCCAGGCTCCGCTTGGATCGGATCAAAAAAAAAGGGACAAGGCGTACCTTGTCCTTCTGAAAAACCAACCGAGCTGGACCGTTTGACGGCCAGCCAGCAGTTTACAAATTTGAGCCCTCCTTTGGATTTGATCATCTAAAGCCTGGGCCGCGGCCGGCCTCGAGGATTCGACGGTGGCCAATCCCTTTCACTTCAAGAGATTAGATGGCATCCGTGAACACGGGTTGCCGTCTGGCAGGGACTTGGTGAACACTGGAGATGTGTGGGGGTTGACCTCGGGGTTGACCTCCAGACCCGTCAACGGCGCGGCACCACCCGCGCACGTGACGGCAGACCGAGCGTGCACACCACGCCCAGCGTCCGGGAAATCAACCCCGCGCTGATCCGGAGCCATGCTCCGAACCTGCCCGGGAGTGCTTTCCGCTCCTGTAACGTCTTGTGCATCGCCTCGATTTGTGCGACTGAGGCAGTATGAAGGCGCTATCTCTTAGCGATTTGTTTTACGAGATTTCTGGTATTAAACCCGAGCGGGTCATCGCCAGCAGCGACTCAGTGAATGGGACGCCGCGCTGGCCCGAGCGTTATGCTGCGGTCGTCAACCCAACCCTCGCCGAATATCGGGTCCGCCAGTTCCTCCGCAAAGAACACCTGACGCGGCAGGAGCTGCAGTTTGACCGCCGAATAGAAGCCTTCGCCAGATATGCGGACCTGCCGTCCGGCCAGGACGCCTACCAGGAAGCAGTTTGGCGTGATTTGGTCTCTGTGCGTGCGGCGGAGGGCTGGGGCAATCGTTCCGCTAAGCGCCTCGCTTATGACATCCGCCATAGCCTTAGACCTGATCATTCCCTGTTCTGCGCTCGGGCTCGCCTATTCTGCGACATGGTTATGACGAGTGCCGGTCAGGATGTTACGGTCGCGACACCCGCCGAAGTCCGTGCGCAGGCAAGGCGGATCACGAGGGGATTTCTAGCTCAACGAGATTACCTGACCGCCGCAGTCTGTCTTCTGCTGGAAGCCATGCTCGCCAGCACTCAGGCAACAGCTGACTGCGATGACAGCCACGTGAGTTACGCTGTATCTGCAATCAAGGCGTCTGAAGATCTGCTCGTCGGCAGGCCACGAGAGTATGATCGGCGGCTCATCAATCTCGTCTTGTTTCAAGGAGCCGCCTACGGAACCGATATCGCTGTTACTGCGCGAGACGAACGTTTTGGCCCCAATCAATTGAGCCTGCTTCAAGATGCCTGGCATGATGCTGCGGGCGATGATGGGCCGTGCGGCTGGCTCGAATTGATGTTGCTGCGCAGCGAGAGCAACTACTATCTGTTTAGCGGCGAATACGACCGCTGCGCCGCGTGCCTTTCGCGAGCGTGTTCCCTGTACGATCGGATGGACCAGAACCTGCCGTACTTGGGGCTGCTTCTTCGCATCTGCGAATGGGCTGGACGGGTCCGCCCGCGCGCTCTGCTGTACGATGCACTACAGGTTTACATAGCGCGCTGGAAACGAAACCCTCGCCTAAGCCATTTGACCCGTCTTCTCGGTGTCTTGGGACCTTCGGCTCAGAAGCTGCTACCGGGCCTTGCACCGACCTATTCGGCACACCCCGAGTTCGGTGCCCGAGTCGCGGTCCTGGCAAAGGAGACCGCACTATTGAGGCTGTAGGCCAACTGCAAAACATGCCACTGTCTACAACGACGCCGGAGACGCCAATGTTTCAAGACCAGCGATTTCTGTGGCTGTTATGGCTCTACTACGGCCTGGGGCCCGATGATCCAGCGGAATGGGGTCGGGCCCGTCTGGCCTGGCAATATCAGCTATCGTGGGCGGAGGTCCAACTGGCCGAGCTCATCACGGCTGGCTATACCAACGACGAGATAGCGGAGCGCCTCGAAATCGCAGAAATCAACACTGTCAAGAATCGAATCAACAGACTCTTCGAAAAAATGAACGTCGACAATCGGGTCCGTATCGCGGTCATTGCGGCGCGGTTCGGTCTCGGCCCCACACCTTCCACCCTCAGCCGTCCAGCGAAAGATTAGTTTCCCCACCCCAGATAGCTACCTTTTTGATGGCTTCTGCGCAGGCCCTCTGACGGTATGCTCAGTTGCGTGGAAAGTGACTCTCGAACGGAGGGCTGGTCGGAATCCGAGCTTTCAACAGCTACATTAGCCTGCTAACCCACATGAGTTATTTAATCGAACAATCCCTTGCTAATATTTGGAACCGGATAGCCGGGAGGCGCGGCGGTTACCCCAATTGTGGCGGCCTGGCTGTCGGCAACATACTCTTGGACGGCAGGCTCTCTGCTGCCCTCGTCACTATTCCACAGAGCAAACGGGCCGAGCATATCGCGATCTTAGGCAAGACCGGCAGCGGCAAGTCCATGCTGCTCCGCCATTTTGCCAGCCAGGATATTTCCGAAGGCCGGGGCTTCGTCTATTTCGACCTGCACGGGGACGCGGCTCCGGAGCTGCTCAAGCTCATCGCCGCACGGCAGCAGCGTACTGACGAAGACCTGAGCAAAAAGCTTATCGTCATCGAGCCGGCGGACCGGCAGTTCAGCGTCGGCCTCAACGTCATTGACCAGAGTACGGGCCAGAACAGCTTCGTGCAGATCGCGGAATTCGCGCAGGTGCTCAAGCAGCGCTGGCATTTGGATGCTTTCGGCGCGCGCACTGAGGAACTGCTGCGCAATTCGCTGCACCTGCTCGCCGACAACCGGCTGTCCGTTCTGGAGTTGCCGCCGCTGCTGACCAGCGGCCCTTTTCGCGCCGCCTGCGTGCGGCGCAGCCAAAACCCGGAGGTTAAGGACTATTTCGCCCTGCGCTACGACCGTGCCAGTGAGGCCATGCAGGCGACTTGGCGCGACGCAATCTTGAACAAAGTCTCCGTGTTCACCGCCGACCCGCACTTTCGCCACGTCTTAGGGCAGCTTGAGTCTACGTTTTCTTTGGGAGAGGCCATTGACCGCGGTTACTGGGTAATCCTCAACCTGGACAAAGGGCGGCTGGGCGAGCAGGCCGCAACGCTGGGCAGCTTGTTTCTGACCAAGCTCAAGAACGCGCTGTTTGCCCGCCGCTCGCGTAGATTGCTGACGCTGTACTGCGACGAAATCCAAAACCTCATTGTCTTCGACGCCAGCCTGGATACCCTGCTATCGGAAGCGCGCAAGTTCGCCGCCTCCATTGTCAGCGCCAATCAATTCCTGGACCAGTACCCGCCCGCCATGCGCTCGGCGCTGGCTGCGGTCGGCAGTCACATCTATTTTCAGCTTTCCGCTGGTGACGCCGAAAAGGTAGCCGGTTCCCTCGATGGCGGGCGGACCCTGACGCAGGACTTAAAGAATCTGCCCCAGCGCCACTTGGTCTTAAAGACGGGCCATTATCGCTTCATCCGGGCAGTCGTGCCTAGCCTGGTGGCGCCCGATGCCGATGCCCGCGACCTTTTGCAGCGCAGCCTTCAGCGCTGGGCCCGCCCAAGAACCGAAGTCGAAGCGGCTATCCGGCAGCGTCACCAGTCGATGCGCATTGCCACAAACGAGGTGCTCCATGACTGGGAATAGACGCGTTGGGCTGATTGTGCAGCAGCGGGATCGCCAACTCCTGCGCGAGCTCGGCACGATGAGGGTAATTGACCGGGAGCAGGCGCAAGTTGTCGCAGGCTTTCACTCCGTGCGACGCGGCAACGATCGGCTGCTGGCGCTGACCCGAGCGGGCCTGCTGCGGCGCATCTTCATACCCAATTCCGCCGTCGGGCAAAAGGCGCTCTATACCCTCTCGCCGAAAGGCGCGGCCTTAGTGGGCGCACGGCTGCCTGGCTTGCCCCTGAGGCAGAGCCGCTTTGGCGCCAGCCCGTTTCTACTGCACCGGCTGGCTATCAACGATTTTTATCTCACCGTGAAGTACCGGCCCCTCCCCAATGCCGATATGCGCATGGCCCGGTGGATCAGCTTCCGAGAGCCGCTGACGCCCGCCATCCCTCTGACGCCTGATAGCTATTTCGAAATCGTCTCCGGCGGCAGCACGCGGGCCATGTTCCTGGAAGCCGATCTCGGCACGGAAAGTTCGCTGATCTGGCAGAAGAAAGTCCAGCTTTACGTGCAGATGGCGCTCTCCGGCACCTGCAACGAACTCTTCCGGCAGCCGCAGTTCCGGGTGCTGGTCATCGCCACGACGGAGCGCAGGCTCAGGCACATCCGTTCGGTGGTCGCCAAGTTTACGGACAAGATTTTCTGGCTCTCGACTTTTGACGACATTAAACAGCGCGGCCTCTTCTTGCCAGTCTGGATCCGGCCGACCGGCGATCAGCGTTTGCCGCTCTTTTAAGGAATCTTTATGCGCTATTGCTCTCAGTGTCATCGATTAACTGCCGGCGAGCCGCTTTACTGCGCGCATTGCGGCGCAACTTACGACGCCAAGCTCTGCCCGGCCCGCCATCTCAACCACCGCAATGCGCAAGTTTGCTCGCAGTGCGGCTCCCGCGACCTTAGTACGCCAGCGCCAAAAATCCCGCTGTGGCTGCGGCCGGTGCTATTCCTGCTGGCCCTGGCGCCCGGCGTGCTGCTGGTGCTGCTGCTGGTGGTGGTGGTCATGGCTATGCTGCAACAGATTGCTACCAACGGCCAGATTCAAGCCCAGCTCATTGTCCTCCTGATCCTGCTGGCACTGCTCTGGTGGATCTATATCCACATTCCGAAATTCATTCGAAACGGACTTCGTTCCTTATGGCAAAGCAAAAAGAAAGACAAGCACTGATACCAAACCTTGTTGACACTCGCGTCCGGGCCGCGGCGCCCAAACCCGCGCGTTTACGCGGCTTTCCCGCATTCACCCCCGGCCACCATTGGCCGAGGGCTTGGCCGGGGCAACCTGGGCCAAATGTGCGCGACCAGAGGCCATTTCCTGACGCCTCCGGCACGCGGCCGGGCGCCGCCCGGCCCTCGCTCGGGCCGCCGCTGGGCATCGCCCAAGTCGCCCGCTTAATCGGCTGTTCGCCCTGGACCGTAAGACAGACCCTCATGCCACGAGGCCTGCCGCACTTGCGGTTCACGGCCAACGGCCGACTGATCTTCTACCGGGATCAGGTCATCCGCTGGATCGAAAAAATCCAAGGAGGAAAACAGTGAGCCTGTTAAAACGCGGCAACGTCTGGTGGGCGTACTTCTACTCGGAAGGAATCCGCCACCAGTATTCCACGGGTACGGCGAACCGCAAGCAGGCGGAAACCATCGAGAATAAGCTCAAGCAAGAAGTCAACGACCGCCGGTTTCAAATCGTGCAAACCGACCCGGCCATGACATTCGGCGAGTTGGCCGCCCGCTTTCTGGCCAGCGGCTCGGTTCGCCCGCATCATATATATCACCTCAAGTTCCTGCTGCCGTTTTTCGCGGACACGGCGGTCCTGCGGGTTACGAAATCCCTGGCCGACGAGTTCCGCAAGGCCCGGCAGGCCGGCAACAAAGCCATCAAGGACGCCACCATCAACCGCGATTTGAGCGTTCTGCGCCACGTCCTTTACTGGGGCGTTGACGAGCAGCTTTTGGCCGCCAATCCCCTGGCACGCTTGAAAATGGCGCGGGAACGCCGGACGCGGCGCCAGGTCCTTTCCCTCGCCGAGGAGCAATCACTGCTCGGCGCGGCACAGGGCCACCTTTATGGCATGGTCATCTTGGCGCTCGACAGCGGCATGCGCCGAGGCGAGATCACCAGCCAACTGTGGGAGGACATCGACTTCTCGCAGAAGATCCTCTATGTCACCCACTCCAAGACGCCGGAAGGCGAATCCCGTGAGATCCCGCTGACCGACCGACTGCATGAGTATCTGCTAGCCAACCGCAAAAGCAAAGGGCTGGTAATCAGTTTCAAGGACCGCCACGTCCGCATCGTGAAGCGCACCTGGAAGACAGCGCTGAAACATGCGGCCTTACGTCCCATCCGCTTTCACGATCTTCGCCATACCTTCAACACTCGCCTGATGGAAGCCGGCGTCTTGCAGGAAATCCGCATGGCGCTGATGGGTCATTCATCCGGCAGCAAAGTGCACTCGATTTACACCCACATTGAGCTTCCGGCCAAGCGCAAAGCCATCCGGATGCTTGAGGAGTGGGTCAAACAACAACAGCAAGATTCACAGAAACAGGAGATAGAGAATGCCAGTACCGAAAGGGAGCGATCCCAAACCGAGCGAACAGAAACCAGCACCGGCAGCGCCACCGGCCAAGCCGGAACGTAAACCGTGGAAGAAGAAATCACCCGTTGAGGTAGTCATGGAACAGGCCGAGAAGCTCAGGGCCGAGATCGCCGAGGCCGAAGAAGAGATCAAGGCCAAGAAGCGGCAACTGCAGAAATTCGAAGAAGCCAGGAAGCTCTTTGAGGGGGCGTAAAACCCAATGCCGCTTCTGGATGACCAACTCAAAGGACGCTTGCCGCCGTTGCACGGGCAAGAAGCCGAAGAGGAGCCCTGGGTATACGCCAAGTTCATCCTGCCCGGCACCCGCTGGGCCTGGTACGTGATCGAAGGCGAGACCAAGGGAGACGACTTCGAGTTCTTCGGATTCGTCTACGGCCGCCAAAGCGAATTCGCCAATTTCCGCCTGTCGGACCTGGAGGCCATGCGTAGCCTCATTGGCCGGGAGGTGGAACGCGACCTGACCTTCACCGAGGGCAGGCTCACTGATGTTGTGCCGGCGCCTGACTTGTGACGGCGCTGGCTAGCAAAAGAGACCACGGATTTTGTGTGGTCTCTTTTCTTATGGCACGGCTTGAAGCGACAAGCCGTGCTTGACCCAAACCGCAGCTGAGGGAGAGGACCAGCCTCCCAAACAAGAAAAGGAGATACAAAACGTATGAAGAAACTGTCAGTCGTTGTGGCCGGCACCGGCCAAATCCGCGACGTGGAGATCCAGCCCGGCACCACTGCCGGCGATATCCTCCACCAGCTCAACCTCACAGACTACCTGCTGACCAAGGGGCCGAACGAACCCTTCTTCGCCGCCGCCGAGTCGATTTATGACAAGGTCAGGGACGGCGAGAAGATCTTCGCCTCCACCAAAGCCGAAGTCGGAGTAGTGGCGCGGTGCGCATAAAGGACCTCGGCAGTAGGCCTGCCCCCGCCTCCATTCGCCGCCTGTTTGAGCGGATAGCGCGGGGGCACGGCCCCGCAATTGCGGTCCAGCGCCGTCAGGTCCCGTACTGGCAGCAGCAGGGCTGGGCACGGCAGGGCAACACCTACAACGGCAACTACCAAACCCCGTTTGGGGCGTTCTGGGGACAGATCATGGAACAGCGCGGCGGCCACATTGATTTTATGCTGTATGCGCCATCAGAGGAAATCCGCAGTGGCAGCCATTGGGCTTGCTTCCAACACCGCGGCAATGACTGGTACCTGATTCACATGGCCACACAACCCAGGGATGTCAGCTCGGGAATCATAACGATCGAACGATTGCTAACCGAGACTTACGAACAATGAAGACGACCCATTTGGAAGAGAAACAAACCGCGCTTGTGGAACGGCGGGAGAAACTGATCGGACGCTTTAGCCAGGCGGCGCGCAGCCGCAAAGGCATGGCCAGGCTCTATGCCGAAATCCACAGGACAAACCAGTTCCTTGAAAGCCTGGAGCGTATCGCCGCGGAAACCAGGCCGAAGGCCGAAAATACTCACCGGCGATACGCTGTCAGCTCGCTCTTTTTGCACGAAAGCTTCAAGAAGCTTACCGCCGACCAGGACGAGCAGTTCTTCTTTGTTACCGGCTCGGAGGTGGAGGGCATCTTGGTACTTGACCAATGGGCTGAGTTTGCCCACCAAAAGCGCAGCATGATGGGCGTGACCGCCGACACGCGCTCCACTCACGGCCTGCTGATCAAGCTGGAACAGTTCAAACACAGGCTGCTGGCGCACTTCCACAGCCACCCCGGCAACGGGGTCGCCTCGACGGAGCCCTCTGGCATCGACAAGAATTTCCAGCGGCGCCTTGAAAACGCCGGGCACGTGGCGGTCATGGCGATCTTCAGCCGCGACGGGTACGTGCGTTTCATCCGGCTGGACCAGAACCTTGAGATCGAAATCTACGGCGAAGGAGTCGAAAAACATGCGACCGGCATTTACCGTCTCACAAACCTCGATTAGGCTTATCGGCAAGGCCATTCCGGGAGCTACCGATCGCCAACATAAGATCGCCGGCTTTGACCAGGCCATCTACTCCGCCAGTAGCGTGCTGTGCATCGGTGCGGGCGGCCTCAATTCGTTTGTTGCGCCTACCCTGGTGCGCAAGGGCATCGGCCGGATCACGCTTCTGGACGATGGCATAGTCGAGGCCAGCAATCTCAACCGGCAGCGCTTCTATACGAAGGATCTGGGCAGGAACAAGGCGGTGGCCTTGGCCGAGAACCTTCAAGGCGAATGCATCGCCGCCAGCGACATACACGGCATTCCACTCCGTCTGGAGCAGGCCATTGCCCGCGGGATCGACCTCGCCTGCAACGTGGCAGTCTGCGGCGTGGACAACAATCCGGCGCGGATGGCTGCCAGCAGGCAGTTCCGCTTCAGCGGCATTCCGGTGATCTTTATGGCGGTAAGCCGGGATGTCGATCATGGGTACGTGTTCGTCCAGGAAAAGCACGGGCCGTGCATAGGTTGTTTGTTTCCGGACATGGCGGATGACGACCGTTATCCCTGCCCCGGTACGCCGGCAATCGCCGATATTCTGCAGGCCGTGGGCTCGCTGGCGGTGTACGCCGTTGACACGCTGCTCATGAAGCGAGCCCGCAACTGGAACTACCGGCGGTTCAGTCTGTCGGATGGTGCCGGTGACGGCACATCGCTAATTCCAGACCGGCCAGGATGCCGGATGTTCGCACCAAGTTTGGATTCAGATACCAAGAAAGGAGAACAGTGATGGCGAAGTGGGGAAAAAAAGAATCACTCGGACGCGCATTGACGCGTGAAGGGAAAAGCATCGCCAAGGGAGTGGGCAGGGAACTTCTGTCCCTGGCGACTCTGGGCTTGTATAAACCGCCCAGGCGTTATCCAAAAAAGCGGCGCGGGTGAAGCCTTCAGTACCTTGCGGCAGCAAAGCCGCGGTCGCTGATGAGAATTGATCAGATCCAAATCGGTTTCCGTTACCGGAAAGACCTCGGTGACTTAAAGACGCTCGCCGACAGCATCGCCGAGGTCGGTTTGCTGCACCCGATCGTCGTGACGCCAGAAGCTCGTCTTATTGCCGGCCATCGCCGCCTGGAAGCCTGCCGACTCCTGGGTTGGGCGGACGTGTCGGTCACGGTCGTGGACCTGTATCAGGCGGCCCGCGGCGAAGCCCATGAGAACTTCGTCCGGAAGGACTTGCTGCCCAGCGAGATCGTGGCTTTAAAGCGGGCCATCGAGCCGCTGGAGCGGAAGGCTGCGCGCGAGCGCCAGGGCAGCCGGGCGGACCTCTGTCATCCCGCCACAATGGCGGAAGGGCAGGGGGACGCCCGCGACAAGATCGCCCGCTATCTGGGGGTCGGCCGAACTACTGTGGAGAAGGCTGAAGCCGTGGTCGAGGCAGCCGAAGAGGAACCCGAAGAATACGGCCATCTCGTCGAGCAAATGGACCGCAGCGGCAAGGTGGCCGGTGCGTTTCGTCGGCTTGAGGTTCTCCGGCAGGCTAAGGAACTGGCCACTGCGCCGCCAAAGCTACCGACCGGTCCTTTTCAGGTAATCGTCGCCGACCCGCCGTGGCGTTACGATACCGGCGGCGATCTGCCGTACCCCGCCATGGCGGTGGAGGATATCAAGTCCATGTCGGTACAAAATCTTGCCGATAAGGATGCGGTTCTGTGGCTGTGGACCACCAACGCCCACCTTAGGGTCGCTTTTGATGTGGCCGCTGCTTGGGGTTTTGAGTACAAGACGCTCTTGACCTGGGTGAAGGACCGGATGGGGACGGGAGAATGGCTGCGCGGCCAGACCGAACACTGCCTGCTGGCCGCGCGAGGCAAGCCGGTTTTCCTGCATGGGAACCATACGACGGTCTTAGAGGCTGTCCGGCGGGAACATTCGCGCAAGCCGGATGACTTCTATGCGATGGTGGAAGCGACGTGCCCCGGCAACAAACTGGAGCTATTCGCCCGAGAGCCACGCCCAGGTTGGGCGAGCTTTGGCGATCAGATTAACCTGTTCAGTGGTGGCTCTTAATGACAAAGATGACGTCACCAGTAACGCTTCAATGGGGCCGCGATCAGCTGATCGCGGAAATATGAAGACATTGCGCAGACCTATTTCCCGACCGCGGTGCTTCAATGGGGCCGCGATCAGCTGATCGCGGAAATACTGTGCGAGGTAGCCCATCCTTGGGCAGAATAAAAGGCTTCAATGGGGCCGCGATCAGCTGATCGCGGAAATCGTGGGGCGACCGCTGAAAGTAATGAAATAATCCTTGCTTCAATGGGGCCGCGATCAGCTGATCGCGGAAATGGAGCCCGCAGACAAGGACGATCCCCGGCCGCCATAGCTTCAATGGGGCC